>WNGB01019947.1_pt1 | contig 13954 bp, 9 predicted proteins | sample 5400681 | NCBI WGS metagenome assembly WNGB01 (sample SAMN13153367, study PRJNA577476) | soil metagenome | isolation source: 115 cm soil or saprolite under grassland replicate 2 | place: USA:California | collected 2016-06-15 | reverse complement strand
GGTACCGCAAAGCGGTCAAGGGGGGATACGAATTCGTCCTGATGGACGCCGAGACTCTCGCCAAGAAACCGGCGTTCGATCATGAAAAACTCGCCGCCGCGCTCTCCGAATCTCTCCCTTCGGGCGACGAAGCGATCACTGCGTTGAGATTGCCGTTCAGCGAATTCAACTTCGTTGACGGCGAACGGGCGATAGAGGTCAACGCCAGAGGGGCGCGTTGGCGCTGCGATCTGACGGCTTACAAGTGCAGGAAGTCCGACGCGCCGGATTTCGGTCGCTTCGGCGGGCGCCGCGCCGCGCCGGGAACACTCAACGGCATTCCGGGGCCGCGCTATAACTTTCCGCTGTCTCCAGATACGAAGGTCTCGCCCGACGGCAAGTGGGAGGCGTGGGTTAACAACTTCAACGTCTGGGTGCGGCCAAAGGGCAAGCGGGACGGCTTCGCGCTGAGCTACGACGGCTCGGAGGGGAACTATTACGCGATGGCTTCGCTCGCCTGGTCAAGCGATTCGAAGATGATCGCGGCCTACCGCGTGCGGCCCGGCTATGAACGCAAACTCGATTACGTCGAGTCTTCGCCGGCCGATCAGCTTCAGCCGAAATACCACACCATCGAGTACGCCAAGCCCGGCGACGCGCTCGACCAGCCGCAGCCCGTCTTATTCAACGTCGAGACCAAAAAGCAGATCATCGTCGACAACACGCTCTTTCCGAATCCCTACAACCTGACGCGCCTGGAATGGCGCAAGGACAGCCGCGCGTTCACGTTTGAATACAACCAGCGCGGGCATCAGGTCTATCGCGTGATCGAGGTTGACGCCGCCACCGGCAAGCCGCGCGCCGTCATCAGCGAAGAGCCGAAGACTTTTTTCTGCTATTCGGGAAAGAAGTACCGCTACGATCTGGCCGACGGCCGGGAGATCGTCTGGATGTCGGAGCGCGACGGATGGAACCATCTCTATCTTTACGATGGCGTGACCGGCAAGATGAAGAATCAGATCACGAAAGGCGAATGGGTCGTGCGCGGCGTCGAGAAAGTGGACGAGGAGAAGCGCCAGATATGGTTCCAGGCCAGCGGCATGTATCCGGGCAAAGACCCGTACTTCGTTCATTACTACCGGATCAATTTCGACGGCAGCGGCCTCACGGCGTTGACCGAAGCCGACGCCAATCATCAGGTGAGCTTCTCGTCGGATATGAAGTATTACGTAGACACCTGGTCGCGCGTCGACCAGGCCCCGATCTCCGAATTGCGCGGCGCGGCTGATCGCAGACTGATCGCGGAGCCGGAGCGCGGCGACATTCAGGAGTTGGTCAAAGCGGGCTGGCGCGCGCCCGAGGTCTTCACATCGCTCGCGCGCGACGGCAAGACCGACGTCTGGGGCGTCATCTTCCGGCCGTCGAACTTCGACCCGTTGAAGAAGTATCCGGTGATCGAATACATCTACGCGGGGCCGCAAGGCTCGTTCGTTCCGAAGTCGTTCAGCGCTTACAACCCGATGCAGTCGCTGGCCGAACTCGGATTTATCGTCGCGCAGGTTGACGGGATGGGCACATCGAACCGTTCAAAAGCCTTCCACGACGTGGCCTGGAAGAATCTTGGCGACGCCGGATTCCCCGACCGCATTCTGTGGCACAAGGCCGTGGCCGCGAAGTATCCTGTCACGACAACCGCATGGATAAGATCTGGTGGAACGAACAGTGGATGGGCTGGCCGCTCGGCCCCGAATACGCCGCCGCCTCCAACGTGGACAACGCGGGCCGGCTTCAAGGCAAGCTGATGTTAGTCGTCGGCGAGCTGGACACCAACGTCGACCCGGCCTCGACGATGCAGGTGGTCAACGCGCTGATCAAGGCCAACAAGACCTTCGACCTGCTCGTCATCCCTGGCGGGGGGCACGGGCCGGGCGGGATTTACGGCGAGAGGAAACGAAACGACTTCTTCGTCCATCACCTGCTCGGCGTCGAGCCGCCGGATTGGAACAAGGTGGAGAAGAGCAAGGCCGTGACGGCGGAAGGCAATTGAGCATTCCTTTCTCCGTAGCGGAAAAACTGAGGTTACAACCTGAAAGAATCACGCAATCCCATTGGCGGAAGCCGATGGGGCTTCACTTCTACTGGTGAGATTTCAAAAGATTGCCAAACCTCTGAATAGCAGGTCCCCAAATGGCGGCAGCCTTTGGAGTGCGGTTGCTCGGAACCGCTTTGGTAGTCATCTCCGGATTTTACAGACTCCAGGGACAAGAGACGCGAGTAGGATTCCTTCGCATAACTGCCAAAGTATCGAAGTGGACTACCAAAGCGGTTCCGAGCAACCGCACTCCAAAGGCTCCGCCGACCTGATTTGTGCACAGGCTTCAGTTAGCGTCTTTAGGCATGATGTAACTGCGGCGCGTGATCAGCGCCGTCTGCCCCTCGCGCTTCTCGACATCTGGCGACAACTCCACGCGGATTTTTCGCCGCTTGCCGTCGCGGGTCGAATTTGTCGGCAGGTAGGCGAGTGAATAACTCTCCGCGATATTGCCGACCATACGAGTGAGCGTGTCATCCATCTTCTCCGGCTCGGCGCTGATCAATTCGCCGCCAGTCTCTTCGACGAACATTTTCAGGCTGCCCGACCGCAGACCGAGATGGCGCAGGAGGCTGGTCGGTTTACCGCGAATGCCCTGCTCGATGCGCGCGCCGACGGTCTTGACCAGGACTCCCGAAACGATCGCGCCCGATTCCAGCACGGCTTCGAGCGCATTCTTCTCCGATACCCTTGAAAAATCTATGCTCGCCTCCAGGCTGGTCAAGACGATGATCGCCCGCCGGCCCGCCGGATTGGCGGCCTTGCTCATATAGTTCGCGGCCTCGTACATGCCGGCGTTGAAGTAATGCTGTTCGCTATGATGCTGCCGCTCGACGGCCATGATCTTGTCGGCGATCAACTTGGAGTCGCGCGTGAACGGTTGAGCCAGCGCGACCTTGTTTGAAAAGGTCATAATCGCGACCTCATCTTCCGGCTTCAGGTCGCCGAGCGCCTTGATCGTCGCCGCGCGAATCTGGTCGTTGAAGGAGTTGATGCATCCGGCGCGGTCCACGAGCAGGACGATCGAGAGCGGGAGCCTCTCCTGGCTGAAGTAGGAGACCGTTTGCTGGACGCCGTCCTCGAAAATGGTGAAATCATTTTTGGTCAGATTAGTGACGATGCGTCCGGTCTTCTTCTGCCGGGCCAGAATGCCGACGTTCACCAGGTCGGTTCGCGTTTTCAGAACCTGATCGTCTGGGGAGGTCTGCGCGACAGCGGGGGAGCAAATGATTGTTAGGAGAGGAATGATTAAAGAGAGGAGTGAGAATCCGATTCGACGCATAATTCTCCCTTCGATATTGGTTGAGAGGCGCTTTGGCCTCGGGGCTTTTACGCAAGGGGAATAGACTCGGTCATTTATAACCAATCGCCGCCACATTGCAAGTGGCTCGGCCGTTTGCGCAAATGATTCGGCAATCGTAGCGCAAATAGGTAAAATGACTTCGCTCATTCAAACCAACAATGATCCTGGAAAATGGCTGTGGCAATGGAACTATCGAGAATTGAGCGGGCGATAGAGCGCTTCAATGCGATGCCGCATTTGAATTACGGGCCGACGGCGCCGAAGTGGTGATCACCAGCGGCGGCGTGAAATCGAACCACGCGCGTGTGACGGCGGCGATGTGCGCGCGGCTCGGATTGCGCTGCGTCCTGGTTCTGAATTCGGCTGCTGTAGCGCATGAAGGATTGAAACCGGCGAGCCTCGCCGTCGATGAATTGTTCGGCGCTGAGGCCGTCCGCGTCGCCAGTCGCGAGGAGCGCGCGACGACGGTCGAATCCGTCGCCGAGAAATTGCGAGTCGAAGGGAAGAAGGTCGCGGTAATTCCTATCGGCGCTTCGATTCCTCTCGGCGCGCTCGGTTTCGTTCGCGCCGTCAAGGAGACGAAAGCGCAAGTCGAAGCGATGAACATGCGCATCGATTACATCTTTCATTCAAGCTCGTCGGGCGGGACGCAGGCCGGGATTGTCGCCGGCTGCCAACTTTTCGATTGGCGGGAAGCGCAGGTCGTCGGCGTCAGCCCGGACGATCCGTCGGCCTCGATTTCCGAAGAGGTCGGCAAGATCATCCGCGGCGTCGGAGAGGCGCTAGGCGCGCAACTGAGCGAGGACGTGACGGTGTTGGACGAATACGTCGGCGCCGGTTACGGCGTCCCATCGGCGCAGGGCGACGAGGCGATCGAGTTCTTGGCGCGGACCGAAGGGCTGATTCTCGACCCGGTCTACACCGCGAAGGCGATGGCCGCGTTGATCGATTGGGTTCGCAAAGGCAAATTGACCGAAAACGATAACGTGATGTTCTGGCATACCGGCGGTCAATTGGCCCTGTTTTATACGCCGGAGAAGAACCCAGGGAGACTGGGAGACTAGGGAACAAGGAGTCAGGCAGACAAGGAGACACATAAGTCCCATTAGTCCTATAAGTCCCATTTTGAGAGGAAAGAAATGAGCCGATTCGAGATCGGACAAGAGCTGCCTTGTTACGAAGTGATCGCTAAAAATTACGGCGCAGATCACGCGAACAAAATTCACAGTGACGAGGGCGCGGCCAGGTATGGTTTCGAGGGCGCGCTTGTGCCTGGCGTCGGGCTTTACGCTTATCTGACGCGCCCCGTAGTTGACGCCCTGGGGCGCGAATGGCTGGAACGCGGCGCGATGTCGGCGAAGTTCGTCAAGCCGGTTTACGACGGCGAAAAGGTTCAGGCGCGGGCGCGGGTAGCGCATAATGATCCGATAGAATTGAAGCTGGAATTATTCAATCCGTCGGGCAATCTCTGCGCAATCGGCTCTGCAGGTTTACCAAACTCATCGGCCGCGCCCGATCCGAACGAGTATCCGTTTCGCGCGCCTGCTCAGTTGCGGCCCGCCTCAATCGCAAGCTTTTCAATCGGCGACGCGCTGGGATCGTTTGAATTCGACCTGGACTTGAAGGGCGGAATGCAGATGTTCCTCGACAATGTCATCGCGCAGGCCAACGAGATTCTGATGCGCAACATCGCGCTGGGCCCGTGGATTCACACAGCGAGCGACGCGCGGCATTACGCTCTGGCGCGAGACGGCGAGCGGCTGTCGCTGCGCGGGCGAGTGATCGATCTTTACGAGCGCCGTGGCCACGATCTGATTGTGGCCGACCTGGGGTTGTTCGGCGAAAACGACCGCCCAGTCGCTCACATCAAACACACGGCGATCATCAAACTGCGGGAGGTTGGGAGTGGGGAGTAGGGAGTGGAGAGTGGGGATTTTCCTGTCACTCCCCACTCCCCATTCCCCACTCTCTACTCCCTACTCCCAACCACTAATGGCGAGAAAGTTCATCATCAAATCCGATGCGCCTCGCGCGTCGCGCATCAACTACCGCGAAGCTTTGAACGAAGAGCAGCGGGCGGTCGTCGGCGCCGGCGCGGGGCCGATTCTGGTCATCGCCGGGGCCGGATCGGGAAAGACGCGCACGGTCACTTATCGCGTCGCGCGGTTGATCGAGGCCGGCGTCGCGCCCGGGCGGATCATGCTCGTCACGTTCACCAACCGCGCCGCGCGCGAAATGCTCGGACGCGTCGAATCGCTGCTCGGCCAGGACGTGCGCCGCGTCTGGGGCGGGACGTTTCATTCGATCGCCAACCGCGTCCTGCGCCGCCATGCCGTCAGCCTGGGCTACGAAAACAACTATTCGATCCTCGATTCCGAAGACGCCAAAGACCTGATCGACGCCTGCGTTGACGAGGCCGCCATCGACACTCGCGCGCGGCGCTTCCCGAAGGGCGAAGTCCTGGCCGACATGTTCAGCTTCGCCACGAACACCGACACGCCGATCGAACAGGTAATCGCGTCGAAATACCCGAGCTTCGAGCCGCTCACACAGCAGATCAATCGCGTCGACCGGCTTTACCAATCGCGCAAGCTCGAACGGAACGCGATGGATTACGACGACTTGCTAGTCAACTGGAAACGGCTGATGGTCGAGAAGCCTGACATCGCTGCGATCTATCGAGATCAGTTCCAGAGTGTGCTTGTTGACGAGTATCAGGACACGAACACGCTGCAGGCCGAGATTGTCGACCTCGTGGCCGAGAAACATCGCAACCTGATGGTCGTCGGGGATGACGCGCAAAGCATATTCGGGTGGAGGGGGGCGAACTTTGCTAACATCTATCAATTCAATGACCGCTACCCTGACGCGCAGGTCTTCAGGCTCGAAACCAACTATCGTTCGACGCCTGAAATATTGATGCTCGCCAACGCTTCGGTAGCGAATAACCGCAAACAGTTCCCGAAGAATCTTCAGCCGGTGAGGTCGAGCCGGGATTTCCAGCCGGCGCTGATCCCGTCGCGCGACGCCGTACAGCAGGCCGCGTTCGTTGCCGCGCGAGTGTTGGAATTGCGCGACGAGAACACGCCGCTCGACGAGATCGCCGTGCTCTACCGCTCGCACTTTCACGCCTTCGAATTGCAGTTGGAGCTGACGCGGCGCGGCGTCCCTTACGAAGTGCGCTCCGGCGTGCGGTTTTTCGAGCAGGCCCACATCAAAGACGTGACGGCGCACCTGCGATTGATCGTCAATCCGCGAGACGAGATGGCCTGGAAGCGGGTCTTGAAGCTGATTCCGAAGATCGGCAATGCGACCGCGTCCCGCATGTGGGAGCGGCTGGCCTACGCGCCGGAGCCGCTGGCGCTCGTCCGCGCCGACGAATTCGCCGGGAATCTTCCGAAGGGCGCGGCGGCGGGCTGGCGCGAGTTCGCCGAACTGATCAACAATCTGACCGCGCCCGAAACAATCAACAATCCCGCGAAACAGATCGAGCTGGTTCTGGATCGCGGCTACGCCGAATACTTGCAAGCCAATTACGAAAACGCCGAAGCGCGCGAAGAAGATTTGCGCCAGTTGGCCAAATTCGCCGAACGGTTTGAAACGACGGACGCCTTCTTGAGCGAGCTTGCGTTGGTCAACACCGAAAGGTTCGCGCCGCCCGAGGCGCCGGCCGGCGAAGACGTGGTGATGGGCGGCGACGAGGATGAACGCCTGACGCTTTCGTCAATCCATCAGGCGAAGGGCCTTGAATGGCGGGTGGTCTTTCTGATCTGGGCCGCCGACGGGCGCTTCCCTTCGGCGCGCAGCCTGCGCGACGCCGAAGGCGAAGAGGAAGAGCGCCGGCTGTTTTACGTGGCGCTGACGCGGGCGAAAGACGAGTTGTACGTCTGTTACCCGCTCATCGAAACCGACCGCGCGAGGCAGACCGTGTTGCAACGCCCGTCGCGTTTCATCACCGAAGTCCCGCGATCGTTGTTCGAGATCTGGAGCGTGGACGAAGAAGAGCCGTCATTCGAGTTTGATGAAGCCGACGAACCGAGGTTGATCAATTGAAAATAGAAGTCGTTCGTGTCTGCGCGGACGACGCTGTGAAACAATGATAATCGCCCCTGGGTACGCATCGCTTCCAGCGTGCAGTCGTGGATAGCAAACCCATTGGAGCCCCGCAGCGCGCTGGGAGATGGATGCGCACGATTATGAGCGATAATCGCTCAACGCGAGCACAGCGACATCGGGAGCGTCTGCTTCCGATCAACGCGTCTTTCGCCGAGACTGCACGCTGGAAGCGATGCGTACCCAGGGCTATGGAGAAATATGACCGCGACCAAACATGCCGCATCAGAGATTTTTTCCGACGAGCCTTATCGCATCGCCGGCGTCGAATCGGTTATGACGCCCGCGCTGGCTATCTACCCTGAAATTGTCGACGCGAACATCGAGGCGACTTTGCGCGCGATGGGCGGCGACGCCGACCGCTGGCGTCCGCACGTCAAAACGTCGAAGCTGGGATTCGTCATGCGCCGCTTGGCCGAGCGCGGCGTCACGAGCGTCAAATGCGCCACGACGCTGGAGATGCGGACCGCCGCCGAAGCGGGCGCCGTGGACATTCTGGTCGCTTATCCGATGGTCGGGGCGAACGCGCGCCGCGTTCGCGAACTCACTCGAGCCATGCCCGGCAAACGCGTCTCGGCCCTGGTCGAAAACGCCGATCAGATCGAATCGTGGGTCGGGAGCGACATCGGCTTATTCATCGATCTCAACGGCGGGATGGATCGCACGGGCCTCGAACAGGAACGCGTCTCGGAAGTCGTGAACCTGGCGCGCGCGATTGAAGACGCCGGCCTGGTCTTTCGCGGACTGCATTATTACGACGGCCACATGAGCAAGTACGAAGACCTGGCGACGCGCGAGGTCATGGCGCATCAGGGTTACGATCAGTTGATGCGGATCGTCGAGGCGTTGAACGGCGCGGGCGTCGTGGTCGAAGAAGTGATTACGGCGGGCACGCCCGCTTTCCCCTGCACGCTGTCGTACAAGCCGTTCGACGACGCGCCCTTCGTCCACCGCTCTTCGCCGGGCACGGTGGTATATGGCGATTTCACAAGCGCCGGTCAACTGCCTGTGGATTACGGTTACCGTCCGGCGGCGGTGGTGGTTTCGACCGTCGTCAGCCGCCCTGCGCCGAACCGAATCACCTGCGACGCCGGGCACAAATCAGTCTCCGCCGACGCGGGCGTCCCGACCTGCGCGGTGTTGGGCCGCCCGGAATTGCAGCCGCAGAAGCCCAGCGAAGAACACCTGCCGATTGACGCGCCGTCCGGCGCCGAGTTGCCGGCCGTGGGCGATTATCTTTACCTAGTTCCGCGCCACGTCTGCCCCACGGTGAACAATTTCGATCATGCGCTGCTGGTCGTTGACGGAAAGATCGCCGGCGTCGAGCGCGTGACCGCGCGGGGCCGCGAAGCCCCGGTAGCAATAACACGCTAATTCGAACCAAAAAACATTGGGACACCCCGGTACCGTACCGCCGGTCGCTACCGCTCCCGGTACAGTACCAATGTTGCTTGGTCCGATATAGCAATAAACACCAAGGCGCGAAGTAGGCCAGGTTCGCCCGGCTTACTTCGCGCCTTTCATTTCTGAGTGGGACAAGCTAAAGCCTATCCCTCTCCGGATTGTCTTGATTTAAGTCACAACGCTAATTGCGATTAGCGAGACGCCGTCAGCCCTTTGTTGGACAGAATAGTCACTTCGACGCGGCGGTTCTGTTTGCGACCTTCGCGCGTGTTGTTTTCTGCCGCGGGCTTAAGCTCGCCGAATCCGAACGGGTTGATCATCCGATGGAGCGGGATGTCGTTATCGGCAAGGTACCGTCTCACGGCATCGGCGCGGCGCTCGCTGAGCGCGCGGTTTTTCGCCTCAGGGCCGTCCGCCGACGCATAACCGGTCACCTGAATGAGGTAGCCCTTTTCGTTCTTGGCCTGCGCGGCGATTTCGTCGAGAGCCGCTTTGGCTTCAGCCGAAAGCACGGCGCTGTTGACCTTGAAGTTCACAGCGATGTTCTGCTTGGCTTCGTAGTTGTCGATCTGCGTGATGCGGTCGTTGGTGGTCTGGATCTCGGCGCTGTTGGCCTTGGTGGCGGCGAGCGCCTGGTCGGCGGTCTCCTGGGCGGCTTTGGCCCCGCCACGCGCCGTGTTGGCGACGGCGGCCAGTTCTTCGAGCTGGCCCGACAGACGCTGAGCGTTCTGCTCGGCGGCGGTCAGCCGGTTCTCAGCCGTATCCACACGCCCTTCGGTGGTGGTCACACGCGTTTCGACTGGGGCGACGCGCGAATCGAGCGAACGCGCCACGCCGAAATCGTCGTCGGTGAATTTGATCTTCTCCGCGACCAACACGCCGGAGCTGTCTCCACGGCCCTCGACCTCGACCTCCAGCCCGCGCAGCAGCGCAGTGACCGGGTAGTTCTTGGCGCTGCGAAACGGATTAGCCTTTTTCTCGGCAATCCTGGTCGCGCCGGACACGGTCACGGCCACATCAGAGCCGTTGATGTCGCGGACGATCATTTTGTCGGCCTCACGGCTAATTACGACGCCGCTGATCTTCTGCTTTCTACCGACCGCAACGCGCGACGGTTGAGCCGCAGGGGCAGCGGCGCCGGCCTGTGAAGCCTGCGCCGAGTCTTGCCCAATCGCCGGGATAGCCACAGCCAGCCCTGCGATTGCGACGAATATCAGATTTAATATTATTCTAGTGATTTTCATGTTAAGTCCTCCCAGATTCCTGGCGTTGTTTTCAATGATGGTGGTATCACCGGTTTTCGATTCAATTGATGACTCAATTTTCTACAATTCAGACGCAAGAAATGAGGGCTTAGCGCAATAACTGTGCCTTATCCAATTTCACCTGTGTCTAACTGGTAGGTAAATCGCCATCGCCTTTGTTGAGAAATCTCAACGATCCTCCATCGGGTATCTTCGCTAGTACGATTCAAAGTCAAACTGTATCAGCCAAGTTCATTCTTTGGCGATTCTTCGTCATGCAACTTGCAATCCGCAAATCTGGGAGGGCGCCGGACGCCTTTCATGGCGCGCCGCAAGCCTTTCCAATCGAGACTATTTAATTATTTGCAGCGAAATAAATAATCCTCAGTCGCAATAAATAATCCTCAGTCGCAAAAAAAGCCCGCCATATTGTTTATTATTCAATCATTGGCGGGCGAGCTTTGTTTTGAATTGATACTGTTTTTCGCCGGGCTTCGGAATTAATTACCAGATGTCGTCACTTTACCTTCCACTCATGCAATCCAGCCGACCAGTTCGGCTGCATGACGATTTCAAGGCGCAGCCCTGCTGTTGTCACAGGCTTGAAGGAGCTTTTGTTGTAGCGGTCTTTTTCGACGTCGTAAGGGCCGGTATTTTCCACAGGCTTCCACTCATCGCCGTCTTTGTAGAGCACGCGCCAGGATTGCGGCACGCGCACCTCGCCGCGCCCCGTGTCGTCAAACCAGTAGACCTCCACCTGCGAGACGGTGGCTGGCTTCTCGAAGGCGTACTCAACCCATTCGGTCGAGCCTTTCCTCGGCCACCAGTCAAAATAGGAACTGGAGTCGCTCGACGAGGCGGGCTCTTCGCCGTCGTTAATTCGGCGCGGGTCGAGGCGCGGATTCTGCCGGCCCGAGACGGCGACTTTGCTCGTTGTGGCGATGGTCGGGAACGGCAGCGGGCGGGCGTTCGCTTCGTTGTCGGGGATCCAGACGATCATCTCGCCGCGGCCGCGGTTGGCCCAGGCGTAATAAGGGATCGCAGTGAAGTCCTGTTCATTTTTCATCACATTGCCCTGCGCGTCGAAGCTCAGGGCCAGGCCACGGGACTTTATGACCGTCACGCCGTTGAGCAGGTCCGGCCTGAATTCGGCGACGAGTTTCGCGCCGTCGGGCAGCAGCAGGTTGCGCACGTGGCCGCCTGGATTGTCCGGCCATTCGGCGCAATAAACTATCGGGCCGCGCTGCAAAGCCACGCGTCCGCGATCCGCCGCAACCTGATCGTTGGCCACCACGCGCCTCACGGGCATCGGCAGCGTCATGGCGATCACGTCGCCCTTCTTCCACTTCCGCCTGATACTCACATAGCCTTTCTCCATGTTGAGCGGAACAAGCTCGTTGTTGACCTTGAGCGTGACAGGCTCATTGACCAGATCGAGAAAGCGGTAAAGCTCGCTGGGCGCGGCTTCGTTGCGCGCCCAGCCGGGGATGCGCACGTTGATCGCGAAGGTTTCCGCTTTGTCGGGGTTGACCGTCATTTTGACCGCGCCGTCCCAGGGGTAGCGCGTCTCCTGCGTCAATTTCACTTTGCGGCCGTTGTCCATCTCGATCTCGGACGCGCTGCCGACGAAGAGGTTGACGTAGAGCGTGTCGCCCTGCTGCGCGTAAACGTAGCCGGGCACGGAGGCCATAAAGCGAGTAATGTTGCCCGGGCAGCAGGCTACGCCGAACCACGGGCTGCGTTGATGTCGTCCGTTCGATTCCAGCGGGTTTGGATAAAAGAACGACTTGCCGTCGAGCGAGACGCCAGAAATCAGCCCGTTGTAAAGCGTCCGCTCCATCACGTCTATGTATTTCGCGTCGGCATGCAGCAAGAACAGGCGATGATTCCAGTAGTCATTGCCAATGGCGGCGCATGTCTCGTTATAGGCGCTCAGGTTGGGCAGTTCGTAATCGCGCCCGAAGGCTTCGCCAGAAGCGCTCGCGCCGATGCCGCCTGTGATGTAGAGCTTCCGGCCGACCATGCTCTCCCAGATTCTGTCGATCGCGTTGACGTAGGCCACGTCGCCGGTGAGCGCCGCGACGTCGGCGACGCCGGAATACATGTAGGTGGCGCGCACGGCGTGGCCGACCGGCTCGGTCTGCTCCACCACTTTCTTATGAGACTGGTTGTACTGGCGGCCCGCGCCTCTGTCGCCGTCCGGCCCGCGCGCGTCGAGCATAAACTTGGCGAGGTCGAGATAGCGCTGCTCGCCGGTAGCGCGGTAAAGTTTGACCAGTCCCATCTCCGTAATCTGGTGACCGGGCCAGATCGACTTCTTGCCGGGACCGAAGGTCTGAGTGAGGAGGTCAGCGGTCTTGAGCGCAATGTCCAGCAGCGAGCGTTTGCCCGTAGCCTGATAATGAGCCACAGCGGCCTCGTAGAGATGGCCAAGGTTATAAAGCTCGTGGCTGTCCACCTTCTCCAACACCCAACGCTCAGGTCCGGCCCACGCGTGGGGGCTGGCGGGATTGATCGTGCGCGTGGTGTAAAGATAGCCGTCCGGCTCCTGGGCCGCGCCGATCTTCGCAATCAAAGTGTCGAGATAAGTTTCTAGCTTGGCGTCGGGATGAACGCTGAGCGTATACGAGGCGCCTTCGAGCACTTTGTAGGGATCGGTGTCGTCGAAGGGGTAGCCGGGCGGGCTCTTGTCCTCGAGTCGCTCGCCTCGGAGCGCCGCGGCGGCGCGCTCGAAATGATAGATGCGCTTCGTCTCCTCGCACTTCTCGAAGGCAAAGGGAATGGTCACCGTCCGATTGACCTCGATGCGCGGCGCCCAGAAGACGTCGTTGAAATGGACGGAGGTGAAAGGCACAGGTTTGACAGGATAATCACGCGGCGGCTTCGCGTGAGGATTCCCTTTTACGCTCCCCTTTTGCGCGACGCTCGCCGGAGCGACGCAAAGGCATAGCGTCACGGCGATACCGATGATGAACCATTTTCTACCGACTTTCATATTCACTCCTTCGGAAAATCCCTGGGTACGCATCGCTTCCAGCGTGCAGTCTCGGCGAAAGACCTATTGATCAGAACCAGACTTGGGTAAGCATCGCCTCCGGTTCGGGGGCGACTGATTCCTATCAATAGGTCTTTCGCCGAGACTGCACGCTGGAAGCGATGCGTACCCAGGGCCGTAGTCACCGAGCGCCGCGGCGCCGTGGCGGTGGAATGTTCTTGCCGTAATAGACATCGTCTGGACGCGGGTCTCGCCGTCCATGTATTCATAGTTCGACCAGAACCAGGTCTGCGCGCCTTCGGCCCAATATTCGTTGGCGTTGGTCGAGGCGTAATGATTCTTCCAAAGCCCCTTCGCCATCGCCTCTTTGTAGGAGGCCTGAATCTCCGCGTAGAGCGCGGGGTCGGCCGTGCGGATGGCGACGCCCATTATCGCGTGCGAAAACTCGTGGACGCGGTCGCCGCCAGCATTGCCATAACAGTCACAAAACTTCGCATCGTCGCCTCCTCATACCAGTTTTCAAATGTATGAAGACTGTTAGCCACCGCAGAACACAGAGAACACAGAGAAATCATTAAGTCCTGCGGCGCCCTGCGGCGTGCTCTGTGGCTATTCATCCACATGAAAAACGCTGCGGTTCGTGTCTAAAAACGAACCTCGACGGGCCGCCCCTCAAACGCGATCGCGCGGGACGCCTTCTCTCCCGCGAGTCGGACTTCGATATTGCGCTTGAGCGGGGGCGGCATCCGTGAGCCTTTTGCCAATCGCAATGTCAGCGAGCGGCGGCTGTCATTCCAGATCATTTCTATCCGCATGAACTCTCC
>WNGB01009138.1_pt1 | contig 13955 bp, 8 predicted proteins | sample 5400681 | NCBI WGS metagenome assembly WNGB01 (sample SAMN13153367, study PRJNA577476) | soil metagenome | isolation source: 115 cm soil or saprolite under grassland replicate 2 | place: USA:California | collected 2016-06-15 | reverse complement strand
TGGCGGAAGAACATGTAGTTCATCGGGACGTTGCCGAGATTGATCGGCTCGCCGCGCGGCTTGTTGGTCGTCAGGTCGAGCACGCGCAGCATCGGGGTGTTCGAGTTGACCGGATCGAGCACGAGGCGATGCTGCCTCATGAACGGCGTCAGGTCGCCCGTCGGCTGGAAGACGAAGCCCTGCAGGCCGGGGGCGATCTCGCCCGGACCGCGTTCGATGCCCTTGAACTTCGCCTTGCCCCAGGGCATCTCGTTCTGGTTGATGTAGGCCAGGAAGCGCTTGTCGTTGAAGAGGTCGTTGAACAGGTCGGTGCCGGTCTTGTTGTCGCGCAGCACGACCTTGGGGAACTCCTGGCTCAGTTCCTTGTAGTAGGCCATCGCCAACCGCATCGACTCGGCCTTGCTCTTGCTGATCTCCAGCCGGGCGAGGGCCTCCAGGGCTCGGCCGCCCACCTTCGGATCCTCCTTCAAGCCGGGGACGCGCAACTGTAGCAGGTTCAGCTCGGCCTCAAGGTAGGAGGCGGCGTTCTTCTTCTCGATGATGGTATCGGCCAGCCGGAGCCGGGCTTCGCGGCCAACCTGGAACGGTGTGTCGAACATGCCGACGAAACTGCGGATCGCTTCGAGATCGCCCTTCGCCTCGACGGCCTTCCACTCCTCGCCGATCTTGTTCTCCAGCGGCGCGCGCTGCTCGGGCGGAACCTTGGCCAGCATGGTCATGACGCGGCCGCGCAGCCACACGGTCGAGGGAATCTTCTGGGCGGGATCGTCGGTCGAGGGGATGCCCTGCTCGCGGAACAGCGGCAGCGCCCCGAACTTGCGATAGGCACTGAACGCCTCGACGAGGTTGCCCTCTGACTCCAGCCCCTCGCCGAGAATCTGCAGGAAGCGAGCCTGACGCTGCTCCTGCTCCTGGGCGTTCTCCGGCACCTTGCACAGTTCCTCGTACTCGCTGAGGTATTTTTCGCGGACGCCCTTGAAATCGATCCTTAGCAGATCGGTCAAGGCGTCGTAGTACGCCTGACGTACGCGGGCCTGGAGTGGGCCTTGCGGGTTCTTCTTCCAGACCGTCCGCAGGTCGTCCACGGCCTTTTGCACCTGACCGTCGCGGAGGAGCAGTTCGCCGCGGCTGGTGAGCTTGTCGAGGTTGTTGGGGTCGGCGTTGACGGCAGCGACGGCCTGCTCGACCTTGGCGGTGAGCTGCGGGTAGGCGACGACCTCATCGATGTTCTGCGACAGTACGGCCCCTTCGTAGAAGACGAGGTTGCCGGGGGGCGACTTCGCGTTGGTGGCGCGGTTGTGGGCCTTGATGATGCCGCGCGTGACGTCAACGGCGAGGATCTCGCCCTTGGAGAGCGGCAGGTAGTAGATGTTGTTGCTGGCGACGCCCTGGCCGGACGGCATGTCGTTGTTCCACGTCACCGACCAAAGGGGAGACGGGGTAGGCTCCTTCGAGGCGAGGGGGTAAGCGCGGCAGCTATTCTTCCCGACGACGAGCACCTTGCCGTCAACGACACCGCCGAGGAACAGGTCGTTGTCCTGCTGTCGCACGCTCCAGATGGGCGTGCCGTCGCGCAGGCTGATGCAGTGGACGGAGACGGAATCGGGCGCCGTGAAGACCACCTTGCCGTCGGCGATGATTGGCGGCGACACCTTCCAGTTGGCATAGGTCAGGGCCGTCGGGCGCTGGGGCGGCTGGAACTGGAACTGCGGGTTGGTCTGCATCGACAGCGGGTTCGGCGGCGTCTGGCGGTACGGATAGGACCAGGCCAGGGCGCGCGACATCAAATCGACGCCGAGGATTTCGCCGGCGTTGGTCGGGCACACGAGAATGCCCTCGCCGTAGGCCAGGTGGACGGTGTTGGCGCGGCGGGCGATGTCCTTGTCGATGCGGTGATGTTCGAGGACGGTGCCCAGGTTCTGGGTCGGCTCGATGATGACCGGGTTCCAGCGAATGCCGCCGGGGTGGCGCTCGGCGCGCGGCTCGATGCAGAACAGGCGCAGCTGGCCGTCGTTCTTCTCATTAAGGATGTACAGGCGGCCGCTGACCGGCAGCGGGGCGCCGAGGAAGTGGCTGCCGCTGAACGGGTCGTTGCCGTCGAGTTTGCCGAGTTGGAAGGCGATCTTGCCGCTTTCCAGTTCAAACGCCTGCAGGACGTTGCCCAGGACGAGCGGCTTGATCTTGTCGGCGACCTGGGGTGAGTTCCAGACGTGGGCGGCCCGATACGCAGGCGGAGCCGGCACGGCGAGGTCGTCCACGGTGTAGACCAGGCGGTTGTCGGTCGAGAGGGTGCCGACTGCCGAGTTCTCGTAGACGAGGTTGATGAAGCCGGATTGCATGTAAACCTGGCGCAGCCAGGGATCAGCACTGAGGCGCAGGTTGGGGTCGGACAGCAGCGGGGCGAGGGCGCCGAAGAACTCGGTGGATTTCCAGTCGATCTCGCCCGGCTTGGCGACGACCTTGCCGTTCTCAAGAATCGGGTGGAGGGTGACGGCGGAGATGCCGTTGTAGGTGCGATAGATCAGGCGGCCGTTGGCGGCGATGGGGAAGAAGCCGGGCAGGATCGGCAGGCCGCGGCTGCGAATGGTGCGCACCGCCTCGTCGATCCAGATCTTCGCCTCCTGGCCGCGATCGACCTCACCGCCCTCGTCGCTCTTGTCCATAACGGTCTTGCGCATCCACAGAACTTCGTCGAGCAGCGGCGGGCTGCCCTTGGCCTGGGCGGAGCGCTGGAGGTTGCCGCCGACCCAAGGCCAATCGTGCGGGTTGGGCGGCGGGGCGGCGGGGATCTTCTCCAGCATGGCGCGGAGGCGCGCGGTGGGATAGGTTTCATTCGCGACGCGCAGGCCGCCGGCGTCGCGGAGGCGTGGTTCGAGCAGTTTCCACATCTGGTCGGCGTTGGCGGTATCGCCGGCGCGGCGATAGGCGAGGGCCGTCTTGAAGAGCGTCAGGTCGCTGATTTTGGTGCGGGCATCGGCGCGGTCGATGAGCTGACGGAAGCGGAGGGCGGCGTCGTGGAATTCCCCGCGGTCGAGGGCGGCGGTGGCTCGGAGTTCGTTCGCCTCGATGCCGGCCTTCGTGTGCATGTAGCGCATGGCGACGTCGGCGAGCATCTCGCGATCACCCTTGCGCTTGGCCTCCTCGAGCCGCGTTCTGGCCTTGGCCCCGGACTCCAGTTCATAGGCGTTGAGGCCCTCCTGGGGCATGGAGCCGAGGAGGTTGTTGGCCTCGAAGCGAACGCTCGCGCGCCGAACACGCTCCTCGCCGGTGACGGGGTCGGTGTGGCGAATGAGAGCGCTGGGGGCCTCCGTGGCGTCGAGGATTTTCTGCAGGGCACGGACAGCCGGCTGCCACGCCCTGCCGAGCGTGTAGTCGCGGGCGACGTCGATCAGGCGCTGGTAGTCGTCGTTCTCGTTGGGTCGGATGCCGCTGTTCTGGGTCGCGGGGTTGGTTTCGTTCACGACCGGCGGCGGTGGTTGTTCGATCAGCGGGCCCTTCTTTTTCTTCCCGAGTTGGCCGACCGCCGTTGAGGGGGGAAGGAAGAGGGTGATGGCGAAGAGGATTCCGGTCACCGACGCCACCGTCCACAAGCGACGCTTCCTGAGCATGATCGTGCTTCTCCCGCTTGCTTGCACTTCAATTCGGCCACAGCCGCTTGTCGGGCTGTGGAGATCGCGGCCCCACCCCCCTCGCGGGCGGCGCTTCGGACAAACCGCAGGGCCAGGTCAAAGGATGGTGTGATTGTCGCACAGTGCCTGGGGGTTGGCAAGCGCAATCACCACGGCGCCGCCTCTCTCGTAACCCAAGAAGACGATCCACGGAGGCGTTGCTAACAGGCTTTCAGCGCCAGGGTCTTTCCCGCTTGTGGGTTAGCACTTCCAACGCGAACCCGTGAGCGGGGGCTATAATAGTTCCCGTCGCCCCGATCTTCGTGGAGCCTCGTTGATGCCTTTCTCATCCTCTGGTGATGTTTCGGGCGGCTCCCCCAGCGGAGTACCGCACGGCTCGCCAGCCCGCAGGCGCGGCCCCGGCCGCCCGGTGAAGCGGCGCACGCGCACGTTCCGGCCCAACTACGTCTCCTTCGCCGGCACCTACCAGTGCAACCTCCAATGTCCGCATTGCTGCGTGCCGATCGAGTGGACCGATCGCCTCGACATCGGCATCGCGCTGCGCTTTTTGGAGGACGCTCATGCCCAAGGAATAGGCATTCTCGGCTTCACCGGGGGCGAACCGTTCCTGTATGCGGAGTTTGTGCAAGCCCTGTGCCGGCGCGCCGCCCAACTCGGGTTCCGCTTCGACAAGATCGTGACGAACGGCGTCTGGTTTCGCGACGGCGCCCACCTGGAGGCCGTGCTGGGCGGCCTGGCCGCGACGGGTTTCGACGGCAAACTCGGCCTGAGCGTGGACAAATTTCACGGCATCGAAACGCAGGCGCTCGCCGAGTTTTGCCGCACGGCGCGGCGCGTCTTCGAGCGCGACAACATCGTCTCGCTGTCCTACGCCAGCCGCCGCCCCGACCAGGGCCTGGAGCCGATCCGCGCTCTGGCCCGGCAACTCGACGCGGTCGTGGAGTGGTCGGACCTGCTCGGCCGCTATCTGCTCGTGTCCGCCGACCTGACGATGACGCTCAACTGGAACCATCTGGCGCCGGTGGAGCGAGCGGAGCGGCTGACGGGCGCCTGGGACGGCGCCTGGTTCGAGGAGGACTACTGCGAAGGCCCCGGTCAGGCGCTGATCGTCAACCCGCGCGGCGAGGTCAAGCCGTGCTGCGGCTTCGCGTCCGATCTTGACCAGTTGACGATCGGCAATATCCACAAGGATACCGTGGCGCAGATCGTGCGGCGCGCGCGGCGGCATCCGTACGTCGGCAAGGTGTTCCGCGAGGGGCTGACCGCGATTCGCGAGGAGATTCTGGCGCGCGACCCCGAGGCGCTGCCGGGGGCGACATCGAACCATTGTTACTTTTGCTGGTACGTTCTGACGAAGGGGATTTTCGATCAAACGCGCGTTGACGCGGCGGAGCATGTCGGGAGCGGCGGCAGCCCGTGGGAGCAGATCCGCCTTTCCCTGCCGATGGTCAACGCCGGTGGTAGCTGTGCGCGAGGGGACTGCGAACGGTAGGGCTCTCACTCCTCAACGAGCGGCGGGGTTTATCCCCGCCGTCCCAGCCACAGACGGCGGGGATAAACCCCGCCGCTCGTTCGTTTTTCCTTCTGTCGGCAGGTATTTAGGCTGCCACTCGTCCAGGCCAGCGCCGAGACGCAAGCCCTGCCGCAGATCAATATCGAAGTGAGCACTGAGGTTCAAGCCCAGATAGACGCCGAGCATCGCCAGGCTCCGCGCGTTGGCCCGGCCGTCCCATAGTCGCCGCCAGATCGAGCCCCAGCTGTAGAATTGTCGCCGCGCTTCCAGGCAGCACGCCTCCAGTTCGCGCGGCGACATCCGTTTCGGACGGAAATTGACGTCGCCGACGCGGCTCTCGGGGTCGAGCCACCAGCGCCGCCGTAGCAATCTCCCCTCGCTCTCCAGGCGGCGATATAGCGGCGTGCCGGGGAACGGGATCAGGTGATTGAACGCCGCCAGGAACAGCTTGTGCTCGCGGGCGAACTCGACGCTGCGCCGCAGCACGCCGGGGTCGTCGTTGTCGTAGCCGAAGACGAACGTCCCGTACACCGCCAGGCCGTGCTTGCGGAAGCGTGCCAGGCTCTCCGTGTAGCCGCCGCCGGCGAGGTTCCAGCCCTTGCCCATGTCGCGCAGGTTCGCCGGATCGAGCGACTCCATGCCGATCAGCACCCCCTTGCAACCGCTCCGCACCATCAGGTCGAGCAGCTCGTCGTCCTGCGCGATGTGGATGCTCGCCTGCCCGACCCAGTGGATTTTCAGCGGGATCAGCTCGCGGCACAGGTCGCGGACCTTGGCGGGTTGGCTGACGATGTTGTCATCGACGATGAAGAAACGTTTGCTGCCGGTGCGTTCCATCTCCTCGGCAACGTCGCGGCCCGGGCGATGGTTCTGGTTGGCGTCGTGGAAGGCGGTGATCGAGCAGAAGTCGCACTTGAAGTTGCAGCCGCGCGCGAACTCGACCAGCGTGATGTTCTGGTAGTTCTTGCCGGCGAAGATTTCGCGTCGCGGCCGGAGGTTGGACAACATCCTTCGCCCACGGCCGTCGTAGCGGCCCTGGAGGCGTCCTGACCGGGCGTCGTCCAGCACGCGACCCCAGACCGGCTCGGCGTCGCCGATCACGATGGCGTCGGCCTCCTGCTCGGCTTCCTCGGGCAACAGCGTGACGTGGTAGCCACCCAGAAGCACCGGCACCCCGCGCGCCCGGAACTGACGGGCAATCTTGTAGGCGCGCAGAGCAGTGAAAGTCTCGACGCTCAGGGCGACCAGGTCGGTCGGCTCGTCGAAGGGGATCGGCTCCATGCGATCGTCGTAGAAGCGCACCTCGACGTCCGGCGGCATCAGGCTGGCGAGGAGGGCAATCGACAGCGGCTGCATCTGCCAGGCGCGGACGTAGGGTAGGTTCTCCTTGCGGCCGACCGATGGATAGATCAGGGTGACACGCATCGCCTCCTCCCGCCTCAACCCGCCTGTAACACTCTTCGCCAAGGTTGCGAGACCACCTCGAACGCGGTCAGGACTGGATCCGCAAGGCCTCACAGGTCTCGCGGTAGCTCGCGTCCAGGTCCAGGGGTAGCGCCAGTTCAGGACTGATCCAAAGCGGCAGTGTGGGCAGTGGCTTGCCGAGCGCGAGAGGCTCCTCCCACACTTGCACCCTCCCCTTCTTCTTCACAGTGAAGGTCCGGTAGGCGACGGCGTACAGGTCGGGGAGTTCGCGGCCGTTGGCTTCTGTGGAGATATTGAGCAACTCCAGGAGTTGACGGTGCAGGTTCGCAGAGCGGGCAGTGACCGTGTCCACGACCACGACCGACACGCCCTGCTGCAGGTAGCCGGCGCACTTGATGACAAATGCTTCGCGGTGCTCGGCGCGGTCCTTGTTGGCGGGGCTAACCAGTTCCACCGCGGCTACCAAGCGGCGGCCGGTTTCTTGCTCGAAGACCTCGATCTCGAACACCGGCAGATCGGCAAACTCCACTGCCGTATCGACAAGGGGACGGGGCGGCGCCCAGACGGCGGTGGCCACGCCGCTTTCCTCCACGGCGTGCGCTGTGCCAGCCCGCTCGATGGTTGCCACATCGATCTCGATCCGGCCGCCGAAGTAGACGCGCGGGAGGGCGAGGAAATGCTTGGGCAACACACTCCGATTGAGCCCCCGGGCGATGGAACTCGCCCAGTCGCTGTGGAAGCTCTCCCAGGGCCAGTCCTGGCTGATCGGGGGATGAAAGTGGTCCAGTAGCGCCATGACAACCTCCAAGGCAGAGCGAACACGGATCATCCCTATCTTACCGCAGCCACACGCCCGCCACATAACGCGGGCCGAAACGCACGATTAGCCCGTCTATCCCCGGCACAGCGGGCTCCGCAGGCGTTCGCTCATGCTTGCCCGCCTGGCTACCGGACGGGAATTCGGGCAAGTCGGAAGCCGTGGTTGTTGAACCGGTCCGTCGGCGCGCCCCCGAAACGGTTCGCCGCCCGGCAGTAGTAGCCGGCGCCCATGCAGCTGCCGCCCCGGTACGCCCGCTCCGAGCCGTTCGGAAAGAGCAGGGACAGGTCGGCGCACCATTGACACACGTTGCCGTGCATGTCGCAAAGCCCCATCTTGTTCGAGGGGTAGGCGCCCACCCGCGTGGAGCGTGCGAGGTACTTCCCCTTCAGCCCCGTACCGAACGGAGCAGCACCGTTGAAGTTCGCCTCCTCCGAGGACAGGTCGTTGGTCGGCCTGTCGAAGTAGAAGTGATACGAACATTCTTCCTCGGAAGTAGCACCTCCCCGACAGGCATATTCCCATTCCGCCTCCGTCGGCAAGCGGTACCGATAGCCACGACCGCGCTCCTGTTCATTCAACTTATTGAGGAACTCCTGGACGTCGTGCCACGACACGCACTCCACCGGGAATAGCTTTAATTCCTCATCGGAGATGTCCAGGATCTCGTTTCTGCCGCGCCCCTTGCGCGAAAAATAGCTCGGGTTGTTGCCCATCACCGCCTGCCACTGCCCCTGCGTCACGGTGTGGACGGCGATCTCGAAGTCCTCCGTAATCTCCGTCTTCGTCCCCGCCTTGCCGCCACCACCGCCCATATGGAATGCCCCCTTCGGCAGACGCACGAACGTCATCAGGACATTGCTGTCGCGCTCCAGGACCGCATCCGCCGGTTCGCAGCCTTTGAAGTCAATGGTCACCTCGCGGCCCGGTTGGAGCCGCTCCTTGTGCAGATCCGACAGGAAGACGAGTTGGACACCGGCGTCGGCCGCCAGCGTCAGGCGGTCGTCGAGATAAAGCAGTGTCTGGGGAACCGCCTTCTGGACCCCTGCGGCTGACTGCAACTGCACCGTCCCGCGTACCTCCAGAATCATCGCCTGAGGAGTTCTCCGGCCAATGGCGCGTTTCACCTCGCGAATGGCCTTTACCAGCTCCGCGCGCAGCTCCGGTTGGTCCGCGAACTCCACCGGGATGCGCTGTTCTGCTTGCGCCAGGATATGCCGGGCGGTGATGTTGCCTCCCAGAGTGTCTTTCTCCGAGATGCGGAAGATACTCACCAGAAAGTCGCGCGCCTTGTTGGCCCTCTCGGCTTGCTGCCGCGCCTCCTGTTCCTTCGTCTCCGCTTCGCTCCGGGCAACCGCCAGGCTACCCGTGAGCGCGGCGAGCGCCACCAGGGCGAACAGCGTGACGCCCAGCAGCGCCGCCAGCGCCGGCCGTCGCCTGGCCCACTTGACCGCGCGGTCGATGCGGCCGACCGGCCGCGCCTGCACCGGCTCGCCTGCCTGGAAACGACGCAGATCGTTGGCCAGTTCCTCGGCGCTGGCATAGCGCCGGGCCGGCTCCTTGCTCAGGCACTTCAGGCAGACCGTCTCCAGGTCGCGCGGCACCTTCGCCCCCAGACGCGACGGCGGCACTGGCTCGTCGTTCAGCACGCTGACCAGAACGACGTGCTGCGGCCCCTCGAAGGGCGGCCGGCCCGTCAGGCACTCGTACAACAGCGCTCCCAGGGCATACACGTCAGCCCCCGGCCCCGTGTCGTGGACCTTGCCGGCCGCCTGCTCCGGCGCCATGTACGACGCCGTGCCCATGATGGCGCCCGACTTGCTCACGTCGCGCGCCTCGGCGTCGATGCGCTTGGCCAGGCCGAAATCGGTGATCTTGGGCACTCGCTCCGCCCCCGCCAGCAGCACATTCCCCGGTTTCAGGTCGCGATGCACCACCCCACGCAGATGAGCGTAGTGCATCGCCCGCGCCAGCGTCTCGATCAGTTCGGCCGCTTGCCGCGGCGTTGGGCGCTGCTTCTTGAGTTGCTCGGTAAGGGTGCCGCCGTCGCAGAACTCTAGCGAAAAGAACGGCTGGCCGCGCACCTCGCCGACCTCGTACAGCTGAACGATGTGCGGATGCTGCAAGCGGGCCACCGCTTCCGTCTCGATCTGGAAGCGCAGGCGCTCCTGCGGGGTGGCGTGCTCGACGGCGCGGATCATCTTCAGGGCCACGAGGCGATTGGCCTTGAGCTGGCGTGCTCGGTAGACGACGCCCATGCCGCCGTGGCCGAGGATGCCAAGGATTTCGTACCCGGGCACGTCGGGATACTCCCGGCTCTCGCCCGGGGCCAGGTCCGTGGGAACGCCCCGGGTGTCGCGCGTCCTCTTGGGTGGGATGCCGTCAGGCGCAGCAGAAGCCGAAAGGTGATCGGCAGACGGTGTCTGTTCCACGGGGCACCTCGAACTGACTGGGGCATTCCTCGTCAACCCCGTTATACCCCTCCCTCCGCCGTCGTTGCCAGCGGAAAAGGCCATTACCCCTTGCAACTCGTCCCGGCACCCACCAGTTCCAGGGCGGGAATCGCCCCCTTGTTCTTCAGGTTCGACGTCAGCCCCGCTAAGCCGCAAGCGGCAGATGCCGTCCGCGCTGTCTCCGCCATGAACGTCTCATCGCGATACAGCGGCCACGTCTTCTCGGGCAGGTGTTTCGCATAATAGCGATAGCCGAAGTTCAGAGACACCCACAGGGGCAGGATCGACCACGGAGCGCCGCCCAGGCGCGTCAGGATCGAACGCCACGAGTAACTCTGTCGCCATGCCCATTCCAGCCCCTCTTGCAACCGCTCCGGCGTCATTCGCCGCGGCTGAAAGACGACGTGCTCCACATCGTACAGCGGCCAGCGCTTGTGCAGTAGCCGACCCTCAGCCTCCAGTCGCCGGAATAGTCCTGTGCCCGGAAACGGCGTCACGACGGCGTAGCGCGGCAGGTCGATCTTGGTCCGGTCCACAAACTCCACCGTCCGCTCGAACACGCTCACATCGTCGTTGTCGAAACCGAAGACGAAGCACCCCTGAATGCCGATGCCGTGGTCGTGCAGCCGCTTGACCACGTCGGCGTAGCGCTTCGCGGAGTGGAAACCCTTGTGCGTCTCGTTGAGCGTGTCCTGGCTGACCGACTCGAAACCAATCAAAAGGCCCTTGCAGCCACTCTTTGCGGCGAGGCGCAGCAGTTCGTCGTCTTCGGCGATCCGTGTTGTCGCCAGGCCGACCCACTTGAAGCGCAGCGGGATCATCGCGGTGTACAGCGCCTTCGCATAGTGGATGTCCTCGACTGGGCTGAGGTCGATGAACAGGGCACGGCGACCCTCGAAGGTGCGCAACTCGGCGATGACGTCCTCGACGGGCCGGTGAGCGTAGGTGTTGGCCCACGCGGCGGGCACGGCGCAGAAGTCGCACTTGTGTGGACAGCCGCGCGTCGCCTCGATACTGTTGACGGTCGCGTAGCGCTCCTTACGGAGCAGGTCGCGGCGGGCGATCGGCACATGCAGCGTACGGCCGGTCGGCGTGTGATAGCGTCGCTGCAAGCGGCCCGCCTTGAAGTCGCGCAGCGCGCGCGGCCAGGACTCCTCCGCGTAGCCGACGACGACGCAGTCGGCGTGCTGCTGGGCCTCGTCCGGCAGCAGCGTCGGGTGAACGCCGCCCATGATGACGGTGTGCCCCTTCGCCCTTAGACGGTCTGCGATGTCGTAAGTACGCAGTGCCGTCCCGGTGATGCAACTCAGGGCGACGAGGTCGGCCTCGAAGTCGAGGTTGAGCGGTTGCACGCCCTCGTCCTGCAGGGTTACCTCGGCCCCGAAATCGTCGGGGATCAGGGCGGCGAGGGTGCTGAGGGTGAGGGGTGCGTAGCGCAACGCCGTCTTGAAGATGCCGGTCTGATTGCGATGAATCTCGCCCGCGGGCAGGAGCAACTGGATCTTCATCGGGCCTCCTTCGTGGTGGATGGTGGGCGGTGGATGGTGGATGGTCCAGAGGGAGCTTGCTTCCCTTCACCATCCACCATCCACCGCCCACCATCCACCACGTTCGCAGGGGCGAGTTCCTCGGCAAGATACTGCAGGACACGGACGACCAGCGACCGCATGTCCCGACCCTGGGGGCAGAGGTAGTGGTCGGCCCCCCAGACCGGGAACACCAAACCGGGCAAGTGCCACACGTCGCCCAGGAGGATCGTGCCGTCGCTCGGTCCCTGCGGCGCCAGACGACGGTGGCCGCGTCGCGCCAGGGCGGTCGTCAGGTGCCGGCGCAGAGGCAAGCCGACGACATGCACGACCTTCACATGCGGCACCGCGGCGAGCGCTTCCGGCCACGGCGGGCAGGCATCTCGATCCAGCGCCCGGAGCCTCGCGTAAGAGTAGCCCTTGAGCCAGAACAGCAAGCGGAGCAGCAACAGGCGCAGCCGGTGAGCCCTCAGCCAGCCTACCAAAGGCGTCCCAAGGAATAAACCCGAGAGATCGACCCAGGCGACAACCGGGCGGAACAATTCCGCTGCATCGGGCCGGGCCAGAAGTTGCCGCACCTCGGCGGCGCCCTTGCTGAGCGATACAAGGATGAGCGGCTCTTCGTCCGCGCACGCAAGCCGCGCGGCCAGGAGAGCGGCGTTGTCCTCCAGGCTGCCGAAACTCTGGAGCGGAACCATTTCGGTCGCACACCCGAGTTGGGCCGCGGCCTCACGCACGAAACGACCGTCGGCGCCGGTCTCGGGCTTCTCGCGATAGAACGCTCCGGGCACGATCAGGACGTGCGCGTTCAGGATCTGGCCCGGAGTTGGGGGTGTTTCCAGGCGCGCAATCAACGGCCCGTGACGCGGCGAGGCACGCAAGCGCTGGTAGAGCAGGGCCGTGGCGAAATCCAGCCCGTGGCGCTTCGCGACCTGGGCCAATGATTCCGCATCGAGGCCGGCGCCGGCGGGGAAGTCCGGCGCGGCCGCTGCTCGCCGGAGCAGGTCCGCCTCGGGCTCCTCGGGGCGCCGCCTCATGCCTTGCCCTCCAGGGCGGGCGGGGCGGACTTCGGACGGCGCAACAGCATAGTGCCGACGACGCCCAGCAGCAGTCCCACGCCGAGGGCGATGCCGCCGGCCCACCACACGACACGGCGAATGGCGATATCGAGGATCGGATTATCGAACACGTTCGCCGAGGCGTGAAAGGCCGCGATTCTCCACTGCCCGTCTTTCTTGACCGTGATCGCTGTCCAGCGCACGTTGATCGCGAAGTCGCGGCCGTCGGTCAGTTTGTAACTGTCCTTCGAGCTGCCAGTGGCCACCGCGGTGTCGCCGTAGATCTCAGCCAGCTGGTCCACCGTCGGGTCAGGCGAATAGCTGGCGACGATGGCCTTGTCTCCTTTCATCATCTTGTCGAAGAAGGCTCGCACCCCGGCCGGCTTGCGGACGGTCTCGCCATTCATGAAGGTGACCACAACTTCGTCGTCGAGCAATTTCATCAGGGCATCGAGGTCGTTCTTCTTGACAGCCTCGACCACCTGCCCCTTCAGGTGGCGCAGTTCCTTGTGAACGGGAGGTTCCGGTTTCTCCCCACCGGCGCGGGCGGAGGGAACGCAACAGGCTATCGTCAGCAGCAAGACGAGTGAGCGTTTCATGATGGTCCCGTCCCTCGACGCGCGGGTTGGAGTCCCGGCTTCAGCCGGCTGAAGCCGGGACTCCAACTTGCGCAGGTGTAAACGAGATAGAGAAGAGGTCTGTTCGCTGTGGAGAGGACAGGCGACTTCTCACAACGGGGCTTACGATATCCCGCCGGCAGAGGCGTCGCAAGCAGGTTCGCGCTTTTCGCCGCCCATCTTCCCCAGGCTCGACGGCTTTGCTTTTCGCCATCGCACTTGCGACTGTCCGAGTTAGCGGCGGATTCCGCATAACCAGATAGGACAGTCATCCACGAAATTCACCCGGTCGCGAAGGAGCCCTGCTCGGTTCCGGCCGGATCAACATAAGCGGCAGCGAGCCGCATTGCCCCAAGAGGTTCGAGATCATGACACCGCGACGCCTGCCCCGGCTGCTGATAACCCTGTTCGTGCTCCTGAGCGCCGCCGACCTGGCGCTGACGTGTTACCTTCTCGGCCAGAGCAACGGCCAGTTCTATGAGGCGAACTGGCTCGCCGGCAGCGTGCTGACCCGTTTCGGCTTTGCCGGCCTGGCGGTGTTCAAGGTGCTGATGGTGGTGTTCGTGAGCACGTTGGTCGGAATCATTGCCGCTCGGCGTCCGAGTGCGGCGCGGCGAGTAGCGAGCTTCGCGTGTCTGGCGGTCGGGATCGTCGTGGTCTACAGCGTGACCCTGTGCAGCCGCATGGAGCCGCAATCCTTCGCCCTGGCCCGGCAGGCGCCCATGACGTTTGTGCAGAGGTAGGACCGAAGGCCGAGAGCCCACCAACCCGAAGCGCCAGCGAGGGATTGTCCCTCGCTGGCGCTGCTGGCTTGTCTGCGTTCGGGTGAGCGGACAAGACCCCTCCCCCCAACCCCCTCCCCGAAGCGGAGAGGGGGAGAAGAAGAGACGGCGCTTGGCTTGCTCCCCCTCTCCTTT
>WNGB01012967.1_pt1 | contig 13959 bp, 10 predicted proteins | sample 5400681 | NCBI WGS metagenome assembly WNGB01 (sample SAMN13153367, study PRJNA577476) | soil metagenome | isolation source: 115 cm soil or saprolite under grassland replicate 2 | place: USA:California | collected 2016-06-15 | reverse complement strand
CCGCCCCGACCGCATGTGCACCGGCCTGCGCCTCGCGCATCGCCATCTGGTCGAGCTCGATCTTCGGCGCGTAGAGCGCAACGACCACGACGCGGTTGTGCGCGAGCGCGGCGGCGATCGAGCCGGGCACGCCGTCGACGGGCGGGAGGGCCGGCTTCGGGACCTGCTTCAAGACGCGCTTGGGCGCCGACTTCGCCTTCCGTCCGGAAAGCTTGCGGGCGGCGACGCGCGGCTTGGCGGCGGGCTTCGGCTTCGTCGTAGCCGGCTGGTTGGGGCGCTTCGAGAGCGGAATCACCGCATGCGCGGCGGCGGTCGACGAGCTCTGACCTCGGGTCAGGAAGAAGAATCCTGCGGCGAGCGCGAGGACTGAACCTCCGACGACGAGGCCGATCACGCGGAGACGAGGGGGTGAGCTCATGACGTGGCTATCGGCAGCGGGTAGTCAACCTTTACGGAGTCTCGTGTCCCAAGCGGCCGCGCGCCGTCGAGCCCGCCCACGTCTCCGCGCCGTGCTCGACCAGGTCGACCGAGACGATCGTGTCCGGCCGCAGGAAGCGCTGGGCGAAGAAGGGCCAGGTGGCGTCGGTCTCCGCAGCTGCGAGCTCGCGGACGATCTCCTCCGCCCGACGGCGAGCCTCGTCGCCGGTGGCGTACGCGTCCGTCTCAATCTGGTCGCCGTTCTGCAGCCGCAGGACGACGAAGTGCGTCTTCAGCTCGGGTGCGACGGTGTCCTCGGGCTGAGCTTCTGCCGGAGGCTCGACAGCTTCCGGCTCCACGTCGGCCTCCAGCGGAGCTGTGAACTGCTCGACCTGCGGAGCAGGCTCGGAGACCTCGACGACCGCCGCCGGTTCCTGGACGGAGACGGTGTCGGAGGCCGGCACGGGCTGAGCCGACATGGGGGATGCGACGTTCCGCTCCTCGGCAGGAGGCAGCACGGTCGGCATCGGCTGGACCGCCGGCGCGGCCGTCGGCTGAAGGCTGGGTGCGCTCGACTCCGCGGCGGGTGGTGAGGCGGTGGCCGGGGCCGGCTCGGTCGGCTCGGTCAAAGTCTCCTCGGCGGGCGGAGCTGCAAGCTTGGCGTAGGCGACCCCCATCGCGTTCTTGAGCTCGCTCTGAGGCGCGACGACGAGCAGCGGCTCGTGACCGACAGAGCGGCGCAGGTTCTCGAGCATGAGATCGTTCGAGGGGTCGGCGACAGCGACGACGAGCCGCTCACCGTCGAAGCGGAGCGGAAGGGCGGTCTGGAGCTTGGCCTTCTCCTCGGGGAGTGCCCGCAGTGCCTCAGGAGCAGGCTCGATCCCGCTCAGCTCCACGAATTCGAGTCCCTTCTGCATCGCGAGCATCCGCCCGAGATCTCGGTCGTTCAGCCAGCCGCGCTCGAGGAGCACCTCTCCGAGGCGCTTGCCGGTGCGCATGCCCTGCTCGAGCGCCTCCTCGAGCTGATTCTCCGCCACGAGGCCGGCTCTGAAGATCAGGGTCCCGAGCGGGACGTTCTGCGCAGAATCCAGAGACGCGTCTGGGGGCCGCGGAGCATCCGCGGGGGCCGGCGGCGCGGCCGGCTGACCGTTCGGATCAGGAGCCGGAGCGGGCTGGGCCTGCTCGGTGAAGAACATGCCGTTGTCTGGCGCAGTCGAGGACATCGTCACCTTTCTGTCATGGGCTTGCCGCTGAGCCTGGGCGAGAACGGGATCGACGAGCGCGAGCTCTGGTGTGAGCAGCTCGCCGCCCGCCTCGCTCTTGGCGAGTCCTTTTGTCGCCTGAAAATCGGTATCGGCGCCCGGGGAGTGCGCGCTATCACTCGAACGAGGTACGTGCTCAGACGAGAACACGGCCAAGCTCCTCGAGTGCCGTGACCCCGGAGACGACCTTCGCGAGGCCGTCGTCCCACAGCGAGCGCATCCCCTGCTCGGCGGCGAGCTCCTCGAGCTCCTCGCGGTTTGCCCGCCGCACGGCGAGCGCCTCGATCTCCTCGGTCATCACGAGCAGCTGGTAGATGCCGATTCGGCCCTTGTAGCCGGTCTGGCCGCAGCGCGGGCAGCCCTTCTTCCGGTAGAAGGCCATCCCGTCCGAGGCTGCGATCACGTCCGGTGACACGCGGTTGTGCAGAAGCTCGTCGGCGGACGGGTTGTACATCTCGCAGCAGTGCGAGCACAGCTTTCGAGCCAGGCGCTGGGCGAGGACGGCCGTTACCGCCGACCCGATGAGGAAGGGTTCGACTCCCATCTCTCCCAGCCGGGTGATCGCGCCCGGCGCGTCGTTCGTGTGCATGGTCGAGAGAACGAGGTGGCCGGTCAGCGCGGCCTCGATCGAGATCTTCGCCGTCTCGGCGTCACGGATCTCGCCGACCATTACGACGTCGGGGTCCGAACGGAGAATCGCGCGCAGCGCGTTGGCGAAAGTGAAGTTCGCCCTCGTGTTGATCTGCATCTGGCTGATGCCGGGCAGTCGGTACTCGACCGGGTCCTCGATCGTGACGATGTTGATCTCCGGCCGGTTGATCTCCGACAGCGCGGCGTAGAGCGACGTCGACTTGCCGGAGCCCGTGGGGCCGGTGACGAGCAGAGCGCCGGTGGGGCGGCGGACGATCTCACCCAGCTGCCTGCGCATGTCCTCGGGAAGGCCGAGCTCCTCGAACGTCGGCGCCTTCTTCGACTTGTCGAGGAGCCGCATCGTCACCTTCTCGCCGTCGACGGTCGGCAGCGTCGCCACGCGGATGTCGAGCATCCGGCCGGCGCTGCGGGCATTGAGGGAGATGCGGCCGTCCTGCGGCTTTCGGCGCTCGGCGATGTCGAGCTTCGCCAGGACCTTCAGGCGCGTCGTGACGCCGGCGATCATGCGCTTCGGGATGTGCTGGATCTCGTGCATCACACCGTCGATGCGGAAGCGGACGAGGAGCGAGTCCTTCGAGGGCTCGAAGTGCATGTCGCTCGCTCCGTCCTCGGCTGCCTGGAAGATCAGCGAGTTGACGAGCCGGACGAGAGGAGCGTCCGAGATGCCGTCGTCGGCCTCGAGGTCGGCGTCCGCCTCGTCGCCCACCTCTTCGAGCTCGGCTTCCTCGCTCTCGAGCATCGCGCGGGCGCCGAAGGCCTCGGCCGCGCGCGCCAGGCGACGCACCTCGGTCTCGATGTCTTCGTGGGTCGCAACGGCGAGCTCGATCTGATGGCGGCTGGCCAGGCGCAGCTCGTCGATCGCGTGGACGTTCTGGGGATTGGCGATCGCCACCTTCAGCGTGTCGCCCTCGAGGGCGTACGGGATCGCGACCAGGCGCTCCAGCACGTGCAGGGGAATCAGCTCTGCCGCGTTCGGGTTGATGCCGATCTCGACGATGTCGACGAGGGGAAGGTTGTGCCTGGCGGCCAGGGAGCGGGCGATGCTTGCTCCCTCGGCCAGGCCCTCGTCGACGAGCGCCTGCGCGAACGAGCCCGTCCGCGCGCGGTCACGCGCGAAGGCGAGCTTGTCGGGGGGCAGGAGGCCGGTCGCCTCGAGGACGTCCGCGACGAGCTCGGCGAGCGGGTTGACCTCGAACGCAGGCTGAAGCGAAGCCTCTTCGTCGGAAGCCGCATCCGGGGACGACGCTACGGTCCGTAGCTGGGGTGGCTGCTCTGAGCCCATGCCTCGAACGAGCTATCGGCGTCGGGCGGCCAGTGCTAAAGGGGATATCGCTGCGGGTCTAAGAGAGAAGCGCGAGATAGGCGTCCAGGATCGGCTTCCCGGCGAAGAGCGCGATGATCGAGCCGAGCGCGAGGAAGGGGGCGAAGGGAATCGCCATCTTCCGCGCGGCCTGGCCGTGGCGCGCGAGCAGGAAGGCCGCCGGAAGAAGCGCGGAGAGCATCCCCAGCATGAGCGCGACCGCGGCGGTCTTGCCGAGCGCGGCGCCCATCAGCAGAGCGAGCTTGACGTCCCCCATGCCCATCCCGGCGGGGTACGCGAGCACGGCGACGAAGAGGAAGAGCGAGGCGCCGAGCGCCCCGAGCGGCCACTCCAGGCTCGGCTCTCGAACCGTCTGGGCCGCGAGCACGAGCACCGTCGCCGGGAGGACGATCCGGTCCGGGACGATTCGGTGCCGGAAGTCAACGGCCGAGATCGCGACGAGGACGCAGCAGAAGAGCGCGGCAATTGCGGCGCGCAGCGTCAGCCCGAAGGCGAGCACGCAGCCGGCGACCAGCAGCGCGGAGGCGAGCTCGACGGCGGGATAGAGGAGGCCGATCCGAGTCCCGCAGTTGCGGCAGCGGCCCCGCAGGAGCACGTAGGAGAGCACCGGCACGTTGTCGTACCAGGCGATCGGCGCGCTGCACGTCATGCAGGCCGAGCCCGGGCTGACGAGCGACCGGCGCAGGGGCACCCGGGCGGCGACGACGTTCAGGAAGCTGCCGACGGCCAGGCCGGGGGCGAACGCGAGTGCGGCGAGCGCGGGACTCATACCGCGGTTCTATCGGCTCGTGACAGACGGAAGTTGAGCGACGTGCGCCGGCTAGCCGCCGTAGGTGCCGCCGACGTACGAGACCGTGTACGTGTCGACGCCCGGGAACCCGTTCGGGAGCCTCGTGATCGAGGGCGACGGATTGCCCGCGCTACCGCTCAGGTGGACGTTGTCCGCGATGACAAGCCCCTGCAGAGCGGCGCCTGAGCTCTCGTCGAAGCCGTACGTGCACCCGCCTCCGCTCGCGTAGAGGACGCCCTGGAACCTCCCGCCGCTGCTGAACGACATGCAGTGGCTGTTCGTGCTGCCGGGAAAGGTGCTGGCGACGATGCCCAGGACGTTGGTGGCCGGGTCCCAGGTGTTGAAGTCGCACGCCGGCGGGGTGCCGGCGCCGCACATCGGCCTGCCCAACCTCCCGAAGTCACCCGAGGTGAAGATTGTCCCTCCGTCGCTTCCGGTGCTGTATTTCCCGTTGTTGCCAAAGTTGATGTCGCCGTCGAAGAAGACGGTGCCGTTCACCGTCAGAGTCGTCCCGTCCCACTTGATCCGCCCCGCCGTTCCGTCGGGCGCGGTCGCGGTGCAGTCGTACTGGCTAGCGGTGAGGTTGATCGTCGTCGAGATGCTGTGGTTGAGGGTCGCCGTTGCGGGCGTCTGGTTGTCGAAAAAGGTCGAGAACGATCCCGTCGGCGACGTGCCGGTGCAGGTGTTGGTGCTCTTCGGCCCAGGTGCGGCTTCCGCATACTCCGTCGCCACGTCGTAGGCCGGCTTCGTGAACGGGATCGGGACGTTGTCGACAGCCGTCGCGGGGAAGATGTGCGTGTTCGCCGCGCACGAGAGTGGAGAGCATCCGCCGACCGCGTGAACCTCGGCCATGCGCGCATCGACGAGCGTCCCGCTGCTATGCGAGGCGGCCGGCGAGGCGTCGAGGCCCCCGTACCCGCGACAGAGAGAGCTTCCGCTGCCGCACGTCGAGGCGACCGTGAGGCTCGTGCTGGTGCGGGCCGAGTACTTGATCCACTCGCTGTCGATCTTCACGGTCCCGGAGGACGTGAACCCGCTCGCGTTCGCGACCGGGATCGTGGTCGAGCTCGCGGTGATCGAGGACGTCAGCGTCGTCGTCGCGCCGTTCCCGATCCACCCGTTGTTGAGCAGGATCTGGCCCTTGACGCTTACGACCTGGCCGACGCTCAGAACCATGTTGTTGGTCGTCGTCCCGCCCATGTCGAGGTCGCCCCCCGCGATCACCGGCTCCTCGAGGACCGCCGACCCGTCGATCTTGATGTTGTTGTCGGCGTAGATGTAGTTGCCCGTCTGCGAGCCCGTCGTGTGGGCCTTGACGACCCTCATCTGGAGCGAGAGCGTGCGATGGACCGCGTCGGCCGCCGGGCCGGTCGGGTTCGAGACGGACGATCGCGCCTTGAGCCGCCAGCAGGTGTCAGGCGAGCAGCTCACCGAGTCGGCCCACCAGTTCACGGTCCCGCTGGCATAGCTGACGGAGCTCGGGCTCGCCTCGGTCGGATGGCCGGTCCAGCGGTCCGGTCTCGTCTGGCCCGCGAGCGTGGACGCCGCCTCGCTGAGGCCCGCCTCGGCCAGGGAGTTGGCGGACTGGTCGGCTCCGCTCAGGCTCGCGTCTCTCGAGGTCGAGCTCGAATACGAGATGAGCGACGTGACCGCGATCCCGAGCACGAGCAGCATCCCGATCGCCACGACGAGCGCGAATCCGCCCTCGTCGGAGAACGGCCGCACTCTTCGCGCCGGGATTGCACCTGATGAGTGTGTTCTGAAGGTCACGCCAAACCTCTGCAGACTTTCGCCGCATCTCCCACTATCGACGGGCCGGACGGGGCTGCCTCCCCCGAAAGGGGCAAGCGCTACCGCGTCGTGTTGCGAAGGACGACGTCCGCGACGAGACGCCACTCCTTGCCCCGATCCGTCGGCGTCGTGTTGATCGGGAGCGTCACACGGAGCTTGCCGAGGCTCGAGGTGGGCACGGGGGCTGTGTAGTTGAACGCGTTCTGCTCGCTCACGAAGTCGGCGAGCTGAACCGAGTTGCGCTGGAGCTGGAAGCGCTGTCCTGACCCGACCAGGTCATAGGTCACGGTCGTCTGGACCCCGCCTGCGGTCGGGCATTGCGCGGGAAGCGTCACCGCGATCGAAGACGCCGGGCCGGCCGGGGTGATCTGGCTCGCGCAGTGGATCTCGCGTCGCATCCTGTCCACCGCCACCCGGGCGGTCTGCTGGGCCTGGAAGCGCCTGTTCATGTCCATCTCGGCGTTCGAGGCCCGGACGAAGAGGATCGTGAGCGCGGCGACGACGGTGCCGAGGATGACGGTCACCATCAGCAGCTCGATCAGCGTATACCCGCGCTCTTCGGCCCAGGCGCTCCGGACCCGTCGCAGGAGTCTCATCTCGACTTGCGGCGAACGTCGGCGAGGGCCCGGCGGGCTAGAGCCTCGCTGCGGGCGCCGATTCCCCAGGAGCGCTGGGCGCTGCGATCCGCTCGGATCAGCTCCTCGAGCGCCTGCTCGCCGTGCCACCAGCCGAGCTCGGCCCCGGTGACGATCCAGGCGTGCTGGTAGAGCCAGTAGTGGACGTTCGAGTTCGTCAGCGTCGGATGCGAGCGCAGCCACTCGCCCAGCAGACGCGCGCGGGCCGGAAGCGGCATCTCGTCCAGGGGCTCGCGCTTCGCGCCGGGAACGATGAATGCGGGCGGCCTCGGACTTGGCTTCGGCTTCTTGGGCTTCGGCTTGGGCTTGGGCTTCGGCTTGGGCTTCACGCTCGGCTTGGCCTTCGGCTTCACCTTTGCCTTCGCCTTCGCCTTCGGCTTAGCCTTTGCTTTCGCCTTCGGCTTAGCCTTGGGCTTGGCCTTGGGCTTGGCAACAGGGTCGACGAGCCGGATCGCGGTGCCAGCGAACGAGGACGCGTTCTCGGGCGTCCCCTCTTGGGGGTATCTGGCGTTCGAGCTCAAGCGCAGCGTGATCGCCGGCGCCCCCGTGTCGTAGACGCGGGTTCCGGGAGCGGGTGCCTGGGTAGCGACGAGGTTCGCCGCGTAGCCCTGGACGCCGCCCTCGACGCGCCAGGCGAAGCCGCTCTCCTCGAGCGTGCTCTTCGCAAAGACATAGGCCTGGCCGCGGACGTCGGGAACGAGCAGCATCGACGCCTCGGCGGGCTCGGCCGGCTTGGGCGCCGGGGGACGGCTGGGCGTCTGCGCAGCAAACGTCATCGTCGCGCTCGCGAGCAGGACGCCGAGCACGACCAGCAGGCGAGGAGCGACACGCCGCAAGGTCATGCTTCGTTCTTCGGCAGGTCTGGCCATCGAGTTTAGAGGCCGCACCCCAGGCGGCCCCTCAGGATCTCTCCCGCGTGAAGACGATCACCGGCTCGCTCTCCACGGCAGGGATGGACGGGGTCATGACGGTCTGGAAGACGGGGCCGGCTTCAACCTCAGGCGTCGGCGCGTCCTGCCAGCGAAACGCCCTGCCGGCGAAGGACTCGAACCACGGCTCCAGCTGCGGATAGGAGACCGCGGGCTGAAGCTGGAGGTGCAGATGCGGGCCGCTCGAGTGGCCGGTCGTGCCGACCAGGCCGACCGGCTGGCCCGCCGAGAGCAAGGCGCCGGCTTCGACTGCCGGCTCGAGGTAGGAAAGATGGCAGTACGTCCATTCGCGCCCGTCGCCGGCGGCCCTCATCGTGAAACCGATCCCGCAGCGGCCGGAGGGCATGTGCCACGCCCTGAGGGCGAGCCCGTTCGTGAGCGCGTAGAGCGGTGCCCCCGCGGGTGCCGCGATGTCGGCCGCCGGATAATCGTGGTGGGTGTGCCCCACCGAGACGACGCCGGGCCCTCCGCCCACGGGGAACACGTAATCCCCCTGGTACAGAGGCGCCGAGAGCAAGGTTCCCGTTGCGGAGGCGAAGGGGCTCGTGACCGAGCTCGACCGCGCTTCGCTCAGCGCCCGCTCCGCGGAATGGAGCCGTTTGCGCGCGGCGGCCACGTCTCGAGCGGCATTCGAGCGAGCCGCGTCCGCCTGGTAGGCCTTCGCCTCGAGCTCGAGCCGTCGTGTGAGGAGCTTCGCGGCTTCGACACGAGCGAAGAGCGACCGCGCATGCAGCGCGAGGCGCCTCTCGCGCGCCGAGGCGCGGACGAGAGCGCGGTTCGCCCGGACCGTCGCGCGCTGGGCTGTCTCCAGGCGAACCTGATAGCGGTCGAGCGTGAAGGCGACGTCCGGGCCGGCCGACCCGTAGAGGCGTGCGAGGTCGAGCACCTCGTCGACGTACCACTGAGCGTGGTTGTAGGCGAAGACGCCGCGGGAGATGTCCGTCCGTCCCCCGGCGGCGGCGAGATAGCGCGCAGCGGAGAAGATCGCGTCTTCCGGGTTCCAGGGATCGGCAACCCCGTCGCCCGTCGCGTCCGAGCCCCAGCGGAGCCACGTGGACGGCATGAACTGCATCCAGCCGATCGCGCCGGCGGAGCTGGGCCCCATGTTGCGGCCGAAGTTCGACTCGACCTTGTTGATCGCGGCCAGCACCTGCCAGGGAATTCCGTAGCTCGCGCCTGCCCGCTGCCAGATGCCGCGAAGCGTGCTGTACGGCAGTCCCGGCGACTCGCGGCGCTCCAGGTAGGAGGGCGGCAGGACGAGCCCGTCGCCGTTCGGAACCTCCGCGCTGGCGAGCGGCGCAGCCATGGGCGTCGAGGGCACAACCCTGAAGACCGGCCCCGAGGCCTCGACCGTGGACGCGAGGCTGGCGGCCACGACGGCGACCGCGGCGAGCGAGACGACGCGCCGGATCATTGCTCCGGACTGACGACGCGCAGCTCGGGCTCGTTGCCCACCACCGCGGCGGCGGCCACCTCGCGCACGTCTGCGTCCTGCCGCTTCAGCGCGTGCTCGAGGGTGACGAGGAAGTCGTGGCGGTTGGAGGAGGCGTTCGCCGCCACCTCTTCGTCGATCTCACCCGAGAGGACGAGCTCGATCAGCGCGCTGCTGAAGGTCTGCATGTTGAAGAACGTGCCCTCGGCGATCGCGTCGTGGATCTCGTCCGGCTTGTCGTCGCGGATGAGGTCGGCGATGCGCGCGTTGGTGATCATGACCTCGAACGCGGCCACGCGGCCGCCCGCAGCGCGCGGCAGCAGGCGCTGGCTGACGACCCCCTTCAGGACTCCCGCGAGGATCGAGCGAATCTGCTGCTGCTTGTTCCCCGGGAAGAACTCGATCAGCCTTCCGATCGTCTCGGAGGCGTCGACGGTGTGGAGCGTCGAGAGCACGAGGTGGCCCGACTCGGCCGCCTGGAGAGCGGTCTCCGCCGACTCGACGTCGCGCAGCTCGCCGATCAGGATCACGTCGGGGTCCTGCCGGAGAGCACGGCGCAGCGCCTGATGGAACGAATCCGTGTCGAGCCCGACCTCGCGCTGGTTGACGATGCAGCTGTGGTCGACGTGCAGGAACTCGATCGGATCCTCGATCGTGACGATGTGCTGGCGTCGGGTGCGATTGATGTGCGCGATCAGGGAGGCCAGCGTCGTCGACTTCCCCGAGCCCGTCGCCCCGGTGACGAGGATCAGGCCACGGTGCTCGTCGCCGAGCTTCTGGACCCCCACGGGGAGCCTGAGGACGTCGAAGCCCGGTACCTCGGTCGGGATGACGCGCAGTGCGAATGACGTCGCGCCGCGCTGCCGGAAGCCGTTGACGCGGAAGCGTGTGAGGTCCGGGGCCATGTACGAAGTGTCGAGCTCGCCGCTTTCGCGGAAGGCCACGAGCCGGTGCGGCGTCCGCTCGGTGAGGGCGACGAGGATCGTCTCCAGATCGGCCTCGCTCAGCGGCTGCCAGCTTTCGAGCACGCCCAGCGACCCGTCGCGTCGGATAACGGGAGGGAGCCCGAGCTTGAGATGGAGATCGGTCGCGCCGGTCTCCACGGTGGCTTTCAGGAGGGTATTGAGGTCCATGGCCAGGCCACGCTGAGCATCGGCAGGACGCCGGGAACTCTTAAGTCGAGGCTGTTCGGTAAGCGCGGCCGGGATCGCCGGCGGCGCGGGCGATCCCCTCCACGACGCGCAGAGAGGCCCGGCGCAGGCCGCGCATCGCGCTCGGGCTCGGAACATCGCCGCCGATCAGCGCCACGACCGCCTTCCAGACGAACGGGGAGCGCACGGCCGTGTAGGTGAGGCGAGGAAAGCGGTCGAGCGCGACCTTCGCGCCCCAGGCCGCGGCGAGTTGCGAGGAGAGCGCGCGACGGAGCTCGCGGTCGTAGTGCTCGAGATCAGCCGCCCGACCGGCCAGCAGCTCCAGCGAGGCGTGGGCGGCCAGCTTTGCCGAGAGGAAGGCCTCGTAGATTCCGTCCCCGGAGAGTGGATCGACGAGCCCGGCCGCGTCGCCCAGCAGGGCGAGGCGCCCCCTGGCTACACACGCGCGCGCGTGAAGAAGTGGGAGGCGATAGCCGCGAACGTTCTCGAGCGCGTTCTGCTGGATTCCGTACTCGCGACAGAAGCGCGCCAGATGCTCCCGCATCCGCGGCCCTTCGCGTTCCCAGCCGCCGACCCCGACGTTGACGTGATCGCCCTTCGGAAAGACCCAGCCGTAACCGCCGGGAACGTTCGCGAGCTCGAGGCAGAGCCGCCCCTGGTACCGCTCGCGGGAGACCACGCCGTAGGGCACGTCGGCCTCGAGCGCGACGCCGTAGTCGCGTCCGCCCTCGAGCCCGGCGGCACGCGCGGCGACGCCGTTCACTCCGTCGGCACCGAGAACGACGTCCGCGGCAACCCGTGTGCCACCTACTTGCGCCTCGACGCCCCGGTCGGCAAGTTCGAGGTTCGTCACCCTGACGCCGTCGCGGAAATCGGCTCCGGCGTCTGCGGCCTGCTCGGCGAGGAACGCGTCCAGACGGGAGCGCTGGGTCATGAGCACGAGCGGCTCATCGGTGCTCCGCTCGAAACGGGAGCCGAAGTCGAGCCCGAACTCGACATGCCTCGTCCGGTCCTCGACCACGGGGTCGACCGAGAACGGGAGCACGCGCACGGCGCGCATGGTCAGACCGCCTCCGCAGGGCTTGTCGCGCGGGAAGACGGCGCGGTCGGCGAGAAGGACGGAGGCGCCCTCGCGCGCGAGCCTGTAAGCCGCGGTCGACCCCGCCGGCCCGGCGCCGATCACGAGCACGTCGAAGCGCTCCACGACCAAGGATCCTAGAGGCCCCTGGCTACAATGGTCGTCCTTCCGGGGGAGTTCCCGAGTGGCCAAAGGGGACGGGCTGTAAACCCGTTGGCTCAGCCTTCAGAGGTTCGAATCCTCTCTCCCCCATCGCGCAGCGATGCGTCCGGGGCTGCGCGGAGCGCACCCCCGGACATGGGGAGGGGGTTCGGGGGAACCGGGAGGTTCCCCCGAGGCACAGAGAATCGTCGAACCTCGGCCCACCCCCAAACCGCACCCCGGGGGTCAGTGAAGAGGTTCGGCCAAAGAAAGAGGGGCGCCGCAAGGCGCCCCTCTTCGTCCGTTCTCTCAGCTCCTCGTTACCCGCGACCAACCACCAACCGGACGGGGAACCCGCTCGGCTTGACCGTCCCCGGCGCCGGCCTCTGAGCAACGCCGGATGCGGCCCACGCTGCAGTGGGCGCGGCGGATCTTGATCTTGGCGCGACCGAGCTGGAGCCCGATCACCCTCGGGACCCTGCAGCGCACCGGGGGTGGAGGCGGTGGCGGCGGAGGCCCTGGTGGTGGAGGTGGCGGAGGTGGCGGAGGTGGTGGAGGTGGCGGTGGAGGTGGCGGAGGCGGAGGCGGTGGGGGCGGAGGTGGCGGAGGTGGCGGCCCGCCGCCGTTGTAGGCGGCAAGGGCGTCCACGAGGCCGTACCCGAAGTGATTGTTCGGCACGTGATCGATGCCACCGCACTGCGTCCCGTTGCTGACCGTGATGATCGTGGGATTGGCGGTACTGGACACCAGCGCCTTGGTGGTTGCGATGTCCCTGACCAGCGCGGGATATGCCGACCACAGTAGAGCCACGACGCCGACGACGTGGGGCCCCGCCATCGAGGTGCCGCTCCAAGTCGGCCCGCTGTACTGCGTGTCGCTCCCGTTCAGCGCAGAGTTGACGTTGACCCCAGGTGCGGCGATGTCGGGCTTGATGCGGCCTGAGCCGTCGATCGTGACGGGGCCGCGGCTGCTGAAGCTTGCCAGAGCATTGTTGGCGGCGTTCATCGCTCCCGTCGAGTAGGAGGCGGCATAGATGGCGGGCGGATCCTGCACGGTGCTGCAGGCCGAGCCGCTGTTGCCGGCCGAGGCCTCGACGAAGATGCCGGCGGCCTGTGACGCCTCGACGATTGCCTGCAGCGTGTTGGCCGCGCAGCCCTCGCTCGGCGGGCAGCCCCAGCTGTTGTTCATGACGTGAGGCCGGAGTGCCGGGTTCGCGTTCTGTCCGTTCAGATCGGTCGGGGCCATGAAGAACTGGAAGCACTCGGTGTAGGTCGCCGGAGTCCCGTTCCCCTGATCCATGTTCCGGCAGCCAATCCACTTCGCGCCCGGGGCGACGCCTATCTGGCGACCAGCGCCGTCGTCACCGACCGCCGTACCGGTCGTGTGCGTGCCGTGCCCGAAGTCGTCACACGGCTCCTGATGGTTCGGCGTACACGAGCCGCCGCCGGTGTGGATCGCGTCCCACCAGTTGAAGTTGTGGTCGGCCGTCGAGCCGTTCCAGCCCCGGTAGTGCGGCTTGAGCGCGTTGTGCGTCCAGCGCATACCGGTGTCCTGGTTGCCGACGACAATCCCCTGGCCGGTGAAGCCCAGAGCCCAAACCTCGGGCGCATGGACCTTGATCACGCCCGGTTCGACCGTCGCGGGCGCGTCGTTGGTCGCACTCGTGGGCTCCTCGCCCTGGATCCACTTCGACTTCGCGTCGGATTCGATCTTGCCGACGTCCGATCGGGCGGCGAGAGCCTCGACGAGGTCCCGGTCGCCGCGGGTCATGATCACGTTCGCGACCCAGTAGGAATGATAGGAAATGCCGCGGGCGTCGAGATACGCGCGAACAGGCCCCTGCGTGCCCTCCGCCTTGTTCTTGAGCGTGCGGTAGACGTACCAGCCGCGCGCGTTCTGGTCGTGCATCTTGTAGGCGGCGCTCACGTCCGCCTGGTCCTTCATGTAGATGACGATCGGCGCCTTCCCTCCGGCGGCGGTGTCCGCCAGCACTCGGGGCTCGATCTTCGAGCTGGTGCTGCTAGCGGCGGGCCCCCCGAGCATGAGACCCACGGCGACGACGGAAACCGCCATGACGGCGGCAAGCTTGATTCCCCTGGACACTTCCCCTCCCCTCGAGATCACTGAGACCCCCGCACTCTTTCATATTTTCGCGTCAGGACGAAGAGCGCGGCCCTCCGCCTACAATGCCGGCGCGCCCTCTTAGCTCAGTTGGTAGAGCACCTCCATGGTAAGGAGGGGGTCTCCGGTTCGAGTCCGGAAGAGGGCTTGTAAAGCCGCTGCAAATCGGTGGATTCTTCAGCATGTGCGTTGTCGGTTCCGACGACACAAGGTCGCACCGAGGTCGCACGGGGACGCCCG
>WNGB01009130.1_pt1 | contig 13963 bp, 12 predicted proteins | sample 5400681 | NCBI WGS metagenome assembly WNGB01 (sample SAMN13153367, study PRJNA577476) | soil metagenome | isolation source: 115 cm soil or saprolite under grassland replicate 2 | place: USA:California | collected 2016-06-15 | reverse complement strand
TCGCGCACATCACGTTGGCATGCTTCGATGAGATCGGCGTGAAGCGTGCCGTTCACGCCGCTCTGGGCCTGAGCGAGATGACCTTCGCTACCAACTCTGAGGATGGTGCGCGGATCGCGTACGACCTCGTCGGTGAGGGAGCGCCGCTGCTCCTGTTCCACGCCAGCCTGACGTCCGGCGCGCTGTGGAGGTCGCTCGGGTACGTCGACGCGCTGCGTGCGGGGCACCAACTGATCCTCGTCGACGCCCGCGGCCACGGCCGTAGCGATAAACCGACGACGATGGATGCCTACGCGATGGAGAGGCTCGTCGGCGACGTGATCGCGGTGCTCGACGACTGTGCGGTGCCCGAGACGGCGTACCTGGGTTATTCCCTGGGCGGCCGCGTCGGGTTGGCCCTGGCGATGCGCGCCCCGGAGCGCGTGTGCGCGCTAATCGCTGGCGGTGCCAGCCATCGTCCGCAGAACGGCGTGCTCGAGCGCCTGATCTATCCGGGTTTTGTCGACACGATCGAGACAGACGGGATCGAGTCGTTCCTGGAGCAGTGGAGCAAGCGGCTCGGACGTCCGGTTGACCCGGCTGTCCGAGCAATCTTCCTGAGCAACGATCGACGCGCGTTGGTTCCGTACCTCCGGCAGATTGATCGCGAGCCGGGTTTCGACGACGCGCTTGTCTCGCGTATTCAGGTTCCCACATTGCTGTTCGCTGGCGAGCACGACCACGAGCGACTCAGAGACTCCCAGGCTGCGGCGGCCATCCTCCCCGACGCCGAACTTCTGGTCATCGCCGACGCCGATCACGAATCGACACTTCGTCGCGTGGTCGACATCGTGCCGCATGTCCGAGCGTTCCTCGAACGCAGCAGGTAGGCGGTCGACATCTCCGCTTGAGGCACGTGCGAATGGAGTCGCCGCCAAGGGACATTCCCGAACTCAATGTCATCCTCGCCGCGTGGTGGCGTCCGGTAGCTGGCGCAGACTCGGGCGGCGGCGGCTGGCTCGATTCCCGAATGTCGCCCGAGGGCTGACTGTCCAGCGTTGTGTCGCCGCCGCCTGCCCGAGACCGTCGAGCGTGACCTGCTAGGAGCGTGGCTTTTGCCTCGATTGAGGTCTGGCCGCTCGCCGGTCGCCCCCAAGGTGGAGGAGGCGGTCTGGATGATCGTGATCGGACTGGACGTTCACAAGCAGACGGTCGCTGCTGTGGCCGTCGACGCGGCTGGCAGGCCGCTCGACGAGCAGACGATCGTTGTCGGCAGCGACGAGCTGCTCGGCTGGGCCTCGGCGCTCGGCGGCGAGCGGCTGTGGGCGGTCGAGGACTGCCGGCAGCTGACCGGCTGGCTGGAGCGGCAGCTGCTCGATCTAGGCGAGCTGTTGGTGCGGGTGCCACCGAAGCTGACCGTGCCGGAGCGGCGCGCCGGTAGGACGCGCGGCAAGTCGGACCCGATCGACGCGCTCGCGATCGCGCGCGCAGCGTTGCGCGAGCGAGATCTCTCGCGGCCGCGGCCAGGCGAGCAGGCGTATCGCGAGATCAAGCTGCTGGTCGATCATCGCGACGATCTGGTCGACGAGCGCCGGCGCACGCAGCAGCGGTTGCGCTGGCACCTGCACCGGCTTGATCCGACCTTCGTGCCGCTGCGGATGCTTGCCCGCTCCTCCCACCTGGAGCGGGTCAGCCGCTGGCTCGGCCGCCAAGAGGAGCAGCTGCAGGTGCGGTTGGCGCGTGAGCTCGTCGCGCGCTGTCGCTCGTTGAACCGCGCAATCAGCGAGCTCGACCAGGAGCTCGAACAACGGACCGCGCAGACGGCGCCGGCGCTGCTCGACCTGCCCGGCTGCGCTGCCGTCACGGCCGCCAAGCTGCTCGCGGAGATCGGACCGATCGACCGCTTCCGGAGCGACGCGCAGCTTGCCCGGCACGGCGGCGTCGCACCGCTGGAAGCCAGCTCAGGACGCGTGCAACGTCACCGACTCGACCGCGGCGGCAACCGGCAACTCAACGCCGCGCTGTACCGGATCGCGATCACACAGTCGCGCTACCACCCCGCCGCCCGTTGCTTACCTCGAACGCAAGAAGGCTAAAGGCAAGAGTCGACGCGAAGCGATCCGCTACCTCAGACGACTCCTCGTCCGCGTCGTCTTCCAAACACTGAAAGCGAGTCCCGCCTTGTAATCGAGCATTCCTTTCTTCTCATTCCCGGCGGGAGTATCTTCAGCGCCGAGGTGGGGGCTCTCGGACAGCCTGCTCGTTCGCTCCCGACCTTGCTGGCCGTCTCAGCGCTGCTTGTCCTTAGTAGCGGCTGCGGTGGCGGCAACGAGTCGTCTGGTCCGAGCGCCGCTTCAACCTCTGCGAAGTCGACCTCAACTAAATCGGCCTCGACCAGAACTTCCGGGCCCACGCATACCCAATTCGTTCGCGCGCTCGATGCCTGGTGCGCTCGCGGGAATCTCCGGTTTGCGCCGTTGATCCAGCAGTTCAACAAGGCTGCTGTAGCAAACGACTTCGACGGGGCGGCGGCTGCGCTCCAGCGCACGATCCCGCTTCGTGCCCGCTACGACGCTGCGCTGCACGGGATGACTCCATCACCCGAGGACCGAGCGACTTTCGCTCGCTACCTGCGTGATGAGACTCGGATCGCGGGCCTCGCGCCACGAATGGTCGCCGCGCTGAAGGCCAGAGACGAAGAGGAGTTCAACCGACTCGCTAATCTCGTCCACGCGGCGCGTAACGACCGGACGAAGGCTGCACTTGACCTCGGCACAACCCAGTGCGGCACCTGAATCTGATCTCCAGCCATGGTGTCCCGGCCCAGGATCGGTGAAGAAGTACACGCGGTAGGTCGGAGGTCCTTCTCCCATTCCGTGTCGCGCGGATCGACGCGCCGCACTTCCGTCGCCGCGACCCTACCGTCTGGTCCTAGTGACATTCCCGACTCCTGGTCCGCGTCGTCTTCCAAACACTGAAAGCGAGTCGCGCCTTGACATAGGAGCAACACCGGCGCAGACGGGGGTTTGCTGCTCAGTCCTCCGGCAGCGACTTCCCGTCGAGGCCGTAGAACTCGCCGTCATCACCCTGTAAGCGTGCGCCCAGGTCGTGAGCGATCTCGGCCATCCGACGTAGCAGATGCTCATTCGGGTTGCCGGTCGTAACGGTGCCGTCGTAATAGTGGAGCGCAAACTCCTCGCCGCGCGGATGGCCTGTCCAGACCGCCAGATACTCGTTTCGCTCCCCGTCGTCATAGCGGAACGTGACATAGCTCTCCGTGTCGAAGTGGAAGTCCGGTGCGTCGGCGACCCACTTCTCCCACTCCTCGCGCGGGATCGGGCTCTCCGCGGCGTCGAAGGAGTTCTCGGCGCGATGAATGTGAACGTCGTAGCTCACGCGACGACTGTAGAGCGTGGCGCAGCACGCCGCGTAAGAACTCGAACGCGTGGGGTGCACAAACTCGGTCGTGAGCCGTAGCGCGGTATCGGAGGTCGGTTGGTGGAACGCCGGTAGCGTGGGCGCTCCCGTCCTAGGAGGCTGTCTGTGCTTGTGTCGTTCGTTTACGTCATCGCCTGGCGGTTATTCGCGTTTGTCTTGCTGCTCGCGCGCGGCGACCGCTCGAAAGAACTCGAGATCCTCCTGCTGCGCCACGAGCTGTCGATCCTGCGGCGGAAGACGCGACGCCCGCAGCTGACGGAGCGCGACCGGCTGCTTCTTGCAGCGCTGAGCCGGGTGATGCCGCGCCGCTCGTGGCAGGCGTTCCTGGTCACGCCCGAGACGCTGCTGCGCTGGCACCGGCGGATCGTCGCGCGCCGCTGGACCTACCCACACAGGCGGCCTGGTCGACCGCCGCTCGAGCCGCGGGTGCGCGAGCTGATCCTGCGGCTCGCGCGCGAGAACAGCCACTGGGGCTACGTCCGCATCGTCGGCGAATTACGGAAGCTCGGGATCGCTGTTTCGGCGACGTTGGTGCGGAACGTGCTCCGCCGTGCCGGCGTCCCACCGGCGCCGGAGCGGGGCGCCTCCAGCTGGCGGACCTTCCTGCGTCAACACGGAAACTCAATCCTCGCCTGCGACCTGTTCACCGTCGACACCGTCTGGATGCGGCGGTTGTACGTGTTGTTCTTCGTCTCGATCGGGACGCGCCGGGTCGAATACGTCGCCGGCACGAGCACGCCGAACACGGTCTGGATCACCCAGCAGGCACACAACCTGCTGATGAACCTCGATGACCACGGCCGGCGGCCGCGTTTCCTGATCCACGACCGCGACACGAAATTCAGCCGCGCCTTCGACGCCATCTTCCGCAGTGAAGGCATCGAGATCGTCCGAACGCCGATCCAGGCGCCGAACGCGAACGCCCACGCCGAACGCTTCGTCGGCAGCGTGCGCAGGGAATGCCTCGATCGGCTCCTCATCTTCGGGCGCCGCCAACTCGAGTGCGTCCTCATCATCTACATCCGCCACTTCAACCAGCAGCGTCCACACCGAGCTCTCGACCTGCGACCGCCAGATCACGGGAACGGAACCGATCGCATGCCGACAGCAACCGCGCATCCGCTGCAGGTCTTACGGCGCGACCTCCTTGGCGGACTACTCCACGAATACGAAGCCGCGGCGTGACGATCGAATTTATGCACCCCACGCGCACCCGACGACCGCGAGCCGCTTCCTCCCCCGTTCGAACATCCTCATCGCTGCTCGTTTGCCGGCTGGCCGTCCATCCGCAGCGATGCGAGCACGCGCTCGAACGGCATGTCGGCCGCTCGCTGACCGCCCGCACGTCCTCCTCGGCGCCCTCGAAGAGGCAGAAGACGGTCTCGTCGGTCGGGACGAGAAATGTCGCCGCGCGAGTACCACTCAACGTGGTCGCTGTTCGTACGTCGGTGCCGAATGTGCGAGCGCTCGCTTCGGTTGACTCTTTTGGCTGCGAAGCTCTTGCGCTGGCAGGCCTGTCAATGTGTCCTCTCCGGGTTCTCTCTGAATACGAAGTCGGCGAAGATCACGCCGTGTCCTACCGGCGGCGCGAGTGGCTCCTTCGATGCGTCGACGAAGAAGCCCGTACCGGTGAGGGTGCCGTCGGCTTTGACGTTCCACATTCGGATCCCGTAATTGACTCCGAAAGGTGGGGACCTGAACTGGAAGTCGACGATGCTGGCGATCCCGTTCGACCCGTAGAGCCGTTTCCCGTCGGCGCTGAACTTCACGACGTGGATCTGCGGTGCCGGGACGTCCTGAATCAACCGTGGGTCGAGCGGGTCGTCCGCTATGCGCAGAACGTGAATCGTGTCTGCCGTGGCATCGGTGTCATAGATGGTTCTGTTGTCGTGTGCGATCCGGATATGGGAGCTGAAGTGGCCCTCGCTGGCCGGGAGCGAGTAGACGTGCTTGAAGCCGAACTGTGACTGCCCAGGGCCGCGATAGACCGCCCAGATGCCGTCGGTGAGCGAGCTGACGTAGAAGAGCCGCATGTTCGCGACCTTCCCCTGGGCCGCGTGGGGCGATGTGAGCCCAGCCGTCGGCAGCTCGAGCTTCTGGAAGATACGCGACCGCTCCGGCGCCTTCGCATTGAAGTGCCAGAGCGCAACCTCGTTCCCCAGCTCTAGCGGCCCCAGGCCGACGCCGCACTTGTACGTACGCTGCGTCATGAAATCGGCGTGGATGAGCGTGCGGAAGCGCTCGTTGTAATCGACCGAGAACAGGCCTCTGCCGGTGTACTCATTGTTCGTGAGTTCCCCGTCGACGTACGACAGCTTCGGGTAAGCGTTCACGACTCGCCCATCCGGCGTCATCTCGATGAACCCGCCGGGGGGTCCCTCGTGGAGGTCGGGGTGCTCGGGGGCGTAGATCGAGTTCATGACTACAAGAAAATTGCCGTTATCGAGCGCGAGGGACTCGTGCGGTGCGCCGTAGCCGACCGCGAAGCCGAGGGCGGGGACGGGTCCGAGCAGCTTTCGGCTCGCCTCGCCGAGGTTGACGATGCGTATCAGTCTCGGCTTGCGCGGGTTTGTCTTGATATCGAAGATGAACGCTCTGCTCGCGTAGAGGTCGTACATGACGACGCGCGTCATTGCTCGGTTGATGTGCATGTGATGGAGTTCGCCGCCGATCACACCGGTCGACGTGCGGTGGATGACCCGCCCGTAGGTAGGCGAAGCCGAGTCTGCGTCGATCGTCGCCAGGTATCCGGGCGCTTCCTTGCCATTCGTCGGCTCGGTGCAGAGCGATCTGCCGAACTCTTCTAGCGTCATCCCCTCGTAGCGGGGAATTGGCAGCGCAAGCGCGTAGATGAGCTTCTCGCGGTCGGCCGTTGCGCGACGCCCCGCATTGCGAGCCGGCGCCGCCGCAGGCGGTGTGGATGAGCTGTTCGCCGACGCAGCAAGCATGACCAAGAGCGCGGCGGCGGTTGCCACGAGTAGGAACGGACGGAAGAGCCCCCTCCACTGTCCGAGGCCCGCGAGCCCGAGCCGCATTTTTCTTCGGCTGAACATCCTCATCGCTCCGCATTTGGACGGCACATGCGATCGGGTATAGGTCGCTCGCTTCCTCGTTTGGTTCACTCTCATTAGCCGGCTAGCCGATGGCCGCGGTGGTAAAGCTCGGTTCGTGTCTCATGTTGAGACCGAACGCTAGGAACCGGCTCGAGCTTTGTCATCGGAGCGCGCACCGAAACGCGCTCCGTATGCGCACGGAACTTTTCGGTTCCTTGGCCTTCAGAGGCGTTGGCTACGTCGCCGTCTGTACCGAGTGAATCGGGAAGACCGTCACCTGGGGCGCCGCGCGTTCCGCCTCCTCGCCGAGCAGCGCAGCGATCGCCGGGCGGATCTTCGCCTCGACGAAACGCTCATGGTGCTCTGCTTCCTGCCATTGCTCGACGATCCGGATCCCGCCGGAGACGGCGCCGACGGCGTGGTAGATCAGCCCGTTCGGCCAGTCCGCGGGAAAATCGATCTCCCGGCAGACGGCGTCATAGAAGTCGAGATCCGAGCCCTCGAATTCCTCGATGATGCCTACTGCCATGTCAGCTCCTTAGGTCCGCCGCGCCGCCACGCGTCCACCTCAGAACTCACGGTTGCGGATGGAACCGGTATGCGCACCGTCACCCGCGTGCCGCGTCGGCAAGCGCTACACAGCTCCACCGTTCCCCCTAACGCTTCGACCCGGTCGACAACTCCGGCGAGACCGCCCGCAGTGCCCATTCTGGCGCCGCCCTCTCCGTCGTCGGCGACCTCAACGACCAGCTCGCATTCAATCAACGCCGCCCGAACCGTCGCGCGAGACGCCCGGGCGTGTTTAGCGACGTTCGTGAGCGCCTCGGAGCAGGCGAAGTAGGCGGCAACCTCTACCGAGAGTGGCAACCGCTCGCGCGGCGCCGTGACGAGCTCGACGGGGACGCCTGCGCGCCCGGCTAGCGATTGGAGCGCCGCACGCAGCCCCTCCTGCGCCAGCGCGCGAGGCAGAATGCCGTGGGCGAGATCTCGAAGCTCCGCGAGCGTCGCCTCCGCCTGGCTGACTGTGTCCTCGACGAGGCCGCCGACTGCGCGTTCATCGCTTTTCAACGTTTCGGACGCGGCGCACAGTGTTTGACTGAGCGCGACAAGCTCCCGCTCCGCTCCGGCCCGAACGGCGCGCTCGAGCCGTGCTCGCTCGAGATCGGCCGCGTGGACCAACCGGGCGCGCGATTCCTGAAGGGCGGCGAGCTGGACGCGTAGCTCCGCCTGAAGGCGCGCATTGCGCAAACCAAGTCCGGCCGCCGCAATCGCATCCGCCAACCGACCATTGTCGCGAAGCCGCCGGTCATGGATGAGAACTCCCAACGGCCCGTCCGCGTCAGCGATGAACGAAGCGGACCGGGCGGAGCCGTCCGGCGGAATCGCGACCTGCCGGCCCGTCGTGTTGAAGTAGCCGTTCGCCTCGGCGACCCATAAGCCCAGCTCGAGCGACGGATCGCCTAGCGCCTCCGCCAGCAGGTCCCGCGACACGGCGGGAAAGCGCGCGTCAGCCAGCGCAGCCAGCACACGGCGGAGGCGAGAGCGCGTGCGGCGCCCTCTCACCAAACCGGCGAGGGAGCCGGTCAGCGTCCTGCGTGGCGCTGCCACGCTGTGATTCTGCACCGGCGAACGCAACAGAACAACGGCGGTGGTATCTGCGTCGCGCTTCTGCCACTCTTCGAACCGAGGCTGTGCATACGCTCCAAGTAGGCGAGGAGAGCGGAATCCGCGGAGAGATCTCGTCCGGCCGTCCGGTTGCGACAAGCCCGGTGCCCCACGAGGCTGCGAGGCTTCTCCGCGTCCGAGCAGTCGCGCGCACGATGTGGTTCGGCCGTGGGGCACACCGGCGCGGGCTCCGGCTCGGAATCACGATCGCGGGCATCGCTCTGACGAGTGGGGCCGCAGTGAGCACGCTCGGAACGGCCTCGGCCCACGCAGCGGTCGCCTGGGACCTACTCGGGACGGCCCTGATCGTCGTTGCAATGTTCGGCTGGGGTGTGATGCCGGAGAACCGCTCAGGGCTGCTCTTGGCAGCTTCCGGAATCCTCGCCGCCGCGAGCGGCGCCGCCCTCGGTCAGAGGAACGCCACTGTCCATCTGTTCGGCACTGCAGGGGCCGCGACGTGTGTCGCACCACTCGTCCATGCGACGTTGTCGTATCCGCGGGGCCGACTCGCCACCCGTGAGACGTTCGCGATCGTTGCGAGCGCCTACGTCTTCCTGTTTGCGCTGCTTCCACCCCTCGACCTCTTCGTCCTGTCCGAGAATCGTCTGGACTCCGTCGGCATGAACCCATCCGGGGCTCTGTCGAGTTGGGGCCGCTCGGCTGCCTCCGTAGTCGCCGCGGTGCTTCTCGCCTGGGTGATCTTGCTGCTGGCACGGAAGTGGCACAGCGCCGCCAGTCCCAGCCGGCGAATCCTCAAGCCGGCCCTGGCGGCGGCGGCCTTTGCTGCGTGCGCCGGCCTGGCCGCGGCCGTCGCCGTGCTGGCACAGCGGGGAAGCCCTCCCGGGTCGATCGAGGTCACGCTGCTGGGCGCGGCCCTCATGTCGCTTCCGGTCGGCTTCTTAGTCAGCTTCATCCGTGCGAGGATCGCGGCACCGAACATCGGCGAGTTCTTGATCGGTGTGACAAAACGATCTTCGGACGAGAATTCGCTCCGCGACCTGATGAGGCGCGCCCTCGACGATCCGGCGTTGGAGATCGGCTACTGGGCCCGGACAACGAGAGCCTTCGTCGACGGGAACGGACGACCGTTCCCGAACGATTGGCCCGCTTCCAGCCGCGTCGCAACGCTCATCGGTGGAAGCGGCGGGCCAGTGGCGGTGTTGCTTCACGAGCCGGCAGTCCTCGACGACGAGGGCCGTGTCGCCGCCGTCGCGGCCGTGGCGCGGGTCGCGCTGGAAAACGAGCGGCTTCACGCCGAGGTTCGGGCTCAACTCGAGCTCGCCCGCGAGTCTCGGGCGCGCATCGTCGAGGTGGCGGATAGCGAGCGTCGGCGAATCGAGCGCGACATCCACGATGGGGCCCAGCAACGCCTTGTCGCTCTCGCCGTGGCGATGAGCCTCGCCGAAGAACAGCTCGACCGGGACCAGCATCCTGCGGCGCGAGCGCTCCTCGAGCAGGCCGGCCGGCAAGCGCGGACCGCTCTCGCAGAGTTGCGCCAGCTGGCTCGGGGGATCCATCCGCCCCTGCTGACCGAGGCCGGCCTCGGACCAGCACTCCTGTCGCTCGCCGAGCGTATGCCTGTCGCCACACGGATCCTCGCCGCGCCCGCTCAACGCTTGTCGCCGAGCGTCGAGGCGACCGCCTACTTCCTGGTTGCGGAGGCGCTCAGCAATGTGGTGAAGCACGCGCGAGCATCGGCGGCCAGCGTGACAGCTAGGGACGACGGGGGCGAGATAATGGTGGTCGTCACGGACGACGGCAGCGGCGGGGCCAAGGTGGTCGGCGGCGGGGGATTGGAACGGGTCGAAGATCGGGTCGCGGCGCTCGGCGGATGTTTGGAGTTGCGGTCGCAGACGACCGGGACGCAAATCACAGCTCGAATTCCGTGCGCGTAGCGATCGCAGACGATTCAGCGCTTTTTCGCGAGGGGCTCACGCGGCTCCTGGAGGAGGCCGGCCATCACGTCGTCCGAGCCGTCGGGGACGCTGACGCGCTGCTCGATGTTGTTGATCGAGAATCGCCGGATGTCGTCGTGATCGACATCCGGATGCCGCCGACGCAGTCCGACGAAGGCCTCGTGGCGGCGGTCGCGATCCGCGAGCGCAACCCCGATGCCGGCGTGGTCGTGCTCTCCAACTACCTAGAGACCCATCACGCGGTGCAGTTACTCACGGCCAACTCGAGAAAGGTTGGCTACCTGCTGAAAGACCACGTGGCCGACGTGCAGGAGTTCCTCGATGCGCTTCGCCGTGTAGTCGACGGCGGCGTGGTCGTCGATCCTGACGTCATTGCCGAGCTCTTGGGCCGAAGCCGCGAGCCGGACCCGCTCGATGACCTCAGCGAGCGCGAACGGCAGGTGCTGGCCCTGATCGCCGAGGGACACTCGAATCGCGCGATCTGCGAAATCCTCGTTCTCAGCAAGCGAACCGTCGAGAGCCACGTTGCGTCGATCTTCAAGAAGCTCGACCTTCGCGAGAGCCCTGCTGGGGATCGCCGCGTGCTGGCCGTGCTCACGTACCTACGTACGTAGCAGCGGAGTCGACGTCGAAACTTATGGCCTGCTCGAACAGCAGGCCTCGATCTCAACTCATCCACGACTCGATATGCTCCCGCGGAGTCACCAAACTGGAGCGCCACGCTATGTCGATGGATCCGCCGCAGCGCTAGCTCGGCTTCCGTCATACATCATCAGCCTGAACGGACGACCGACGCTCTAGCAGGGTCCGGGCGGCGCTTGCCCGTTGCCCTGACGACTACAAGTGCGGGCTTCCTCGGGGCTAGGTTTTGGGGACAGGTTCGAGGCTTTTCAGGGCGGCTCAGGGTCCTTCGATGAAAGGGTGCTGAAAACGGAGAAACCGGCCGAATTGCAGGTAAAGCGCTCTACCAAGCGCTGTTCACAGATCACTTAGCAGCAGGGCGAAGCCTCCATGGTAAGGAGGGGGTCGACGGTTCGAGTCCGTCAGAGGGCTCTGCAAAATCCCCGCAAAACGGAGCTTCTTCGTAAGCGTTCAGGCCCTGTTGGTTATCCGAGGCTGGGTATTGGGTCGCCGCGGGCGTGGGCGGTGATGGCGTGGGTGAGGTAGTTGTAGAGCGACTGTTTCCGCAGTCGGCAGGTGACGGAGGCGGAGAGGAGTCGTTCGATGGTGCGTTCGCCTTGCTCTGATTGGCTGCCGAGTGAGAGCTTGCGGTAGATGACGGCGCCGCGGAGGCCGCGTTCGGCGTGGTTGTTGGTGGGCTCGACGCCGTCGGCGCCGGCGAAGGTCCAGAGCGCCGGCCAGTGTTTCAAGAGGTTCGTGGCGAAGAGGCGGTGGTACTTCGTCTTGGTGCTCTTGCGCGCCGCCTGCTCGAGCAGAGTCCGCAGCTCCTGTCGTGTCGGTTCGATCTGGTCGAGGAGGCTGGCGCGGTCGCCGCTGTCGCGGAACTCGTCCCAGGCCGCGAACACGCGTCGGGTGATTGCGAGGCCGGCTTCGCCGAACTGCTTCTGCGCGGCGAGGCCCTCGCTGTGGGCGGTGAAGTCGCGGACAAGATGCGACCAGCAGAGCTGGCGGCGCTCGGGCGCGAGGTAGTTGTAGGCCCACCAGCGGTCCGTGCAGGCGACGCCAGCGAAGTGCTCGCCGAGGAGCGCCTGCGCCTCGCGCTGGTGGCGGTCGGGCGCGATCCGGAAGACCGCCTCGGTCGCGGTGAGCGCGGCCCAGAGCGTGCGCTTGCCGCCGCGCAGGCGCCAGCCGGTCTCGTCGACGTTGACGGCGGAGGCGGAGCGGATGTGATCGTGAAGCTGAGCATGGGGCCGTGCGAGCGCCTCACCGGCGCGCTGCACGATCGCGTCGACGGCACCGGTCGACAGGTCGGCGCCAAACAGGTCGCTCATCAGCTCGACGGTGTCGCGGCGGGAGACGCGGTTCCTGACCGCGAGCGTGGCGACAGACGCCTGAAGCCTCGGCCCGAACGCCGAGCCGGAGTCGCCAGCGGGAAGCTCGGCGCGCGTCTCGGCGGCACAGGCCGGGCAGCGCAGCCGGTGCAGGCGGTGCTCCGTCACCGTGACCGCGATCGGCGGCAGCTCACAGACCTGGTGGCGCTGCGGGACGGCCGCGTCGACACGCTCGTCCTCGCCGAACAGACGCGCGCAGCCATCGCAGCGCTCCGGCCAATGCTCAACCACCCGATCGACGCGCTCGAGCGGAAGCAGCCGACGGTGCCTGCCCTCGTGGCCAGACTGACCGCCACGGCTGCGGCCCGAACCTGGCGCCGGAAGCCGGCGGGGCGCCGACGGCGGATCCTGCGAAGGCGGCAGCGACGAGTTACGCGAACTGCGGCGCACCTGCTCCTCGAGCTTCTCGACACGGGCCTCAAGCCGCTCGTACCGCGCCGCCAGCGCGAGAACGAACTCCACACAACGCTCCCGCCCCGCGTCGTAGACCGCCTCCGCCTCGTGCCGCTCCACCCCGCCCAAATTCGCGGCCCGACACCGGGACCCTGCACAGGGCCTGAACGCTTACCTGTTCAGCGGGGTTCGTCGCTGACCGTCGTTGCGCCCCGACTCGGCCTGTCACGCCGGAGGTCGCGGGTCGAGTCCCGTCGCTCCCGTTCTCAAAGTGCCTGCTAAATAGGCACGGCTCGAAGCTCCGGTGTACGAACAGGATCGTAGGCGGCTACTCCGCGTTCCTACAGGAACGAGTACAACGCCGACCGCCTCGTCACGGCCGTCGACCGGCTGCTGTAGCGCTCACGGGCACCCGCGCCGCGCGCCGCCAAGGCAGTCGGGGGCGGCGCCGCTCGACGACGACCTCGGCAACCTGCTCGGCGGCCTCGACCACCTGGTCGGCAGCCTGCTCGACGACCTCTGTGACCTGCTCGACGGTCCGCTTGGTCTCGTCGATGCCGTCCTTCGCTGCCTGTTGGTCGGTCCGGATCTCACACTGGAGACCGTGCACCTCCTCGGCGAGATCCTTCGTCTCGCGCATGAGGACGGTGAGCTCGCCTTGAATCACGCGCAGGTCCCGTGCGTCACGCACGCTGCGCAGGGCGAGATAGACCAGCAGGAAGGTCGCGAATATGCCGAACGTTCCACTTGTCAGGACGAAGAAGTTGATGACGGGTTCTTCTCGTCTTGCAGGAGACGGCGCCACCGTAGCGAGCACGCCTCGCGGTCGCAAAGTCGTGCGGATCGGCGCGTTCGGGTCGGTGGACGGGACGCGCGTGAGCACGCGCGCCCTGGGCGGAGACGTGTGACCGTGCCGCCGGTCGAGGCCGCAGTCCGCCATGACCTCGTTGCCGCGGTACGCGACGACGAGCGAGCGGTGGCGCGGGTGGAGGTGGCGTCGCGTGTGCAACTCGATCTCCTGTGGGGTGCCAAAACTCGCGTCCGCACCCTCGAAAACGGCCGATTCCAGGCACGACACGAATTTTGGCACCCCACAGGCCGACGGCTCGGCTCTGTCTGCGTGCACCGCAGCGAGCGGCACGAATCGCTGCGCCGCTTCCCGCATCGACGAGCTTCTGCTGACGCCGTGGGCTGGCGCCATGCCGACCATCCCGATCACCAGCAACCAAGCCAAATAGACTGTATCGCTGACGCCGTGACGTGAGAGCGGCTACACAAGGTCGACATGGATGGTCGGGCTGTCCTGCACACCCGGCGCGCTTGCCTCCATCCTGCGAAAGCGCGGTTCCTCTCGGCCGCGCCGCCATCGACCGGCGTTTGTTCGTGCGGCAGGGACTAAGGGCCTATCCCGCTTGGAGGGACCCGCGCGTTGACGGCGAAGCCTTCTTCGTCAGCGACGAGGGAGGCTGACGATGGGTCTTGTGGTCAGGGACGATGGCTGGCGGAT
>WNGB01009128.1_pt1 | contig 13965 bp, 12 predicted proteins | sample 5400681 | NCBI WGS metagenome assembly WNGB01 (sample SAMN13153367, study PRJNA577476) | soil metagenome | isolation source: 115 cm soil or saprolite under grassland replicate 2 | place: USA:California | collected 2016-06-15 | reverse complement strand
GGCTTCGAGCCCGGCGTGTACCAAGGCGGTCTTCTCTTTGATGCCCGTGAGTTCACTGGCTTCGGCCAGGAGGGCGTCATCCAGAATGAGTGTCGTTCGCATATGCATATGTATGCATACGCTATATGCATATGTCAACAGCCGTTCAACGCGGCATCGGTTGCAATCATCCGAATGCCCGCGGGCACGCGCCTGGAAACGAGCGCTGCGGTGGACAGGGCGTCCGCGGCAATCGCCGTACGCGCCACCACCGTCATCTGCCGCCGCCCCGCGACCGGCCGGCCGGTCGCCGGATTCATCACGTGGCCGATCACCTGCCTGCCCAGCCGGATCACGGAGACGGAGTTGGCGGAAGTGGCGAGCCCCGCGTCCCGCAACCGGACCGATTGCGCTGACCCGGCGATCCCCACGAGCCAGCCTGCGGGCTCGCCGGGTGGCGCGCCCAGGCCATAGCAATCGCCGCTGACGTCCAGGAAGGCGCGCTGGATCCCCAGCCCCCGGAGCACGGCGACCGCGCAATCGATCCCGTAGCCCACCGCAATGCCGCCGAAGTCGAGCTGGGTATGTGCGCTCGGCAGTGTGACGACATTGCCGTCCTGCCGGACCACCGCGGCGGCGACGGCGGCGCGAGCGGCGCTGATCTCTCCTGCCGTCGGAGGCGTGCGGCGCGGCCGGTGGAACCCCCAGGTGCGCATCAGCGGCTCGACAGCCGGATCAAACGCCCCTGCGGTCTGAGCGCGAAACGCCTCGGCCGCACGCAGGACGTTCTGGAGATCCTCAGCGACCCGCATCGGTTTACGGCCGGCGTGCCGGTTCAGCTCGCAGAGATCGCTCGCGTCGTCGAATAGCGAGAGCCGAGCTTCCACACGCCGCAACTCGGCGAGCGCTTGAGCGCACGCGTCGAGCCCCGCCGCTTCCGAGTCCGCGTACACCATCACGTGCACTGCTTGACCCATGGCCGATGACCAGCGCTCGACGAACCGCTCCGGACCTCGGCGAACCGGTATCCAGATTCCGACAGCCGTGGCGACGAACTCCCGGCGTTTCATGATTCGCGGAGCTCGCGGACAATAAGGAAGGACTGCACGTAGAACGTGCCTGCCAGGATGGCGCTCGAGGCTTCCAGCAGCCAGGCGAAGTGGGGATCGACATAGCGCATCAGCCACATCGCCGAAAACGAAACGAGCAGCGCGCCAAACGGCTCGGCGATCAGGATGCGCTGCCAGCGTGGGGAGATGCGCGCGCACAGTGCCACGCCGATCCCGGTGAACACGAAGATCACCGCCATGCTGAGCAGGTGCGTATGCGTGATCGTCAGCATCTCGCCGAACGACTTGGGGAACTGCATTGCCGCGGTGCTTGTCGAATCGACGTCCGCGCCGCGGTAGCGCGCGGCCACGCCATGCGGGACCAGCCGCGTGGTGTGCCACACGAATATCAGTGACGTCGTGTAGCCAACGAGCTGCACGATCGTGAGCCAGCGGCCGAGCGTGCGAAGCGGTGCCGGGAGGGTTCGCCAGGACCAGCTCACTTGATCGTTCCGTCCTTGTGCCACGTCGTGAGATCCTGCAACGCGCGCCGCACGCCGAGCGTGACGGCGTTCACGGTGATCGTCGCGCCGGAAATGCTGCGAACCTGCCGGCCCACGTCCAGCGTGTCCTGCGCCGACTTGCCGCGAAACTGGCGGCGCCACGCCTCATACGCGACCTCGCCGCCATAGGGCTCGCGATAGACCAGGATGTCGAGGTCCTTGAGCCGATCGGCCGTGTCTATCGCCACGAGAAATGTGATGGGCTGATCCTTGCCTTTGACGTTGCGAACAACCGCAAAGCCGAGGACTGAGTCTCCCCGCGTCACGCGAAACGCGGTGTCGGCGTTCACAACCAGTGGTGCGGCGACCACGCCGCGACCAAAAATACGCGTCACCGACGCCGTCACCTTCGGAGGTGCGGCCGCGCCAATCTGCGCGAGGATCAGCGCGATCAGCGGCATCAAAACTGGTAGCCGACCCCGAAACGCAGCGTTTCGCCCGCGCCCACGCCGCCACCGGCCGCGGTGCGGCGCACTTCGTAGTCACCTTTGAACGCGACGTTCCACAGCGGCTTGTAGGTCAGCCCCAGCGTAGTGACCCGCCGGGCGAACTGGCGATCCTGCGTCGTGCCGGTCGGCACGTCGGCCTGTGTGTCGTAGCGCTCGTGGCGGACGAACGCATGCAACCGTTGTTTGCTCCGGGGGGCGAGGAGCGGCAGGACGTTGTACGCGGCTTCGACGTAACCTCCCGCGATTCTGTTCCCCACGGCCGTGCCGTAGAGTGCGTTGATCGTATCGGCATCGCTCACGCTGATCGTCGCGACGACGGCACGCAGAGACAACGGGCCGCGGTCATAGCGCGCATCGGCTGATAGGAGGGCGACCGGGGCGGTGAACGTTCCGCTCCCCAACAGTGTGTCACCCGCAGTGGTACCTCCATACCAGAAGGACCCGCCCACCCGCAGCCCGGGACGCACCCAATCGAGGCGCCCCGTCAGCGACGGATTGGCGAACGACGCGTTCTTGCCTTCCTGGCGGCCTTCCCGGATCCCTTCGGCGTCGGAGAAGCCGCTCGCCGTGAGCCCGTTCACGACATACAGCCGATAGCTCAGACCTTCGCCGATCGGCAGGGTGCCGAGGATACCGACGCCGAGCTCTCGCCACGTCGTGGGAATGACATCCTGTTCGAACGCGGGCCGGTCCACGCCGTTGAACGTCGGCGGCTCGTGAGTCTCATTGATGATCCCGACCGGAGGCAGCACGAGCCCGGTGCGCAGCGTGAGCCGGTCGGACACGCGGTAGTCCAGAAATGCCTGCTCCACCGCGACCTCGCCGCCGGCCTCGCCGCCCTCGACCTTCGCGTCTTCGATCTCGAGCTCGGAACGGAACGAGATGCGGTCGTCGAAAGTGTGTGCGAGATAGACGACGAAGCGCCGGAGATCGATCTCGGCGGGTGTGTTGCCGCCGGAGCGGTTGGTGTAGTGAATCTCTCCGTAGCCTCCGATGGTCGTGGCTTCTTGGGCCGAGCTGGAGCGAGGAGAAGCGGCCGCTATAAGAAGCGCGGCGATGGCGAGCGTAACCGTGGGAGTGGGGCGTCGCATGTGTTTGAGCTAGGCTCCGTTAAAAGCTGATAGGATCTGTCGGGAATGATATGCGAATTTATTTGTCGGATATGGTCCGTCAAGGCGAATCTCAAGCACGCCATCAACGGATGTATGCGACCTACACCGTCACACCTCGCAGCGGTGTTCTGACCACGCGCTAGTAAGCGCTTCGCCTACACTAGGCTGCTCTAAGTAATCGTGAAAGTGACATTTAGGGACTTCATACGTCCCATTCGTGCGTGAGGTCCGTTACGTTGCGCTTTGCATACCCGATTCCTACATTGTCCGCGGCACTTATGCAGTCCCAGGCCGGGACCGCGCCCCCCCCCGCCGCTCACTGATTCACCTATATGTGCCACGTCCCGCTGTCTGGAGCCCCGCTGAACAGGGGGATCGGATCATGGCCGCCTGGAATATTTTCGGTCGCGAAACGACCGCTGAGCAACTTCCTGCCGAATTGCGCGCGATTCTCGCCGAAATGAAACGCGAGCGCGTCGCCTTCGAAGCGCTGACCAACGCCGCACGCGACTCCGGTCAGAGCCTGTCGCAGCTGATGCAGCCGCTCACGGAGGCGCAGAAAGTCGTGAGCGAGCTGCAGGGGCGCGTCAAATCGTTGGAGCGGCTCGTGCCCGTACTGGCGACGCTCGACGAACAGACCGAAAACGTTTCCAAGTCGCAGCGCCGCACTGAAACCCAGCTCACGCAGAACTCCGAGAACGCCAAGGAGCTGCGTTCGGAGATCGACGAGCTGCGGGGCGTGCTCGAGCAGGCGCTGGCGCTGAAGAATGACGTGGCGGGCTTCCTCGAGCTCGGCGGCGGGTTCAAGGCGCTGCGGATGGACGCCGACACGCTGAGCGGCGCGGTGCGCGAGCTGACGCAGGGGTTCGACCAGGTGCGCGCGCGGCAGGAGGAGCTGCGCAAGACGAGCGATGCGGTCGCGGGGCGCTTCAGCGCGTTCGAAGACCGCCAGCACGACGTGCAGCGCGGCGTCACCGAGACCGAGTCTCGCACGGCGGCCGTCGGCCAGACGCTGAAGGACCTTTCGGCGGCCGCGGCCGAAGCGGTACAGACCAAACGCCAGCTCACCACGCTCAAAGCGCTTGCCGACGGCGTCATGGAGAAGGTCACGGCGCTCGAGCAGCAGCGCGAGGTCGTCGAGCGCGCGACCAGCGAGGTCGGCAAGCTCCACGAGCTCATGCGCGAAGTCGATGCGAAGATCCGCCGTCACGAGGAAAGCGCGAAGGGGCTCAAGGACCTCGAGACGAAAGTCGGGGAGCTCCAAGGGCTGCATGCCGAGGTGCTGGAGCGCACGACCGACATCAACGCCAACCATGCCGCGGTCAAGCAGGCCGATGACGAGCTGCGGGCCCGTCTGACCGCGCTGCGCGACGACGTGCAGCGCGCCGTCAAGCGCTTCGAGCTCGAGAATCAAGGGCTCGACGCGGTCGGGCAACGGATCGTCGATCTCCGCGGCTCTCTGACGGCCATGGAAGGGCGCTTCAAGTCGTTGGAGGAGTCGAGCCGCTCCATCACCGACGTCAACTCCAAAGCGGACGGCCTGGCGACGCAGCTCGAGAGCATCGCCGAAAACGTGGCACTGCTGGGCTCCCAGGCCGAGCGCGTGCGCGTGATGGAAACGAACACCGGCCGGTTGGGCAGCACGGTCGAAGAGATGGCGCAGCGGGTCGCGCAACTTGAGAAGTCAAACCCGGGCGTGAAGGCGGCGCTGGAAGATGTCGCGATGCTTAGGGGCACACACGAATCGGTTAGGGGCGCGCTGGAGCAGGTGGAGGGTGCCGCCGACGAGATGGCGCGCGTGCTCGAGCAGCAGTCAGGAACCAAGGCGTGGCTCTCCGGCGTCACCGACCAGATCAAGGCACTCCGTGTCGAGCTGGGCGCAATCGAGGACCTCAAGCCCAACGTCGAGTCGGTCCGCGGCGAAGCCGATCGCCTGTCACAGGCCATGGGACAGATCGACGCGCGCAGCCGCATGGTGGACGACCTGAACAAGCGGCTGACCGATCTCACCACGCTCGGCACGCAGCTCGACGAGCGGAGCCGCGACCTGGTGGCGCGCATGGCGGGTGCCGATGAGCGCTTCGCCGCGCTGGCCGCCCGAGCGGAGGAAGCCGCGCGGATCGAAAAGCTCGTGCCGGCGGCGGTGGCCACGGTCGAGCGCGCGGAGCGGCGCGTGGGGGAAATCGATACGACGGTGACGACGCTCGAATCACGCGCCCACAACCTCGAGAGCCTGGCCGAGCGCACACGCGCGCTGGGTCAGGAGCTCGAGCTCAAACAGTCGGCGCTCGACAAGGCGACGGAGCATCTGGACCGGGTGGCCCAGCTGCGCGAGCAGGCGGCGTCTGCCGCCCAGCAGCTCGAGGAACGCTCGTCACAGTTGGGCACCGCGGTCAGCACGGCGGGCAATCGCCTGCTCGAGCTGACGGCCACGGTGGATGAGCTGGACAATCGTGCCGGCACTCTGCGCTTTGCGCAGAAGCGCATGGCGCAATTCGAGGAGCGGCTCGCCAAGTGGGAAGCGGTCGAGTCGCAGTTGACGCGCGCGCTCGAGCAGATGAGCCAGCGCCAGGCGACGGTCGACGCGATGCAGGCGGATATGCATCGCCTGTATGAAGTCGCGGAGAAGACCACCGATGATGTCCGGTCCATCGCGGGCGCGCGGGAGGAAGTCGGCCAGACGCGTGCGTTGCTCGAGACCGTGCTCAGCATGGTGAGCCATGTGCACGACGCCGCGAATGGCCTGGATCATCGCAAGCGCCAGGTGGAGCAAGCCGAAGAGCGGCTCGCGCGGGCCGAGGCGATGCTGTCCGAGGTTCAGGCAGGACTGGAGCGTCTCAGTGGCCAGAAGGCGCTGATCGATCAGGCGGTCACACAGGCGGGCGCGCTCGCGTTCCAGACGAAGCAGGCGGAGGTGTTGATCGCCACACTGCAGACCGAGCGCGAAATCACGGACAAGGTGCGCACCGCCGTCACGCAGGTCCGCGAGGAGCGGCCGACGAAGAGGAGCGCCTAAGGCTCAGCGTCGGCGAATTCCGGCCGTCAGCGTCAGCGTCCTGACGTTGTCGCGCCGGGCTGCGCTGCGCACCTCTGCGTCATCAATGCCGTAGGCGAGGCCGAACCAAAAGGGGCGAGGTCCCAAGTCGACGGTGACGCCGACCTCGCCGCCGCGCGCGCTGCCCGAGCCCGGCACGTTGACCGCGACGGCGAGCGCGCGCCACAATAGCGCGTGTCCTCGCACGCGCGACCCGAGCGCGAAATCTCCGCGACCGCCCAGTTGCCAGGTGACCCATCGTTCCGCGCGGAGCGCCGTGTCGTAGCGGCGCGCCTCCGGTCCCGCCTGGACGCTCAACCACGGCAGCACCGCGGCCCGTAGCGCGACCGATCCCTCCACCAGATCGCGGTTCCCCCCGAGCCTCCCTTCGGCATACCGCACCTCGAGCTCCAGCCGGCGGAATCGCACGCTGCCGGCGAAGCCCGTGGCCATGCCCGCGTCGCTGCTGGTCCGCACGTTGGACACCAGACCACCGGCGGTGGCGGTGACTCTCGGCGGCGGTGACGCCGGGGGGGGCGGCGGCGCCGGCGGGGGAGGTGGGGGGGGGGGTGGGGGCGGGGGCGGGAGCGGGGGTGGAGTCACTGTATCGCGCGGCTGGCGGGCAGCAACAACCGTCATGCTGCTCCGGACGGCGTCGTACAGCCGAGTAACCTCGGGCGGAAACACCAGCGTATCGGGCTGGACACCCGGCGCCAACATGACGAGCCGGCGGAACACCGCCATCGCGGAGTCGGATTGCCCGCGGTAGTGCTCCGTGGCACCGAGGTAGGTGAGCACCCGGGCGCGCGTCGAGTCGTCGAGCTCGCGTGAGAGCGGCGGTGCGAGCACGCGCCGCAACATCTGCGCGGCCACGTCGAACTCGAGATCCTGATACGCGCGGACGGCCCTGGTCATCAGGTCGCTCGCGCCGCCCGCTTGCGCGCTCAGCGGCGAGGCAAGCAGGAGCGCCAGCACCGCGACGCGGAGGTTCATCGCGTGGCCGCTGCGAGCGTGATATCCGTCAGCCGCACGGTGGCGCCGGCCGGCACGGTGACCCACGCGCTATGAGGCCGGAAGCCCGCGCGCACCAGGAGCACGTGATGCCGGCCGGAGCTCAGGCGAATCCTGACCTGCGGCGTACTGCCCACCACGTGCCCGTCCACCGACACCTCGGCCCACGGGCTCGAATTGATCGACAGGTAGCCGGCGGGAGGAGGTACCGCACGCGGTGCCGCACGCGCCGCTGGTCGCTGGACGATCGGCGGCTCGGGCGGAATCGGCGTCGGATGCGCGGCGCGAAACTCCGTATCGGGCGCGATCCGCGACGGCACCGTCGCGATCGGCACCCACACGCGTTCGTCGCCCGGTTCCCCAAGAAGCGCGCGGCTCCCCAGGAACGCGAGGGTCACCATGAGTGCGATGCCGATGCTCGCGGCGACGACTCTAACTCGACGGTTGTGAGATGGCGGCGGCTCCCACGCGTCGTCCAGGATTCGGGGAAGGGGGGACCGGCGCTGATTCATCATGGGCCCGCGACCACGTTGAACTGGGAGCTCGTCGCACCGGCAAGGCCCGTGGCCGCTGCCTTCAGCGTGCACCCAGTGCACAGACCGGTGATCTGGAGGTTGCTGAAGGTGGCGACGCCATTGACCGCGTTGACAGTGGTCGGACCGCTCAGAACCCCGATGACGATCGACCCTTCGAGCGTGAGCGATATCGCGTTCGAGAACGAGGTTGCAGTCGCGCCCTGCGCGTCGCGCGCCGTCACCTCGACGGAGAACGTGCCGTTCACGAGCAGAGTGGACGGCGGATCGCTGGTGAACGCCAGCATCGTCGCGGGCGGCGGCGGCGGCGGCGGCGGCGGCGGTGGCGGTGGCGGCGGTGGCGGTGGTGACGACGTCGTATCGACGATTCGCAACTCGACCGGCACGGGTAGCTGGGCGGCGCCCGGGTCAGCCGGCACGATCACGATTGTGTCGCGATAGATGCCGGGCGGCAGATCAGTGGGATCGAGCGCCAGGTTCACGGTGTCGGGCGCCGAGCCGGTGTCGGCCGAGACGTACAGCCACGGCGCGTTGGTGGTGCGGTGCGCTGTCCATGCGCGCGGCTGGTCGCCGCCTGAGGTCGAGAGCATCAACGCCGCCGCGCGTGACACGCCGCTGCCGGCCGGTGCCGAATCGACGACCTGAGATGGCGTGACGTCGATCACTTTGCTGGGAAGGGCGTCGAAGAGCTTTCCGACGCTACAGCCGATGAGCGCGACGGCGACGAGCGAGGCGAGTGTTCCTGGCTTCGTACGCATCGAGTGCCCGCTACGCGTTCGCACGTTCCATGCTTGGCTGCCGCACGGTGACCTGCCTCACGACGTCGGGTTCGGCCGTGTCAGAGGTGCTGGCTCGGCGCAACACCGTCGTGTGACTGTGGCGCTGGTGCGACGTGCGTGGGAAAAGCGTAGGGGCGCAGCATGCTGCGCCCCTACCTCGTTCTTCTGCGCCCCTACCTAGTCCTGGGCGCGTCTCTGCGCGTCTACCGGCCGCGTCTCGCCGGCGGCGGCGGGGGTGCCGGAGGCGTGGGCAGCGGTGTGTCGCTGTTCCAGACGTCGTCCGCAATGAGCCAATTCCCATTCTGCTGCGTCCACCGGACGATGTACTTGCCCGAATCGGCGGCCGGCGTCCCGGGTGGCAGTTTCGCACCGGCGGGGAAGGTCCAGTTCCAGCGTCCTGTCTCGACGGCCACCGGTCCACTGGCCACCACGGTCACGGCACGAAGGGTGAGCGTTGGCCGCGGATCGATCGCATTGATGGTTGCGAAGAACGCGCGGATCGCGTCCTTGCCCCTCATCGTGGCCATGTTCGGCGGCATGACGACTCCGTCGGCGGCGTAGAACTCGGCGATCGAGTCGGCGTGGCCGGTGCTCGTGAGTCTGGGCCATTGGGCGTTCGCGGCGTCGATCGCCTGCTTGGCGGCCGCGGAGGTGTCGGGCGGCTGGCAGGCGAACGCTGCGATCGCGAGAACGGCGAGATAGCTGTGGGCGCGCATCAATCTCTCCGATGAAGGAGGGGAAAGAATGGAGCGCCTCGAGATGGTGCGCAAGGTATAAATGCTCACCAGTACTATTTCTTCCCGAACCGCTCAAATCGGTAGGCCAGTGCTGGCCCACCCTTTCCTTCGTATGCCAGCTGGGCGATCAGCAGCGTGAAGGGTTCGGTATACCGCGCGACCCGCAGTGGTCCAGCGTCCACCGGATCGAATCCCACGTCGCGAATCAGCTCGGCAGCGGTCTTCTTGCTCTTCGATTCGTCCCCGCAGTACACGAGGCTCGGTTTCGTGGCGTTGCGTCGTCGTTCGAAAACGTCAAACAGCACCTCGCTCGGCACGGTCCCGAAGGCCGACACGACGCGAGCCTTTGGAACCTTCTTTGCGAGCTCCTCCGCGCCCGACGAGGTGTGGGCGACGACGAGGCCGGTGTCGTCGGCATTCATCGGGAGCGAGCAGCTCACGATGGTCTTGCCCGAGACGTCGCCCGCCTGCTGCAACACGTCATCGACGCGCGACCAGTGCACCGCCAGGAGCAGCGCATCCGCATCGCAAGCAGCCTCGGCGGGTGTGCCGGCGCGCGCCTTGCCCTTCGCCGCGCGGGCGAGCTTCTCCAGCTTTTGCGTCGTGCGTGCATAGCTGAATACCACCTCGTGGCCGGCGCGGGCGAAGATGGTGCCGAGTTTGCCGCCCATCAATCCTGAGCCCAGAATGCCGACTCGCATCTCAGAGACCGGTCCGTTTCTCGAGAGCTTCGGGGTAGCGCGCGCCCTGGATCGTGATGTGCGACGCGGCACTCGCGATCTCCCGGAGATCGTCCGCCGTGAGTTTGACGGCGGCTGCGCCGATGTTTTCGTCCAGGCGCGCGAGCTTCGTGGTGCCGGGGATCGGCGCGATCCACGGCTTCTGCGCGAGCAGCCAGGCGAGCGCGAGCTGCGCCGGAGTCGCACTCTTCTTGTCCGCTAATCTTCGCACGACATCCACGATGGCCTGATTCGCCTTGCGAGCTTCAGGCGTGAAGCGCGGCACGACGTTCCGGAAGTCGGAGCTTACGAAGGTCGTCTTCTCGTCGATCGTGCCTGTCAGGAAGCCCTTGCCGAGGGGACTGAACGGCACGAATCCGATGCCGAGCTCTTCGAGGGTTGGAATCAGCCCTTCTTCCGGGCGTCGCCACCACAGGGAGTATTCACTCTGCACGGCCGTCACCGGTTGGACGGCGTGGGCGCGGCGAATCGTCTTTACTCCCGCTTCCGACATGCCGAAGTGCTTCACCTTGCCCTGCTGAATCAGATCCTTCACCGTGCCCGCCACGTCTTCGATCGGGACGGTCGGGTCTACGCGATGCTGGTAATAGAGATCGATCACGTCGGTCCGGAGTCGTTTCAGCGAGCCTTCGACACTCTGTCTGATGACCTCGGGGCGGCTGTCCTGCATCTGCTGTTTGTTCTCGTACTTGATACCGAACTTGGTCGCGATCACGACCTGCTGGCGCATAGGCTCCAGCGCCTCCCCGACGAGCTCTTCATTAGTATAGGGTCCGTAGATCTCCGCCGTATCGAAGAAAGTGATGCCGCGCTCTACGGCCGTGCGGATGAGCGAGATCATCGCCCGTTTGTCGGGGAGGACGCCGTAGCTCTGGCTCATCCCCATACAGCCGAGGCCGAGCCCTGAGACTTCGAGGCCGCGTTTGCCCAGTTTGCGTTTTTGCATTGTTCCTCCATCCTTCCACCTTGTGATCACCCGCCGCGCTTTCCTCGCTCGTGCCGGCGTTGCGGCTGCCGGAAGTCTAATCGGGTGCCGAGTGGGGCGGCTCCCTTACACCGTCGGCGCCGCCCCCGACCTCACCGTGGATAACGGTCTGGTGCAGGGGCGCTGGTCGATCGCGGACGGCGTCCTCCGCGCGATAGGCGTCAGCGATCGGTCTTCCGGCCTGTCGCTCCCACTCTCTAGCGACGTCTGCTCGCTCGTGTTTCGCGACGGGACCACGCTGGGGACGACGGCGCTCCGACTAACCGGCGACCCTCGCGTCTCGCTGCTGGCTGGCGACTCGAGCGCGGCTCGGCTCGCCGCGCGGCTCCCCGGCCGCGCGCTCACAGCTGAGCTGACCGACCCGGGCGGCCGCTTCCACGTGACCTGGCGCGCCGAGGTCCACGAGGGGTCGCGGTATGTACGGCAGGAGGTCACGCTGCGCGCGGCGGACGGAGGTGGCGAAGTCCCGATTCGGGAGGTCCGGCTCGTGGACCTGGACCTCGCGGGCCAGGGTGCGGCGGTGCGCGGCGCGGTGCGGGGCTCGCCGATCGTGGCGGGATCCTGGTTCCTCGGCTTCGAGCATCCTCTGGCCGACGTCGCCGTCGCAAATGGCCGAGCCCAGGCGTCGCTCGCGCGCGAGCTGCCGCTGCGTCCCGGTGCGCCCGTCGTGTATTCATCAGTAATCGGCGCCGCATCGCCCGGACAGTTGCGGCGCGATTTTCTCGCATACCTCGAGCGCGAGCGTGCGCACCCGTACCGCCCCTTCCTCCATTACAACTCGTGGTACGATATCGGCTACTTCTCCAAGTTCGACGAGGCGGCGGCGCTCGACGCGATCGCGGCGGTCGGGCGGGAGCTGCACGAGCAGCGCGGCGTGCAACTCGATTCGTTTCTGTTCGACGACGGCTGGGACGATCCCCATACGTTGTGGCGCTTTCATGCCGGCTTCCCGCGCGGCTTCACGCCGCTGCGCGACGCGGCGGCGCGGTACGGCGCGGCGCCTGGCGTGTGGCTGTCGCCGTGGGGTGGTTATGGCAAGCCCAAGGAGGACCGGCTGAGCTTCGGCCGAGCGCAAGGCTTCGAGACGAACGAGGGCGGCTTCGCGCTTTCGGGGCCGAAGTATTACGCGCGGTTTCGCGAAACCTGTCTCGACATGATCCGGCGCTACGGCGTCAATCAATTCAAGTTCGACGGCACGGGGAACGTGGCGCACGTGATACCGGGCAGCGCGTTCGACTCGGATTTCAGTGCGATGCTGGCGTTGATCGACGAGCTGCGAGCTCAGAAGCCCGATCTCTATGTCAACCTGACGACCGGCACCTACCCGTCGCCCTTTTTCCTGCGACATGCCGACTCGATCTGGCGCGGTGGCGAGGACCACGAGTTTGCAGGCGCCGGCTCGGATCGTCAGCGTTGGATCACCTATCGTGACGCCGACACGTATGCCGGTATCGTCCGCAAGGGTCCGCTGTTTCCGCTCAACGCGCTGATGCTGCACGGCGTGATCTACGCGCGGCATGCCAATCACCTGGACAGCGATCCCGGCGGCGACTTCACGTCGGACGTGCACGCCTATTTCGGCACGGGGACGCAGCTGCAGGAGCTGTACATCACGCCGGCGCTGCTGTCGTCAGGAAACTGGGACGCGTTGGCGGAAGCGGCGCGGTGGGCACGCGACCGCGCCGCGATTCTGGTCGACACCCACTGGGTGGGGGGCGATCCGGGCGCGCTCGAGGTGTACGGCCACGCGGCGTGGGGAGCAGGGGGCCGGGGGCGGGGGACACTCGTGCTCCGCAATCCCAAGGATGTGGCGCAGGGGATCGAGCTCGACATCGGCGCGGCGCTCGAGCTGCCCGCCGACGCGCCGCGGCGCTACACGGCGCGGAGGCCTTGGCGGTCGGATCGCGGGCGGGAGCCGATGGTGTTGGAGGCGGCTATGCCGCATCGGTTCGAGTTGGGGCCGTTCGAGGTGCTCACGCTGGATGTCGATGCCGTAGCGTAACTGAGTGGGCTCTGAGTAAGTTCAGGCGCAGATTGGTCTAGGCGTCTAGCAGTTGCGAAGTTGCGCAGACGGCGAAGACGCGTGGTTAGATCCGGGAAATGAAAGAACGGGACGTAGCGCAGCCCGGTAGCGCACCGGTGAGACTGGTTGCAAGACGGCGAAGTTGCGCAGTTGCAAAGCCGTGCTGGCGACTGATCGCTGGTGACTGACTTGCAACCTGGGGCTGATGGCTGGGAACCACTTCGCCGTCTGTGCAACTTCGCAACTACACTTGGAACTAGTGGCTTGAAGCTGCAAGCCAAGTTGCACGACGGCGAAGGCAGTGTGATGGATCCGGGAAATGAAAGAACGGGACGTAGCGCAGCCCGGTAGCGCACCTGAATGGGGTTCAGGGGGTCGCGGGTTCAAATCCCGCCGTCCCGACTGAGTGAAGATCAAGCCTCACAGTGACTTCGACTGTGGGGCTTTTTCTTCGCCTGCGCGAAAACGACCGGCCCGCTGACTTGCTCAGGGGGCCGGGGCGTTTCTTGTGCTCAATCGCGTTGTGAGTTTCGTTGTGATTCTGCTACAATTCCCGGCCGATCTTCGGGTGCCGAGTCACAACGCCGATGCCCAGAACATCGCGTAGTTCATGCTTCAAGGAACTCCAAAGCCCTTTTCACGAACGCCTGGTGGTACTGGAAAACACCCCCATGCCCCGCATCCTCATAGAGGACGACCTCGGCGTTCGGAAGGCGGCGCGCCATGTCGACCGAGTTGCTGCTGGGCACCATCTTGTCGTGGTCGCCATTCGCCACCAGAACCGGGTGATGAATGCGCGACAGATCGGCAGGACGCTGACGCCCCCAGGCGTGGATAGCCTTCAATTGGGCTCGGAACGCCGGGATCGAAACCGGCTTGACGCGATTCTCGGTGCGCTCTTTCAGTCGTGCCAGGAAGTCGCGCGCCGCATTGCGGCCGTTGGGCGTCCCGGTGAAGAAGAGATAGTATTC
>WNGB01011298.1_pt1 | contig 13966 bp, 14 predicted proteins | sample 5400681 | NCBI WGS metagenome assembly WNGB01 (sample SAMN13153367, study PRJNA577476) | soil metagenome | isolation source: 115 cm soil or saprolite under grassland replicate 2 | place: USA:California | collected 2016-06-15 | reverse complement strand
CGCCAGGAGCACAGCGCGGTGCTCAGGTTCGGCTTCTTCCTCCAGGTCCCTGAGCCCCCGCAGCAACGAACCGACTGCCCGCTCCAGACCAGCCTGTTCGAGCTGGCGCAACCAGCTATCGGTGTAGCCCTTGTCGAGGGCGTGAGCATGGGCGACTGCATCTGCGCAGCGCTCCGGTGGCTGGCGGCCCTCGCCCTTCAGGATCTTGGCCGCCTCCTTAACGTCCCGCTCAGCCGCCAAGGACTCGACGACCGCCTCCAGCAGCGCGACGCGGGCCCGGTACTCCTTTTCCTTCTCCTCGCGTTCTTCTCTCTGCCGCTGGTCCTCGTCGGGCTTGGCCGCTAGGAGTCGAGTCTTGCCGTCGAGCTGCCCGAGATGGGAACGGGCGGTCTGGATGGCGCCGCTGATGAGGGCGGTCACCGCCTGACGCATGCGGCGCGGGAGGGCAGTCGCCTCCAGCGCGACGCTGAACTGGCCCTCGAAGGTGTCGATCGAGGCCGTTGCGGTGTCGATCGAGGCCGTTGCGTCCGGCGTCACACTTCCGGTCTCGCCCTTGGCCTCTGGGTCGGGCTGGCCGACGGCCCCGAGCTCCCTGCGGATGCGCTCGACAGTCAGCCTCGGCGCGCGGCGCAGCGTTGCCAGCAGGGCGTCGTCGAAGTCCTGCTCGGTCGTGCCCGGTCTGGTTGCGAGTTGCTCAAGCGACTGCCAGTCGGCCGCTCCGGCGCCCGGATCGGCCTTCGGGTCGGAGAGTGGAATGGGCTTGGCATGGTCGGTGGGATCCTCGACCACCATGATGCGACGGTCGGAATCGAACAGCACGGCCGAGTGCTGCTGGTCGGGTGGCGTCAGATCCCCGGTGTAAACGTGCGACGGGCGTAGGTTCCCTCGGGAGCTACCAACTCACGAAGGAGGACCCACGCCCGTGGCTGTACGAGTATCGCCGACCGAGGCCATCCGCGCCCAGATCCACGAGCTGTTCGAGTCCGGCGGGGAGCTGCTGAGCGTCGTCGAGCAGGTGGCCCGCCTGTCGGTGCGGCTGACGTTCCAGAGCGTCATCGAAGAGATCGTCTGCGAGGAGCTTGGCCGCGGCCGCTACCAGCGCCGGACTGAGGGCTCACCCGAGGGCTTGCGCAACGGCTGGCAGCAGCCCCGCACGCTCAAGACGTCGCTTGGGCCGGTCCAGCTGCAGCGCCCCAAGCTGCGCCACGCCCACGCCGCCCTGTGCGACCAGCTGTTCGGGCGGGGCGTCACGCGGACCAACGCGTTGGAGACCCTGATCATCTCCTGCTGGGTGCGAGGCCTGTCGGACCGCGACGTCGAGGCCATGCTCACCGAGGTCTTCGGCGAGCAGGCGGCGGTCAGCCGGACCACCGTCAGCCGGATCTGCCAGCGGCTGCGGGCCGAGTTCGACGCCTGGAAGCGCCGCGACCTGACCGGGGTCCGCATCGACTACCTGTACCTGGACGGGTCGTTCTTCAAGATGCACCCCAAGGCCAGGGCCGAGCCGGTGCTGGTGGCTTGGGGGATCGATACCGACGGCAAGCCGGTGTTCCTGGGCCTGGCCCCGGGCGCGGCCGAGTCGACCGATGCCTGGCGGGCGCTGCTGGAGGACCTGACCGACCGCGGGCTCGGCGCCCCGCTGCTGGTCATCTCCGACGGCGGCAAGGGGCTGTGCGCGGCGATCGAGTGCGCATTCCCGGCCAGCCTGCACCAGCGCTGCCTGGTCCATGTCTGCCGCAACCTCATCGCCAAGGTCCCCACCCACGCCCAGGACCAGGTCAAGCGGGACTACTGGGCGGTCTTCGACCAGATCCAGGCCGAGGGCCAGGCCGCCGTCGCCGAGGCCCGCCGGCGGGCGGCCCGCTTCATCGCCAAGTGGAAACCGCTGTATCCCTCCGCGGTCGCCTGTGTGGCCGACAACCTCGACGCGCTCGTGGTCCACCTGCTGTTCCCGGCCGAGCACCGTAAGCGCATCCGGCATTCCAACTTGATCGAGCGGACCTTCGGGGAGACCCGCCGCAGGGTGAAGGTGATCGGCCGCCTGCCCGGCGAGCAGAGCTGCCTCAGCCTGGTCTGGGCGGTCCTGGACCGGGCATCCAAGGGCTGGCGCGGGCTCACCATGACACCCAAGGCGCTGCGCCGGCTGCAGGACCTGCGGCGCGAACTGCTCGGCCAGCCACGACCATCAGCACCCGAGGAGGTGATCGCCGAGACTGTCACCGCCGCCGCATAACATCACACCCGAGCCTGCGTCCCGAGCCGTTTACACCGCTCCTGAGACGCCACCGAGCGGCGCCATCATCAGCCGCAGGGACTGGTCAGGTTGGCGCTCGAGCAAGGTGCGAACCACGGTATGGCGGGTGAATACCTGCTCGGGCTCGACGCCCAGGCGCTCAAGATGACGCCGCCATTCGAACCAGAGCATCGGCTGGACCTGCTCGCACCATGCCGAGAACGCCATCCGGATTGTGGCGCTCTCATCCGGATGCCGTCTCCGGATCGCGGCATCGAGGAAGCGTGACGCCGCCAGTCGCTTCACCGGTGCCGTCTCGTTCAGGGCGGCGGCCTTGATGCTCCGCTCGATGCCTTCCATCTGCAGGCGCCAGCGCATGTGGCTCGTGATCTGACTCGGCACGTCTCTGGTGTAGAAGGTGTGGGTGTCTACCTCCTTCGGATAGGCAAGCCGAATCAGCAGGTCGGTCTCGGGGTCGTACTCGTACGTCAGCAGGACGGTTGGCCCGTATTTCTCCAGGCGATCGGCCTCGGGCGTATTGAGGTACTCGGCTTCCTCGGCCGTGAGCCTCGTCACCTCTTGGTCGTGGTACTCCCAACGTGCGGTCACGTCGGCCAGCACGCTGTCGAGCGTGGCGTGTTCGAAGGCCTGCGCAAGCTTGCGATACGCCGGGCTGGCCAGCAGGTCACCGTGGAACGGGAGCCGGATTTGCTGCCCGGAGCCGATATGCCGGTAGGGCTCCAACACGACCATCGGGCCCGCAGCCGGGGCATCTCGGCCCTGGACCACGAGCGCGCCCGGCGCCCAGATCGCCGGGTCGCCGTAGCCCGCGTCCGTGGCGAGCACCTTGAGCCTTGCAGCGAGCTCCTGTTGGGCGTCGAAGTCGGCCGAGTGCATCCGCACTAGCCCGGTGCGGTGCGCGAGATCCTGCAGCTCGTTGATCAACGCGTGAAGCGGCTCGCGGCCTTCCAGCGCCTCCTGTGCTGTCGGCACGAAGTCCCGGAACGGATCGAGCACGCTCAGCGGCAGATCCTCTGCCCGCCGCCCGGCCACCGGATACTCCACCCGCAGGGCGCCAACATTGACGAGGTCGGTGGTCGTCGTGCCGATCCGCAGCGACGCCATGAACACGGCCGGGAGGACCCGGGCGCGGATTTCCGGCAAGCCGGTGCCGGTGATCAGCAGCAGCGTCGGCAGCTCCTGACTGCGGAACACCCACACATCTAGTACCGGCGAGTCGAGCGCCGCGCCGGCCACCGGATCAAGGTTGGCTGCCGGCCCCCAGGGCAGGGGTGACGTCTCGAAGCGCCGGAACGATTCCGAGTGACGTGCCAGAAGCTCGCCTTCGTAGCTGGCCTCTCCGCGCTCCGGCACCCAAGCGCCGTGCGCGCGGGCGTGCAGCAGCAGGGCGACATTCTGCTCCTCAGTCTCCAAGAATCGCTGGCCGGGCCGCCGCAGCCGCCATTCCCTCCACAGCTCGAGCGCCAAGTCGGCAGGCACTCGTGGTCGTGCGTTCTGGAAGTCGGCGGCGAGCAGCAAAACGTCGTCGGGGAGTGGATCAGGCATCGCTGTCACCACCTTGCGTCGACGCGAGGTCGTAGACACATCGGAACCCAGTATCGGCGCGGCACTCGTAGGCTCTCACCGGCAGGACCGCCTCAAGCTGACCTGCCCTGGCCCAGTACGCACCCCCGCAGGCGACCAAACCGGTCCCAGTTCCTGTCGGATCGTCTCGCAGGCAGAGATCGTGGGCGTTGCCGAGCAGGTCGGCGATGCCATACGGGTTCAAGGCGAACTCGCCGACTCCGGAGAGGTCGTTTGCCGTCCTGTTGTAGTTCACCCGGCCCAGTTCGATGTCCTCGGCGAGCCAATCGCCTGCGCGGCCGGCACGGGCGGCCAGGCGCCACTCGCTCACCGTGGGCAGCCGCAGCGGGCGGCGGAGCCGGCGACCCGCCCATCTGGCGTACGCGTGCGCGGCCGCCGGGCTGACGCTGACAACTGGGTGCTGGCTCAGCTCCGGCGGCAGCCTTCCGCCCGGCCAGCCCTCTAGATAATGCTCATCGGCATGGCGGCGCGCGTCGCTGCCATGGCGGCGCCAACCGGCATTGGCCGGGTCGTTCAGGAAGCTGAAGAACTGCCGGTTGGTGACGTGATAGCGGCTCATCTCGAAACGCGGCCGTTGCGGCGGGACTGGTGCGAGCTGGGGGGTCTCGTCGGGAATGATCACGGAGGACGGGAGTAGCGGGGTTGCTGGAGACGCGGTCGCCGCAGAGGTGGCAGGAGCTGCCTCGCCTGCATCTGCCCGCCGGGAGCGCGCGAGGGCGACCGTGCCGATGGTCGGGCTTGGCAGCATCCGGACCGGCGACGGCAGCTCCAGGCTCCGGAAGCACCGGTCCAGGTAGAAATAGACGTCCTCGAAGCTGATGAAACCGTCGTGGTTCTCATCCAGGGACTTGAGGCGCAAGGCCTCGGACAGGCGTGCGGTGAACGGGCTCGGCTCACCTTCTCGGGTGGCCGCCTTCGACCGTTCGGTAGGGCCGGAGCTGAACAACCAGAACAGGCCTTCCCCTTGGAGGCCTTCGGGCAGCTCTGCGTCCGCGGCCTTGAACGCGCCGGCGTAGCAGCAGTCGAGGATGAGGACCTTCGCCCGCGCGCGAGAGCGCCTCATGGCCTGATGGATCGTCCTGGCCGGCACGCCGCGCCACAGGAGGTCTGAGAGCGCAAGGTGTTCTTGGCGAACAGGCACAGCTCGCCCCTCTCGTCAAGGCGGCCATGCCCGCTGTAGTAGAGCAGGAGCAGGTCCTCACGGCGGCCGGCGTCGAAGAAACGCTTGATCTGCGTGCCCATCTCGTCGAGCTCAAGGTCGGGCTGCAGCATCACGTCCTGTTCCTTGAACAGGCCGGTGTCGTCGCTGGTCAGCGCACCCTTGAGCAACGGAAGGTCGCACCGCGGGCCGTTGAGGTCGAACACCTCGGGGTCATCGAACGTGGCGTTGCCCATGAGCAGGGCCCGGTAGGTCGGCTCACGCATCGTCCTCGCTCTCCCGCGCGCCCCCTGGACCCAGCCCTGACAACGCGGCGCGCACGACCCCCTCGAACGCCTGGTTGCTGGCGTTAGTAACGATGACCCTCATGGTCGTGGTGGTCTCGCCACGGTCGATCGTGACGTCGATGCGGCGATTTCCGTCGCTCTGCAGCCACGCCTCGAAGGTCTTGCGCGCTTCGCGCAGGGCGAGGATCCCTGGGACGATCCACGGGGCGATCTCGGCAAGACCCTTGTCCGGGCTGTGGTCCGGGACTGTTGGCGCAACGGCTCGACGCTCGGGCCGCGGGAGGGCCGGGAGTCTCCTGTCCTGCAGCATGGCGTTGAGTACGGCGGTCTGCTCCTCCCAGTTCCCGGGAGGGTCGCCGTCGTACCATGGGTGAACCTTGAGGCGAAGCTCAGCGTTATCGTCGGGCTGCATAGCGCCCTCAGCTCCCTCTGCGCCTCGGCACCTGTGGCGTCGCCGCTACGCTTTGGCGAAGCCGGCGGTGACCGCGCCAAAGCGGCATTGGCAAGATTAACAAGGGCATCAAGCCTCATGAGGCACAAGATCGGGACATGTCACGCGCACCCGTTACCGGCGGTGTTGATGCGGTTGGAAGAGCCTCCGGCCCCGGCCGGAGTACCGGCGTCTCCGTGTACCGGACGCGGAGCGGAGACCGCCTCGCCACTGTCAGATCGTTGTCATGATCCTGTTAGGGGCTGTCCCCAAAGGGATGGCTGAACCGCCCTGGGATTCCTGGAGGCTCCGACTCGTGAGCGGTTGGAGCCATGACAGACAGGGGAGGTACCCGCAGGAGCTGCGGGAGCGGGCGGTCCGCATGGTGTTGGAGCACCAGGGCGAGCATCCCTCGCAGTGGGCGGCGATCTGCTCGATCGCGGCCAAGTTCGGCATCTCGCATGAGACGCTGCGCAACTGGGTGCGGCGGGCCGAGTCCGATGACGGCCTGCGGCCCGGCCTGACCAGCGATGAGCGTGAGCGGCTGAAGGCCCTTGAGCGGGAGAACCGTGAACTTCGCCGGGCCAACGAGATCCTGAAGACCGCCTCGGCTTTCTTCGCGGCGGAGCTCGACCGCCGACCGGGCAGATGATCGCCTACATCGACGCCAACAAGGACCGGTTCGGGGTCGAGCCGATCTGCCAGCTGCTGCCGATCGCCCCGTCCAGCTACTACCAGGCCCGCCGCCGGCCGCCCTCGACCCGCCGGCGTCGCGACCAGGAGCTGAAGGTCGAGATCCGCCGGGTCTATGACGACAACTTCGGGGTCTATGGCGCCCGCAAGGTCTGGCGGCAGCTGCACCGCGAGGGGATCGCGGTGGCCCGGTGCACGGTGGAGCGGCTCATGCACGAGCTGGGCCTGCAGGGTGTCCGCCGTGGCAAGGCCCGCAGGACCACCACGCCCGACCAGGCCGCCCCGCGGCCAGCCGACCTGGTGGATCGCGACTTCTCGGCGGCCAGGCCCAACCAGCTGTGGGTCGCTGACCTCACCTACGTGGCGACCTGGTCCGGCTTTGTCTACGTGGCCTTCATCATCGACGCGTTCAGCCGCTTCATCGTCGGCTGGCAGGCCGCCCGGACACTACGGACCGACCTGGCCCTGGACGCCCTCGAGATGGCGATCTGGCAGCGACACGGCGGCCTGGACGGGCTGGTGCACCATTCCAACCGCGGCAGCCCAATACCTGTCGATCCGCTACACCGAACGCCCCGGCCGAGGCCGGGGCGGTCACCTCGGTCGGCTCCCGCGGCGACTCGTTCGACAACGCCCTGGCCGAGACGATCATCGGGCTGTACAAGACCGAGATGATCCGCCGGCGCGGCCCCTGGAAGGGCATCGACCAGGCCGAGTACGCCACCTTGGAGTGGGTCGACTGGTTCAACCACCGCCGGCTCCTGGAGCCCATCGGCCACGTCCCGCCGGCCGAGTTCGAGGCCGCCTACCACCAGAGGGAGGATCCCAGCCGCACTACCCGACTCAAGGACCCGAGCCTCGGGTGAACCCGGGGCGGTTCAGATACCCCTCACGCCTGACCTTGGTATGCCGCCTGGCCAACCTCAGGACAGGACCCTCGACCAGAGGTTGAAGGTTCGTATGCTGGCTGGTTGGGACCACCAGACACATCTTCAAGGCCAGCCTGCGGGCGGCAGCACCACGACGGCGACCGGGGAACCGGCCTCACCCTCCACACCGGGCCAACGATGCTCGACACGGGCGAAACCACGCGGTCCGCACCGCCCGCCCGAGGGGCATCAGCGGGACCGGCAGCCACCAGCCTCGCGGCGTAACAGTCGCAAGCCCCTAACCGTTCCTACAGGTGACGGCTCCAGGGGACGACCATCGGGTAACCGCCCGCTTGGAACAGCAGCAGCCGGGCAGTCCCCGGCCAGGCGCCGGTGTTGCCGCGCTCCAGCACCGTCCGCCGCTGGTGACGCCGCACACCACAGGGAAGGCGCACCCATGCAGGCCCGGGGACCACCACCAGCACCGCAGGAAGCTCCTGCTCGCCGTGCCGTCGGTGCCCCGCTTTGGGCAGGCCAGCCCTGCCCGTGCCGTCGAGAAAGGCCTGTCATGCAGCTTCGACCCCGCCGCTCCCGCCCGGCCCGCTTCGCCCCCGACCCGCTGGCCCCCCGGCTGTCCGCCGGGCAGCTCACCGCCCTGGTGGTGGGGCTGATCGTGGGCCTGCTGCTTGCCCCGGTCGGCGCCCAGGCGGCCAGCGCCCTGCTCAACGTCGCCATCACCGACCCGGCCAACCCCGCCCGCCAGGCGCACGTGGACGCCGCCGGCAACCTGCAGGTGAGCAGCGGCGACGACCCCGCCCGCCTGGCCTTCCAGACCGAGATAAGCATTAACTTGCCAAGTGACAACCTCAGTGGCTCTGATCACTTCTCCGTCCCGGCCGGGAAGCGCCTGGTGATCCGCTACGTGTCCGCTCTCGCGCTTCTGCCGACCGGACAGAAGCTCATCCACCTAGGGCTGACCACGGACCTGGGTGACACGTCAGCCTCCCACCGCTTCGTGCCGGTCTTCACCGGGTCCAGCGGACCTCGTGACTTCTTCCTGGCCGCCCAGGACACGCAGGTTCATGCCGACCCAGGGACCGTTGTGACGATCTTCGCCGGCCGCTCGAACAGCAGCGACATTGGGGCTGTTAACGTCGACGTTTCCGGCTACCTCATCGACTGCACGGTCGGCGCCTGCGGCTAGCATCCGACGGCGCCGGGGTTTGCGACCGTGGGGCAGGCGAGCGCCATTGCCCCACGGCCTGCCTCCCGCGGCCTTGCCCGTGCCGGCCTCGGGCCGGCAGGAGCGTCGTCCTCCGCCCTGGCCGGCGGCAACGGTCCGGCTGCCCGCGAGGCCAGCCGGGTGATCGTTCCGACCATTGGCACAGCAGCGTTCGGGGCCAACCGGTGGGATCGCGCTGGCGACCAGACGCCGCGGGGGCGGCGATGCCGCGGAAGCAAAGCAGCGGCCAGAAGAGCAAGCCGACACCTGCGGTACAGCATGCCTGACCAGCGCAGATAGGAGAGGGACCCGTGCCCTCTGCGTGCCCTGAGGAGGTTCGCTCGTTCCGGCGTCATGGTCGCCACTCACCACAGGGATCATCGGCCCCCAGTGCCGGAGGAGCGAGTAGGCCAGGTGTGGGGTGCCCCGGATCCGTGGGATACGCGCTCGGCCGCCGCGGTGGGTGGTTCCCGAGGATCTCCCAAGTGCCGCCGCCGCGCTCAGGAGTACGTGCCAGGTCCAGGCGGCCGACCTTGAGGCTGGCCGCCTGGCCTGGCCGGAGCGTGGGCGCCGGTTCGAGCAACCTTTGCCCACTGCCGCTTCTGGGGCGCAGAATCCAGCCGTTCGTCGAGGGAGGGGATGCCGATGCGCGGGCGCGAGATCGGTCGGTTGGTCCGTCACCGGATCGGGAGGTCGTGGCCCGCGCTGCTCCTGGCTGTTGTCCTGGCAGGCCCGGCAACCGCAGCGGCCACTCCCGGCTTTGCTCCACAAACCCGGGTCGGCTTCACCGTCGGCGATCAGTGGGCGCCCGCGATCGCCGCCGACCGCTTCGGCCACGTCTATGTGCTGTACCCCCAGTACCTTGGCGTGCCTGGCTGTCCCGACTGCCCCAGCCCCACGATGATCCTGCAGATGTCGAGCGACAGAGGAGTTACGTGGGGCTCGCCCGGGGTGATCGCCCCGCCTGGCACCGGACAGTTCGACGCCCAGATCGCCGTGGATCCGGTAGATGGGCGCACCGTGTATGCGGCGTGGCTCCAGAACTCCAAGAGCGACACGGTGGTCGCGGTGTCGGAGGACTTCGGAGCCACCTGGAGGGTCGTGGTCGCCAACCATACCAACGCCACGACCGACAAGCCGATCCTCGCCGTCCGCGGCCGGGATGTGTACGTGGCCTACAACCACGCCCAGAAGATCTGGGTGTCGGTCTCCCACGACGGCGGTGCGACGTTCACGTCGGTCAGCCTGAACAAGACCGGCAAGCTTGGGTGGGCGCTGGCTGGGGGGGGCACGGTCGACCCGGCGGGCAACGTGCACTTCGGCTGGGCCGGCCATGCGCAGAATGGCGGCGCCAAGGGACCCGTGAACCTGTTGGTCAGCACGTCCTTGGACGGGGGCGCCACGTGGACGAACCGGGTGATCGACGTGTCGGGGGCGCCCCCGGACTGCTCGGCCTTCCTGTGCGGCTGGGCCTATCTCGGTGCGCAGGTGGCCCTGGCCTCGGATGCGGCCGGCTCCCTCTATGCCCTGTGGAACGCCGGAACGCAGGACCGAGGACCCGAGCGAATGTACTTCGCCAGCTCGACGGATGCGGGTGCCACCTGGTCGCCTCGGGCGGAGGTTTCGCTGGCATCCCTCGGCGTCAACCACGCGTTCCCCGCCATCGTGGCGGGCGGGGCGGGGGACGTGCGGATCTCGTGGATGGACGACCGAAACGGCGGACTGTGGAACACCTACTACCGAAGCTCCATCGATAGCGGGTCGACGTGGTCGGCGGAGGTCGACCTGTCCACCTTCGTCCCGGGCTTCAGCTACATCGCCCCCGACGGCTTCAGCTTCCCCTTCGGCGACTATTACGAGCTGGATATCGACGATCAGGGCAGGACCCACGCCGTGTGGGGCGAGGGGTTGAACTACAACTCGCCGGGATCCATCTGGTACACCAACGGCCAATGAGCCGCATGCGCTGGGCCGACTCCGGCCACGCCTCTGACGACCGGGCGGCGTGGGTTCGGAACCTGCGGCGGGCGAACCAGCAACAGGAACACCCCTCACCCCCGACGCGGCCGAGCCCGGCGTCCAACAGCTCCGGGGCACCCCCACCCCTGGCTACCCGTTCCCGCATCACCGCGGCCTGTCACTGCGGTGACCACGTCACCGGAACGAGCGAAGCACTGTAAGCACGGATCCCTACCGGTCATTCACGGTCAACAGCGGATCATCGGAACAGCCGTCGACCTGCGGCGCGGCTCAGGCGTCCTGGTCCTCGCCTTCCTCGGAAGTGCTTCCCAAGCTCGCGGTTCTTCCAGGTAGTGATCGGCCTTGCCGTACCCGGCCGGCCGATCCGGTCCCTGGTCGCGGAGGACCGGAGCGCCGGGAGGCGTCCGCGACCGGACGGGACCCAACTTCGGTTCGTGCTGGGTCCGTGCCGCAACGGTCAAGCACGGGCATCGGCGGTCACCAATGGTCGCCGACGGTTCAGACGAACCGCAGGTCGCCGGCCCTCCAGCTCATGCAGCAGGGATGATGCGAGCGGGCGATTCGGATTGTGGTCCCGAAGGTCGGAGGCCGAGGGACCGGGAACGCCGTACGGCGTCCGCGACCGGAGACGGCAAATTGCGCAGCTCGCGACGATCTTGAATCGGTTGCCACTTTGGTGGATGCTGACTTGCTTTAGACCAGAGGGGGCTGGATCGCGCCACGCCAGAGTGGGCGAGACACGAGGCGGGGCCGATCTCCTCCAACCATGCTAGGAGGGGAGATGCGCAAGGCACTTGTCCCGGTGTTCTTGCTGTTGTTGGGTGGCATCGTCCTCGGCGCGACCGTGTTTCGAGCGCCGGTCGTTTGGGCGGCGCAGCAGGTCGACGCAACCATCATCGGCCCGCTCGACAATGGCAACGTCAAGGTTCACGAGCAGGGGACGGCTCAAGTCCAGGAGAAGCGGGAGCCGTTTCAGCAGAGCAACCTCTTCGACAACTGGGGAGGAAACACTTTCCGCACCTTCACCGTCGAGATTCCAGCCGGGAAAATGCTGATCGTGCAGACGGTCAGCGTCTCGGCGGTCGTGGAGGCTGGTCAGGAGGTTAAGGCCAACGTCACTGCGCAAGGTATCGGTGGTCTCAGCAGCCACCCGATCCCGCTTGCCAAAGAGGGAACCTTTGATGGCGGCGACCTCTACGTCGGAACCGAATCGATTACCGCCTACGCGAAGGGCTCCTTCGGGTTACTGGCGTCGATTGTGCGCGATTCGGCGTCAGGCGCCGGCGGACAAGTTCGGTTCTCGGTCAGCGGGTACCTCGTCGACGCCTAATGATCGCATCTGCGGGCGGCAATTGGTAACACAGTTGCGCTGGGCCCGCCTATGCGGGTCCGGCGCTCCCTGAAGCTCCTGCAGGTCACCGGCAGTTTGACGGCCAGCGGTCTAGCTCGCAATCAGCGAGCGTCACATCCACGACTTCTGGTGGGGCAGCTCGTCCAGGGCGTCGCTGACCGCGGCGGCAGCCTGGTCACGGTTGGCGGCGACGCCTTGCGGACTGAGCGAGCCTCCAAGCAATGGTCACCCTGGACGGCCTCAGCGTACGGTCAAGCTGGAGCCAACGGCACCCTCCGTGCCAGGTCGCCTCGCTGGCCGTGCCAATCGCATGTCATTCACAACGGTCCTGATCGGTCCCGAGCGGACAGCCACGGACAACATCACAGCGATCCTGAGCTGCGCCGATTGCCACCATCGCAGGTGACGAACGCCCCCGATCTGGCTATGGGAGCAAGGGGTCGCGGGGCCGCGCTGGGGCCGCGGGCGGTCGGTAACCGGCGGTCAACATCGGACACTCGCGGTATCTCGATCCGCAGGTGAGCGGTGGTCTTGAGGGGCTGGCCAGGGCGGCTGGAGGGGCCGAAGTTCCCTTACAACGACGAGGTCACAGGTTCGAACCCTGTCACGCCCACCTCGTTTCGCCGGGACGGCGCCACTCGCGCGTCTTTGGCGAGCTCGGCAGTACGCGCTGACGACCGTTGCGCTAGGGCCGGCTCTGAGAGTCCGGCCATGCAGGCGTTTCCCCGCGGCACCTGGCCACGCGAGGAAGCCGGCTGAACCTGGCCAGGAAGCCTGAGCTCGTGCTCGAGTCGCTGATCGGCCCCGCCGTCGTTCTCATCATGGCGACGGTCCTTGCCAACCTCCCCGGCCGCTCCCGGTCCGGCGCCGCTCCCTGCTACCAGCGTCCCGACCCGGCCACACCCCGCTTGGTCGGCGGCGGTCATCTTCATGCAGCCCGAGGGCCCAGGGGCGTGCGGGAGGGCGTTCGCATGCCGCTGCCGGATCGCTGGCGGTAGGGTGGCGGAGATCCGGAGCACGGCTGACCGTTTGGGGATGCTGACCCAGCTCGGGATCCTGCCCGACATCGGCTGATCCCCCTGACGAACAGGAGCACATCGTGGACTGGACGCTCGAGGTCGTCCTGCCCGTCAGCGACATCGACCGCTCGGTCGCCTTCTACCGCGACCAGGTCGGCTTCGAGCTCGACCACGACACCACCAACGAGCACATGCACGTCGTGCAGCTCACGCCGCGCGGCTCCGGCTGCTCGATCGTCTTCGGCGACCTCCCTGGCCAGCGCGAGATGGAGCCCGGTTCGATGAAGGGCCTGCAGCTCGTGGTGGCCGATGCCGCGGCCGCCCGCCAGGAGCTGATCGGCCGCGGCGTCGAGGCGAGCGAGCTCACCTCGTTCGGCGACCAGGACGGCAGCACCTTCTTCGGCTTCGCCGACCCGGACGGCAACACCTGGGCCGTGCAGGAGCTGAAGGTACGCGCCCAGAAGCCGCTGATCCCGGTCGAGGCGCGCGGGCGGTTCGGGGCATAGGGCCGGCCGGCGGCCCGACGACATCATGCGCCCTCCCATCGCGGTCGCCGTCCAGCCCGGCCCGCGGCAGGGGCCTCCACGTGCGCTGACAGCTCCGTCGCGAGGGCGCGGCCGGGCCCGGTGAGCCGGTACAGGTGCCGCGGCGGGCGGCCGGCGGGGGCGTCGGTCTCCCAGGAGGTCTCCAGCAGCCCGCGGTCGGCCAGCCGCATCAAGATGGGGTAGACCGAGCCGGCCTTCAGATCGAGCTGGCGGCACAGCTCGTAGCCGTACCGCCAGGCGCTCGGAGTCTCCGCCAACGCGAGGACCACCGCGGTGGTCTGCGCCGACGGACGACGGAAACGGGTCACAACCGAACTCTATATAGCCAGAGTTCGGTTGTCCACACCTCGGATCGCCACCGCGAGCGCCCAGCCCAACGCAGGCGTTGCGGGCCTGACCTCGTACCGGACGAGCACGTTCTCCGAACCATCCAGCTCGCGCACGTCGATCCGTCGAAGCGAGCCCGGCGGCTGGCCCTCGAACCCACCAGCCCGCCAGGCACCCAACAGCGCGTCCTGGAGCGCGTCCTCGGCATCCTGGACCGAGAGGTGACCGAAGGCGGCCCCGTCGTCC
>WNGB01024681.1_pt1 | contig 13967 bp, 13 predicted proteins | sample 5400681 | NCBI WGS metagenome assembly WNGB01 (sample SAMN13153367, study PRJNA577476) | soil metagenome | isolation source: 115 cm soil or saprolite under grassland replicate 2 | place: USA:California | collected 2016-06-15 | reverse complement strand
CAGGTCCTCGGTGAGGTCCTGCTCGCCGAGCTCGACCCGCTTGTCCCCGGCCTCCACGTGGTAGTTGAACCGGTCCGGCTGCGGCCTCGACGCGCGGATCCCGAAGTCGGCCCGCGCGACCAGCTCCTCCACGTGCTTGCCGTCGGGCGCGGTCGCGGTGTCCAGCACCGCTTCCTTGGTGATGCCCGCGAAGCCACCGGTGCGGCGGACCATGATCCTCATCGGCCGGCTCCCCGCCCGGCCCCGCGGTCCGGGGCGCGGACGGCGGCCGGGCGCTGACCGTCGCCGACCGTGGCCGGCACCGCCTGACCCGCCTCGTGCGGGGACCGGTCGCCGACGAACTTCGACACGTCCTGCCCGTCCGGTGCCTTCGCGGCCGGCTCCACGCCGACCTCCTGCCACGCCTGCGTCACCGCCACCACCTCGGCCGACTCCTTGCCGAACCGCTCCTGCGCGCACTCGATCGTCGCCTGCGCGAACTGGGCGAAGTCGGCCGTCGGACTCAGCTTGCCGCTGGTGATCGTGTCGTACCAGATCTGCCCGGCACCGTCCCAGGAGTGCCCGCCGATCTTGGTCGCGGTCAGGTAGAAGGCCCGGTTCGGGATGCCCGAGTTGATGTGGACGCCGCCGTTGTCCTCCTCGGTCTCGACATACCCGTCCATCGAGGACGGCTGCGGGTCCTTGCCGAGCCGCGGGTCGTCGTACGCCGTGCCCGGCTCCTTCATCGAGCGCAGGCCGGCGCCGTCGACACCGGGCTGGAAGATGCCCTCGCCGATGATCCAGTCGGCCTCCTCGGCGGTCTGGCCGAGCGCGTACTGCTTGGTGAGCGAGCCGAAGACGTCGGAGATGCTCTCGTTCAGCGCGCCGGACTGGCCCTGGTACTCCAGCGCCACCGTGTGCTGGGTGACGCCGTGGGTGAGCTCGTGGCCGGTGATGTCGATGCCGGTGAAGCGGGTGAAGATCTCCCCGTCACCGTCGCCGTACACCATCTGGTCGCCGTTCCAGAAGGCGTTGTTGTAGTCGCGGTCGTAGTGCACCGTCGACGTCAGTCGCAAGCCCTGGTCGTCGACGGAGTCGCGGCCGAAGCACTCCTTGAACATCCGCCAGGTGGCGCCGGTGCCGTCGTACGCCTCGTCGACCGCGCTGTCGTTCACCGGACCGTCGCCCTCGCGGCGGACCTGCCGGCCGGGCAGGTCGGTGCCGCTGCCGGCGTCGTACACCAGCCGGTCCGGACCGGGTGCCGCCCGGTCGCCCTCGGCCGCCGCGACGCCGGGGGCACGCTGGGCGCGCTGTGCGCGGAGCACGTGGTCGTGCTCGAGCGTCTGCCGGTAGACCTCGCGGGCCGCGTCCGTGGCAGCGCTGCGCCGCAGGTTCTCGATCAGGTACGGGGGGATGATGAAGTTCGCTGTCATGCCAACTCATGGTGCCGTCACGCGGGGTGCACGCGTGTGACGGATCCGCAATCTGTGGATAACCCGGGCGGTGCCCCCCGATTGGGCAGGATCGCGCCGGGGTTGCTAAAGTTGCTCCTCGGTCTCGACGAGGCCGAGTTCTTGTCTGCCCGACCGAGAAGGACACCTCTGAGCACTCTGGACCCCCGGTCCCCGCTCGTGATCGACACCCACGAGCTCAAACGGCGCGCGGGGTCCCAGCGTGAGGTGTACTTCGAGGCCAAGGCTCCGGCGGATCTCGGCATCGACGTGATCGGCGTTCCCGAGGGCGACCTGCTCCAGTTCGACCTGAGGCTGGAGGCGGTCGTCGAAGGGGTGCTCGTCACCGGCACGGCCAGCGGCCGTGTGGTGGGGGAGTGCGCGCGGTGCCTGGTGGACATCGAGGACGAGTTTCTCGCTGACCTCCAGGAACTGTACGTCTACCCCGAGAGCGACGCCGAGGACGACGAGGCCAGCCGGATGGAGGGCGATCTGATCGACCTCGAGCCGGTGCTCCGGGACGCCGTGGTGCTCGCACTGCCGTTCCAGCCGTTGTGCACGGACGACTGTCCGGGTCTGTGCCCCGAGTGCGGGGCACGCCTGGCGGACGAGCCGGACCACCGGCACGAGGGCGGGACCGACCAGAGATGGGCGGCCCTGTCCGGCCTGCTCGCGCAGGCCGACGTACAACCTGATACCAGCCAGCCGTCCGGGTCCGACGACACCGGTCGAACCGAGGAGTCCTAACCGTGGCCGTTCCGAAGCGGAAGATGTCGCGCAGCAACACCCGCCACCGCCGCGCGCAGTGGAAGGCGGCCACGCCGCAGCTCGTCACGTGCGCCAACCCGGCGTGCCGCGCGAAGCACCTGCCGCACACCGTCTGCCCCGAGTGCGGCCAGTACGGCGCCAAGGGCGAGCGGCGCCAGGTCCTCGACGTCTGAGCCAACCGTTGACATCGGTCGCGGACTCGAAGGTGTACGCCGAGCTGCACGTGCTGCTCGGCGTACAGCTCGCTGACGACCTGCTCGAGCACGCTTTCACGCACCGCTCGTACGCGTACGAGAACGGCGGACTGCCGACCAACGAGCGCCTGGAGTTCCTGGGCGACTCGGTGCTCGGGGTCATCGTCACCGAGACGCTGTTCCGTACCCACCCGACCCTGTCCGAGGGCCGGCTGGCCAAGCTGCGCGCCGCCGTGGTCAACATGCGCGCCCTGGCCGGTGTCGCCCGTGAGCTCAAGCTCGGGCGGTACCTGCGCCTCGGACGGGGCGAGGAGGCCACCGGCGGCCGGGACAAGTCGTCGATCCTGGCCGACTGCGTGGAGGCCCTGATCGGCGCCGTGTACCTGGAGCAGGGCTTCGAGGTCGCGGGTTCGGTCGTCCACAGGCTGTTCGACGACCTGATGGAGTCCTCGGCCCGGCTCGGCGCCGGCCTTGACTGGAAGACCAGCCTGCAGGAGCTCGTCGCGCAGCTCGGCGTCGGCGCCCCGGAGTACGTGATCGCCGAGTCCGGCCCGGACCACGCCAAGACCTTCGAGGCGCGGGTGCGGATCGGCACCGACAGCTACGGTCACGGCGTCGGCCGGAGCAAGAAGGAAGCCGAGCAGCAGGCGGCCGAGACCGCCTGGAAGGCGCTGCGCGCCAAGCACCAGCCGGACGCCCCTGACGGCGACGCCGACGACCCGGACGCCGCGGCCGGCTGACCCAGGGTGCCGGAGCTCCCCGAGGTCGAGGTCGTCCGGCGCGGCCTCGAACCCTTCACCACCGGCCGCACGATCGCGGCCGTCGACGTTCTTCACCCCCGTCCGGTACGACGCCACGCAGCGGGACCGGACGACTTCGTCTCCCGCCTGACGGGTCAGAAGTTCGCCGTCCCCGCGCGGCGCGGCAAGTACCTGTGGCTCCCGCTGGAGTCCGGTGACGCCGTGCTGGCCCACCTCGGCATGAGCGGGCAGTTCCGGGTCCGGCCGGAGGGCGCGGACGCCGAGCGGCACCTGCGGGTCCGGATCCGGTTCGCCGACGGCGACGGCGAGCTGCGGTTCGTGGACCAGCGGATGTTCGGCGGGCTGTCGTACAGCGAGGGCGGCGCGGACCTGCCGGCGGAGATCGCGCACATCGGGCGGGACCCGTTCGACCCTTTGTTCGACCTCGACGCGGTGGTGGCGGCGTTCCGGCGCCGTCGTACCGGCGTGAAGCGGGCGATGCTGGACCAGAACCTGGTCAGCGGGATCGGGAACATCTACGCCGACGAGGCGCTGTGGCGGTCCACGGTGCATTACGCCCGGGCGACGGACTCGATGCGGCCGGCGCAGGTCCGCACGGTGCTGGCCGAGGCGCGGGCGGTGATGGCCGAGGCGCTGGATGTCGGCGGGACCAGTTTCGACGCCCTTTACGTGAACGTCAACGGGGAGTCCGGGTACTTCGAGCGGGGCTTGGCGGTCTATGGACGGGAGGGTCTGCCGTGCGAAAGATGTGGCCGGCCGATCCGCCGGGAGGCGTTCATGAACCGTTCGTCGTACCGTTGCCCGCGGTGCCAGCCTGTGCCCCGACACGCGCGGTGGTGAGGAAACTTCTGGCAGTCAGGTTGACCTAGTGCTAGGACGGTGCGACCCTGAAAGACGGCACCCATACCCCGCGTCCCGTTCCAGGGATGCCTCTGCCGAACCCCTCCCGGAGGACAGCGAAAATGGCCAAGGCTCTTCTAGGGCACCTTGGAGGCAGTGATCCGCGCCTGCTCGAGCAGGTTCGCCACCTGAATCGCCGCGTAGCCGATCTGGAGGCTCACGTCATGCGGCTCCAGGCGGAGAACGATCATCTGATGGCGGCCATGCACGAAGGCCGGCTTCTCACCGTCGACGAGGCTCTCAGCACTCACGCGTCGGTCTGACGCACCCGCATCATCCGAAACCAGCGGCGGCGACCCACTCGGGTCTCCGCCGTACTCACGTGCGTAGTTAACGCAGGTGGGCCACCAGGTGTCGGTATGGTTTGGGCTGATACGTAACGGGTTGGGAGCTTCGCTTTGTACCTCAAGAGCATGACGCTCCGCGGATTCAAGTCGTTCGCGTCGGCGACCACGATGCACTTCGAACCGGGGATCACCTGCATCGTCGGGCCGAACGGGTCGGGGAAGTCGAACGTCGTCGACGGCCTCGCCTGGGTCATGGGCGAGCAGGGCGCCAAGTCGCTGCGCGGCGGCAAGATGGAGGACGTCATCTTCGCGGGCACCTCGGGCCGCGCGCCGCTGGGCCGCGCCGAGGTGGTGCTCACCATCGACAACTCCGACGGCGCGCTGCCGATCGAGTACGCCGAGGTCACGATCTCGCGGACCATGTTCCGCAACGGCGGCTCGGAGTACGCGATCAACGGCCAGTCCTGCCGGCTGCTCGACGTGCAGGAGCTGCTCAGCGACTCCGGTATCGGCCGTGAGATGCACGTCATCGTCGGCCAGGGCCAGCTCGACGGCATCCTGCACGCGACGCCCGAGGGGCGTCGCGGTTTCATCGAGGAGGCCGCCGGTGTGCTCAAGCACCGCAAGCGCAAGGAGAAGGCGCTGCGGAAGCTGGAGGCCACCGAGGGCAACCTGAACCGGCTCGGCGACCTGATCACCGAGATCCGCCGCCAGCTCAAGCCGCTCGGGCGCCAGGCGGAGGTGGCGCGCCGTGCGGTCACGATCCAGGCGGAGGTCCGCGACGGCCGGTGCCGGCTGCTCGCCGACGACATCGTGCAGGCGCAGGCGGCGCTGGAGGCGGAGCTGCGCGACGAAGCCGCCTTGACGCAGCGTCGCGCCGAGACCGAGCAGGCTCTGAGACAAGCCCGGGAGGCCGAGGCCGAGCTGGAGGAAGCCCTTCGCACCGACGCGCCGGCGCTGCAGGCGGCGCAGGACACCTGGTACCAGCTGTCCGGCCTGGGCGAGCGGATCAAGGGCACCGCGCGGATCGCCGCGGACCGGATCAGGACGCTGGCCGACGAGGCCGAGGAGCCGCGCCCGGGCCGCGACCCCGAGGAGCTCGAGCAGGAGGCGGCGCAGGTCCGCGAGACCGAGCGCGAGATCGCCGCCGAGGTCGAGGAGTACTCCGAGGCGCTGGCCGCGGCCGTCGAGCTGCGCCAGCAGGCCGAGAACGAGCTGGCCGAGGAGGAGCGCCGGATCGCGGCGCTGGTCCGGGCCGCCGCCGACCGGCGCGAGGGCCTCGCAAGGTTGACCGGTCAGGTGAACGCGCTGAAGAGCCGCGCGGCCGCCGCCGAGTCCGAGATCGGCCGGTTGCAGACCGCCCGCGAGGAGGCCGACGCGCGCGCCGCGAAGGCGCAGCACGACTTCACTGCGCTGGAGACCCGGGTCGCCGGGCTGGACGCCGGCGAGCAGGGCCTGGACGCGGAGTACGAAGCCGCGCAGGCGGTGCTGGACGACCTCGACGAGCGGCTGGCGAAGGTCCGGGCCGAGGAACGTGACGCCGAGCGTGAGCGGACCGCCCTGACGGCCCGCAAGGAGGCCCTGGAGCTGGGTCTGAGCCGCAAGGACGGTGCCGGGGCGCTCCTGGCCGCCTCGGAGCAGATCAACGGCCTGATGGGCTCTGTTGCCGCGCTGCTGACGGTCCGCAACGGGTACGAGACCGCCGTCGCCGCGGCGCTCGGCGAAGCCGCCGACGCGGTCGCGGTCAGCCACACCGACGCCGCGCTGCACGCGGTCGGGCACCTCAAGGAGCACGACCTGGGCCGCGCCGGGCTGCTGCTCGGTGACGCGCCCGCCGGGGACGAGCCGAGCTGGCCGGCGCTGCCGGCCGCGGCGACGTACGCGGTCGCGGTCGTGGACTGCCCGGAGGCGCTGCGCCCGGCGCTGCACCGGCTGCTGCGCAAGGTCGCGGTGGTCGACGACGTGGCGGCGGCCCGGCGGCTGGTGTCGGCGCTGCCGGACGTGACCGCGACGACCCGGGCCGGCGACGTGCTCGGGGCGCATTTCGCGTACGGCGGGTCGGAGTCGGCGCCGAGCCTGATCGAGGTCCAGTCCGCCGTCGACGACGCGGCCGCGAAGCTGACCGAGGCGACGGCGCGCAGCGAGCGGCTGCGGTTCGAGCTGGCCGCGCTGGAGCAGGAGCGCGAGTCGGCCAAGCAGGGCGCAGCGGATGGCCGACGCGATGGAGGTGGCCGCCGAGGAGCGTGAGCGCAACCTGGCCGGCCTGGCCGAGCTCGAGGCCCGGCTGGCCGAGGCCGAGGAGCACCCGGACGACGTCGGCGGCGAGCCGGACGTCGCCGGGCGCGAGCGGCTGGCCGAGGCCGCCAAGGCGGGCCGGGCGGCCGAGATGGAGGCCCGGCTGGCGCTGCGCACCACCGAGGAGCGCGCCCGGGCGCTGTCCGGCCGCGCCGACACCCTGGAGCGGCAGGCCCGCCAGGAGCGCGAGGCGCGTGCCCGCGCGATCGCCCGGGCAGCCCGCCGCGCCCGGCAGGCCGAGGCCGCGCAGGCCGTGCACCTGGCCGCCGGTCATGTGCTGGCCCGACTGGAGCAGTCGCTGCGGTTGGCCGCGGCCGAGCGGGCCGCGATCCAGGCCGACCGGGCCGGCCGCGAGCAGCAGCTGGCCCAGGCCCGCTCGCAGACCCGGAACCTGGCCACCGACCTCGAGCAGCTCACCGACACCGTGCACCGCGACCAGCTCGCCCGCGCCGAGCAGCGGATGCGGCTGGAGCAGCTGCACGAGAAGGCGCTGTCCGAGCTCGGCACCGAGGTCGACGCGCTGATCGCCGAGTACGGCCCCGACCAGCTGGTCCCGCCGCTGCCGAGGGACGGCGACGACGCGGAGCAGCAGGGCTTGGAGCTCGAGGGTGAGCCGTTCGACCGTGCCAAGGTGGAGAAGCGGCTGCGGTCCGCCGAGCGCGCGCTCAACCAGCTCGGGCGGATCAACCCGCTCGCGCTGGAGGAGTACGACGCGATGGAGGAGCGGCACCGCTTCTTGTCCGAGCAGCTGGACGACCTGAAGAAGTCCCGGCGCGACCTGATGGACATCGTCAAGGAGGTCGACGAGCGGGTCGAGCAGGTCTTCACCGAGGCGTACCGCGACGTCGAGAAGGCGTTCGAGCAGGTCTTCGCCCGGCTCTTCCCTGGCGGTGAGGGGCGGCTGATCCTGACCGAGCCGGACGACATGCTGGCCACCGGCGTCGACGTCGAGGCCCGCCCGCCGGGCAAGAAGGTCAAGCGGCTGTCGCTGCTGTCCGGTGGCGAGCGGTCGCTGGTCGCGGTGGCGTTCCTGGTGGCGCTGTTCAAGGCACGGCCGTCGCCGTTCTACATCCTGGACGAGGTCGAGGCAGCGCTGGACGACACCAACCTGGGCCGGCTGCTGGAGATCTACGAGGAGCTGCGCGACCACTCGCAGCTGCTGGTGATCACGCACCAGAAGCGCACCATGGAGGTCGCCGACGCCCTGTACGGCGTGAGCATGCGCGGCGACGGCGTCTCCGCGGTGATCAGCCAGCGCCTGCGCGAAGCCGAACCCGCCTGACCCGACGGCGCCACAGCCCGACGTCGCCCGGACCCCGGGGCCGTCCAACCGGGCCCCGGGGTGCCGGGTCGGGTGCCCCGGGGTGTTCCGCTCGGCGGATTCCGGGGGGAATCCGCCCCGGGGTCGCTTGCTGGACGCCCCGGGGTCGGGGGCGTGGCAGGATCGCGGGCATGGCGGCTGAGGACCTGCGCAAGCGTCGTGCCGAGGCCATGGCGCGGTGCACGCGCTGGCTGTTCTGGCGCGGCGACCCGGCCCGGTTCCGGCTCCTCGCCGTGGACGCCGGCGCGGACGACCTGGACCGGTACGGCGAGGGCGGCGCGGTCGCGGCGCTGGAGTCCGAGGTCGCGGAGCTGCTCGGCAAGCCGGCCGCGGTGTTCATGCCCAGCGGCGTGATGGCGCAGCAGGCGGTGCTGCGCTCGTTCGCCGACGAGCGCGGCACCCGCAGAGTGGCCGTGCACGGCCTGTCGCACTTCGTGGTGCACGAGCTGAACGCGCTGGAGGAGGTGCACGGGCTGCGGATCGAGCGGCTGACCGGCGAGCCCCGGCAGCCGCGGCCGGACGACCTGGAGGCGATCCCCGGCCGGCTGGCGGCGGTGACGCTGGAGCTGCCGCTGCGCGACGCCGGCTACCTGCTGCCGACCTGGGACGAGCTGGTGCTGTTCGCGCGGGCCTGCGCCGAGCGTGACGTGCCGCTGCACCTCGACGGCGCGCGACTGTGGGAGAGCGTGCCGTACCTCGGCCACTCTGCGGCAGAGGTCGCGGCGCTGGCCGAGACGGTCTACGTGAGCTTCTACAAGGGCCTGGGCGGGCTGGCCGGTGCGGTGCTGGCGGGCCCGGCGGGCGTCGTACAGCAGGCGCGACGGTGGCAGCGGCGGTTGGGCGGGAACCTGTTCACGCTGCTGCCGTACGCGGTGGCGGCGCGGGCCGGCCTGCGCGAGCTGGCACCCCGGATGGGTGAGTTCCACGAGCGTGCCGCGAAGCTGGCCGAGGCGCTGACCGGCGCGCGGTTCACCGTGTTCCCGGAGCCGCCGCACACTAACGCGTTCCGGGTGTTCGCGCCGGCCGGCGCCGAGCCGCTGAACGAGGCCGCGGTGGCGCGGATGGAACGCACCCGGCAGTCGATCTGCCCGGAGTGGGTGGCGGCCGACGTGCCGGGCTGGTCGTGGACCGAGCTGGTCGTCGGGCCGGCGACGATGGACTGGTCCGTGGAGGAGGCCGTCACGGCGCTCTCGGAGCTTCTGGGAGACTAGGCACCGCTGCATCCAGCGGGCGTGGCGCAGGGTGAGGGCACGTCGCTCGGCCGCTGACAGCGGCGTCTGGAAGGATGGTTCGCCGTGTCCACTGCTGAGCTGACCACCCTGCTGCAGGTACCGCAGATCGCCGACGCGATCTTGATCGCGATCGTCCTCGCAGCCGTCGTCCTGATCGGCGCGGCCGGCGGCCTGCTGATCGAGCGCCGCCGCCGGTCGATGTCGTCCGCGCCGGCGAAGAAGCCGCTCGAGGCCGGGCCGGAGGAGCCCGCCGTCGGGGAGGACGCCGCGGAGCCCCGGGACACCGCGACCCGCACGATCGAGGACACCGACCTGCCGGAGGCCCCGGCCGCCCAGGCGGTGCTGGAGAAGCCGGCGCCGTCGAAGGGCCGGCTGGTCCGGCTGCGGGCCCGGCTTGCCCGCTCGCAGACCTCGCTCGGCAAGGGCCTGCTGACCCTGCTGTCCCGCGACAAGGTCGACGAGGACACCTGGGAGGAGATCGAGGACACGCTGCTCACCGCCGACGTCGGGGTCGCGCCGACCCATGAGCTGGTGGAGCGGCTCCGCACCCGGGTGCGGGTGGAGGGCGTGTCCGACCCCGACAAGGCCCGCGCGGTGCTGCGCGAGGAGCTGGTGGCGCTGGTCGACCCCGGACTGGACCGGACGGTCGCGGTCGAGCGGGCCGGCGGCAAGCCCGCGATCGTGCTCGTGGTCGGTGTGAACGGCACGGGTAAGACCACCACGGTCGGCAAGCTCGCCCGGGTCCTGGTCGCCGACGACAAGCACGTGGTTCTCGGCGCGGCCGACACCTTCCGGGCCGCGGCCGCCGACCAGCTGCAGACCTGGGGTGAGCGGGTCGGCGTCCGGACCGTGCGCGGTCCCGAGGGCGGCGACCCCGCGAGCGTGGCTTTCGACGCCGTGCGTGATGGGATCGAGACGGAGGCCGACGTCGTCCTCGTCGACACGGCAGGACGCCTCCACACCAAGACGGGCCTGATGGACGAGCTCGGCAAGGTCAAGCGGGTGATCGAGAAGTCCGCCAAGGTCGACGAGGTGCTGCTCGTCATCGACGCCACCACCGGCCAGAACGGCCTCACCCAGGCCCGGGTGTTCGCCGAGGTGATCGACGTGACCGGGATCGTGCTGACCAAGCTGGACGGTACCGCGAAGGGCGGCATCGTGATCGCGGTGCAGCGCGCGCTCGGCGTGCCGGTGAAGCTGGTCGGCCTCGGCGAGGGCGCGGACGACCTGGCCCCGTTCGTCGCCGAGGACTTCGTCGACGCCCTGCTGGACTGACTCTCGCGATCGCGCCCCGCTCGTTGACGCGAAGGCGTTCAATGGGTGTGGAAAGGGGCGCGCGGGATGCGGAAGTCAGTGGACGCCGAGTTCGCCGGCTACGTGGCCTCGCGGCAGCAGCGGTTGCTGCGAGCGGCGTACCTGGTCTGCGGGGACGAGCGGCGTGCCCGCGACCTGGTCCGGCGGGCGCTGACCGAGCTGGCCGTGCACTGGGACCGGCTGCGGGACGCCAACCCGGACGACTTCGTGAACCGCGTGCTGTACGACGACGCGGTCTCCTGGTGGCACCACCTGCACCACGGCTCGCAGCCCGCGGGATCCGACGACGTACGACGGGCGCTGGCGGCGCTGACCCCGCGGCAGCGCGCCGTACTGGTGCTGAAGTACTTCGACGAGCAGACCGAACCCGAGATCGCGAGCCAGCTCGACCTGCCGCTCGGCACCGTCCAGCACCAGGCGGCGCTGGCCGTGGAACGGTTCGAGGCCGCCCTCTCGCAGCCGCTGGAGGACGCCCTGTGAGCGACGTACGGGAGCGGCTGGAGCGCGCCTCGCAGGGCCTGACCGAGGTGGACCTGACCGACCGGGTGTGGGCCGACGCCTACCGGGTCAGCCGGCGCCGGCGGCGTCGTACCATGGCGCTCTGCGTGCTCGCCGCCGTCGCGCTGGTGGCCGCCGCGATCGCGTTCGGACCGCGGCTGACGACTCGCACGGGCCGGATCGGTGACGACCTGCTGCCGTCGCCGGTGCAGCCGACCGAGGGTACGACGCTGCCGCCGGACGGCACGCTGGCCGGCCTGCCGTACTGGATCGCGCCGCCGCCCGGGACCGAGGCATCGCTGGAGCGGCTCGACACCCGGCTGGGGGAGCGGCTGGAGGTGCCGTCGAGCGAGCTGCCGGACCTGCGGGCCCGGCCGGTGAGCCGGGTCGGCGCGGTGCTGCTGCGGCAGGTCTCGGCGGGTCACTACCAGCCGGTGGTGCTGAGCGCCCGCGGCCGCTGGGCGACCGCGGAGGTGGACCTGGTGCCGGTGCGGGATGCCGCGGGCAACGAGTCCGAGCCGCTGACCACGACCGCGGTCTCGCCGGCCGGGACGCTGGTGGCTTTCCCGCAGCCGGACGCGGTGGTCGTGCTGGACACCACCACCGGAACGCCCGAGCGCATCGCGCTGCCGCACATGCTGGTGCGCAACGTCGCCTGGATGCCGTCCGGCGACACCCTGCTGGCCAGCGGTGAGTCCGGCACCGTGCTCGTGGTGCCCGGGATCACGAACGGCCAGCAGGTGTTCGCGACCGACGCGAACCCGGACCCGTTCGCGGCCACCCCGCCGATGGCGCTCGACACCGTCGGCGGCCGCGAGGCGCTGGTGCGGTTCGACCCCGACGGCCACCGGCACGCCCAGCTGCCGGCCGACCTGCCGGTGCGGCGGTGGTCCGGCGCGACGTTCACGGTCACCACGCTGGCCGCGCGGGCGTTCGTGCCCCCGGCGCTGCCCGAGCTGCAGCAGCTCGGCAGCGGGGTCGTGGTGGTGGCGGTGGTGGACGCGCGCAGCGCGACCGCCGGGTCGCTGCTGGCCATGCCGGGCGGCGAGACCGGCACCCGGCCGGAGGGCTGCTGCGACCTGCTCGGCTGGTACGACGACCACACCGTGCTGCTCGAGTCCCGCAGCGTCGCCGGCGACTGGATCCTGGCCTGGGACATCTGGTCCGGCCACGTGCTGCAGGTCGCCGGCTACGGCGGCGGCGCGGTCGCCCTCGGCCAGCTGAGCTGATCCGGCCCTCAGTCGTGCCGCATCACGCCGTGCAGCGTGAACCGGACCATCTCGTCGACGTCGTCGGCGGTCGGCATCGGCGAACCGGTCACGACGCGGATCACGAACAGCCCGGTGAGCCACTCGACGACCAGTGCGGAGTCGAACTCGCGCAGAGGCTCGCCGCGCTTGCGGGCACGCTGCTCGCGGACGCTCGCCTCCTCGACCCGGCGCTGCAGGAAGCGCTTGTAGATGCCCGCGGCAACCGGGTCCCGGATGGCCTCGCCGACCCCGAGCCGGATCATCGCGCGCCCGACGTCGGTGTTCACCAGTCCCACCGTGTGCTCGAACAGTTGGCGCATGTCCTCCTCGTACGACCCGGTGTCGGGCTCCGGCACCTCGATGTCGAACAGGTGCGTCAGCGCGTCGTACGCGAGTTGTTCCTTGCTGGGCCAGCGCCGGTAGATCGTTGCCTTGCCCACGCCCGCCGCCTCGGCGACGTCGTCGACGGTCATCCGGTCGAAACCACGCTCGAGCAGCAGCTCGACCGCACAGGCGCGGATGCGTGGTTCGGCATCTGGATCCCGCGGTCGCCCCCGCTTGGCCTGCCCCCTGTTCGCAGCCTCAGTCCGCATTGCCGGTCTCCGCTCATCGTCGGGTACCCACCGAGCTGACGGTTGGTACCTGTCCGTTTACTGGCCGTGGCGGTCGGCGTTGTGTGACAAACGTCCGGTTCGTGCCGGACGTCGGCACAGAAGTTTCACCCGTGGATCATGCCTGAGTAAAGCCTGTCGTCATTCGCACGTCATCATCCGGGGCGCTTTGTCACACGGACGAAACATCCGGCGACATCCGCCGAAACGCCGTGCCGCCATCGTTCGGGGTGTGCCGGAGCGGCTCCGTCCCGCCGACGTGACGCGACTCTTCCGCCCGGTCTCTGCGTACGACGAGAGACGACGTACGACGAAAGGGATTCACGATGGAGATCAACACCGGCGACACCGCATGGGTCCTGGCAGCCTCCGCCCTGGTGTTACTGATGACGCCTGGCCTGGCCTTGTTCTACGGCGGCATGGTGCGCGTGAAGAGCGTGCTGAACATGATGATGATGAGCGGGATCACCATCGCCGTCGTGACCGTTCTCTGGGTGCTGTACGGGTACTCGTACACGTTCGCCGGGGATACCGGGCACGTGATCGGCGACTCGTCCGCCCTCGGCCTGAAGGGACTGCTGTCCGCCGACGCGGTCGTCGGCCCGGAGGGTCATCAGATCCCCACCCTCGCGTTCGTGGCGTTCCAGCTGATGTTCGCGATCATCACGCCCGCGCTGATCTCCGGCGCGATCGCCGACCGGGCGACCTTCCGCGGCTGGATCGCGTTCGTCGTCGGCTGGACCAGCCTGGTGTACTTCCCGGTCGCGCACTCGGTGTGGTTCCTGGACAGCGGCAACGGCGGCTTCATCGGTGACAAGATCAAGGCGCTCGACTTCGCCGGTGGTACCGCGGTCCACCTGAACGCCGGTGCCGCCGCGCTCGGTGTCGCTCTGGTGCTCGGCAAGCGGATCGGCTGGAAGAAGGACCCGATGCGGCCGCACAGCCTGCCGCTCACGTTCCTCGGCGCCGGGCTGCTGTGGTTCGGCTGGTTCGGCTTCAACGCCGGATCCGCGCTGGCCGCCGGCCAGACCGCCGCGGTCACGTTCGTGAACACCCAGGTCGCCACCGCCGCCGCGGTGATCGGCTGGCTGGTCGTGGAGCGGATC
>WNGB01019854.1_pt1 | contig 13967 bp, 11 predicted proteins | sample 5400681 | NCBI WGS metagenome assembly WNGB01 (sample SAMN13153367, study PRJNA577476) | soil metagenome | isolation source: 115 cm soil or saprolite under grassland replicate 2 | place: USA:California | collected 2016-06-15 | reverse complement strand
CCATCATGACCGCGCAGACCAGGAGGTTCGGCACGAAGCCGACCGTGAACACCTTCACGCGGTCGGCCTTCCTCGTGAGGCTGTGGGCCAGGTACGCCACCAGCGCCAGCTTGGCAGCCTCGACCGGCTGGATCGACAGCGGACCGACCACGAACCAGCGCCTGGCCGCGTTGATGGTCGTCCCGACGAACAGCACCGCGACCAGCGAGCCTATTGCCGCGAAGAGGAGCAGGTGCGCGTTGCGCCGCAGCCACCTGTGGTCGGTCGCCGCCCCGACCCACATCGCCACCATGCCGAGCCCCAGCCAGGCGAGCTGGCGCTTGAGGAAGAACCCGGCGTCCCCCATCTTCTTCAGCCCATAGACGGCGCTCGAGCTGAACACCTCGACCGTGCCGATCGCGACCAGGCCGAGCACCGCGCAGAGGAGCAGGGCATCGACCGGTCGCTCCGGGGCCAGGAGCACGGGGGCCTGCTCGTCGAGTTGCGGGGGGCGCCTCTGCGGCACCGGCCTGACCCGCTCGAGGCGGAGCTCCTGCGCGGCCATGTGCGGATCCTCGAGGACTCTCCTCGCGCGCGCCACTTTTTGCACACCAGATAACGGGCCGGATGGGGATCCGAAGCGGCTGGATCCCAGGTGCATCCCACGCGAAATGGAGAGCAGGCCATCCGCGGCCGGCACAAAATGCGCTCGCGCGGCCCGATCGAGACGTATCCTGGCGCGGGCGGCGGTATTAGGATGGCGACGATCCGGTGCTGAGCAGGACATCGACAGGCTCGCAGGGGAGTCTCTGGTGCTGCTACAGCTGCCGCGCTGTCTTCCGGCGCGGCTTCGATCGATGCCCGACCGACGGAACCGAGCTGTCCCCCTGGGAGGCCGACCCCGTGGTCGGCACGACGATCAACGGCCTCTACGAGGTCGAGGAGTGCGTCGGTGAAGGTGCGATGGGCCGGGTCTATCGCGCCCACCACCTTCGCCTGCAGAGCCGGCAGGTCGCGCTCAAGATCCTGCTCGGCGACCTGGCCGCGACCATGGCCATGCGCCTGCGCTTCACCCGCGAGGCGGAGGCCGCGAGCCTGCTGTCGCACCCGAACGTCGTCCCGGTGCTGGACTTCGGCAAGACGTCCGAGGGGCTGCTCTACCTCGCGATGGAGTACGTCGAGGGGCGAAGTCTGGCCTCGATCATCGCCAGCGAGGCGCCCATGGCGCCGCGGCGCGTGGTCGATCTGGCGCGCCAGCTCTGCCTCGGACTCTCGCACGCCCATGGGCACGGCCTCATCCATCGCGACTTCAAGCCTGACAACGTGCTCGTGGTCGAGGGGCCGGGCGGCGAGATCCCTCGCATCGCCGACTTCGGCCTGGCCATCTTCTCCGACAGCGACGACGGCGATCAGAACGGGGCGCGCCTGACCAGCGCCGGGACGGTGGTCGGCACGCCCATCTACGCGGCGCCGGAACAGGCGCTCGACCACGGGCTCGATCAGCGCGTCGATCTGTTCGCGCTCGGCGTCACGATGTACGAGATGCTGGCCGGGCGTCCGCCGTTCGAGGAGACGAGCGCGGTCGAGGTCCTGCACAACAACCTGGCCGCGCCGCGCCCGCGCATCGCCGCGCGAACCCCCGGCGTGCGCGTCCCTCCGGGACTCGAGCGGATCGTCCACCAGCTCATCAGCTCGGATCGCGAGCAGCGCTATCCGTCGGCTCACGCGGTGATCGGCGCGCTCGATCAGGTCGAGCTGGACGCGCCTCTCGAGCTGGACGTGGTCGTCGAGCCCACGACCACGCTGGTCATCGCCTGGCCGGCGCGCGGGCCGCGCCGGGTCGGCCTCGCCGCGGTCGGAGGCGGGCTCCTCATCGCACTGGTGGCGCTCCTCCTCTGGCCGAGGGATGCGGACCGACCCGCGCCGGCGCCTTCGCCTCCGGCGGTGGCGAGCGCCGCGGCGAGCGAGCAGCCGGCGGCGCCGGCGAAGAGGGCCGCGCCGGTCGTCGACCAGCTCCTCGGGGCGGAGGCGGCTCCGCCTCCGGGACGGCGCGCGACGCAGGACGAGCTCCCGCCCGGGGCCGCCAGGAGGCGCTCGCTCCGCCGCGGATCGGCGGTCGCCCCGGCGCGGGCCGCGAGCGAGCCGTCCGTCCTCCGGGCTCGCCCGGGCGACGGGCGTGTCGATCGAGTTCGCGCCGACGATGCTCCTCTCCAGCAAGGTCTCGCCGCCAGGACGGGCGAGACGGCGTCCGTGGTGCCCGCCGAATCGACCGCGGCCCTCTCGAGCGCCGCCTCGATCCCGGCCTCGAGCTCGAGGTCGGCCTCGCCGTCGACGTCCACATCATCGGCCGGCGCACCGGCCGGGCGCGGAACGGGAACCGAGCCCGGGGCAGAGCCGCCGGTCAATGCGAGCGCCGACGCGCGCGCCGTGGTCGGTGGACTGGCCGTGGACGGCTCCCTGCCCGACGCCGAGGTGCAGCGCGCGATCGATCGCGTCCAGGCCCGGCTCTCCGGGTGCCACCGCGCGGCGGCCGGCCGGGCCGGGCGCCCGCCGGCCGGAGAAGCCGCGGTGCAGGTGAGCCTCACGATCGACGAGGATGGCCGCGCCGGCAGGGTCAGCGCCAGCGGCGGGAACCTGCCCGGCCTGTCCGCCTGCGTCGCGGATGTCATCGGCGCGGTTCGCAGCCGCGTCGCGCCCGATGTCGGTGAGGTGCGCGTCTCCTTCCGGGTCGACTTCGTGACGCGCGAGGAGAGATGAGCGGCCTGCGGCCGGCAGCGCCGCTCGCCGCCGCGCTCGTTCTTGCCGGCTGCCTCGACCCGCGGGTGAGCGACGAGCCCGGACCGCCCGGCCTCCTCCTGCCGGCCGGCAGCCCGGTCCCGTCCGCGCACGACGACTCGACCATCGACCGGCAGATCGATGGCGACGACGGCGTCGACGACGAGGTGCCGCTCATCCACGGCTTCGCCGGCGGCGAGGCGATGAGCTACTGGGACTTCGGCACCGCCCCGGCGTTCGCGGCGCCTCTCTTCCTCCTCGTCCGCGCCCGCCCGGGCGGCGTGCTCGAGCCGATCGACCACCCGGGCATCATCGACACGATCCCGGGCGAGAGCGGCTACTCGCCCTTCCGCGCCGTGCTGGCGCTCCAGGTCACCGAGCTCTACCAGGGTGAGCTCATGACGTCGTTCGCGGCGGTGCAGGAGGCGGAGGACCTCGGCCTGGTCGAGAAGCCGGTCCTCGAAGTCGACGCGGCCGACCGCCCGGTCGTCGCGCGCGGCGTCACCCTCGAGTCCGCCGGCGGCGCCGCGCCCGCGCCTCTCTTCTGGAAAGGCATGTCGGTCGACTCCTACGACCTCGGCCGGTTCGCGCTCGCGCCGCCGGCCAGCCTGCCGGCGCAGCCGCGCTACGCGCTCCACCGCGAAGGGGACGAGCCGCTCAGCGAGGTCCTGCGCGGGGTCGACATCACCGGCGACGGCGATCGCAACGACACCAACGACGTGTTCGCAGCTCGCGCCGGCCAGCCGGAGTACTCGCCGGCCTGCCGGACGATCGAGGTCTCGGTCGCGCGGGCGACCCCCGCCATCGACACGTTCGCGGACGAGACCATGTCCGACATCAGCGCGGCGACCGATCTCTTCGACCCGGACGCGGTCGCCGGCACGGTCGTCGGATACGTGGAGACCGACGATCTGCGCAACTGCCCTCAGCCCCGGGCGGAAGCGCCGTGAGGGGCCGCCCGACCATCACGCTGACGATGAGCCTGCTCAGGGTCGCCGCGCTCGCCGCGGCCGCCGGCCTCGCGCCCGGCTGCCTCGACTCCTACGAGCCGGACGTCGGCGCCCCGCTGCGGCCGCTCTGCAGCGATGAGGACTCCGACCTGGAGGTCGACGTGAGCTTTCGCGACGACATCGAGGCCGGCCTGCTCGCTCGCACCGACCTGGCCTGCATCGACTGTCACAGCGGAGGCGGCCTCGCGATCGGGTTCCGCGTGAGCGGACTCAACCTGTCCTCGTATGCCTTGCTGCGCCGCGGTGGGATCGCGAGCGGCGAGGCGATCGTTCTGCCGGGCCGCCCGTGCGAGAGCATCCTGGTCCAGAAGGTGGGCCAGGCGCCGCCCTTCGGCGCCCGCATGCCGATCAACGGGCCGCCCTTCATGACCGCCGACGAGGTGCAGCTGCTCTCTGACTGGATCGCGGAGGGAGCGGATGACGACTAGCACGTTGCCCGTCGTCCTCGCCGTCGTCGCCGCGACGCCCTTCGCGGCCAGCGCCAGCGCCGAGCCGTTCCGCCACAACTTCGCCGGCTCGGTGCAGATCGACTATCTCGCGGTGCCGAGCGAGCGGATCGCGGCCCGCCAGAGCTTCGACGGCGCCACCGTCGAGCTGTCGCTCAAGCTCGCGGTCGACTTCGGCGACCGGGCGTCGGCCAGCGTGAAGGTCTGCGTCGCCTGCCACGGCATGGAGGTCGGGATGGCCTTCTTCGACCTGCGCCTGGCCGACGCGCTCAATGTCCGGGTCGGTCGGTTCACGCCCGCATTCGGCAGCTTCCCGCTGCGCCACGACCCCGCCAACCACAGGACCAGCGACAAGCCTCTCCCGTACGACATGGGGCGCATGCTGCGGCTGCGCGAGTGGAACCTCGGCATCCTGCCGGCGCCCTGGGTGGACAACGGCGTCGAGATCGCCGGGACCGTGTTCGCCGAGCACGGGCACTTCGACTACGCGGTCTACGCGGTCGGCGGCCCCAAGGCCGGCGCCGACGCGGTCGACTTCGATTTCATCCAGTCGCGCTCGCCGGACCGCTACTACCTGGACAACAACTCCGAGCCGGCGGTGGGGGCGCGGCTGGCCGGCACGCTGGAGCTGGGCACCGCGTGGACCATCGCAGCGGGCGCCTCGGGCATGGCGGGCCGCTACGATCCGGACCGGCAGCTGACCTTCGCGATCGCCGGGGCGGACCTCACGCTCCGGCGCGGCTCGCTCTACCTCCGCTCCGAGTACCTCATCCGCCGCACCGAGATGTCGCTGGGGGACGAGCCGGCCGCGCGCTTCCGCTACGGGCCGGGCGAGAACGGCCGCTTCGCCGACTTCTTCCTCAAGGACGGCTTCTACTCCGAGCTCGAGTTCCCGCTTCTCGGCCCGGTCGACGTCATCGGTCGGGTCGACGGCCTGCGCCGGCTCGGCAACGTCGTCGCGACCAGCCCGCTGCGATCGGAGAGCGACCTCCTGCGCTACACGGCCGCGCTCGCCTACCGCCTGCCCGGCGGGCTTCGCCTCAAGAGCAGTGGGGAGTTCTACGACTTCTCCGACTTCGAGGACGAGATCGCCGTCCACCTCGGCATCGCCGGGTCGTTCTGACCTGGTCCAAGCTGGTCTAAGCTCCCGCCCCGGACCTGCGAGGAGCGAGACCATGGAAGGAGCGGCGAGGATCCGGAGGGCATTTCTCATGAAGGTGCGCTCCGGAGCGCACGACGAGTACCGCCGGCGTCATGACGCAATCTGGCCGGAGCTCTCGGCCACGCTGCGGGAGCACGGAGTGCGCTCCTACTCGATCTTCCTCGACGCGCGGCGGGACCTCCTCTTCGCCTACGTCGAGCTCGACTCGGTGGAGCAGTGGAACGCGATCGCGAAGACGCATGTGTGCCGGCGCTGGTGGGCTTTCATGCGCGACATCATGGAGACCAGCCCGGACGACAGCCCGGTATCCGAAGATCTCGTGGAAGTCTTCCACCTGTCGGCGTGAGAGCATCGACCGCGCGTTACCTTCCGGTATGTGGCGCCGGTGCCACCGCTCGATTCCGCGTGCGGAGTGATGGTCCGGACCTTAAGATTCCTCGCCCCGCCGGATCCGGCAGGGCGTCGCCCGGCGCGCAGCGACGCGCCGAGCGGCCACGACTGGTCCTGCAACCGGAACCGGAAGGAGTGGGCCATGATCTCGAGTCGTCTCGCCACCACCACGGCCGTCCTCTTGACCTCTCTCATCGGCGGCTGCGACACCGATGATCCCGCAATCGGCGCGGCCGCCATGGAGAGTCAGTCGGCCGGGGCGATCGCCGGAACCGGGTCGGTCCCCTCGCCCCGCCATCCGGCGGGCCAGATCACCTACGACAGCCACTCGCTCATCATCGACGGCGCGCCGGTCCTCCTGCAGGCGGCCGAGTTCCACTACTTCCGGCTGCCGAGCCCGAGCCTCTGGCGCGACGTCCTCGAGAAGTACAGGGCCGCGGGCTTCAACGCCGTGTCGGTCTACTTCGACTGGGCCTTTCATTCGCCCGCACCCGGCGTCTACGACTTCACGGGGGTCCGCGACGTCGACCGATTCCTTCGCACCGCCGAGGAGGTCGGCCTGTACGTCATCGCGCGCCCTGGTCCCTACATCAACGCGGAGACGACGGGGGGCGGGTTCCCGGCCTGGCTGAAGCTCGTGCCGGGCCGCGCCCGCTCGAGCGATGCCGGCTACACGGCAGCATACCGGGACTGGCTCTCTCACATCGACCCGATCATCGCCCGTCACCAGGTGACCCGCGGCGGCTCGGTGATCCTGTTCAACGTCGAGAACGAGTACGCCGTCAACACCGACGCGGTCTACATGCAGGACCTCCAGGACCAGGCGCTGGCCGCCGGCATCGACGTGCCGATCACGCACAACGCATGCTGCGACGCCGCGAGCTGGTCCTCCACCTGGGCGGTGGGGCCGGGCGCGGTCGAGCTCCCCGGCGTCGACGACTACCCGCAGTCCTTCGACTGCGCGCACCCGGACGTGTGGGGCCCGTGGGGCGAGGGCGTCACCGAGCGGTTGGGCGAGGACATCCCGGCTCTCGCGCTCGAGTACCAGGCTGGCGCGATCGACCTCCTCAACGCCGGTTACGACCAGTGCCGCGAGCTCACCGGGACGCGGTACATGAAGTTCTTCTACAAGTCGAACGTCATCCGCAGCGGAGCGACGGTGCTCAGCTACTACATGGGCTTCGGCGGCACCAACTGGGGCTGGCTCGCCCAGCCCAACGACGTCCAGACGTCCTATGACTACGGCGCGGCCATCACCGAGGCGCGCCAGCTGACCGCCAAGTACGACGAGTTCAAGCGGCAGGGCACCTTCGTCACGTCGGTCGCGCCGCTCGCCGTCACCGATCCGGCCGACGTCTGCGTCTCCGACAATCCCGCCGTCGAGGTCCTGGCCCGCGCCAATCCCGACACCGGCACGCAGTTCCTGCTCGTGCGCCACGCGGAGCGGGCGGCGACGACCGACGACTCGGCCGCGCTCGACTGCCGGGCACGAGACGGCAGCTACCAGGTCCCGGTGCGGGTCATCGGGCGCGAGGCCAAGATCCTCGTCGCCGGCTACGACATGGGCGGCCAGCGCCTGGTCTGGTCGAGCTCCGAGCTCATGACCCACGTGTCCATCCTCGGCCGGGACATCGCACTCCTCTACGGCGCCGACGACGCCGCCGGCGCGACGGTCCTCCGCTACACCTCGCCGCCGGCGGTGACGGTCCTGTCGGGCGCGGTGGCCTCCACCTACGACGCGGCCAGCGGAGACTTGCGGCTCGACTACACCCACGATGGGATCGCCCGCGTCCTCCTCCGCGGCGGTGGCCGGCCCCCGCTCACTCTCCTCATCGCCACCGACGCCGGGGCCGCCTCGTTCTGGAAGATCGACACCGAGCGCGGACCGGTCCTGGTGCGCGGCGCGTCTCTCGTCCGCTCCGCGGCCATCCATCGAGGCACGGTCGACCTGCGCGCCGACACCGCGCAGGCCGGCGAGATCGAGCTCTTCGCGCCGGCGTCGCGGCTCCGGGTCGACGGCGAGCGCGTGGCGGTCGAGCGGACTCCGAGCGGCTCGATGCTCGGCTGGTTGCCGGGTCCCCGCCCCGTGGCACTCCCCGATCTGACCGGATGGCGCCGCCGCGCCGAGGCGCCGGAGGCGGCGCCGGACTTCGACGATTCGAGCTGGACGGCGGCGGACAAGCTCTCCACCCTCAGCCCGATCCCGCCCGTGACCCTGCCGGTCCTGTACGCCGACGAGTACGGCTTCCACTACGGGCACGTCTGGTACCGCGGCCACTTCACCGCCTCGGGCGCCGAGCAGACCGTGTCGCTCAATGCGATCACCGGCAGAAATGGCATCTACCTCGTGTGGCTGAATGGCCAGTATCTCGGCTGGGCGAACGGCGGCGTCCAGGCCGACGCCGGCCCTCCGGCGAACCTGGACGCGGGGCGCGGAGACTTCTCGATCCCGGAAGGCCTTCTCCGCCCCGGCGAGCCGGCCACGCTGGCGGTGCTGGTCGAGAACATGGGCCACAACGATGACTGGACCGCCGAGGAGATCCGCCACCGGCAGCCGCGCGGGCTGACCGGAGCGGTCATCGCCGCCGCGGACGGCGCCAGCGATGCGCCGATCACCTGGATGATCCAGGGCGCGCGCGGCGGCGAGGACCTGGTCGACCGGGTCCGCGGCCCGCTCAACAACGGCGGCCTGTTCGGCGAGCGGGCCGGCTGGCACCTGCCCGGCTTCCCCGACCGCGACCGACTTCCGTCTCTCCTTGCCCGAGGGCCAGGACGTCTCGATCGGGCTCCGCTTCGCCGGCGCGGCCGCGTCCGGCTACCGCGCCCTTCTCTTCCTGAACGGCTGGCAGGTCGGGCACTACATCGACGCCGCCGCGCTCCAGCGCGACTTCGTCCTCCCGGCCGGCATCCTCCGCCAGCGCGGCAGGAACACGCTGGCCGTCGCCGTCATCGCGCCCGCGGCCCTGCCGGACGGGCCCGGTCCGGTGAGTCTCCTCCTCCTCGGGAACCAGCGAGCGGCGATCGACGTGGAAGACGTGCGCTCCCCCGGATTCCGCGCCAATGGGCGATGACGGGCGATGACCAACGCGCGCCCGGCACCGGGCGGCGGCCCGTGATCGTGGCCGGCAGGCCACCAGCGACTGGCTTCGGCTTCGCGCGGTGACCGTCGTGGTCGTCGCGGTCAGGTAGCAGGGGCGCTCCGGCCACCGGCCACCTCCTCCGCGCGCCCGATCGAGCACGCGGGCGGCGTCGCGGGCGGTCCAGCCGCCCCCGAGTGCCGGCGCTCGAGCTGGCTCAGCCGCTCGTCGCCGAAGAGCCGCCACCAGGTGGCGTCGAGGCGGCCCCCTCCGGCGCTGGCGCCGCCGTACGCCGGCGGCACGTCGACCCGGGGCCGCCGATAGCTGGGTCCGACGGTGCAGGCGGTCACCGTGGCGACGGCCAGCCAGAGCGCGGCTCGTGTCGCGCCCGCCCTCATGGCTGGACGCCAGCGACCGCGGCCATGCGCCTCGCGCGCCCGGTGAGCCGGCTGCGCGGAGTACCGGAGGAGCGCGACCGATCCGGTTTCCGCCGGCGCGGACTGCGTCGTGTTCGGCTGCACCGAGATCATGATGCGGGTCGGTCCGGACGACGTCCGCCGGCCCACCTTCGACACGACAACGATCCACGCGGAGGCGGCGGCCGACTTCGCGCTCGGCGGACCTTCAGCCGGCTGACCGGTTGCGCGGCAACTGGCTCGGCGTGGCGGGCCGCGCTGGCACGTCAGATGCTCACAACGAGGTCGTTGCTGCGGGGAGCGCCACGGCGCGCCCGGCAACCTGGAAAGCGCACGAATGGCGCGAGAACGCCTCCGCCAGCAGGATGTGCGCGGATCGAGTCACAAGGAGAATCGCCATGACGAATCTGACAGGGCTCGCCGACGTCGTGAAGGACACGATCGACAAGGGCGCGCGCTCCGTCGAGGAGGTCCACAAGGCCATCCTCAACCAGCCGCTCGACATCATCGAGAAGATCGCTCCGCTCGAGGGGCCAGCCAGGATGGTGAGAGCGGTCCAGGACCGAACGGTGGGAAGCGTCTACGAGGTCATTCGTACGGTGAATGCGGAGGTCAACAAGATCGCCAAGGACCTCCTCGAGAAGCTCGAAAAGAAGTCCGATCCCAGCTGAGGCGTCGCTCGCAGGCCGGCGGGTCCCGGCGTCAACCTGAACGCTCGCGCGTCGCGTCGCTCGGGTGATGCTCGCGCGTTCCGGCGCACGGCGCACACCGCGTGTATCGTCTGGATCTCGGATCGGACGAGATGAGGGGGCGACGATCTTCCTGGTCGCGCTCTGAACGATCGCGATCGCGCCGGCGTGCTCGGAGCGCGTCGCCGACGATCCGCCCACGGACCCCGAGGGCGGGCGCCGCCGGAAACCCGGGGATTGCAGCATTCCGGATGACGCGCGCGCTGCCGACGCGTCCAGTCCTGACGTCGTGGTCGGCGACGGCACGCCGGTGAGCTGGACGGCGATGCGGTCGTGGACGCGGTCGCGCAGGGCGGCGTCATCGCGTTCGACTGCGGTCCCGACCCGATGGTCATCGCGATGGACCGCACCACCAATATCCGGAACGACACCGGGCCGGACATCGTGATCGACGGCGGCGGCCTGGTCACCCTGAGCGGTGGCGGCGCCATGCGGATCCTCTACATGAACACGTGCGACCCAGCGCAGGTCTGGACCACGCCCCCACTGCGATGATCAGGACCACCCGTGCCAGACGTTGCAGAACATCACGTTCGTCGACGGCGATGCCACCGAGGGAGGAGCTACATCACTTCGCCGCCGCCGGGGGCGTCTCTGGGGTCGCGGCGGGCGGTGGCGACTCGACCCAGCGCAAGGCGACGGCCTGCATGTACAGGACGCCGACCTTGCGGCCCAGGATCGCGTCGGCCCCTTCGGCACAGGCGCGTCCTTGCACCAGCTCCAACAAGTCAGAGATCGTCTCGATATTGCCCGGGGTGCCTGGTTGGGCCTTGTTGTCGATATCGAACGTGCCGAGCTCGACGAACTGGCGCTGGGGCGGGATGGTCAGCATCTCGAGCGGGCAGTTTGCCGGTTTGACCGGATATGCCTTGGTCGAGCTGCGCGTGTACGACGTGGTGGCTGCGCAGGCGCCGAGCAGGAGCGAGCAGACGAACAGGACGCAACGCATCGCTCTTCATATCGCATGGACGCCGGCGCAGGCCAGTACGGAGTCTCTGCAAACGATCGACGTGCCCGCGGAGCGACAGCGACGGTGTAAGGCGATTTAAGACGAACATGCGTGCATCCCGAAGGCAAGCTGTCGACTCCGTGCAGGCCGACCCTGCGTTGAGACTCAGGACGCCCTCAAGGGACTCGAGCGCCTCCGGCGCCATCCGCACGTGGTTCGCGATACGCGGTCGGTCCGCGCGAGCACGTGGACGACCGGCATCGCGCATCCATGCGCCGAGGACGCTCGGCTCTTCAGATAGCTGGCTAACCAGGCCCGAACCAGGAGGGGGCCGTGGTGGAAGGGCGCGTCTCGTCGAGCATGTCGGGGAATCCGGATAATGTTCACCCCAACCTCAGGCCACAGACATCGCCAGCGGGCGCTCGGTGGTAGCCACGGAAGTCGCCAGCCCGGCGCGCGGCGCCAGCGGTAGGCGTGCTGCGTGCCTGCCCGGCGGACGAGGAGGTAGGACCCGCCCGCGGCGGTAGCCAGACGGCATGGTCGCGCGCTCTTGCCGTCATCACGGCGGAGTGACACCACGCATCGGCGGAGGTACCATGAGGCCGCCACCGGCGGGTGTATGCGCGCATCGCGTCCCATTGTCGTCGGAGCGGCGATCACGGGGCGCCCGGCATCGGGCCCGAGCGCGGCGACACGCGTTACCGGCGCTTCGCCGGCCGGCTGAGCCAACCCAGGGAAGAGACATGACCCCCGACGTCCGGCACGAGACCGTGCTCATCGTCGACGACACGCCCGCCAACCTCGCCGTCCTGGTCGAGAGCCTGGAGGCGTGCGGCTATCGCGTGGTGGTCGCGCAGGACGGCATCGAGGGCATCGAGCGCGCCGGGGTGGTGCGGCCGGATCTCATCCTCCTCGACGTCAGGATGCCGGGCCTGGACGGATTCGAGACCTGCGAGCGGCTGAAGGCGCGCGACGCGACCCGCGACATCCCGGTCATCTTCATGACCGCGCTGGAGGAGCTGGGCGACAAGCTCCGCGGGTTCGAGGTCGGCGGCGCCGACTACGTGACCAAGCCGTTTCGCATCGCCGAAGTCCTCGCGCGGGTCGGCGCCCACGTCCGTCTGCGCGTCCTGCAGAGGCAGCTCGAACGCGCCAACGCCGAGCTCGAGGAGCGCGTCGCTCGGCGCACGGCCGAGCTGCGCGTCAGTCAGGACTTCCTGCAGAGCATCATCGACAACTCGGAGACCCTCATCATCGCCAAGGACCTCGATGGAGGCTACCTCCTCGTCAACCGCCGGTTCGAGGCCGTGTTTCACACCTCGGTCGCCGCGATCCGGGGCAAGACCGACTTCGATCTCTTCCCGCGAGAGCGGGCGGAGAGCTACCGCGCCAACGACCGGCGCGTCATCGATGCCGGCCAGCCTGTCGTCAGCGAGGAGGTGATGCCGCAGGACGACGGCAGCCATACCTATATCACCACGTCGTTTCCCCTCCACGGTGCCGACGGCCGGGCGTTCGCCACCTGCTGCATCGCCACCGACATCACGGACCGGAAGCGACTCGAGGAGCAGTTCCTGCAAGCGCAGAAGATGGAGGGGATCGGCCGGCTGGCCGGCGGCATCGCGCACGACTTCAACAACATCTTGACCGCCATCTTCGGCTTCGCCGACGCTATCCGGGAGGGGCTCGGCCCTGACGATCCGCTCGCCGACGATGTCGACGAGATCCGGGCAGCCGCCGAGCGGGCGGCGCGGCTCACCCGCCAGCTCCTCATCTTCGCGCGGCGGAACTCCGTCAAGCCGGAAGCCGTCGACGTGAACGGGCTCACCGTCGAGCTCGCCAAGCTCCTCGCGCGCATGATCGGTGAGAACATCGAGCTCGTGGTCAGGACGTGCCCCGACCTCTGGGCGGCCGACGTCGACCCAGGCCAGCTGGAGCAGGTGCTCGTCAACCTGGCGGTCAACGCGCGCGACGCCATGCCCGACGGCGGCCGTCTCACCATCGCGACGGAGAACGTCGAGATCCGGGAGCCGCTTGCCAACAGGCAGTTCTCGCTACCGCCCGGCCAGTACGTTCGGCTGACCATCGCCGACACCGGGGTAGGCATGGGCGAGGAGGTCCGGCGCCACCTCTTCGAGCCGTTCTTCACCACCAAGGACAGGGCCAAGGGCACGGGGCTCGGCCTGGCGACCTGCTACGGGATCGTCAAGCAGGCAGGCGGCCAGATCTTCTGCGAGAGCGAGCCAGGCAAGGGCGCCGCCTTCTCGATCTACCTGCCCCACACCGAGGACGCGCGGGCCGAGGGCGCGCGCCGCCCGCCGGCGCCGCCCCCGCCCCGGCGCGGGACCGAGACCGTGCTCGTCGTCGAGGATGAGCGCAGCGTGCGCCACGTCGTGGTGGACGCGCTCCGTGCCCGCGGCTACAAGGTGCTCGAGGCGGAGAATGGAGTCCGCGCACTCGAGGTGGCGCAGAGCTTCGGCGGCAGGATCGACCTCCTCATCGCCGACGTGGTCATGCCCACCATGGGCGGCCCTGAGACCGCGGAACGGCTGCGCGCGCGCCAGCCCGATCTGCGTGTCCTCTACGTGTCCGGCTACGCCGATGACCCGGCGCTGAGCCAGCGCCAGCTTGGCGAGCAAACCGCACTACTACAGAAGCCGTTCGACGTCGCCGCGCTGGCCACGCGGGTGCGCGACGCGCTCGGATCGCCGAACGACCTGCACTGACCCCAGCACTAGTCCAGGCCCTGTTTCGCTTTCAGGTACCGCTCGATCAGATTCAAGATGGCCTGCGACTGGTAGTTCTTGGCCAGGAGACACAGCCTTTCGGCGAAAGCGCCATAGCGCTCGTCGAAGGCGGCCAGGCGCACGGCCTGCTGCGCGATGGCGCGCATGTCGCCCTCGCGGGCGAGGCGATACAGGACCGCCATCTCGCGTTCCGGCGGGGCGACGAGCGACGCCGCAGGATCGCTCGCCGCTTCGGAGGCCGCCGCGGGGTCGGCGGCCGGGGCGTAG
>WNGB01009127.1_pt1 | contig 13967 bp, 15 predicted proteins | sample 5400681 | NCBI WGS metagenome assembly WNGB01 (sample SAMN13153367, study PRJNA577476) | soil metagenome | isolation source: 115 cm soil or saprolite under grassland replicate 2 | place: USA:California | collected 2016-06-15 | reverse complement strand
TCGTTGCAGTTCGTCTATAAGAAATACTCCAATCCCATCCCGAATCGGATAAGAGCGCGTACAGGATTTACAGCGCGCTTCTGCATCTACAATGCGATCATTTGTTTGATCAACAATCGTCCATTCCAATTCACCATGACAGACAGGACAAGAGAGCATGTCTATTAAGTACTTTTGCATTCGAGTGTTCCTTCAAACAAGACTCATTGAATTTAACTAGTCGCTCGAAAATATTTATAAGCGTAGGACGCGTTCTCCCTGGACGGTCCGTCCAGGACAGGCTAACGCGTCCGTCGGCGTAAGAGAACGCCGACTATGCTCTAAAATTTCTAAAGATTTATAAACGACCACTTATTTATAGAATATATCAACATATACTACAAGACGACGAGGGCCTTGCAATGAAATCGCCGCCGGGGACGGCGGCTTGAGCTTGCACTCGCTTCGCACGAGACCTTAGGCCTGATTCCGTGTTATAAATGGCAGGTATTTCATCCAAGGAGGACGCTATGAAACGAGCGGTCAGCATCAGCATTGGTTCATCGAAACGAGATAAAGCTGTGGAAGTAACATTGCTCGGCGAGAAGGTCCGTATTGAACGGATTGGCACCGATGGCGATATGGAAGCCGCTGCATTAAAATACAAAGAACTGGATGGAAAAGTGGACGCCTTTGGCGTCGGGGGCGCTGACTTAGGCGCGCTTGTCGATGGAAAGTGGTATCCCTTCTATTCAGTGAGACCGATGGTGCGTTTCGTTGAAAAGACTCCTGTGGTGGATGGCGGCGGACTTAAGAACACGCTTGAAAACAAGGCCGCTCCATTTTTGGATAAAAAGATCGCAGACTATATCAACTCACGCGGACGCAAAGTCTTGATCACGGCCGGCACGGACCGTTGGGGTCTCTCCAGGTCTTTTGCAGAGGCAGGTTATGAAACTGTTTATGGCGACCTGATGTTTGGTCTGGATGTCCCAATGGCTATTCATAAACTTAGTTCATTGAAAACACTGGCATCCTTGCTCATGCCTGTCGTCGGAAGATTACCGTTCGAATGGATTTACCCAACGGGTGAAAAGCAGGATAAGCGCACGCCCAAATGGGGAAAGTACTATGAGTGGGCAACCGTGATCGCAGGCGATTGCAACTATATCAGACGCTTTATGCCAGATGATATGCAGGGTAAGGTCATTGTAACGAATACCACAACGCCCGAAGATGTTGAGTTATTCAGAAAGTGTGGTGTGAAATATCTTGTCACCACCACACCTGTGATCGATGGACGCTCGTTCGGCACGAACATGATGGAAGCTGCACTTGTCGCGGTGTCCGGGAAGGGTCGTCCGCTCACGTGGCCGGAATTAAATGAAATGCTTGATAAACTCGGTTTCGAGCCGCAATTGCAGGAATTGAATTAGGATACAGGTAGACATGTACAAACGTAGACAGGTGAGACCTGTTTACGTGTTTACCTCACCTATTTACTCTTGATGTTTAGGAGCAATAACTATGGATGCAATCTTGACCGCAGGTGGAATCCCACAACCCAATGATCCGCTGTATGTCTATTCTAATGGCGGTTCCAAAGCCTTGATCGACGTCGCAGGAAAGCCCATGGTGCAATGGGTACTCGATGCTCTCGGTGACGCAAAACAGGTTGATAACGTTATCGTGATCGGACTTTCACCGAAAAGTGGACTTACCTGCAAGAAACCTTTACACTATCTTTCGAACCAGGGTCGTATGCTGGCGAATATCGTGGCAGGCATCAATAAAGTTCTTGAACTTAATCCGAAGACTGAATACGTGTTGATCGTCTCCTCCGACATTCCCGCCCTCAAGTCAGAGATGGTGGATTGGTTGGTAAACACCTGTATGGAAACAAAAGATGACTTGTATTATGGTATCTGTCCGCGTGAGGTGATGGAAGCAAGATTCCCCGGTTCGAACCGGACTTATACCCACCTTAAAGATATTGATCTATGCGGTGCCGACATAAACCTTACTCATGTCCGCATGGCAACGGAACATCTTGACCTGTGGGAGTCGCTGATCGGGAATCGTAAGAGTCCGCTGCGACAGGCAGCCACGATTGGATTTGACACACTTTTCCAGGTTGCCACACGCACTATTACGCTGAACGATCTGGTTGAAAAAGTCTGCAGGCGCATTGGTATCCAAGGGCGCGCGATTATGTGGGATCACGCCGAGCCGTGCATGGACATAGACAAGCCGCATCAACTGGAGCTCTTGCGCGCCGATTTGGCAAGTCAACAGCGTAAAGTCACTACACAAGCCGCGAAAAAAGCCGTGAAGACAAAAACAGCATCAAGGAAGAAGGCGGCGAAAACAGCAGTGAAGAAAGAGGCCAGGTCTTCATTGAAATCCAAAGTGAAAGCGAAGGCCTGAAATAAATGAGTTTTCGGTCATTGATTGAACTCGATGCCCGGCTCTCCGACCAGTTCCGTGTGGCCGAAAAGCCGGGCCTTTTGCGGACTATTGCTGCCATCTTTGCACATTCGGGTGATTCGTGGTTTTGGGGCGCAGCGTTGATTCTCCTATGGTTTATCAGTAACTCACAGATGAAGAAATGGGCATTGGTAGAGTTCGTTGGGATTAGTTTGTTAATAGTTTTGGTATTGAGCATCAAATTTCTCGTGAGAAGAAGACGGCCTGAGGGAGAATGGGGCAAAATTTACCGTAATACTGATCCTCATTCATTTCCATCAGGGCATGCTGCGCGTGCGTTTCTGATTGCCGTCCTTGCCACCGAGCTTGCGCCTGGATGGCTAGCGGCTGTCTTGTGGATCTGGGCTCCACTCGTCGCGGTGGCACGTGTGTTGATGGGTGTACATTATATTTCAGACATCTTTGCTGGAATAATCGTAGGTATCGTAGCTGCTTTAATCGGTCTTCAAATCTACCCACCGCTGATCGGATGGATTGGATCCTGGATAGGTTTTCCCCTCTGGTAAAAAAGTCCCCCGCCATCTTGATGGATGACGGGGGATTGTGTTTATTTGGCTTTGACAGTAATTGTCTTTGGGCGAACTTCTTCGGCTTTGGGCAATATAATGGTTAGGATACCATTCTCGAACTCTGCTTTAGCCTTATCAGCTATTACTGTTGTGGGGAGCATCACGGACCGTTCAAAGGAGCCCCAACGATGTTCGCGTAAATGATAGGTTTTCTCCTTCATTTCTTCCGTTTGCTTCGTTTCACCCTTGAGTGTCAACATATCGCCATGGACATTGATCTGCACTTCATCGGCTTTAAAACCAGGCAATGCGGCTTTAACCACGACATCATCATCGGTCTGGTACAAATCGATCGCCGGTAAAGAAGACCAACCACCATTCCCCGAGCCGAAAGGACGGGTGAAGGCCTCGTCAAAGAGGCGATCCATGGCATCACGCAGAGTCATCATCTCGCGAGCCGGTTCCCAACGGGTTAGATTGGACATAGGTACCTCCTGAGGTGGATAAGATTTTCAATACTTAAAGCATACAGGGCTTACGTTAAAAAAAAGCAAGCCCTGCATAAAAAATTCGTTAAAAAAATCGATATGTTATTGTTTGAGGCTCTGAAGGCCCGGCTATTCTTTTTCCTTTTGCCTTTTGTAATCCACAAAGCGGTAACCCACGCCGCGTTCGGTGAGGATGTACTTGGGGTTAGCAGGGTCTTTTTCCAGTTTCTGCCTTAAGTAGTTGATGTAAAGGCGGACGTAGTGTGGCTCGTCGCGATATTCATAGCCCCATACTTTCTGGAGCAATTGGTCATGTGACACAACCCAACCCGCATTTTGGACAAGATGGTAAAGCAAGCGGTATTCAGTGGGACGTAGTTTGACGAGCTTGCCCTCGAGCCAGATTTCGCGGCGGTCAAAGTCAATCTTAAGTCGATCGTCAATTTCGATCAGACCGTGCATCGATCCGCTCGCGCCTTCGGTTCGGCGCAACACCGCCTTGACGCGGCTCACCATTTCGCGCGGGCTGAACGGTTTGGTGATGTAGTCATCCGCGCCAAGCTCGAGCCCACGCACACGGTCATCTTCCTCGCCTTTGGCAGTAAGCATGATGACCGGCACCGTGCTAATTTCGCGAATGGTTTCCAATACATCAAACCCGTCCAAGTCGGGCATCATAACGTCGAGCAAGATCAGGTCAGGGGTAACGTCTCGTAATTTTTGGATCGCTTGTTTACCATTAAATGCTTCTGTGACCTGGAAGCCATCATGCTCCAAGTTCATACGAATGAAACGCACCATACGCTCTTCGTCATCCACCACCAGGATGCGACGGCGATCAAATGATTCTGGCATCTTAATCTCTCACAAAGCCGATGATCTTTTCCTCCTCAGTGCCTTCGAGGACCTCGATCAGGTTTATTTTCGATAACGGCCATATGACCTTGACAACATTTTGCTCCAGATAATGCAAATCCTTACCATCGCGCAAGCGGGGATTGGTAACAACGATAATCGTATCGGCTGGTTTGGGTAATTCATCCAGCTCTCCAGCGACCGCGTTTTCTCCAGCGATGTGTATGATGACTGTGTAGGCCATATTGATTTCCTTTCAGGAGATTAATTCTTGAGTAAAACTTGTATTTTTAATTTCCCCAAGGCAACAATATCTCCATGATTCAAAGTCTGTTCAATATTGGTTGTAAGGCGTTTGCCGTTAATGTATGTTCCATTGGCTGAGCCAAGATCCATAAGAACGATACGCGGACCATCGCGCTTTACGACCGCATGTAAACGTGAAACGCCGCTTGCATATGCTTGATAGGGTGAGAGGTCAATATCTGGCATGATTGGTTGGCCTTCACTGATGCGACCGAGAGTAAACTCGTTCCGGCCTGTCAATGGCAATACTTGACCTGTATCCAATAGATGCAGGCTCCCCCAAGCATCCATTCCCCCGGGCTGATAACTGTGCGGTATTGATGGAATCCGTGGTTCTGTTTCTTCTTTGCCAGGGGTGATAGTCTGGGTGATCAATGAATCTTTTCCCACAAGCTGTGCACCACATTCACTGCAGAACATTGTACCATCCAAATTGTTATGTTTGCAATTGGGACAGACGATCATAACTCTTTCTCCTTTTTGCTTGTCAGCACTAGCGCGCGTGTATGGTATTTCATGACTTTGTTGCCATTTGTTGTCCACCTGTGCATATTCTCCAGATGTTCTGCCTCCAGCAATGCGGTCTTAGCCAATTGTTTTTCACCCTGTGAAAGCAGGTGAGTTGCAAGATTCTGCAGATGCCGCGAGGCGGCTTCGTAATTGCCTTCTTTAGCCTCGATGCTAGCGCGTTCTTGCATCCGATACAGAGTAAGACGGGAAAGCGCACTAAGCACCTTGTTGGGAGGGGTGACGGTAGCAGGTTCTGCTTTGAGGCCTCGTGTGAGGCGTAGACGGATGGGCTGTATAGGAGTGGACCGGGCAGTAATGGATACTTTCAATAAACCATCAATCAGAGTGACAAGTTCATTGTTTAATGCGGAAGGTTGGATAACAAATTCAATTAAGAAATGAAGAGGCGTATCCTGAAGAATGGTTCCTAGATGCATAGGCAGTTCGACAGAAACGGGCCCACCTTCCGGTTGGAGACGAAAGACATAATTCATCTCAATGCCTTCCTGTGGTTTGAAGTCCAAGATTACATCATCGGCAAAAGTGTTTGTCAAAGCATTGAATTTATCCACCAGCAATCGTTGGATATCTTTCGGTTGGGAGATGTAAGTGCTGGAACTTCCTGTGCGGCTGGCGATGGCATCTAAGAAGATATCATTCCATTCATTACCTATACCCATACCAGTGATACCTATATTTTGCCGAGCGGCTTGTTCGGCCAGATCAAGACAAGCCTGTTCATCACCGTATGTGTGACCATCGGTTAGAAGGATAATATGATTAACGCGGGAAGGATTAATACTGTGACGAATTTCATTAAAGCCTGCTTCTAGACCTTGAAAGATCTCTGTCCCGCCAGATGTATTCATCATCTGCACACGACCTTCCTGCTTAGTACGATCCATGTGAGGGGAAGCAGGGACGACCACTTCAGCACGGTCACTGAATGCAACAACACTAAATATATCTTGTGGCCTCAGACTGCGAATTAATTGGGTTGCCGCGGCTTTGACCATATCCATCTTTTCACCTTGCATGGAAGTGGAACGGTCAAGAACAAGGCAAATGTTTAGCGGTGGGGTAGGAATTTTCTCTTTTTCTTGGCGTGGGTTAATCTCTACCAAAGCATAAAGCAGTTGTGGCTCGGATAGCATTACCAGATTGGCACGGCTGAAAAAGATTTCATAATTTATAACAGAATTTATCCCCAAGTCTGGTGGCAGGGTGGCATCGTATAGGGCGCGCCGTTTTGGATTAGACAAAATTTCGTAAGCATGTTGAATTTCAAGAAATAATTCAGTCTCACCAGGCGCAACATTTTTATCCGGATGTAACTTCTGGGCAGCTTCAAAATAGGCGTGCTTAATCTCCTCCTGCGTCGCATCGCGGAAGATGCCAAGAACTGCATAATAATCCGGCTGGTTTTGCGGCATGTTTAGCCAATCAATTGGACAAGAACTACGCTGATATTATCTGGTCCTCCGGCCATATTGGCGGCTTCTACCAAATTTTGGCAGGCACGCGGCATGTTGGGGGCTTCCATCACAGCGCGAGAAATATCCTTTTCATTTAAGACGCCCCATAAACCGTCACTGCATAACATGAGAAAACCTGGTTGAGGGAAGGGAATGGTGAAGATATCTGCCTCAAGGCTTTCGCCCTGTCCAAGGGCGCGGATGAGTACATTGCGGTGCGGGAAATTGGCGGCTTCATCCTTACTAAGGTGACCAAGTTCTTCGAGACGCTTGACCAGTGAGTGGTCACGCGTGATCGAATCGATGCGTCCATCCGCATAGATTGCATAAGCGCGGCTGTCACCTACGTGTGCCATTGTAACCTGTTGACCAAGTACCAGTGCAGCTGTGACAGTTGTCCCACTGCCTGGCGCTTCACGCTGGACGAATCGGTGGGCATCGCGTATTGAAACTTCCATCACCTCCTGGAGGGATTCCTGGAGTGCCTGCGTAGGCAGGTTGAATAAATAGGAATGGAATTTCCGCAGGATGTAGCCTGCCATGATACGAATTGCTGCGTTGCTGGCAACTTCGCCAAATTGGTGTCCGCCCATGCCATCTGCCACGATATAAAGGCCGAAGGGGATGTTTCCAGAAGTACCGATAATCGTCATAGTTATCGCTAGTAAGCTATCTTCGTTATGTTCCCGCTGCTTGCCAACCGATTGACCAGTGCTGGCAACCAGTTGTTGCACCTCATAGTGCACGTTCTGGCTTTGGACGATGGAGCCGATCTGTTGATCCGAAAGCGGAGCAGTGGTGATTGAATCCATCACTTTCGGTTTTCCCTGTTCATTTTTTCCAAAAAGTTTTCGAAAGAATTCAGCCACATGCACTCCTTTTCAAGCAAAAAGAGCATAGACGTTATGATCGGTAGAGCCAATATATACAATATCATCAAAGGCCAGAGGCGACCCAGTGATCTGGCCTTCTGTATCAAATTTCCAGCGTAAGCGTCCTGAACGATATTCCAGACAATACAGGCTCCCATCCACGGAACCGCAATAGACGGAATCCTTATAGATAGTAGGTGAGCTGCTGACCTGATTATCGGTACGGTATCGCCATACTTCCTTGGCCGTGCGTGCATCCACACAGTAAATAAAATTATCCGCCGCGCCGACAAAAACCAGCCCATCGGCAATTGCTGGTGAAGAAACCGAACCTTTCCCGAGGCGGAAGCGCCAGATCACCCATCCGGTTTTTGCATCCAGTGAATAGAGGGTGCTATCCAAAGAAGTAAAATAAATTGCCTGCCCCGAGAATGTCGGCGAAGAGGTGATGGCGCGTTTAGCCTGGAACCGCCATTTCGTTTCACCGCGGAAGTCAATCGCATAGAGACTGCCTCCCTCTGTCCCAATGTATACCATTTCGTTAGCAACCAGTGGTGTCGAATGGATTGGATCACCAGTGTCGAATTTCCAGACAGGTCGACCCGTGTTGAGATTCACTGCATGCAGGAAGTGATCATCCGAGCCAAAGAAGATATGACCTTCGGCGACGCGCGGTGAGGAGCGCACCTTGCCATCGGTGTAATACGTTAATACTACTCTTCCGGAACGGACACTCACCACATGCAGGCGATGATCCTCCGAGCCAAAATAGATGTTACCTTCATGGATTGCTGGCCGAGCAACAATTCCACCCTCGGCGGCATACTTCCACTGAAACTTACCATCCGCAGCGTTGAGCGCATACAGGTTGTTATCATAACACCCGATAAAAAGTGTGCCCTGATGAAGCACCGGCGTGCCGCGTACCTCATCTTCGCATTTAAATGACCAGAGTGGTTTGATGCCACCGGACTTCACCGGTAGTGCAGAAGTGATTTTGGTGAGCGCCCCTGTTTTGCGCGCCACACTCATCAAAGCCTCTTTCATCTCGGATGCACCGGGAAAACGATCAGAGGGATTGTATTGCAAAGCAGTGTTAATCACCGCTTCCAACTCCGAAGAGACATTTGAATTGATGCGCCGAATGGGTCGCTCTGCAAAGGAGAAAGGTGGTTCAAGACGTGGGTCACGGCGCGTGATCGTATGATGCAGCGTCGCGCCCAGCGAATAGATATCTGCCAATTGTGTAGCTTCACCGCGGTATTGTTCGGGAGGGGAATATCCCTCGGTGCCGATCATTGTACCCTTTATTCCCGTTTGGAACGGTTTGGCGATACCGAAGTCCACCAAGATTACATCGCCATTATGATTGATCATTACATTGGATGGCTTCATATCGCGGAAGACGATCGGATCAGGTTTATGGGCGTGCAGATATGCCAGCACATCGCACAACTGGATCGCCCAACTGATCACTTGATCTTCGGGAATGAAACCGCTCGAGTCGCTGATAACAGTTTCAAGGTCCTTGCCGTGAACAAACTCCAAGACGAGATAAGAACGGTTGTCCTGGGTAAAATAATCATAGATACGCGGAATGGATGGGTGGTTTAATGTCGCCAATAAATTGGCTTCGCGCTCGAAATTTTGCACGATCGTTTGCCGCACGAGTGGATCGGGTGCGAGGTTGATCATCTCCTTCACTGCCACTAATTTGACCACGTTTGGGAAATGCAGGTCGCGGGCGCGATAAACAGATCCCATGCCTCCGACACCAATGACTTCCTGAATACTATATCGTTTGACTAGCGTGATGCCAGATTGGAGCTGTTGGCGGGGGGTAGAATCCTCTCCTGGTTCCAGCGGCTGAGTGATATTTTTGGTATCCAGTGAAAACTCCTCTCCGCAGAGATAACTAGATTATAGTGTGCAGTAGGGGTATTTGCAAATGCCTAAAAGATTTCAATTTCATAGATTTGGGCATTCACATTAATATATTAATAGTAAGGAAACTGTGGTGCTTGTGCCGCAGCCTGATCAAAAGTTATCTGGAAAGCTGCGGTACTTGCATGGAAACGGTTTCTGGGGCAAAATGCTATGGATGTGAAAATTCTTGCCGTCAGTGACCAGGTGGTTGATCGGGTCTATACGCTTGCACCCAGCGGATTCTTTCAAGACGTGGATCTCATTCTGGGATGCGGCGATTTACCTTATCCCTACCTAGAATATCTTGTGACGGTCTTGAACAAGCCGATGTTTTATGTGCCTGGCAACCATGATCCTGAATATAATCCGCATGACCCACTAGCACGCGCGGAAGGCGGTACGAACCTTGACCTGAAACTGGCGCGCCATAATAATTTTTTACTCGGCGGCCTGGGCGGATCCATCCGCTACCGACCGGATGGCACGAACCAGCATACGCAAACGGAAGCGTTTTTCCGCGCCTTTAAATTGATCCCTGGCTTGCTGATCAATCGCTCGAATTACGGTCGTGCCCTCGATATTCTCATCACTCACTCACCTCCGTTTGGTATCCATGATGAGGATACACAAGCACATACCGGATTACGTGCATTGAACTGGCTCCTGAAAGTTGCAAAACCGCGCTACCACTTTCATGGCCATACTCATTTCTATCGCAATAACCTTGCAGAAGCCGAATCCGTAGTCGGCTTGACGAAAGTAATCAACGTATTTCCGTATAAGGTGATTGAAGTACATCATTAGAGTACGCGCTGAACGGAGAGCGAGTGTAAGTCGAGCTCGCAGTCGAAGCGCGAGTAACTTGGAAATATAAATTTAGCCTGAGGCCATCCTTCGACTGCGCTACACTCCGCGCGGGACAAAGAACTCCGCGCGGAGCAGAAGGTCAAGTAGCCTTGATTGCGCATTGAAGGGCATATCGCCCGTCCTGGTGTACGGGCCAGGGAGACCTCTAGCCGAAGCGTCATAATAGGTGAAAACTTTCAATACATATGTCTGACGAACTTACCTCTCGCGTGCGCGCCGATTTTGAACGCGCTCGCTTCAAAGCTTTTTTGAACCGTGTCCGCTCGGTCATTTCCAGACGGCCGACAACCTTGCTATCCTACGATGAGGTCAAGGAAAAACTTCGTATCGGTGGGCCTATCTATCGCGGGGTGCAAACTATTCGCGTGGATGAGATTGTGGGAAGTCTCAATCGCTATCACCAATTTGATCGCGCTTTCCTGCCCACACAAAATGAAACCTCCAACCGCTGGCAAAGTGTAGACCGCGCCTTCTATGAAGATGTAAACTTGCCGCCTATTTTGCTTTATAAAGTAGGTCAGGTCTATTTTGTTGTGGACGGTCATCACCGTGTTTCCGTAGCGCGTGAACAGGGACAGGAATTCATAGAAGCCGAAGTACGCGAATGTTCTACGCGCGTCAATATTACACCCGATCTAAAAATGGAAGATCTTGAAATCCTGGGCAATAAAGTCGATTTCCTTGAACGTACCGCGCTGGATGACATTCGCCCTGATGCCCACATCAGACTTACTATTCCTGATGGCTTCGACCGTATGCTTGAACACATCGCTGTACATCGTTACTTTATGGGCTTGGACTTAAAGCGCGATATTTCCGATCGTGAAGCGGTTGACCATTGGTATGAAACGGTGTATCTGCCAATCGTCAAAGTGATTCGTAAGAGCAAGATCCTGAAAGAATTTCCAGGCAAGACGGAAGCTGACCTCTACCTTTGGGTGCTCGACCACCAGCATTATCTTGCTGAAAAAGAAGGGCGGCCCCTCCAGCCCCCAGATAAAGCCGCACGCCAATTCATTAAGAAAAAGGATGAATAATCAGCATGCCAGAATTGCATCCCCTTGCCGGTGTCTATGCTGCAGCAGTGACTCCTTTAAAAACCGATTCATCCCTCGACCTTGAATCTGTTCCCGTTTTACTGCATTTTCTTGCCTCGCGCGGTTGCCATGGTGCGCTGCTCTTTGGTACGACAGGCGAAGGGCCGTCATTCTCACCATCTGAACGGGAAGCATTGCTTCGGTCCGCGTGTGATTTTCGGGAGCAAATGCCGGATTTTCGTTTGCTAACTGGTACAGGGACTCCTAGCCTAAGCGAAACCATTGACCTAACCAAACTTGCCTTTGATCTCGGGTTCGATGGGGTTGTTGTCTTACCACCATATTATTTCCGTAAAGCCACGGATGATGGACTATTCAGCTGGTTCAGCGAGGTGATAACGAAGGCCGTCCCTTCAGATAAATATTTGCTCGGTTATCATTTTCCTAACGTGGCAGGGATTGGCTTTACACTCGATCTGCTTGCACGCCTCAAAGACACTTTCCCTAAACAATTCGCAGGCATCAAAGATTCCTCACACGATGAATCGCTTGCTGTTGAGCTCGGCAAACGCTTTGGCTCTGACCTGGCTATCTTCAGCGGTACGGACTCGCACTTCCATCTTGCCCTGCAAAATCATGCGTCTGGAGCCATCACCGCGCCTGCAAATATCATTTCACCGGGATTGCGCGAAATCTGGGATTTGTATCAAGCAGGAAAAGATCCTTCTGAAGTGCAAGCGCGCGTAACTGAGCAACGACATATCCTTGAAAAATACATGCCTTTCTCATCTAGTCTAAAAGCTCTTATGCACCGCATGTTTGACCTACCACGCTGGTCGGTCAAACCACCGTTAGAAGCATTGACCAATGAAATAGAGGAAATTGCTTTGGAAGAGCTTTCTGATGTAATCAAGACATAGATGATAAAAAAGAAGAGAGATAGTTACGAGTAACAAGAAACGGGTTTTTCATCACTTATTACTCGTAACTTATTACATCTTATGAACACTTGGCGTCTCCTTTATACTTCTCCCTCGCGCGGCGCGTGGAATATGGCCGCGGACGAGGCCATCCTTGAGCACATTTATCGCGGGGAATCTGCTCCAACTCTGCGTTTATATGCATGGGATCCTCCTTGCCTCTCATTGGGCCATGCCCAGCCGTTCGCGGACGTGGACGTGGCGCGTCTGAAAGAACGCGGCTGGGAAGTCGTTCGCCGCGCTACGGGAGGACGTGCCATCCTGCACACCGATGAACTGACCTATTCTGTTACGGGCAGTGGGGAAGAGCCCATATTGGCAGGCGGCGTGCTTGAATCTTATAATCGGCTGGCGCAGGCATTACTGTTCGCAGTGCACGAATTGGGATTGCCTGTCGAGATAAACGTAGGTCACGCTTCCAGCGTTGCTTCCAATGGGACAAATGTGAATCCTGTCTGCTTTGAAGTGCCTTCCACTTACGAGATCACCGTGGGAGGCAAAAAGTTGATTGGATCAGCCCAGGCGCGTAAGAAAGAGGGTGTTTTGCAGCACGGATCATTACCTTTATTTGGTGACCTTACGCGGATTTGCGAGGCGCTGGTCTTCAAAGACGAGTCTGCACGGGAGAATGCCGCGCAAAGACTGCTCGCACGTGCCACGACGGTCGAGACTGTGCTTGGGCGTAGAGTTGATTGGGAAACGGCAGCCCAGGCTTTCGTCCGAGGGTTTGAAGCGGCTTTGGGGATTTGCTTCGAGCGCGAAGAAATGTCTCAATCTGAATTGAAGAGAACGCAAGAATTGGTCAATGAAAAGTATGGTCATCCCGAATGGATAGGGAGAGTTTGATGTCGGAGATTTCAATACGCCATGCGATGCATGAAGACATTCCCGAATGGCTGCGTATGAGACAAGCCTTGTGGGGTACATCTCCGATTGAAGACCTGCGCTGGGGACTAGAGGAGTCCTTGAACGACCCGAAGCAGGCCATTTTCTTCGCGGTGCGCGCCGATGGAAGCCCATGTGGGTTTTTGGAAGCAGGCATGAGAAGTTACGGCGAGGGATGCGAGACCAGCCCTGTCGGTTACATCGAAGGCTGGTACGTGGACGATGATATACGCAACCAGGGTGTGGGTAGGAGGCTGGTACAGACTGCCGAAGATTGGGCGCGTTCACTCGGCATGACAGAAATGGCCTCGGATACGTGGCTTGATAATGAGACCAGTATTCAAGCCCATCTTAGGATGGGGTATGAAGAAATGGAACGGCTTGTTCATTTCGTGAAGAAATTGTAATATGAAAACATTCCTCATCTACGGCTCTTACGGTTACACAGGCCAATTGATTGCGGAACGCGCGGTCCAACAAGGCATGAAACCTATCCTCGCGGGACGCAATGAAAAGAGATTGCGCGCACAAGCCGGGTCGCTTGGGCTTGAATATCGAGCTTTTTCTCTAGATAACACAACCACGTTGACTTCCGCCTTACAAGAAGTGGACGCGGTTTTGCATTGTGCAGGGCCATTCGTACTGACATTTCGTCAGATGGCTGAAGCTTGCGTCGCCAACGGCAAACACTACGTAGATATCAGCGGCGAGCTCGAAGGTTTCGAAGCATTGGCCACTATGGACGAGAGAGCAAAGCAAGCTGGCGTTATGCTTTTACCCGGCGCGGGGTT
>WNGB01009122.1_pt1 | contig 13970 bp, 13 predicted proteins | sample 5400681 | NCBI WGS metagenome assembly WNGB01 (sample SAMN13153367, study PRJNA577476) | soil metagenome | isolation source: 115 cm soil or saprolite under grassland replicate 2 | place: USA:California | collected 2016-06-15 | reverse complement strand
AGCTTGATCGCGCATCTGCCGCCATTAAACTGGCTGCGGGTTCCCTCGTGTGAGGACAACTCAGTGTTTGAATGACACTTATTCATAAGTGCGGGTGAGCTTAACCACTTGCCCGCACTCTTTACATGTCATCCAAGCGGCGTTGTTATCAGCCTTAGCCGAAACCGCGGATCGAATTCCCCGCCGTTATGTTTGCGGCAGCAGGCGAGACAGGCGACTGCGCGACGCGGGCGGCGGACTCGCGGAAATCCCTGACGACAATTCGGACAGCGATAGACGAACCGCGCTGCGTAGGTTCGCGCAGGAAACGGCAAGGTATGACAGCGCTTCTCGTCGGCGATTCCCAAGTCGAAACAGGCCTGCCTCCATTCGATGCCGTGAGGTGAAATCCTTCGTCGGCCAGCCCGAAACTGGGCGAGAATATGCGCCAGTTCATGCCGTAAAGTCCGATCGATTTCGGTCGGATATTCAGATAGCCGCGGGTTTAACGAGATGAGTTTCTGGCGGTAATCAGCGCGTCCTGCGCCCGTTTTGAGGCGCGAATTCCATTCGACGCGAACCTCCCGCGCAATTCGTGCCGCGCCGTTGGCCAGCAACAACTCGTGTGCTGTTGTTTCGAGGTTGGCATCCTTGTAGCCGGGGTCGGTGACCCCGGCCTTCCCCACGTGTCCCAAGATGCCGGGATCACCGATCCCGGCTACAGTACGAAAGGCGAGTTCGAGCTGCCTAAGCAACGGCATACGCGCTCTTTCGCGTGTTCAGGCGATCAACAATCTTCCGCACCGCGTCTCCAGCCGCTTTGATTTCATCGGCCGTAGTCCATTTGCCGAGCGAGAATCGAACTGCGGAGCGCGCGCTCTCCATTTGCAGACCCATGGCGAGCAAAACATGTGAGGCGACGACTGATCCCACCATGCAGGCCGAGCCACTCGACGCGCACACGCCTTCCAAATCGAGCGCGATAAGCAGCATTTCGGAATCGATTCCAAGCAGGCTCACATTCAGCGTGTTTGCCAGCCGCGGCGCGTTCGCGCTGTTCTGTTTTGCATCTGGCACGTTCTCTGCAATTCGCGTCCATAATTCATCGCGCAATTTCTTCTCTCTTTCTTGCTCTTTCTCGTGCTCTTGCTCGACCCATTCTGCCGCTGCTGCCATTCCCACAATCGCAGCAACATTTTCTGTTCCCGGTCGTCGCTCGTTTTCGTGAGCTCCGCCGAACATGATTGGTTGGATTGAGAGACCACTGCGCAGGAAAAGAAATCCAACGCCTTTGGGCCCATAGAATTTGTGCGCAGCGAAACTGGCGGCATCGACTAACGACCCGATGTCATCTTGGGCCCCGAAAGCTTTCGGGGTCGAAGGATCCCGTGGCGTTACCTTTGAGGTTCCATCGCGGGATTCCTCGACTTCGCTCGGGATGACGAGTGGCGTCTTGCCGAACGATTGCACCATATCGCTGTGCAACAGGACGCCGCGCTCGCGGCATATGCTCGAAATTTCGCGCATCGGCTGAATTACGCCTGTTTCGTTATTGGCAGTCATGATCGAGACCAGTCTGGTCTCAGGTCGGATCGCACCGGCAAGTTGATCGAGATCGATTATTCCGTCGCGCGAGACATTCAGCCAGGTTACTTCGAAACCTTCATGTTTTTCCAAATGTTCAATAGCGTTTAGTACAGCGTGATGTTCGGTCTTGGCTGAGATCACGTGGCCGCCGCGCTGCATGCCACAGCGTGCGAGGCCGAACACGGCCAGATTGCATGATTCCGTCCCCCCACTGGTGAAAACAATTTCGTTCGCTTTGACGCGTAGCAATGCGGCCAGTTTGTCCCGCGCATTATCAATGGCGGCGCGCGCCTCGCGCCCAGCGGCATGCACGCTAGATGGATTTCCAAAGTGCCGGTCAAGATATGGCAGCATCGCCTCGCGTGCTACGTCGCAAAGCGGCGTCGTCGCGTTGTAATCGAGGTAAATCATCGATCCTTCCGCTTCGTCTTAATCTTACTCATGCTCTTGCTCGCTGGGGCTGTACCCGCGCCTGTGCGAGGCGCGCAGCGCTCGCTTTCGAAATACGTCAGTGTTGCGCTTCGCACAGCGAAGCGGCTACAGGATTGGTGCGTCTTCATTCGGAAAATTCATCGCGGGTTGTAGCTGGTTCGCGTTTTCGCTTTGGCACGATGCGCAATTGTTTTTCTTCGTAGTAGACCAGCGAATCTGGAGGCACGCTTTGAGTCAGGAAAACGTTTCCGCCGATTGTCGATCTTGCACCGATGACGGTTTCGCCGCCCAGAATTGTTGACCCCGGATAAATCGTCACGTCATCTTCGACGGTTGGATGGCGTTTCCCGCCCTTTTTGATTTTGCCGTGCTCGTCCTTCTGAAAGCTGCGCGCACCGAGCGTGACCGCATGATAAAGCTTAACGCGCGTGCCAATCTCCGTCGTCTCACCGATTACTACTCCAGTGCCGTGATCGATAAAAAAATGCGACCCGATCTGCGCTCCAGGGTGAATGTCGATCCCGGTACGGCTGTGAGCCCATTCGGTCATGATGCGCGGAATCAGGGGTACCTTGTTGTAGAGCAGGTGCGCCATTCGATGAATGGCGATGGCCTCCAGCGAGGGATAAGCAAGAATAATTTCTTCATAACTCATCGCAGCCGGGTCGCCTTCGTATGCGGCATCGATGTCCGTCCAAAGGACCCGGCGCACTGCAGGTAACTTCCGTAGGAACGCAGACAAAACGTCTTCCGCTTTGGCTTCTGTTGCTTCGTCCGGCGGAATTTTGCCGAGGCTTCTGCAAATTTCTGTTTTCAATCGTGCGTGCAGATTTCTCATGCGAGTGCGGGTGGTTTCGGCGAGATCTTCCGAGTTTACGAGCGCCTCGCTGCGAAATCCGGGAAACATCAGGCTCATCAATTCGGTGCAAGCCTCCTCGATAGCGAGGCGTGAGGGCAGTGTGGCGGCAGCGTCGAGATAATTTATGCCACCTGTTTCCCCGTACGTTTGAAGCAGTTCGTTAACCGCATCACGGTTTGTTGAGTCCATCGCAGCAAATATGCGCCTCCTTATGAGTGAAAAAAAGTGAAAGATCGCTCTCTTCCATTTGTGCAAAGGATTACGCGTTACGGTAAGTTTAATGTGAGCAGATGAGCGCGCGGCTGAGCGATTACGATTACGATTTGCCTCGGGAGTTGATCGCACAGCGGCCGCCCGAGCATCGGGACGACGCGCGACTGATGGTGTTGCGCCGTGATACGCAGGCGATTGAACATCGACAGTTCCACGAACTGAAAACATTTTTGCGGCAGGGCGATCTCCTTGTTTTGAACGATACGCAGGTGCTGCCGGCCCGGCGCTTCTCCGACGATGGCGCGGTTGAGTTTTTGTTCCTTCAGCGCCTTGGTCCTCGCCGATGGAAATGTCTCGTCAGCCCCGGACGTAAGATGCGTGTGGGCGCCACTGCGGGAATCGATAATGCGACGTTGTGTGTAGAGGAAATCACCCCTGACGGTGAGCGCGTCGTAGTGCTAAAGGAAGACATCGATCTTTACGCTGGCGGATCGATGCCGTTGCCCCCTTACATCCGGCGCGAAAGCGAGGCGGAAGATGCCATGCGTTATCAAACTGTCTTCGCGCATTCGCCTGGGGCGCTGGCGGCTCCGACTGCCGGTCTTCACTTCACTCCAGAGATTTTAAGCGAGATTCCGCACACCTTCGTGACGTTGCATGTGGGGACTGGCACATTTCTGCCAGTCCGCTCGGAGAACATCACCGAGCATCGCATGCATGCCGAGCGTTTTTCTATCTCACCTTCCGCCGCGGCCAGAATCAACAGCGCCGGGCGAATTGTGGCCGTGGGGACGACCGTGGTGCGCGTATTGGAATCCGCCAACCGCGAAGATGGAAAGCTCGTCGCACAGGAAGGTTCCACAGATATTTTCATTTATCCTCCATATCGATTTCAAGCTGTCGATGTTCTGCTGACGAATTTTCATTTGCCGCGTTCGACTTTGCTCATGCTGGTAAGCGCGTTTGCTGGCCGCGAGTTTTTGCTCAGAGCTTATCGAGAGGCAATTCGCGAGCGTTACCGTTTCTACAGCTACGGCGATTGTATGCTGATCCTGTAGGGGAAGCCGTGGGCTTCCCGTGGGACGACAAGGTCGTCCCCCTACAGATTTTAGATAACTTGTGTTATTCTTCGCGCCAAATGCCCGAGCAACCCAGAGGCGAGCTGGTTATTCAAACGATCGCCATGCCTAAGGACACCAATCCGAATGGAGATATTTTCGGCGGATGGTTGACCTCACAAATGGATCTGGGTAGCGGAATTCTTGCGGCGAAAACCGCGCAAGCGCGCGTTGTTACGGTGGCAATGGAAGGAATGTCGTTCCTCCAGCCGGTACGGGTAGGGGACACAGTTAGATGTTATGCGCGGGTAGAGAGAATCGGGCGAACCTCGATGACAATCCCAGTAGAGGTATGGGTAACGCGTTTCATGACCGGTGAGGATCATCGCGTGACACACGGTGTCTTTACTCTGGTCGCTGTCGATGAGAAGGGGAAACCGATTCCGGTGAAACGCGGCAGTGTGTAATTGCTGCTTGCCGAGTTATTCTGAGTAATGGCGCCCTTCGCTTATCTTTTTGAGCGGTTTCCCTCGTTTGGACAAACATTTTGCTATCGCGAGGTTGCTGAGGTTTATCGACAAGGCGTTGCGCCGCCAATTTTCTCAATCCGGAATCCGAAAGGCGAGCCAGCGCAGGATTGGGACGCGCGAATCGTAAAGCGTGTGCATTACCTGCCTGAGGAGAAGGAACTGCTGGATGACGTTCATCGGGCTTCGAAAAAAGGAAAAGTAGCTTCAGAAATCATCGCTGCCCTCGATGAATGGGGCCGCCGAACCGACTTTCTCCGACTTTACCAGGCTGTTTATGTCGGGCTTCGCCTACAAGAGATCAACGTCAGCCATGTTCATGCACATTTCGCTGGCATGGCGGCGCGCACCGCTTTCTGGGTCGCCAAATTTTTTCCAGTCACTTTTAGCTTTACGGCGCACGCCAACGACATTTTTGCGCCAAGGAATTTCGAGATCGGCCTGGACAAACTTGTCAGCGCAGCCCGCGGGATTATTACTGAAACCGATTACTCGGAGAAGTTCTTGCGGGAACGCTTCCCGGAACGCGCCGATCGAATCCGTCGCATCTACAATGGATTGAACCTTGGCGAATTCGGACGCGCGAATTTTTCTTCTGATCCGCCGTTGATCGTTGCGATTGGCCGTTTGATCGCCAAAAAAGGCTTTGCCAATTTGATTCGTGCCTGCGCGTTGCTCGTTGAACACGGAAGATCGTTTCGATGTGAGATTTTCGGCGAGGGTCCGCTCGAGAACCAGTTACGCGGACAGATCGAGGAGTCAGGATTGAACGAGTTTGTTCAGTTACCTGGCGCAAAACCGCAACATGAAATAAAGAAGTGCCTTGCTCGTGCGAGGGTTTTTGTGATGCCGAGCGTACCCGAGGCTGAGGGCGGCATGGACAATCTGCCTACCGTAATCATGGAAGCGATGGCCACAGGATTGCCGGTTGTTTCAACCAGGATCGGCGGAATTCCGGAAATGGTCGTCGAAAGCGAGACAGGTTTTCTTGTGGAACCCGACGATGTAGTAGCACTCGTTGGGGCGATTGAAGAGGTGATTAACGACCAGTCGCTAGGGCAAAAACTTGGTCAGGCCGGTTACGAGCGTGCGGAAAAGTTTTTTTCGATTGAGAAAAATGTGCGCGAGCTGGGTAAGCTGCTTGGCACGAATTTCGCCTAGTGTTGTAGCCATCGCCCTGTGGGCGGTCGTCTGAAAAACGCGAGGTTCAACGGCTCACAGAGCCGTGGCTACAGCAAATCGCGGACGCGATTGACCGCGTGCAGATAAACGTGATGCGGTCCGCCGCGCATCAGTTCTTCGCTCATCAGGCTGACTGGATCGTTTTTTCCTGCGGGCATCAATTGGGGCATTCGCTTTTCGCCCGGCTTTCCGCGTGAAATCTCCAAGAGGTCTCCGGACTTGGCGTGAGCGACCAGAAATTCCACGTCGGCCGTTGCCATCGCCACTTCACTGATCGGTTCTCCAGGCCGTTCGCGCAGTTCGATGTCGATCTTGGAGCCAGAGGGACTAACGAATGAAAGCTTGTTCGGCACATCCGTTTTCTCACCTTGCCAGTTCAATTGCGCCGCAAGCCACCCGGCGAAGAGGACAGCCGTGGATCGATAGCCGGGCGCAAAGTCGATTCTCAACTTGTTGATCTTGGCAAAATTGTGATACGAGGCAGGATGATCGAAGAACTGCGCGAGCCCGAAGCGGACATTATCCAGGCGCGTCCAATTTAAGTCGCAAAGCACGATGCGCTGATTGGCTTCCTGTTCTGCGGATTCTAACAGACCCATTTGCGCGCGAAAATCTTCCCAGTTCTGGCTGTCATAAATTACCCGATCGACCCACGCCCAAAGCTGCGGATCCATCGGCTCACGGAACTCTTCCTGCCACCAGAGATAGAACGGCAAATCGGAATCCAGATGCGAAAAAACAATGCTTGGCAATAAGGTCGTACAAGCGCCTTTGAGCAGAAATGAAATTTGTTCCGAACAAATCTGCTTGTTCCCGACGCTGCTAACGTGACAGTGCGCGCTGATCCAGGCTTCCACTCGATTTTCTTGTGCCTTGCAATCGGCTTCGATGACAATGGCGCGACAGGCGTGGTTCTCAGTGATCTTCGCCATCAACTGCGTATTTCTGTTTAGAGAGCCTGCGTCCTCGCTGTAAACAGCAAGATTGACCAGTGAAGCACGGGTCGCTGCGCCTTCGCTTTCCTGCCAAAGTTTTTTCAACTCCTGGTCGATCTTACTGACCTCGACCGGAAGGCCTAACGAGTATGTTTCAGCGATCGCTGCCATATTTCAAAGCGCGGTCATCCTGAGCGGAGGCGAAGGATCTCTCACCGAAGTGTGATGAGTTCTGATTTTGTGGGGTGCCTCGCGGCGCTCGGGATGAGGTTGCAAATAGATCACTCATAATCTTCTCCAGGCCCGTCCGTCACGAGCGAGTAAATCATCCGCTGCCTCCGGTCCCCACGAGCCGGCCGGATAAAAAAACAACTCGGGTGCATCCTTCTTCGCGTGCCATGCCTCTTCAATGGGATCGATGAAAGCCCATGCTTCTTCGACTTCGTCCCGGCGCGCAAAGAGCGTGGCATCGCCGCTCATGGCATCGAGCAGCAAACGTTCGTACGCCTCCGGGCTCGCTTTCCCGAAAGAGGTTCCATAGTGGAAATCCATCTTTACCGGTTCGATGCGAAAGCTCGTGCCCGGCACTTTGGCGTGGATTCGCAGCGAGATTCCCTCGTCTGGTTGAATCCGAATCACGAGCACGTTCAGATCATGCAAATCTTTGTTAAAAAGGACCGCCGGCGCTTTTTTGAAATGGATTGAAATCTCGGTAGCCGATTTCGGAAGCCGTTTTCCGACGCGCATGTAAATAGGCACTTCCGCCCAGCGCCAGGTGTCGATATAAAGCCGCAACGCCACGAACGTTTCGGTTTGTGAATCCGGGTTGACGTTCTTTTCCTGCCGATAGCCCACCACCGGCTCACCGTTAATGGCTCCTTTGGCGTATTGACCGCGCACAACATTGGCGGCGATTTCGTTGCGTGACCATCGACGCAGCGAGCGCACGACCTTGACTTTTTCGTCACGGATACTGTCGGCGCTAAGGTCAGTGGGCGGTTCCATTGCCGTCAAGCAAAGGAGCTGGAGCAGATGGTTTTGGACCATGTCGCGCAGCGCGCCGGCGTGTTCGTAATAACCGGCGCGATTCTCTACTCCGAGCGTTTCGGCCGCAGTAATCTGGACGTGGTCGACGTAATGCGTGTTCCAGAGCGGCGCGAAGATCGCGTTTGCGAAGCGCAGGACCAGGATGTTTTGTGCGGTTTCCTTCCCGAGAAAGTGGTCGATTCGGTATGTTTGTTCTTCGCTAAAGGAATTGCGGATGACGCGATTGAGCTCTCGCGCCGAGCCGAGATCGGTCCCGAAAGGTTTTTCCACGATTACGCGAGCCCAGCTTCCTTTGCATGTTTGATTTAGGCCGGCGGCTTTCAGGTTCTTGAGAATCGGCTCGAACTGATCGGGAGAAGCCGCAAAATAAAAAAGCCGGTTGCCGCGAGTGCCATGATTTTTGTCGATTTCATCGAGGCGCTTGGCCAACGCTTTGTAACCAGCTTCGTCCTCGAACTCGCTCTGGTGATAAAAGATCGATTTCGCAAAGTTTTTCCAGATTTCATCCCGCAGGCTCTGTCGCGAAAACTTGCTGGTGGCTTCTTCGAGATCGCGCCGGAATTCGTCGTCAGTTTTTGGCCGGCGGGCGAAACCGACAATCTCCACGGCGGGTGGCAGGTCGCCATCGGCGGCGAGGTTATACAATGCAGGGACAAGTTTGCGATGGGTGAGATCGCCCGTGGCTCCGAAGATCACTATCGCGCATGGCTGTGGTACGGCGCGCGCGGACAAACCTTCGCGCAGCGGATTTGGTTCCGGTTGATCAGCGGGTCGATTCATGGATAGCGCAAGCTACGCAGATTTTCGCCGGTTAGGTAGAGCGAAAATTTGCGCTACAAACTTTCTCGTCATCCTGAGCGTGGCCCGTTCGACTCGCTTCACTTGCTCAGGGTAAACTCCGCGAAGTGGAAGGATCCCGCGGCGTCACCCATAAGTAGTGCAACGGGATTCCTCGACTGGGCTCGGAATGACTCGCCCTTAAATGGGCAACGGGAATCGTCTTGTTAAGTCGAGGACTCTTCGATGCACTTTCTCCAGCGCGTCGGCATCGATTCGACTCGCGAGCGCTTCAGCGATCAGATCCGTTATTTCCAACATTTCCTCTTCTTTCATGCCGCGCGTCGTGACGGCAGGCGTGCCGATCCGGATACCACCCGGCTTGAAGATTGGATAGGTATCGAATGGGATACCGTTTTTGTTTACGGTGATGCCGGCCCGGTCGAGAACTTCCTGTGCTTCTTTGCCGTTAATTTCCTTTGGGCGAAGATCGACGAGCATCAAATGATTATCGGTGCCGCCGGAGACGATGCGGTAACCATGTTTGGCCATGCCGGCGGCAAGCGCTTTGGCGTTCATTACAACCTGCCGTTGGTATTCACGGAACTGCGGCTGGAGCGCTTCATGAAAACAAACGGCTTTTGCTGCGATCACATGCATGAGCGGGCCGCCCTGCACGCCGGGGAAAACGGTCGCATCGGTCTGTTTGGCGAATTTCTCTTCGCACATGACGATGCCGCCACGCGGTCCACGCAAACTCTTATGCGTGGTGGTGGTGACAAATTGCGCGTGCGGGATCGGACTGGGATGCTGGCCGCCTGCTACAAGGCCTGCGATGTGCGCCATGTCGATGAACAAAACAGCACCAACCGAATCCGCGATTTGACGCAGTCGCGGAAAATCGATGATACGCGGATAGGCCGACGCCCCGGCGGTGATCATTGCTGGGCGGACCTCTTCGGCTTGTTTCTGCAACGCGTCGTAATCGATTTGCTCGCTCTTCTCGCTAACGCCGTACTGCGAGACGGCGTAAAATTTGCCGGAGAAATTCGCGGGATGCCCGTGCGTCAGGTGCCCGCCGTGCGCGAGATTCATGGCCAGAATCTTGTCGCCCGGCTTGAGCATGGCGAAATAAACCGCCATGTTCGCTTGCGCGCCGCTGTGCGGCTGCACGTTCACGTGCTCGCAGCCAAACAACCGTTTTGCGCGGTCAATCGCCAACTGCTCGGCAATATCGACATTCTCACAGCCGCCGTACCAGCGTTTTCGTGGATAGCCTTCGGCATATTTATTTGTCAGCACACTGCCCTGGGCTTCCATGACTGCCCGACTGGTGAAATTTTCGGACGCAATCAATTCGATGTTTTCGCGCTGACGTTTTTCCTCGGCCATGATGGCATCGAAGATTTCAGGATCGACTCTGCGCAAAGCGTCGCCGTAACGGGGCTGAGGTTTCGAACCAGTCAATCCGGTCTCAATGCGGTCAGGAAGATGGTCCATCGCATGAGAAGATAGCTCGCGTCCGCGCGTCGCACCAGGCCGCACCAGTTCGCCTTGTTCGACGAATGCGAGCACGCTTGGCAAGGCGTTATTGATGACGCGAGCACAATGTGCGTACACTTCACGGCCAAGGCCGATTGGGTCGGGCAGATCGCGCCATACGGTAGTGCCGGGCTCTTCAAATTCGCGAAGCAAGAACGATTTTTCAGCGCCTTGAGGAAACAATGTCTGGATTGTCTCAAGGTGCGCGCCGGTCATGGCAAAAATGTGTGTCGCTCGATCGACCAGCGCTGCCGTTAGCGGCTGACTGCGCAGATTGCTAATGTCCACGCCTGCTTCTGCGCAGACTTCAACTGCGTAAAGACTTGGCGGTTGGCCGCTCACCGCATGCACACCGGCCGAAATAACTTCGATGTCCTTTCGGTTCCCAAGCAGACGGCGAAAAAGCCCTTCCGCAATCGGGCTGCGGCAGATATTTCCTGTGCAGACAAAGAGGACGCTTTTCACAATTTGGAAAGCGCGAGCGAGCGCAATCCCAACCTAGAGTCGAACTGATTCAAGTCAATTTTGACGAGGAATATCGGTAGGGCGCGACCGCCGGGCGCGCCGAGGAACGTCCGGGAACGGCCCGGCGGTCCGTCCCTACAACGTGAAGACCAGTTCCAAAGCAGACTAGTTATCCCCGAGGCAGTTGCAGCCTGAACTTGTGCCAAATGTACAAAACTAAAATCGCCCCAATGATTGAAACAATTAATCCTCCGAGATGAAATTTGCCTCCTGCGCTTGGCGGATAAAACAGGTGGGTCACGGCGCCGCCGATAATCGAGCCGACAATACCGAGCACGACTGTCCACGTGATCGACAGATGCATATGCATGAGCGCTTTGGCCACACAACCCACGAGGAAGCCGACGAAGATATACCAAATGAGGTGAAGCATATTTTTCCTTCTAACTCCTGATTCTGCGAAGATCACTCGCAGCAATATCAGAACTGTTGGAGCACAGCCATGCAAAAATTCTAATGCGCGTTTCGAATTCGTCTCATTCCTGCTTGTGATCTTGGTCCTGCTCTCAATCGAACAATCCCTGAATCGAGGTGATGACGTTTCCGAGCATGAGCAGGAGTAAGAGCAAGAGTACGACTAGGCGTATTACTTAATTGGAGCTTCTCTGTAGCGCCAGTTGCCGCTATTCTACCGACCGTTCTGTTGCTTTGCTGTAATGACCATCGCCACGCTGCGCCAGGTACCGTTATTCGAGTCGCTCGATGACGAGGCGGCCCGGAAATTATGTCAGTTGCTGCAGAGCATCGACTGCAAAGCCAAAACGCCTTTGTTCCGCGCTGGCGACGAGGGAGACGCAATGTATTTGATCGAGCGGGGTAAAGTCCGCATTTCCATGCAAGCCACCGATGGACGCTACATGACGCTAACCGAATTGGGCCGCGGCGATTTCTTTGGCGAGATGGCGTTGCTCGACGGACAACGGCGCTCGGCGGATGCGATCATCGCGGAGGATGCACGACTGGCTGTACTTTCGCGTGAGCATTTTCTTTCCTTCGTGCGCAGCAGCCCGGACGTCGCGTTGGAACTGCTTACGGCGCTTGCCAACCGATTGCGGCACACCGACGAACTTTTGCGTCGGAGCGCCACCCGCAATGTGAACGTGGAAGACGCGGCGCAGCTTACGTTTGCAGATCGCGCGGCCGACATTATCGCGGAGTTTGGCGGCAGTTGGAAATTCATCATTGCTGCGGTGCTCTTTTTCAACGTGTGGGTAATGATCAACACGTGGCTGCTGACCAACAGTGGTTTTGATCCGTATCCCTACCTGCTGCTCAGTACCGCGATTAACATGCTTGCTGTGCTGCAAGCGCCGATCATCTTGATGTCGCAGAATCGACAGGCTCATAAAGATCGGCTCCGTTCCGAAATCGATTATCAAGTCAACTTGAAAAACGAACTCGCCTTGAATGAGATTCTTCAACGCTTAAAAGCTCTGGAGCGCGACTACCTGAAAGTGGCGTCGGATAAACCATCAGAATGAACAGTCTTCACGACTCCCTGGATTTTCAGGCGCAGAACGATTGCTGTATCAGTTGACCTGATTATGATTGAATCCTCCCTATGAAACAGCTCCGATTTTTTGTTTTGCTTGCGTCAGTTTTCTTTCTTTTTCTCGTTGGTTGTAGTTCAGGTCCGAGTCCCGAGCAGCAGGCACGGGAGGCGGACGAGCAAAGGGAATCGCAGCGCCAACAGGCAGAATTTCGCAAGGGTCTCCCTCCGGTAGCTAATCCCGGCCGGGGTTGGTAAGGGCGGAATGCAGTGTGATTTGTTAGACTGTTACATCGTTACACAGAATTTATGGTTTGATGGTTCGACGATGTAACGATTCACGCTCGCGAAGCCATTAGACATTCATGCTTCGTCATTCAAAGTGAGAAATGCGCTCACGCTGGAAGCGAATTCGATACCGCCTCGAGTGGGCCGGTCTTTTTCTGGCGACAAAACTAATCCCATTATGCTCGCGAAAGGCCTGCTATCGCCTTGCTCAGCTGGCCGGAGCGTTGCTTGGCTTTCTCGATCGACCTCGATACCATGTTGCGCTAAACAACCTGGAGGTCGCATTTGGCGATCAGTTATCTGCCCGTGAGCGACGCAAGATTGCCCGTGAATCATTTCAACATTTCGCGCGGACAATGGTTGATTTGCTGTGGAGCCCGCGCCTGACGCCACTGAACTTCCTTTGGTATATCGAACTGCAGAACGTCGAAGAAACCATGCGTGATACCGGGCCGGAGCGCAGCTTCATTATCGCCTGCTATCACTACAGCAACTTCGAATGGCTCAGTCTGGCCGGTGGTTTCCTGGAACTCAAAGGCACAATCATCTCCCAGGAATTCAAGAACTCGCTCCTTGATCCAATTTTCAAAAAACTCCGCGAGCAATCCGGGCATGAGCTCATTCCGCGCGAGCGCGGGATCGTCCGGCTTTACAAGGTGCTGCGACGAAAAGGGCGCACTGCGCTGCTGGTCGATCTCACTGTGCCACCCAGTCAGGGCGCGGTCGCCATTGATTGTTTTGGACTAAAAACAAGCGTGACTTCCGCGCATGCTTGGCTGCACGAGCAAACTGGCATCCCGATCATTCCCGCGCATTGCGAACCACTCCCGAACGGGCGTTATAGGCTCGTCTTCCACCCTAAGATCAAGGCCACTGCTGGTATGTCTCATCAACAAATCGCGCAGGCATGTTGGAATTCGTTTGAACCTTACGTGCGAAAGAACCCAGCGCCCTGGCTCTGGATGTACAAACATTGGCGCTACCTTCCTGAACATCCCGACCGGCGTTATCCGTTCTATGCAAATTTTTATAGGCCGTTTGAAGACATGATTCAGGGCGGCAAAACTGATTCTGTAGAGAAGACGAAATCGTAGTGGCGTTTGCTGCGGCGAACGCCTCTACAATTTGCTTCGGTGGTTGACACAGGCACGGCTCAGTTCGCAATTTATCGGCTACTCGAAACCATTGGTGACGCTTGTGCTGCCATTTCCACCTGGTCGCTCACCTTTTGAATCAGATTCCGTTGCTCTCTTAGCTCCGCCTTAAGGATATCGATTTCTTTTTCCTGTTCCTCCACTTTGCGGTGCTCTTTGAGAAACTCATTGAGCAACATCGCGTTGATCTGCTCGTAGCGGACCGATTCGGGCTGGCCCTGGGGATTGCGTCCCACCAGATCGGGAACCACCTGGGCCACTTCTTCGGCGACCAGGCCAAAGGCAAGCGTCTGCGTGGCATCATACTCCTTGTTGTAGCGGAAGCTGACCGGCTTGAGCGAGTAGAGCACTTCACTAGCTTTCTCCATTGGTGTGA
>WNGB01009117.1_pt1 | contig 13972 bp, 9 predicted proteins | sample 5400681 | NCBI WGS metagenome assembly WNGB01 (sample SAMN13153367, study PRJNA577476) | soil metagenome | isolation source: 115 cm soil or saprolite under grassland replicate 2 | place: USA:California | collected 2016-06-15 | reverse complement strand
TACACGTCCGGCACGACCGGCTTCCCCAAGGGCGCCACCCTCTCCCACCACAACGTGCTCAACAACGGCTTCTTCGTGGGCGAGGCGCTCCGCCTGGGGCCGAGCGATCGCGTGTGCATCCCGGTCCCGTTCTACCACTGCTTCGGCATGGTGCTCGGCAACCTGGCCTGCACCACCCACGGCGCCGCGATGATCATCCCGGGTGAGGCGTTCGACGCGGGCGCCGTGCTCGAGACGATCCAGGCCGAGCGCTGCACCGCGCTCTACGGCGTGCCGACCATGTTCATCGCGGAGCTCGAGCACCCGCGCTTCGCCGAGTTCGACCTCGCCAGCCTGCGCACCGGCATCATGGCCGGCTCGCCCTGCCCGGTCGAGGTGATGAAGCAGGTGCAGTCGCGCATGAACATGCGGCAGGTGACGATCTGCTACGGCATGACCGAGACCTCGCCGGTGTCGACCCAGAGCGCCTTTGACGATCCGCTCGACAAGCGGGTCTCCACCGTCGGGCGCGTGCACCCGCACGTCGAGGTGAAGATCGTCGACGTGGCGACCCAGCGCATCGCTCCGCGCGGCTCGACCGGCGAGCTGTGCACGCGCGGGTACTGCGTGATGATCGGCTACTGGCGCGATCCGGAGGCGACCGGCGCCGCCATCGACGCCACCGGCTGGATGCACACGGGCGACCTGGCCACGATGGACGAGGAGGGCTACGTCAACATCGTCGGCCGGATCAAGGACATGATCATCCGCGGAGGCGAGAACGTGTATCCGCGCGAGGTCGAGGAGTTCCTGCACACCCATCCCGGCATCAGCGAGGCACAGGTGATCGGCGTGCCGAGCGCCAGGTACGGCGAGGAGATCATGGCCTGGGTGCGCCGCAAGCCGGGCGCGTCGCCGACCGAGGACGAGCTCCGCGCCTTCTGCAAGGGCACGATCGCCACCTACAAGATCCCGCGCTACTGGCACTTCGTCGACGAGTTCCCGATGACCGTCACCGGCAAGGTACAGAAGTTCAAGATGCGCGAGCACGCGATCAAGGCCCTCGGCCTGACCGTGGTCGAGACGGCCTGAGCGCGCTCGCACCCGCCATCAGGTCGGCGATACCGTCCCGGTCATCGCCGACGGCTTCCTCGCGTCGGGCGCCGATCTCCGGTACCGTGGTTCCCCCGGGGGACAGCGCGGGGCGCACACGGGGGTGACGCGCATGCCGGTGAGCGGGGCCAGGTACTGCATCGCACTCGTCGCGACTCTCACGGGCTGCGGTCGATCGATCTGTGAGGATGCGGTCGGGCGGGGCGATGGGAAGGAGGTCGTCGAGGTCTGCACGCGCGAGTTCGACGCGTCGGGCGCCCCGGATGCCGCGGCGGCAGCGGCACGAGCGCACCTCAAGCTGGGCGACGACGAACGGGCGATGGCACTGGCCGAACGGCTGATCCACGGCCCGCATGAAGCGGAGGGACATCGGCTCGCCGGCGAGGTCAACCTCGGCAAGGACAGCTTCGACGCGGCTCGCCGTGAGCTCGAGGCCGCGCTCCGTCTCCACACGCACGCGGGCGACCACCGCGGCGCGTGTCTGGACGCACAGCTCATCGCGCACCTCGATCATCGGCGGACCGACTACCGCGACGCACTGCGCATGGCCGAGCTGGCCCAGGCGGAGGCAGCGGCAGCCGCGGACGACGCCCTCGTCGCGAGCTCGCTCGTCGTCATGGGCCGCGTCGTGCAGGACTCAGGGGACGACGAGAGGGCTCTCGCCATCTATGACCAGGCGGAGAGCCTGATGCCGCTCGCGGACAAGGAGAGCAGGGCCCAGCTCCTCAACTACCGCGCCGTCGCGCTCGTCAATCGGGGCCTCCCGGCGCTGGCGGCGCCGCTCTACGAAAAGGCGCGCGCGCTGGCCGTGGAGCGGCGCCAGCCGCTCCTCACCATGTCGGCCGATATCAACCTGGCGGACATCGCTCTCCGCCAGCACCGCTTCGACGTGGCAGAGCAACGTCTGGACTCTGCCGGGGAAGCCTGGCGCGCCGCTGGCCGCCAGGGAGAGGCCTATCCGATCGGCATCAATCGCGGCATCCTGAGCCGCCAGCAGGGAGATACCGCCGCGGCGCTCCGGCACTTCGATGCGGCGATGGAGCACGATCCGCCGCCAGACTGGCGATGGCGGATCGCTCACGAGCGCGGGCTCGCCCTCGAGGCCAAGGGTCAGATCGACAAGGCAGAGGGCCGCTATCAAGAGGCGATGGATATCGTCGAGGACATGCGCCGCAGCGCACCCGAGAGCATGAAGGCGCCGCTCCTCGAGAACCGCTGGCAGCCTTACGAGAGCATGTTTGCGCTCCGCACGGCCCGAGGCGATGCGCGCGGGGCCTTTGCCATCTTGCTGCGCGCGCAGGGCAGGATGTTCCTGGATGCGTTCATCACGTCGACCGCCGACCTTCCGGTCGTTCGAGGCGCGACGGCGACGGCCCAGGGCGCGATCGCCCGCATCGACGTCGTGCATGGCATGGCGTCGGTCCTGCCCGCGCAGCCCGACGTCGATACGACGCTCGACCGCTTGCGCGGACATCACGTGCTCGTCTTCTTCTTCGCACGCGGGCAGCTGCGTCTGATCGTGCTCGAGCGCGGCGAGCCCCGGATCGCGGGTCTTGCGATCGATCGGGCCCAGCTCGACCGGCAGGTCGGCGACTTTCTCGCGCGTCCCGACGACCCGGCGCTCGCCGCGGCGCTCGGCGCCGCCCTCGTGCCTCCCGATGCGCTCCCGCGCGATACGACCCGCATCCACGTCGTGCCGGTCGGACCTTTGCTCCAGGTTCCTTTCGCCGCCCTGAGATCGGGCGGCACTCGGCTGCTCGATCGCTACGAGATCGTCTACGCGCCGAGCGTGACCGGCCTGGCGGCGCTCGCCATCGCCCGGGGCGGTGGCTCTCCCGGGCCAGCGCTGGCGCTGGCCGACTCGCGCGGCGACCTCGGTCACGCGAAGGAGGAGGTCGCCTTCGTCGCGAGCGCGACCGGGGCGAGGGCGCTCATCGGGGCCGCGGCCACGACGGACGAGCTCCGCGGCGCGTCCGAGGCGTCGCTGCTCCACGTCGCCGGACACGCGGGCGTCGGGACCGAGGGCGGCTATCTCCTCCTCGCCGATGGGAGTCGGGTGACCGCAGCCGAGATCCTCGCCTGGCGGCTCCGCCCCCGCCTGGTCGTCCTGGCCGGTTGTGCCTCGGCCGCGACGATCCGAAGCGAGATGTGGGACTCGCTCGCCGCGGCGTTCCTGGCCGCCGGCAGCCGCCACGTGGTGGCGACCCTGGGCGCGGTCGACGACTCGGTCGCCGCGCAGTTCGCCCAGCTGTTCTACCGGGATCGATGGTCGGATGATCCGATCGGGGCCGCGGCGCGCGCGCAGCGCGACATGGCGTTGCACCGGAGCGCGGCCGATTGGTCGCTGTTTGTGGTCGCCGGTCTGTAACTGTTTGTCAGTCGAGTCGCCTTCTTGATGCTGCCGAGGAGGCCGACCGTGAAAAAAAGTGCAGTCGCCATTGCCGTCTTCGTCATTTTCGTGTTGGCGCTGGCCGTCTGGTGGTTGAAAGGGAATAAGCCGCTCGAGCTGAAGAGAGGCGGACTGCAGAAGGTGCCCGCCGATCAGAACGAGCGAGCCGTCGAGTTGACGGGTCCCGGTGTCATCCTCGTGTTCCAGTCCGGCAAGCTTCGGCTGGTAGCGGATTTCCAGAAGAAGGGCGAGGGCACGCTCACGCTACCTTTCGGCGCCTTGGGTTCCGTCGCGGGGCCGACTACGAGGGCGCTCAAAGCTGGATTTGGAGATGGAGATGGAGATGGAGATGGCTCCGCCTCGCAAGCCTTCGAGGTTGGCGTTTGCCCACCCACGACCGACGGCTGCCCACCCTGCTGGAAGGAGGACCCCGAAGGATCCGGCCACTACAAGGAGCCGTCCGAATGGAACTGCTGGGAGGCGCCAACACCAGGCGGGGAGGCCCCCTGCTGCCCACTGGCACCTCCCAAGAACTCGCAGGCGAAGTGAGGAGTCGGCCAGCACCGACGTCGCCAGGCCATGCCCCAGCGCGGCTTGCCGCACGGAGGTGCCAGAGATAGTGTTGCCTGGGGGCACGAGCATGGCGAAAAGGGCGCGCGACGCGGCCAGCGTCACGCCGGATCAGGAGCGCGAACTCCGCGAGCTCGCGCAGACGGACCCGCGCCGCGCGGTGGAGTGGCTGGTCGATGCCTACGGCAAGGACATCCTTCGATACTGTCGCAACTTCCTGGGCAGCCAGGCGGACGCAGAGGACTCGTTCCAGGCCGTGTTTCTCCAGGCACTACAGGACCTCCCGCGCTTCGAAGGGCGGGCTCCGATACGGAGCTGGCTGTTCACGATCGCCCGCCACCGTTGCATCGATTGTACGCGCGGCCTTCGCCGCAGGGCCGCCCAGCTGATGCCGGACACCGATGTCGACGCCGAAGACAGCGCGGGCAGCACCGAAGCGACCCTGGTCGACGTCGCGCTCGTCACCGCGCTCGAGGAGTGTCTGGACCGTCTCGCGCCACGGCACAGGGCGGCGATGGTCATGAAGTATCATGACGGGTTCTCCTACAAGGAGATGGCCTCGGTTCTGAAGGCGACCGACGGTGCGCTGCGCGTTCGCGTGTTGCGCACGCTGTCCAAGCTACGCGATTGCATGGAAACGAAGGGGTATTCGCTGTGAGTCGCCCATGACCTGTCATCGCTACGAGCGCGAGGCGCCCGGTGACGCGATCCCGGATGGCCTCGCGCGACACATCGCGACCTGTATCGACTGCCAGGCGGAGCGCGCGCGCTTCGAAAAGCTCGGCGGTCTCATTCGCGCGGCCCGTGCCCGCATCGAGGTCCCGGCCGAACTGCGCGAAAGACTGCTCGCCCGTGTCGGCGAGAAGCCCGCGTCGCGGCCGGCGGCCAGCCCGCGACCGGCTCGACCCTGGAGACAGGGTGCCGCGTGGGGTTGGGCGGCGGCCCTGACCGCCGCGGCCGCGGTCGCGCTGTGGCTGAAAGTGAGGCCCTCCGGACCCACGTCGCCCGGGCTCGGGCTCGCCGAGATCGGGCTCACGTCGAAAGTGTCACCGCGCGCTGCCCTGCGCGGCGACGGCGTGAACCGGGGCGACCTCTGGCTGCTGCACGGGCAGAGCACGAACGGGCTGGCGAGGCAGCTCCGCGTCTACCGGGACGACCTCAACCTCGTCGCCCGCTGTCCGGGCGATCCCGCCCCGGCCTGCACCGAGTCTTCCTCCGGGATCGATCTCTCCATGGTGCTGACACCCGGCCGGTATCAGGCGATCTGGCTCGTCTCCGCGAGCGCGCCCATCCCGCCCGCGCGATCGCTCGACGGGGACGCGGGGGCGGCAGGATCCGCCGGCCTCAGCTACCAGCTCTCCGACGAGCTGCGCGTGCGCTGATCAGCGGACTCCGAATCCGGCGTGGCCGTCCTTCGTCGCGATCACGACGTGGCTGCCGACACGATGCCGGGGTCAGACGAAGCGGCCGAGGCTGACCCGGAGCCAGCGGATGCTGAGGAAGATGTCGCCGAGGAAGAACGCGGTCGACACCACCAGACAGAGGAGGCAGGCGCCGAACAGGACGAGCACGGCGCCGCCGAGATGGCTGCCGGACAGGTACATGGCGAACAGCGCGGCCACCATCAGCACGGAGAGGAAGATCGCGGTCGAGATGAGGGCGATGGCCAGGAGCAGGAAGTGGGCGCGGCGAAAGAGGATCGCGATCTCGCCGCGGGCCTCTTCTTCCTCGGGCGAACGCGCCAGCACGTCGCGGGAGAGAATGCGCGCCCGGTCGATCACGCGCCCGAGGCGGTTGGTCATCGACAGGAGCAGGAGGCCCACGCCGCTGATGAGGGCCACGGGCGTGATGCTGAGCTGGAGGATGTCCGTGAGCTGGGTCAGTGTCTTCGAGTCCACGGATAGAAGATAAACGACCTACTGCATGCCACGAGATCGGCTCGACCTCTCCAGCTCGACGCGCACCTCCCTGGGGGGTGAGGCGAGATCGATGGAGATCGCCTGGTCCTCGTATCCGCGCCTCCGGACGATGTACGCCCTCTGCCCGTAAGAGCCGATGTCGCCCGGGTTGAACGTGATGGTGAGCGTACACGGTGTCTCGCATACGGCCTCGCCACCCTCGAGCTGCACCCCGCCGGCCGGGCTGGACACGATGTGCACCATGACCGTCCGGGCCGACGGCGGGGCCGGCGCCGCCACGGCGCTGGTTGGCGCCGCGCTCTGGTCGCTCCGGGCGGGTTCCTGCTTCTCGAACAATCCCGGCGGCGCCGCCGGCGGCACCGCTTCGAGGGTCCTCGTCTGCGTCCGGTGGGTGATGAGAAAAGCGGTGGCACTGGCAACCAGCGCGACGCCGCCGCCGAGGAAGATCTCGAAGCGCCGGGCTGCGAACCCCGGCACAGACCCGGCCACCTCCTCGAACCGGATCGCGTCCTCCGCCGGCGGTGCCGGGCCGACCATCGACGGCGTCGGGACCTCGCCCTCGACCGCCGGGGCCCACGGCCCGTCGTCGCCCCACCAGGATGAGGTCCGCGTCGGGAGCCGGTGCAGGATCTTGGTCTCGCTCGTCTGCTCCGCCCCGTCCGCGGTCGGCTCGCTCGGGCGCCGCGCTCGACCGCGGCCCGTGTCGAGGCAGCTCTCGAGCTCGGCGACGAGTGCGTCGAGCGCCGGCCACCGGCCGTTGGGGTCGCGCGCCAGCCCTCGCCCGATGAGGTCGTGGAGAGCTCCGGGCACCCTGCAACCGGGAGGCGGCGAGCCGAGCCGGATCCCCGATCCGCCCGCCAGTAGAACGGCGGCGGGAGCTTCATCGGTCCCGGCCCCGAACGGTCTCGCCGCGTACAGCGCCTCGTAGAGCGCGACGCAGAAGCTGAACTGATCGGAGCGAGCCGTCACCTTGTCCCCGAGCAGCTGTTCGGGCGCCATGTATGCCAGCGTGCCGGCGATGCCGCCCGACTGAGTGACCTCGCGCAGGCCGACGATCCCCTGTTCCACCTCGCGCGGAGCGCCGAGCAGAAGCGCCAATCCGAAGTCGGAGACACGGGCGACCCCATCCGCGCCGACCAGGACGTTGTCCGGCTTGAAGTCGCGGTGGACGAGCCCGGCGCGATGAGCCTCCGCCAGGCCGCGGCCCGCCGCGATGAACTTCGCGAGGACCGCGCGCCAGGAGCGAGGCTCCGCCTCGAGCCACTCGCGCAGGTTCCCTCCGTCCATCTGCTCCATCGCGATGAACAGCCCGACGTCGGTCGCGCCCACGTCGTAGACGGTCACGACGTTCGTGTGCGAGAGGCGAGCCATCGCCCGCGCCTCGGCGAGGAGGCGGACGCGCTGCGCCTCCAGCGGAAAGCCGCCGGATGGGATCAATTTCATCGCCACGTCCCGGCCGAGATCGAGGTCGCGCGCGGACCAGATCACGCCCATCCCGCCCACCGCGATCTCCTCGACGAGCTCGTAGCGATCGATGCGGAAGCCTCGCCGCCAGGGACCGGCTGGTCGCGCGCTGGACGGAGCGACGGGCGGCGCCGCGGGCACGAAACCGAGGCGCGTGGTGCGCTTCGCCATGCTGGCAGAGCTTGCGATGCGCCGGCCCGAATCGTCCGGGATGGTGTCCGGACACTCGAACTCGATCGGCAAGGACAGTCGCTCTGCAGTCATGAGCGGCTCAAGACCCGATGGGGGCCCCCGGAGTCTTGGCGATTGTGCCAGAGAGAGATCAGACGAGCCAGATCGATGATCGTGTGTGCCGATGGGCCTGGATCGCCAACTGCACGCGGGACTCGGAAGACAGACTACATCTCCTGAGGGCCGGTGCACGTTGCCGGGCGCGACCGCTGGCGCGCGGCAGCAATCAGGAGCGGCGGCGGCTCTGATCCCGAAGGATCAGATCCCGAAGGACCAGTTGAGAGCCACCTCGTGGTCCAGGCCGTCGCCAGCGTCGGTGCGCGACGCCCGGTATTCGGCCTTGACCGCGCTCCACACGCTCGTGTCGACACGGGCGCCGACCAGAACGACGGTCCGGTCGACCGGGGTCGACGCGGGCGGTGTGCCGGGCACGGGCGTGTAGAACGGATCGACGCCGCCGCGCGCGTCGGTCCGCTCGACGAGCAAGTACGGCGTGATGCGGCCGACGCGGTAGCCGGCCACGACGAACTCATCCATCGTGGTGAAGGTGTCCCCGGCCGCGCGATGCCATATCGAGTAGGCCTCGGCGATGAGCGTCAGCTGCAGCCCGCGATAGGCGGCGTACACGTTGCCGATGACCTCGTCGATGTGCTCGTCCGGCAGCGCGGGCCGGATCTCGCTCGGCTCGGCCGCGATCCGGTCGTACAGACCGCCGACCCCGACGCGGAGATCGCGCCAGCCCAGGCCGCGGTACTCGACCTTGGCCTTGAGCGCCTTGAACTGGTTCGAATCGTTGCTCAGGCGGATGTCCGCCTCGTCCCGGCCGCGCCCGTTGCCGACGCCGCCCGCCAGGGTCAGCGCATCGCCGATCACGACGCCGCCCTCGACGCCGATCCAGTGGATCGGCAGGATCCCGCCGCTCACCTCGCCGAGGAGGGCGCGCGGTCTGCCGATCGGCAGGTGGAGCCACGCGCCGTGGTGGAACGCCGTGTTCCAGTAGCCGAGATCGGAGTGCGTCCTGCCACCCACGACGTAGAAGTGCGGCGACTGCCAGCGCAGGTGAAGCCGCTCGAGCGTGACCGCCTGCCGGTTGTCGTCGGTGCCGTCGAACGCCACCTCGGCGGTGGCCAGCAACGTGTCGCTGAGCTGCCCGTTGATGAGGAGGGCGAAGGTGCCGAGCGAGAAGGCGGTGCGTCCATCCCCCTCGGCCGGCACGTCGAGCGAGGCCGATGCATCGCCGAACGCGTTCAATGCGAAGCGCAGGTGCGTCGCCTTCATGGTGGCGGCGGCGAACGTCTGCACGTCCTCGGGCACGGGCCGCTCGAGCGAGTCGGACTTGCCTTGCGCAGGCGGCTTCGCGTCGTCGGCGGCCGGCTCCTCCTCGAAAGACTGCGGCGGCGGCGGTTCGTTCGGCGCGGGCGCGGGCTGGGAATCGGCGTGGGCGATGCCGGCGGTGGCCAGCAACGCGGCCACGCCGAGGGCGGGCCGGATCATGCACCAGGCTCCTTGCAGGAGGGTTTACGGCTCACTTGAAGACGAACGGATACGTGATCGTTGCCGCGACGCCGCCGGCCGGCGCGGGCAAGGTCCAGCCCTTCACTTCGGAGACGATGCAGGACTCGACTGCCTGGCTGTCCAGAGTGCTGGTGGCGACCTGGACCGACGACACCTTGCCCGACGGTGCGACGCGAATCTGCAACAGGACGCGTCCGCTGAGCTGCGGGTTGTCCATGCGGCCGCGCTCGAAGCAGGTCTGCACCTCGCCGAGATGGCGATGGACCATGAGGCGAGTGGCCTCGCGATCCATCGTGCCGCGCGCGGGCTCGACGCGGGTCGGGCTGGCCTTGGCTTGCCCCGCCGTGACCGCATCGGTGGCGGGCGGGGATGATTCCGGTCCGGGAGAGCTCGCCGACGACGGCGGCGCCGAGGTTGCCGAGGATGGTGACGACGTCGAGGCCGCCACGGACGGATCGATCGCGGGCGGCACGATGACCGCGTCGCGGACCGATCCATCGACGGCGCCCGCTGCTGGCGTCGCCGATTTCTTTGCGACCGCGCCGCCGGTCCTCGCCGCCCTGGTCCTGGCCGGAGCCGACGCCTCGGCAGGCGGCTCCGCGATCGGCCTGTCCAGCCGCGGCGCCCCGGCGATGCTCTGCGCCGGCGACGTCGTTCCGGCCCCCGCGCCGGACGGAGCCGGCGCCGGCACGGGCATCGCACGCTTCGCCGCCGGCGCAGACGGCGCAGACGGCGCGGGAGCCACCACGCCCGCCGTCGCCTCGCGCTGCCCCGCGCGGAGATCGGCCGATTCGCCGGCCGGCGACCGCGTCCAGTAGGCAAGCGCGACCACGCCCGCGACCACGGCGACCACCGCCGCCGACCCCGCCACCAGGCCGCGGCGCGGTGCCCGGACCGAGCCGATGCCTGCCTGCTGCATCGCCGGCGCCGACGGCTGGTCGACGATCGTGGCGATCGGAGCCGGGTCCGGTGCAGGCACCGCCGTCGGGGCCAGGACCGGCGCCGGCGTGTTCGCTTGATCGAGGTCGCTCCGGCTCGTGCCACGCCGCGGGGCGACCTGCCACTTGCGCCCCCCGATGGCCGCCAGGGCCCGGCCGACCTCGTCCATGCTCTGTGTGCGCTCGGACAGGGACTTCGCCATCGCGCGCCTCACCACGGCGGCGAGCTCGTGCCCCACCTCGGGCCTCATGCTCTCGACCGGCGGCGGCTCCTCCTCGAAGATCCGGATGAACACCGTCGGTGACAGCGAACCGGCGAAGGGGAGCTGACCGCTGAGCATCTCGTAGAGGATGACGCCCAGCGCATAGACGTCGCAGCGAGCATCGACCGCGCTGGGATCCTGGATCTGCTCGGGCGGCATGAACCACGGCGTGCCCAGGAGCTTGTCCTTGTGGGTGTTGCTGTGGGCCTCCATGAACTTGGAGATGCCGAAGTCGAGCACCTTGACCAGGTCGCCGTGCTCCCCCTTGTCGACCAGGAAGACATTTCCGCTCTTCAGGTCGCGGTGGACGATGCCCTTGCCGTGAGCCGCGGCCAGCGCCGACGCGATCTGTTGCCCGATGGACACCGCGCGGTCGATCGCGACCGGCCCGTGCTGGCTGATCAATTCCTGGAGCGTGCTGCCCTCGAGCAGCTCGAGGACCAGGAAGGGCGCCCCGGTGGGCGTGAAGCCCATGTCGGTCGACTCGACGATGTTGGGGTGGCCCAGCGTGCCGGCCGTGCGTCCCTCTGCGAGAAATCGCCTGACGGACTCGACATCGTCGACGAACTGGTCGTGAAGGATCTTGATCGCGACGGGACGGCCGATGAGTGTGTGCTCGGCCACATAGACGGTGGCCATCCCGCCGACAGCAAGCCGACGAACGACTCGATAGCGTCCCTCGAGCAGCTGCTCGGTTAGCAGACCGTCCATACCGCGACCCGGCTCGATCTCGAAATCTATCAGTGTTCCGCCTGACGGGCAAAGGGCGCCGCCCCGCCGCACAGAGGCATACCGAAAGTAGAAATCGCGTCTCCCACCCAGGAAAGTCCCGCTTGACGCGATACCCGGGACCTGGTTACAGCGCCACCGTCGAAGGTTCAGTGCCGCCTGGAGACGCGCGCGCGCCGTCCTGCCCGGACGGCTGCAGCGGTCGCGCTGGAGAGATGTGCCTTTCGTCGAGGAGGAGCTGTCCCCACTGCTGCGCACAACGTCCTCCCCGCTCGACAGGAAGAAGGAAGGGATATGACCAGGAATGCCGTCAGGGTTTCGCCGCTCGTGGCCGCCGTACCGTTTCTTTGGTGGATGTGGATGGGTCCAGCCGATGCGCTCGCTCAGACGATGTCCTTCAATGCACCGCGCGAGTTTACGGTCGGAGCCGGCCCCAATTCCGTGGCCGCGGGCGACTTCGACGGCGACGGCGCACCGGATCTGGCAGTCGCGACGTTCGGCACTCCCAGCGACGTCTCCGTGCTGCTGGCGAACGGGGACGGGACCTTCCGGCCCGGCGTGACCGCGGCGGCCGGGTCGAACCCTCACTGGGTGGCCGCGGGCGACCTCGACGGCGATGGCCGGCTCGACCTGGTGACTGCGAACTTCCAATCGAACAACGTCTCCGCACTGCTGGGCAACGGGAATGGCACTTTCCAGACGGCACGGCACTTCGATGTAGGCGTCAATCCCGCCTTCGTGGCCGCGCGCGACCTCAACGGCGACGGCAGGCTGGATCTGGTGTCGGCCAACTTCGGCTCCGCCACGATTTCGATCCTGTCCGGCAACGGCGACGGCACGTTCGCCGCGGCGGTGACGGTTCCGGTGGGTACGAACCCTCACTGGATCGCCGTGAACGACTTCGACGGCGACGGCAGTCCCGACCTGGCCGTGGTCAACTACGGCTCCAACACGGTCATGGTGCTGCTCGGGAACGGCGACGGCACGTTCCAGGTCACCCAGACCTACCCGACCGGCTTCGTGCCCGTGTCCGTCGCCGGGGGCGACGTCAGCGGCGACGGCAGGCCCGATCTGGTCGTCGCCAATCACGACTCGAACACCATCTCGGTGCTGCGCGGCAACGGCGGTGGACAGCTCCTCGGCCGGCTGGAAGCTTCACCGAGGCCGACCTCGACGCCGACGGCGATCTGGATCTGGTGCTCTCCCACTTCGGCAGCCCGCCTTCCAGCGTCACGTCGATCTTCCTCGGCAACGGCGACGGCACGTTCCGGGCGGCCGGGGTGATAGGTCCAGGCAACCGCACCGTGCACGCCCTGCCGGCCGATCTGAACGCTGATGGCAAGCTCGACCTGGCCGTGGCCAACTACGGCGGCGGCTCCGTCACGGTGGTGATGGGCAACGGGGATGGGACATTCCAGACGCCCGCCTCATTCGGCGTCGGCACCAACCCTCTCACCGCGGCGGTCGGCGACTTCAACGGCGACGGCAAGGCGGACCTCGGCGTGGGCAGCATCTCCGACACGTCCTTGAAGGTGCTGCTCGGGAACGGCGATGGCACCTTCGCCGCGGCCGCGAGCTACGGCACCGGGACCGGGCCCTACTCGGTCATCGCGCGCGACCTGGATGGCGACGGCCGGCTCGACCTGGCGGCGGCCAACTTCTCCTCGCAGAGCGTGTCGCTGTTGCGAGGCAACGGCGATGGGACCTTCCAGCCGGCGCTGAGCTTCGGCGTCGGGTCGTCTCCGACCTCGGTGGCCGCCGGCGATCTCGACGGCGATGGCAGGCTCGATCTCGCGGTGGCCAATTCCGGCGCCAGCGGCGTCTCGGTGTTGCTGGGCGACGGCAGCTCGACGTTCCGGCCGGCGCAGACATTCTTCTCGGGCAGCAATCCCTGGACGGTCGCCATCGGCGACCTCGACGGCGACGGCGCGCTGGATCTCGCGGTCGCCAACCAGGGCGCCAGCACCGTCTCGGTGTTGCTCGGCAACGGCGATGGGACCTTCCAGTCCCCTCTCACCCGCGCGGTCGGGCCGACTCCCTACGGCCTCGGTCTGGGCGAGTTCAACGGCGACGGCAGGCTCGATCTCGCCGTGGCCAGCTGGGGCGACAACAACGTCTCCGTGATGCCCGGCAACGGCGACGGGACCTTCGGCGCGACACAGAACTACGGCGTGAGCACCGGCCCCTTCTCGCTGACCGTGGGCGAGCTCGATGGCGACGGCACGCAGGACCTCGCCGTGGGCAACTCCATGACGAACAGCGTCTCGGTTCTGGCGGGCAACGGCGACGGCACCTTCCAGGTGAGACGAGACTTCCTCGCCGGCACCGGCGCGATGATCCCTTCGATCGGTGATTTCAACGGAGATGGCAGGCCGGATCTCGCCGTCCCCATCTACTATCAGGCGCGCATCGCGGTGCTGCTCGGCCAGGGAGGCATCGCCACCGTGGCCGCGCCGGAGTTCGATCCGCCGGCCGGCACCTACAGCCCCACCGTGACCGTGACCATCACCGCCCGCACGCCGGGCGCGTCGATCTACTACACCACCGACGGCAGCACGCCGACGACCGCTTCGACCCGTTACACCGGCCCCCTTCTCATCGCGCAGACCACGACGATCAGGGCGATCGCGGCGAAGAGCGGCATGACCAGCAGCGACGTGGCCAGTGCCACGTACACGATCCCGGTGCAACAGGTGACGCCACCCGTGATCAGCCCGGCCGCCGGCACGTACATCTCGTCGGTGACGGTGACCATGACGGACGGCACTCCGGGGGCCTCGATCTACTACACGACCGACGGTACAACCCCGACCACCGCGTCGACTCCCTACGCCGGACCCATCCAGGTCGTCCGGACCGGCA
>WNGB01009114.1_pt1 | contig 13972 bp, 14 predicted proteins | sample 5400681 | NCBI WGS metagenome assembly WNGB01 (sample SAMN13153367, study PRJNA577476) | soil metagenome | isolation source: 115 cm soil or saprolite under grassland replicate 2 | place: USA:California | collected 2016-06-15 | reverse complement strand
GTTCGTTCGACCCGGCCGAACCGTCGGTGACGCAAACGTAGGCGACCTCCGTCCCGGCCCTGGTCCACGATGCCACCGTCCCGGCGCTCCCGAACTCGGCGTCGTCGGGATGGGCGAACACGACCATCGCACGAGCGAATTCCATCCCAGCCAGATTAGCCGAAGCCCACGACACCGCCAGGGAACAACGCGGATCAGCTCTCCGGGTTGGCCAAGTCGAGGCCTCGCAGGCGCGCCTCCGTGGTCTCGATGACATGGGCGAGCCACGCGGCCTCTTGCGGTCCGCGCTGATCCTCCACCGGGAACATGAACGTGTTGAGTGTTTCGCTCGATCCGAGCTGAATCCCTTTCTCCAGCAGATAGTCCGTGATCGCGAACTCCCAGGTGAACAGGGCGGAACCGTCCTCGTAGACGTGCACCCAGTACGTGAGGTAACGATTCGGCGAGGCCGAGTACGTCTGCAGCCCCCGCGAGGGGCGGTCCTGGGACAGGTCGAACCCAAGATGAGTCAGCGCCTCGAGGAACTCCATACAGCCGCCAGCATCATCGAGCTTGGCTAAGGAGGCAAACCCACCAGGTTCGGGCTATCTTCGACCCGGGCGGTGATCAGCGATTCGGACGATTCCACCAGCTCGAGCGATGCCGGATCTTCACGGGCCCGGGCCAGGGATCCGCGGGCCTTTCCCACGTGTCCTCGGAGGTCATCCGCGGCATTCGCCAGCATGGCGGACGCCTTTGCCACCTTGTTCTCCAGTGTGCCTTCCATGGCGTCGAGGAGGGCAGCCAGGTCCGCCAGGCACGCCTGGACGTCGCCCGCTCTCCCGAAGCGAGAAACGAGGCTGTGGAGGAACAGGACCACGGGCAGCGCCATCGAGTACGGAATAACGATGACGCCCTGACGGTAGGCGTCGGCGTGGGCCCGGCGAAGCACTGCGTAAGCAGCGTCGGGCACCGCGGCCACACCAACGGGCGCGGTGACGGCAGGGTCCCGATACCCGCAGACCTCGCGGGCCCGCTCCGCGACGGCTCGCTCGATGGCTCGGATCAACCGCTCCTGTTCGGCCGGCTCGGGCCCCTCGGCCAGGACCTGCAGTTCTCGATCGGCCGACCACTTCGAGTCGATGGGTAGGCGTTTCCCATCCGGGAGCACCAGTCCGAATTCGACCACCCGCCCATTGACCCGAAAGTCCGTCACGACCATGGACGGTGGAAGGTGAGCGAGGGACTCCCGCAGAATGTTCTCCCCCGCCCTTCCCGCGCGCTGCCCACCGGCGAGCACCGCCGCGACCCGGTGGAGCGTGGCCCAGCCCTGCTCCTCGCGTGCCCTGCGCTCCTCCTCGCGCGCCCTCATCTGCTCGATCGCGCTGCGGAACGTGTTGACCTCGTGTCTCAGTTGATCGGCGCTCCGCTCGCGCCACACCGTTGCGTCCCCCAACCGGCGGAGCTCGGCGTCGGTCGTGCCCAGGCGGGCGTCGAGGCTGCGGCGCAGCGCGGAGATCCCAGCCCAGAGTCCGATCAGGGCAGCTCCCGTCAGGACGGCGAAGCCCGCGAACATCAGCATCGAATGGTTCCCTCCATGGGCCAGGACTGTACCGGGAGGGTCTGACACGCCCTGACCTGTGACGACGCGCCTGGACCAGACTCTCTACCAGCCTCGAAACCCGGGCGTCTCAGGCCGCCCCCACACGACCTCGCCAGCGCGTATCACCAAGCGCGGAGCCAGTGCCGCGCCGCCTCGGCCGTGATCTGAGCTCCTTGGTCGATCGAGTCGATGCCGGCCTGCACGCAGCGGTCGATCCCGGTCCTGCCTATGGCGTGCGCGGCGATGGGCGCGTCCCACTTGTGGGCCTCGTCCACGGCGGCGGCGACCTCCTCCGGCGCGAACGCGGTGAAGTCCACGGTGACACCAGGCGTCAGCACACCCCCCCGTCGCCACGATCAGGTGCACGCGGCAATCGATCAGTCCCGGAGTGAGGGTACGGCCGCCTCCGTCCACCGGCATGGCTGCCTTGGTCTCCCGGGGACCGCGGGCATCAGCACCGGTCCAGGCGATCCTGCCGTCGGATACCAGGACCCCCTGCGACCTCTTCACGCCCCGGCCATCGAAGAGGGTGACGCCGCTGATGTAGGTGGCCATCAGGCTCACCCCTCCGGGTCCCTTACCTCGTCGCCGGGCACGGCGGTGCGGCGATCGATCCCGGCCACCATCCGCACCGGCGATCGAGCGGGCGAGTACACGGTGGGCCTTTTCCCGAACAGTTCATCGATCCGACTCGCCAGCTCAGTCGGGGTCCACCGTTCGTCCTTCTCGATCTCCGAGACAGGCTCCCATCCCTGGTAGAGCTGGACCAACCCGCCCTGAACGTAGAAGACCTGCCCCGTGATATGCGAAGCCTGGTCGCTGGCCAGGTAGGCGACCATCGGCGCCACGTTCTCGGGCGCCAGCTGATCGAACTGCCCCTCCCCCACCGAGAGCTCGCCGAATGTCTTCTCGGTCAGGCGAGTCCGTGCACCCGGAGCGATGGCGTTGACCGTGACACCGTATCGCTGCATCTCCATGGCCACGATGTAGGTGAAGGCAGCGATGCCGGCCTTGGCCGCTCCGTAGTTCGACTGGCCGGCATTGCCGAGGATCCCGGAGGTCGAGGAGGTGTTGATGATCGCCCCTCGCACGGTCTCCCCGGCCTTCGCCCGATTGCGCCAGAGGGCGCAGGCGGCCTTGGTAACCAGGAAGTGGCCTCGAAGGTGCACCTTCATCACCGCGTCCCACTCCTCGACCGACATGTTGAAGATCATTCGGTCCCTCAGGATCCCTGCGTTGTTCACGACGACGTCCAGGTGGCCCCAGGTGTCCAGGGCAAGTTGGATGAGAGAGTCCGCGCCGGCCTGCTCGGAGACGTCCTCGAAATGCGGAACTGCCTTGCCCCCTGCGGCCGAGATCTCCTCGACCACCTGAGAGGCGGCGCGAGGATCTGCCCCGGTCCCGTCCCATTCGCCTCCGAGATCGTTCACCACCACCCCGGCACCCTCCCCGGCGAACAGAAGTGCCTCGCCCCGGCCGATGCCGCGGCCGGCTCCGGTGATCACGGCAACCTTCCCGTTCAGGATTCCCACGGGTTCAGAACGGCTTGTAGACCATGAGCCAGAGGATCACCAGCAACCCCCCGATCCCGGCGACCACGATCAACAGCGGCCGGGACGAACGCTGCAGGGGCTCCAGCTCGAAAGTCTGAGTCGGCGCAGCAGGCCGGCCGCCTCGGCGCCTCTGGTCGTAGGTCTGCAAGCCCACCGCCTGCCGAAGGCGCTTGTAGTAGGGAGAGGCCAGGCCGTACATCGCGCCCATCATGGCCAAGAGCACCCCAAGGGCTGCCCATATCCAGCCCTGCCCCCACCAATGTCCGAGGAAGCCCGCGGTGATCCCTCCGGCAAGGAGCACCACGAAGGAGACGTAGAAGCCGCTCAGGGTCCAGCTCGAGAGCTCGAGGAGGGCCCGGACCCTCTGCGGGTCGCGCTCCCGACGAAGGCTCAGGGCCACTGCGGCGGAGACGCCGTGGGCCAGGAGAAATCCGAAAACTCCGGCCAGGTGGACGAAGACCCAGAACTGATACATGTGCGCCTACCCCGCCGCCTCTGCCAGGGCCCGCAGTGCCTCGACCTGGTACGCCCCGACGATCAAAGTGTCCACCCCCGCTTCCCGCCACAGCTCCAACCGGTCGGCGATCCGCTCCTTCGTCCCCACCAGCGCCACGTCGTCCACGAGCCCGTCCGGGATCGCCCCCGCCGCCTCGCCCTTTCGGCCGTCCATGTACAGCTCCTGGATCTTCCCAGCTTCGGCCTCGTATCCGTATCGTCGGACCAGGTCGTTGTAGAAATTCCTCCCCTTCGCGCCCATTCCGCCCACATAGAGGGCAAGGGCCGGCTTGACCATGTCCCTGCACGCCTGGAGGTCTTCCCCGAGGACGACCGGAGCAAAGGGTGCCACGTCGAAGGCTCGCCGCTTGCGGCCGGACCGACGGAGGCCCTCCCCCACAGCCCCGGCGAACAGGTCCGAGTAGGCAGGCGCGTAGAACGTTGGCAGCCACCCGTCTGCGATCTCGGCTGCCAGCGACACGTTCCTGGGCCCGATGGCCGCCAGATAGATCGGGAGGTTCGGTCGGAGTGGATGAACGATCGTCTTCAGCGGCTTTCCAAGACCGGTACCGCCTCGGACCGGAACGTCGTAGTGCTCTCCGTGGAACTCGAGGGGCGCCTTCCGCCGGAGGATCGTCCGGACGATCTCCACGTACTCGCGGGTGCGTCCGAGCGGCTTGTTGAACGGGACACCGTGCCATCCCTCACTGACCTGCGGCCCGCTCACACCGAGTCCGAGCCTGAATCGCCCGCCCGTCAGATGGTCCAAGGTGATCGCAGTCATTGCCGTCGCCGCCGGGGTGCGCGCCGGGATCTGCATGATGGCGGTCCCCACGCCAATTCGTTCTGTCCTGGCGGCCGCCCACGTGATCAGGGTGACCGCATCGGATCCGTACGCTTCCGCGCTCCACACCGAGTCGAAGCCAAGCGTCTCTGCCTCCAGAACGAGCGGCATGGTGTCCGTCGGCGAGGCACCCCAGTATCCGATGGAGAACCCGAGCCTGATCAGCCTCACCCCTTCCGGGCGGGGGCTACCGCTTCGCTGCTTGAGCCCCCGCACCCCTCTTCCGGGCGGGGGCTACCGCTTCGCTGCTTGAGCCCCCGCACCCCTCTTCCGGGCGGGGGCTACCGCTTCGCTGCTTGAGCCCCCGCACCCCCTGGGCGCGAAGCCTACGTCATGGAGCGGACTGGTAGGCTTCGGCGGGTCTCGAGTCTTCCATGAGGAGGGTGTGCTCTGCTCGACTTCGCCCACCAGGCAGTGGAGGCGGCGCGCAAGGCCGGCGCCGATTATGCCGACGCCAGATTCGTCAGCGAGGAATCCGAATCGCTGCTGGTCAAGAACCAGGAGATGGAAGGGATCGACCGGTCTCTCTCCCAGGGAGTCGGCATCCGCGTACTGGCCGGCGGGTACTGGGGGTTCGCCGCGACCGCCCGGGCCACGCCCGAAGATCTCCACCGCACAGCCGAACTGGCGGTCGGGATCGCCCGCGCCGCATCCCGACTGCCAATGGACCCGGTGAACCTCGCGGAGGTCGAGCCGGTGAAGGCCGAGTGGGGAACGGCCGTCCAGGAGGATCCCTTCGCGGTGGCCCTGGACGAGAAGGTGGCCCTGCTCATGGAGGCCAGCCGGCGGATGCAACAGGTGAAGGGTCTGTCCTTCGGCGAGGCCTCACTCGACTTTTACCGGCGGCGCACCTCGTTCGCCTCCAGCGAGGGAGCCTCCATCAACCAGACCGTCGTCCACTCCGGCGGAGGGATCGAGGCCACGGCAATCTCCGATGGCGAGATGCAGAAACGCTCGTTCCCCAACTCGTTCCGCGGACACATCCGGGCGGCCGGATACGAGCACATCAGGACCCTCGGCCTGACCGAGGAGGCCGAGCGGGTGGCCGCTGAGGCCGTCGACCTTGTTTCGGCCAAGGACTGCCCCAGCGAGGTGACGACGCTCGTCCTCGACTCCAACCAGGTGATCCTCCAGGTGCACGAGTCTGTCGGCCACCCCCTGGAGCTGGATCGGGTCCTCAAGATGGAGGAGGCCTATGCAGGCACGTCTTTCGTCGGCCTGGAGGATCGGGGAAAGCTCCGATACGGGAGCGACAAGGTCACCATCGTCATGGACACGACCATCGCCGGCGGGGTGGGGAGCTTCGGATTCGACGACGAGGGCGTCCCCGCTCAGCGCGTCACGCTGATCGAAGAGGGTATCTTCCAGAACTTCATCTCGAGCCGGGAGACCGCCCCGGTGGTGGGATTGACCTCGGCCGGAGCCATGCGCGCGGATGGGTGGCAGAACCTCCCGTTGATCCGGATGACGAACATCAACCTGGAGCCCGGCGACGGGACTCTCGCTGAGATCATCGGGGACACCTCGGACGGGATCTTCATGACCACCAACACCTCCTGGTCGATCGACGACAAACGGGTGAACTTCCAGTTCGGATGCGAGGTGGCGTGGCGGATCAAGAAGGGCAAGCTCACGGAAATGTACAAGAACCCGAACTACAACGGGATCACCACTGAGTTCTGGGGCTCCTGCGACGCCGTCGGCGGGAGCGAGGAGTGGGTGCTGTGGGGGACTCCCAACTGCGGCAAAGGCCAGCCCGGCCAGGTGGCCCGGGTCGGCCACGGCGCCGCGCCGGCCCGGTTCCGAAACGTCCGCGTGGGGGTTCGCTGAGTGCCTGGGCTCATCGGGCCCGACCAGGTTCGGGCGGTGGCCGAGTCGGCCCTGGAGGTTCCTGGAGCGAACGGCGTGGAGGTCTTGTTCTTCCACGAGTGGGGCGGACTGACCCGGTTCGCGCGCTCTTCGATCCACCAGAGCACATGGCGCGAGGACACGGGCATCCGTATCCGGGTGATCGCCGGCGGCAGGGTGGGCGTGGCCTCGTCCAACGATTTCTCGAAGGAAGGAGCCCGCCGGGTAGGAGCGAGCGCACTGGAACTGGCGGAGGTGGCGGCGCCCGATCCACAGTTCCCGGGACTCGCCCCCCGCGCCGACATCCCCGAGAAGCCCGGGGCCTTCGACGAGAACACGGCCGAGACGAACCCGGAGCGGCGGGCCGAGGGAGTGGCTGGACTCGTCGGCCAGCTCCGAGACGGCTTCCATGCGGCCGGTGCCTTCGAGACCACGGCAGTGGAGGTGGCGCTGGCCAACACGGAGGGTCAGTTCTGCTACGCGCCGTACAGCCAGGCCACGGTGTCCACGGTCATTTCGGGTGGCGACGGCGGATCGGGGGCGGCCGACGAAACAGGAGGAAGGATCGGCGATGTCGACCCGGAGGCGGTGGGACGGCGAGCCTTCCAGAAAGCTCGCGATGGCCAGCGTCCGAGAGACATCGAGCCCGGCCGCTACGAGGTCGTCCTCGAGCCGATGGCCGTGGACACCCTGGTGGCGTTCCTCGCGTACATGGGCTTCTCGGGACGGGCCATCCACGAGGGGCGGTCCCCCTTCACCGGCAAGGAGGGCCAGCAGGTCGCCGCACCGTCCATCGACATCTACGACGACGCTCTCTCACCGCACACACTTGGGCTCCCCTTCGACTTCGAGGGAACCCCCAAGCGGCGATTCGACTTGATCGACAAGGGCGTGTTCCGCGGGGGCGTGTACGACCGCCGGAGCGCCAAGATGGCCGGGACCGAGTCGACCGGCCACGCGCTCCCACCTCCAAGCCCCGACGGCGCCTTTCCCCTGAACCTCTTCCTGGGAACCGGTGACGCAACGCTCGAGGACATGATCGCGGCGACGAAGCATGGACTGCTCGTCACCAAGTTCCACTACTCGAACGTGGTCCACCCCATCGAGACCACCATCACCGGCATGACCAGGGATGGGACGTGGCTGATCGAGAACGGCAAGGTCACACACCCGGTGAAGAACCTCCGATTCACCCAGTCCATCCTGGAAGCGTTGTCGAACGTGGAGATGATCGGTCGCGACTCTGCCCTGGTGAGCGAGTTCTTCTTCTCGGCTTCGCGCGTCCCCGCACTCAAGATCTCGAGCTTCAACTTCACCAGCGTCAGCGACCACTAGGGTGGCGCTGGCCATTGTCCTCCTCCTCGGCGGGGCAGCCGTGCTCACCGTGGGAGCGGAAGCGGCCATCCGAGGCGCCGGGAGGTTCGCCCAGGCTCATCGCATCTCGCCGTTCATGCTGGGAGCCCTGCTGTTCGGCGTCGATGTGGAGTCTCTGGGAGCGGCGCTGGTGGCCGCCGGGCGTGGGCAGACCTCGATCGCTGCGGGTGAAGCGTTCGGAACGATCCTGTTCCTCTTCTCCGCCGCTTTCGGTGCCGCTCTCCTGCTTTCGAAGAAGCCGGTGGACGCGCCGAGCCGGGAGATGGTGCTCCTCCCCGCACTTGCCCTGGCCGCAGGGGCCATGGCCATCTCCGATCAGCTTGTGAGTCGGCTGGAAGCATGCGGCTTGGTCGGGATCTACCTCGTCTACATCGGGGCGGTGATCCGAGAAGGGCGGGCCGCCCAGATCCGGGCGGAGGAGATCAAACGGGAGGCTCAGGAAGGGCCGCGGCTGCCGCCCATCGTGCTGGTGCTCCTTGGCCTCGGCCTGGTCTACGTGGGAGCCACGGTGCTGGTCGACGGAGGGATCAGAATCCTGGACCGGACGTCGCTGGCTGCCGGATTCGTCGGGGGCGCCCTCCTCGGCGCCCTGGCCAGCCTGGACGAAGTCCTGCTGGAGGTCCTTCCGGTTCTCCGCGGGATGCCCGAGCTGGCCACGGGCAACCTGTTCGGGACCGTGGCCGCATTCGCCACTGGGGTCATCGGGTTGGCGGCACTGGTCCGTCCGCTCGAGATCGACTCCGCAGCGAGCTCGGCCTTCATCGCCTCCTCCGTCCTGTACGCGGTGGTCGCTCTCGCCTTCCTGCTCAGGGGCCGGGCCGGCAAGCTCGTCGGGATGATCGTGCTGGCCATCTACGCGCTCTGGCTGCTGTTCGCTGTCCGGCTCTAGGATCTAGGGTGGACCCCGGAGTCTGCGAGAACAGGAGGCCGACATGCAGGTTGCTGACATCATGCACCGCGACGTGGTGACGGTGAACGGCCGGGACACGTTCGCCGAGGCCGCGAAGGTCCTCCGGGATCACGGCATCTCTTCGGTCGTCGTGAAAGGCGATCGCGGCCCCTCAGGCATCGTCACAGAGCGCGACTTCGTCGGCCTTGTCGCCGACGGCCTCGACCCGGCGGGCACCAAGATCAGGGATCGCATGAGCCGGGACCTGGCGACGGTGCAACCAAAGGCGGACATCGCCGAGGCGGCCGGGGTGATGGCCGAGCGAGGGATCCGGCACCTTCCGGTGGTAGAAAAGGACAAGTTGGCGGGCATCATCTCCATCCGCGACCTCATGACCTGGGCGGTCGAGGAGATGATGGGCGGCCACGAGCTCCCTGATCTGGAGCGGAGCTCGGCGGCGCTCTCCGCTGCGGTGCAGGTGGAGCGGGCCTCCCGTTAGCCCGGGGGCAGGCACAGGATCTCCCGCTCGGGGGAGACCGCCGGATGAGCGACACATCCGGGCGATGTTCGACGGTCTCGCCCTCCGCTACGACCTTGTGAACGACATTCTGTCGATTGGACTCGACCGGTGGTGGAGGCGAGCCGCGGCATCTGCTCTTCACGTCACCGCAGGCGAACGTTTGCTGGACCTCGGGTGCGGCACGGGGAGGCTCGGGATGGTCCTGGCGTCGGGTCATCCGGTGATCGGTATCGACGTGAGTCGAGCCATGCTCCAGGAGGCCCGGCGTCGCTCGGCAGGCCGGGTTCGTCTGATCCAGGGGAGCGCGTTTCAGCTCCCCTTCCGAGACGCCGGCTTCGGGGGAGCGGCCAGCGCCTTCGTCCTCCGCAACATGGACGACCTTCACAAGGCGTTCGCCGAGCTGGCCCGGGTGGTTGCACCGGGTGGCGGACTGGCGCTCGTCGACATCACCGAACCCTCAAACCCCTTGGTGCGCAGACTCTTCCACACCTACTTCCATGCGGCTGCGCCCGCTGTCGGCGCGCTCGTGGGCAAACGGAGCGAATACAGCTACCTTGTGAGATCGCTGACGCATCTCCCCCCTCCTGAGGAGATGTGCGAGATGCTCCGTCTCGCGGGCTTCGTCGACTGTGCGGCCCGCCCCCTCACCGGCGGAATGGTTACGCTCTTCACCGCTATCCGGGGCGGTCCCGAGGGGGGACCTGCGCATGGGTGAGCTGAATCGACCGATCGGCCTGGGGCTGGCGGCCCGCGGCTCGGTCTCGGACACGGTACGGTGGGCCGAATGGGCCCGAGGGTCCGGCCTCGACTCGGTGTGGATCCACGACTCCTACTTCGAACGCGACGCGGTCACCTACGCCTCTGCCATCGCTTCGCAAGTCGAGGACATCAACGTGGCCATGGGCGCCCTGAACCCGTTCACCAGGCATCCGGTGCTGCTCGCCATGACCGTGAGCGCCGTCGACGAGATGGCCCCCGGCCGGATCATCCTGGGCTTGGGAAGCGCCCTTCCCCTCCGGCTCGCTCAGATGGGGATTCCCTACGACCCCGCGGTTGCGGCCGAGCGGATCTCCACGACCATCGACACCCTTCGTGCCCTCTGGGGCGGTGAGCGGATCCCTCCGGGCGCAGAGGGTGTTCCGCCCGTAGAGCCCATGTTCCCCCCGGTGCATCACGTGCCGATCTACGTCGCCGGTTACCGAACTCCCATGGTCGTGCTTGCCGGGCGCAAGGGTGACGGGTACTTGGCCAGGCCGCTGGAGTCCCTGGCCTCGTTCGGGCAGATGGTGCCCAAGATCCGCCGAGCTTCCCTGGAGGTGGGACGGCCCCACGACGCCGTGCACGTGGCCGGATACCTGTTCGCGCTCATCGACGACACGCGACAAGCGGCCTTGAACCGCGCCAAGCGCGAGCCATTCGTCATCTACATGATGGCGATCCAAACGGACGTGGCCCTTCGCCGGGCCGGCATCGAGCCCGATCTTCGGGATCGAGTGGCCGCCCTGTGGCGTGCCGAGGATTACCACGAGGCTGCCCAATTGATCCCCGATGACATGCTCGACGCATTCCTGCTCTGCGGCTCGAAAGAGGACGTGGCAGCCGGAGTGTGGGACTACCACGAGGCGGGGATGCAGCTCCCGATCCTTCAGCCGGTGGTTCAGAACGAGGACCAGGTCCAAGCCGTCCTGGATGCGGCCGTCGAATTTGGGTCCGAACGAGGCACGGTTGCCACTGTGGCGCCGGCGGCTGTTGACGCCGCCACCCCGGCTCGCTCGCCTTCGGCTCGATCGCGGGGGGCCCCCGGCGGCTACGCGCCGCCGGCCAGCGATCAGCTCGAGCGGCTCGGCACCTACCAACTCGGCCTCGGCAGGCGAATCCGCCGGCGAGCTGGGGCGTGGTACGAGATCATGCGCCCGTTCAGCTTCACGGCGTCGACCGTGCCGGTCGCCGCGGCGGGGGCATTGGCTGCTGTTGATCACCGGTTTCATCTTGCCTTGTTCATCGGGGCGCTCTTCGGCGCGTTGCTCCTGCACATCGGAACCAACGTGGTCAACGAGATCTACGACGTGCGCAAGGGGATCGACTCGATTACGTCCCCACGCGCGAGCCACGCTCTCCTCAAGGGCCGGCTCACGGAAGGGGAGGCTTTCACGCTCGCCTTCGCTGCCTTCCTGGCGGCGACCGCGATCGGGGTCTGGCTGATCGTGGAGAGAGGCTGGGTGGTCGCTCTCCTCGGTCTGATCGGCCTCGTCGGCGGGATCGGCTACACGGGTCCGCCGCTCGCGTACAAGTTCCGGGCGCTCGGGCTCCCCCTGGTCTTCCTCCTCATGGGGCCGCTGATGGTCATCGGGACCTATTACGTGGTTACCGGCACGTTCGACTGGAAGACCGTGGCGGCGAGCATCCCAGTCGGCCTGTTGGTTGCGGCCATCCTGCACGGGAACGAGTGGCGCGACATCGGTGAGGACGCGCGGGCCGGGATCCTCACGTTCTCCATTCGCGTAGGGAGGAAGGCCGCTCACATCGGGTACGTCTCCTTGGTGGTCGGGGCGTACATGGCCCTGGCCATGGCGGTCGCCGCCAAGGCCCTCCCGCCCCTGAGCTTGCTGGCCATGCTCTCGCTGCCCCTACTGGTCCGGGCGATCCGAGCCTCCGAGCTGGGGGCGAGCGGCCAGCAGCGCGCCATCGCCAAGATCGATCTGGAAACCGCGCAGCTCCATGCGGCCTTTGGCGCACTCTTGGTGCTTGGATTGGCCGCTGCAGCGGCCCAAATGAATTGATCGCGATCAACCGCAGCCGAGGACCACATACAGGGGCGCTGGCCGAACAGGAGAAGGATCTCCACCTGATAGTGGGCGTGGCCGCCGCGTACGGAGCGTTCGCCGTCACCTTCCGTGGTTCGTCCCAGCGCTTCTGGCAGCGCATGACCACCACTGGTATCGCTCTGGGGGGCCTGGCCCTGGCCTCCGAGCCGGAGCTTCGCCGCACCAGGATCCGCGGCCGTGACGTCGCGCTTGGGGTGGGCGCGGCGGTCGGGCTGTACGCGATCTTCCAAGCCGGAGACCGTCTGGTTAGGCGGGTGATGCCGAAAGGAGCCGAAGAGATCGGCAGCATCTATTCACTAAGAGGGCTCCGCCCGGAGGCCGAGGTGGCCGCGCGCCTGGCCCTGGTCATCGCTCCCGCGGAGGAGCTGTTCTGGCGGGGCTTCCTGCAGCGACGGCTGGCTCATCGAATCGGGCTGTGGCGGGGAGCCGCTCTCGGAGCGACCGCTTACGCAGGCGCGCACGCGGTGACGGCGAACCTCACGCTGATGGGGGCGGCCGGCGTGGCCGGCGCCTACTGGGCGGCGCTCGCTGCTGCCGGGCTTCCCATGGGCGCGCTCATCGTGAGCCACGTCGTCTGGGACATATGGATCTTCCTGCTCGCGCCCACAGATCTCAGCTCCCGAAGGAGGAACGAGTGAGCATAGGAACAATGGCCCCGCCTACCCATCCAGCGCTGCGCCGACACGCCGAGATGCGCAGGGCGAGCATCCAGAACCGGATCGCCGACGCCGTCACCAAATTCGCCGGCTCCATGGTCTTCGTCTACGTCCACATCGTCTGGTTCGTCCTGTGGATCGGGTTTCGGGTCGAGAAGTTCCCCTTCGGCCTGCTCACGATGATGGTCTCGCTGGAGGCGATCTTCCTGTCCACCTTCCTTCTCATAAGCCAGAACAGGCAGGACGAGCGGCGCCAGTTGCTGGCAGATGCGGAATGGAAACTGGTCCAGGAACAGCAGAACGAGAACGAGCTCGAGGTCAAGCAGAACGAGGAGCTCCTGGACCTCTCGAGACAGATCCTGGAGCTGACTCGACAGATCCATGGTCTCTCTCAACGTGGCGGATCGCCCGAGCGGCCAGGGTAGTGGACCCAGCCTTCCCTCAGTGAGAGCCCGACACCTGGGAGGCGAATGCCGGCGCCGGGGCCGGGGCGCCGTCGACGTAGGTCAGAGAGTTCGTCGGAACCGCCGGGACCCGCGGACCCGGCAACACGATCCCCACCAGGTTCAATGGGTCTGCGGCTGAGATGCGGATCGACTCGCCGCTGCGATCCGACTTCCGCACCGAGCGGAGGACCTCGACGGCCTCCGGCACCGCGTACTGCTCGCCGGTGAAGCTGGTCACGAATCGTCCGCCCCTGATGGTACCCCGAGCCTCCATGCGCCGAAGCGCCCACAGGACCTCCCGCCAGGGAACGGTCAGCGTCTCCCGAGCAAGGAGGCCGCGGAAGACTACGCCCCATCGGGCCAGCAGCTGCTCAGCGACGGCCTCGGCGAGCTCGTCGGGATCTTCGGTCGCCACTGTTCCCGGAACAAGCGACCAGCGCCCGGCCGATCGAGCCACGACCCCCCCGCCCCCACGTCGGAGCCTCCGTCGATCTGCAGACCTGGTCACGCCCCTGCGGAACAGGAGCGATCGGACAGCCTGAAAGCCGTCGGCGGTGACGAGTCCCCGAGCCACCGCGTCCCACAGCGCCTCCTCCACCTCGGTGGGCAGCCGGCGCGTGATCGTGATGAGGTCCGACTGAAAGAGCGCACCGTGGTCCCGGAGCGAATCCAGCACGTCGCGGGTGCGTCCGGGTGCCGGCAGGGCGGGCGTCCGATCCCCTCGGGCCGCCTGCAGCAGCCATGGGAGATCCTCGCGGATGGCCAAGGTGATGGGAGTGGCTCTGGATGGCGTCATGCCGCTCCGTCGAGCGGCTTCATCAACCTCGCCATTTCGCAGCGAGAGCCGCCCCCAGGTGAGATCGCCGGAGAGGCACAGATCGTCGAGCCATTCGCCGCGATATCCCTCGACGCGCGCGCCGAGGACGGCGCCCTCCCACGC
>WNGB01009113.1_pt1 | contig 13973 bp, 13 predicted proteins | sample 5400681 | NCBI WGS metagenome assembly WNGB01 (sample SAMN13153367, study PRJNA577476) | soil metagenome | isolation source: 115 cm soil or saprolite under grassland replicate 2 | place: USA:California | collected 2016-06-15 | reverse complement strand
ATGGCTTACTTCGTCACCGGCGGCACCGGTTTCATCGGCCGTTTTCTGGTCGGCAATCTGCTGAAGCGTGGCGACCCCGTCTATATCCTCGTCCGTAAGGGCTCGCAGAAGAAGCTCGCCGCATTGCGCGAGGAGTGGGGCGCCAGCGAGAAACAGGTGATCGCGGTCGTCGGCGATCTCGCCAAGCCGCTGCTCGGCGTCGCCGAAGGCGATCTGAAAAAGCTCAGCGGAAAGATCAAGCACCTCTTCCACCTCGCCGCGATCTACGATCTCACGGCGGGCGCCGAAGAGCAGGAGCGAACCAACGTCGAAGGCACGCGGCACGTGGTCGAGTTCGCGGAAGCGGTGCAGGCTGGCTGCTTCCACCATGTGAGCTCGATCGCCGCCGCGGGGCTCTACGAAGGCACGTTCCGCGAGGACATGTTCGAGGAAGCCGAGGAGCTCGATCATCCGTACTTCAAGACCAAGCACGATTCCGAAGCCATCGTGCGCAAGGAATGCAAGCGGCCGTGGCGGATCTATCGGCCCGGCTTTGTCGTCGGGCATTCGCAGACCGGGTACATCGACAAGATCGATGGCCCGTACTACTTCTTCAAGCTGATTCAGAGGATGCGCGAGATGCTGCCTGCCTGGGTGCCGACGATCGGCATCGAGGGCGGGCGCATCAATATCGTGCCGGTAGACTTCGTCGCCGACGCGCTGGATCATCTCGCACACAAGAAGGGGCTGGACGGCAAGTGCTTCCACCTCACGGATCCCGATCCGCATCGCATCGGCGAAGTGCTTAACATCTTTGCGAAGGCTGCACACGCGCCGCAGATGACGATGCGCGTCAATGCGCGCATGTTCGGCTTCATCCCAGCCCCGATCCTGTACGGCATAGGATCGCTCGCGCCGATCAAGCGCATGATTCGCGCCGTGCTCAAGGACCTCGGTATCCCCAGCGATGTATTCCAGTTCGTCAATTGGCCGACGCGCTACGACAATCGCGAGGCGGCCAAGGCGCTCAAGGACTCCGGCATCGCGGTGCCGCACCTCGATACTTACGCGGCGAACCTGTGGGATTACTGGGAGCGCCACCTCGATCCCGATCTGTTCATCGACCGCAGCCTGTCCGGGCGCGTCAAGGACAAAGTAGTCGTCGTCACCGGAGCGTCGTCCGGGATCGGCAGGGCGGCGGCGCTCAAGCTCTCCGCCGCAGGCGCAAAGGTCATGCTCGTCGCCCGCGGCGAGGAGAAGCTCGTCGATACCAAGAAGGAGATCGAAGCCGCAGACGGCAAGGCGTGGATCTACACCTGCGATGTCTCCGATATGGCGTCCTGCGACGCACTGGTCGCGAAGGTGCTCAAGGACCACGGCAGCTGCGACTATCTGATCAACAACGCGGGCCGGTCGATCCGCCGCGGCGTGCTCAATTCACTCGATCGCTTCCACGATTTCGAGCGGACGATGCAGCTTAACTACTTCGGAGCGTTACGCCTCATCATGGGCTTCGTGCCCGGCATGGTGGCGAACAAACACGGCCACATCATCAACATCTCGTCGATCGGTGTGCTGTCCAACGCCCCGCGGTTCTCGGCATACGTGGCGTCGAAGTCCGCGCTCGACTCGTTTGCTGCCTGCGCCGCGTCGGAGTTCATCGACAAGGGAATTGACTTCACGACGATCAACATGCCGCTGGTGCGCACGCCGATGATCGCGCCGACCAAGATGTACGAGAACGTGCCCACGCTCTCGCCCGAAGAGGCTGCGGATCTCATCGTCGAGGCGATCGTGTACAAGCCCGTCCGCATCGCGACCCGGCTGGGCGTCTTCGGCGCTGTCTCCCATGCGATCGCGCCCAAGCTCACGCAGATTTTGCTCAACACCGCTTTCAACATGTTCCCCGATTCGGCCGCCGCGGCAGGCAAGAAGGAGGGCGAGATAAGACTCAGCGCCGAGCAGATGGCGTTTGCGCAGCTGACGCAGGGGATTCACTGGTAGCGATTCACCGGGGCCCTCGCGCAATCCATGCAGGCATCGCCTGGCGTCGTCACTTTCCTGTTCACCGATATCGAGGGCAGCACCCGGCTTTGGGAGCAGGAACCCGAACGGATGCGCCCGGCCTTGGCGCGCCACGACGCGATCGCGAAGGCGGCAGTGGCGCGGCACCGCGGCACGATCGTGAAAATGGCCGGCGACGGCGTCCACGCCGCCTTCAATGATCCCCTCGACGCCGTAGGCGCGACGCTAGAGTTGCAGCAGGCGCTTGCTGCCCCCGAAACGACCGGCGGCATCGCCTTGCGGATACGTTGCGGGCTGCACGCCGGCGTCGACGAGCGCCGCGACAACGACTTCTTCGGCCGCGCGGTCAACCGCGCCGCGCGGATAACGAGTGTTGCGCATGGCGGTCAGGTGCTGGTGTCGGAGGCAGTGGCTGTCCTGATTCGAGAGCGCTTGCCCGCCGATGTCTCGCTGCGCGATCTGGGCTCGGTGCGGCTGCGCGATCTGGCTGGTCCCGAGCGCGTTTACCAGGTCGTACACCCAAAGCTTCGGTTAGATTTTCCGGCGTTGCGGGCGCTCGAAGCGACGCCGAACAATCTACCGCAGCAGGTGACTTCGTTCGTCGGTCGCGAGCGCGAGTTGGCCGAAATCGCGAAATCGCTGGATAACGCCCGGCTGCTGACGCTGCTCGGTGTAGGCGGCATCGGCAAGACGCGCCTGTCGCTGCAGGCAGCAGCCAACGTGCTGGAGGCTTTCCCGGACGGTGTATGGTTCGTGGAATTCGCGCCACTGGCGGATGCGCAGCTGGTGTCGCAGGCGGTGGCGTCGGTCCTCGGCGTCAAGGAAGAGGCCGGGCGTCCAATAGTCGAAGCGTTGGAGAAGCACGTCAAGGACCGACAACTGCTGCTCATCCTGGACAACTGCGAGCATCTCCTGCACGCCTGCGCTGAACTGGCGCAGCAGTTGCTCCAATCGGGTCCGCGACTGAAGATCCTTGCGTCGAGCCGCGAGCACTTGCATGTGGCGGGCGAGACGACCTATCCGGTGCCGGCGCTTGCGGTTCCCGATCCGGCGATGGTGATAACCCCCGCAGCGCTGACACAATATGAATCGGTGCGGCTGCTGGTCGACCGCGCGATCGCGGCGGTACCTGCGTTTCAAGTGACTGGGCAGAACGCCGCGTCGATAAGCGAGATCTGCCGTCGTCTCGATGGCATCCCTCTCGCGATCGAACTCGCAGCGGCGCGCGTGCGCGCGCTTTCGGTCGAGAACATCGCGGCGCGCTTGAATGACCGTTTCCGCCTGCTGACTGGTGGCAGCCGTACCGCGCTCCCGCGTCAGCAAACGCTTCGCGCGTTGATCGACTGGAGCTACGACCTTCTCACGGAAAGTGAGCGCACTCTGTTCCGCCGACTCGCCGTCTTCGCCGGTGGGTGGACCGTTGAGGCAGCCGAGGCGGTGTGCGCCAGTGGTGATGTGCGTGAATCGGACGTGCTCGATCTCCTGGCCAATCTGGTGGAGAAATCACTGGTCGTTCTGGAATCCGAGGGCGGACGCTATCGGTTGCTCGAGACGGTACGACAGTATGCGCAGGAGCTGCTGAATGAATCGGGTGAAGATGCACAGGCGCGCACACGCCATCTGGCCTTCTATCTGGCACTCGCAGAGAAGGCGCAGCCGGAGCTTGTCGGCCCGCAGCAGGGAGCGTGGCTCGCACAGCTCGATCTCGAGCGGGAGAACTTTCTATTGGCGCACGCCTGGGCGGAGCACGCCGAGGGAGGAGGCCCGAAGGGGTTGAGGCTGGTTTCCGCGCTGAAGCCTTACTGGATTAATCGGGGACTCCTCGGCCTCGGGCTTCGGTTGACGGTAGAGTCGCTGATGCGTCCCGAGGTGCAGACGCGCAACTTGGGCCGATGTCGCGGCCTGTTCAACGCGGGGCAGCTGGGTTGCTGGATGGGCCGCTACGAGGAGGCGCGGGCGTATCTCGAGGAGAGCCTAGAGATCGCACGGGGGATCGGTGACAAGGGACGGATCGCGCAGGTGCTACAGCCGCTCGGGATGGCTTCTCTTGGCCAAGGCGATTCCGCAGCCGCGCGACAATACCTGAACGAGGGGCTCGCCCTCGCTCGGCAGCTTGGCGACAAGCGCGAGCTCGCTGCCGCGCTTAATGCGATGGCACAGCTTCAGCGCGTCGAAGGTGGCTTGGATGTAGCTGAATCCCTCTACGAAAACGTCATCGGGCTCGCCCGCGAACTAGGGGACCGCGAGAGTATCGCCGTTGGTCTTCTCAATCTTGCCATGGTCTCGATCGGCCGCGGGTCGGGCGGTCGCGCCCGAGAGATGTTGCTCGAGGTGCTCGCAATTGCAGCAGAGATCGGGTCAAAACCCGCAGGTCAGAGTGCGCTGGAAGTCTCCGCCGGCCTGGCGACGTTCCGTAAAGACTGGGAGCGCGCCGCGCGGCTCTTCGGGGTGGCAGAGGCGCAGACGGCGCAGACCGGACTTCACCGCGATCCCACCGACGAGGCGTTTCTCTTGCCACTGATTGCGAAAGCGCGGACGGCACTAGGCCCGGCGGACTTCGCCGCGGCAGAGGCGTCCGGCCACGCGCTATCCTACGAGGACGCGTTGGCAGAGGTGCTCACGTGGCTCGAAGACCAGTCCTAATCGACCGCAGCAGGTCTACGTTGGAAGTCTCGCTATCGCGTTGCCTCGATCACCTGACCCGCGACGCAAGCTAGTTTCCGTTCACGATCCAAGGGTCAATCATATACACCCGATCTAAACCGTCGCGGAAGATCACCTTGTACCAGTATGCTTGCCCGGCTTTGGTGTTTTTGGCACGCCAATGATATTGGTCCTTACATTTTTTCTTCGGGCCACTTGGATTCCCCGTCGCCGACTGGTTGTCAAACTGGTTATAGTCATCGACCTGCTTCAGAAAGACGCCATCACCCAACTCGGTGCAGAATCCGTAGTCAGAATTTGGTGGAAATTTCCAATATATATCGACGTCCTTGTTATCAGAAGCGAGGTAGAGCGGGTCGCGATCCAGTTCGCCGGTCCAACTACCAAACCAGTAGGGGACAACCGTGGCCTCACACGCCCCGCCCTTTTTGCACGTGTACTGCTTGGCCTCAGACCATCCCAGGCTGCCAACAGGAAGGTAAGTCGTCTTGCACGCCACGAGCGTGAAGCTGGCGGCAATCACAAAAGACAAAACTCTTGCTTTCATTTTGGCTTCTCCCAAGTGGCAGCGGTGTGATCCACTAAAGCTTGCTCTCCACTTTCAATTGCGGAAATCGGAAGGAAAACGGCATCGTGAAGCGGGCGACCGCGTCTACTGTCCGTTGGCGATGAATGGATCTTTGGCAGCACACGCGTTGTTGTCTTTGTTGAGCAAGTTGAGGGTGTACTTATAGGTCTGGGTAGACGAGTTCATGTCCTTCAACGTGTACTTCCTGTTCTGACTTGTCAGGTTACGATGATGAAACTCCCCTGCCGGAGGAGCCGGGCTCGTGCCGAACACGATGCCGGTCTCAACCGAAGGGAACGTGTATCCCTGTGTCGTGATGTCCCAGTGAATTTCGGGGCCATTGTTGTCATTGCCGTGATTGTTTTTGTCGATCGGCATCGTGGGTGGCTGAACCGAAATGTGGTCGGCGTTGCTGCAATCCCCATTGACTGTTACGATAATGAAGCATGCGTTTGCAGTACACTTTGGCGGAGGGGGAGGAGCCGGTGGCGGAGGAGCTGTCTCGCGCGAACACCCTGCCAAAACGAGACCCGCCACGATCGTGGAACAGAAGGCTTTGGTTGCCATTTGTTTCTCCCTGGTCCTGCTTGCGCTGCCCGCGTGGCACCCACGGCAGATCCTTGATTCGACCGCTCATCCCACGGTCATGAATCGCAATAACATCATAAACTGTCTGTAGCCTACTGCAACGTTGGTCGCTCAAAGCAATCGCGTAGGCCGCAAGCTGTAAAAATGCATTCGCGCCTTGGCGTGCCCGCCGACCCTCGTCAGAATCCCCAGTGGAGACACTGGCCGAACAAAGGTCGGCGCATGCGATTCAGCCTCCGGTCTAGGTATTCGCGATCGCGCTTCCAACGAGTTGCGCCACCCGCCGATCCCCAAGCAACGCATTGTGCGCAACCCCTACGAGCGCGATGTTCTCCGCGTTGCCGAGCACAGAGCTCGCCTGCGGCGCGACCATGCTGTCGTGCCGCGACCAGATCGAGGTAGTCGGCACCGGCGCGGTTCTGTTCTCGTCACGGTTTAGATCCGTCAGCCAGGCATTGCCGGGCCGCATTTGCGCAAGGCAGGTGCCTGGAAAGCTCCACGCCAGCATGCTCCCGTGATGCGGCGCCCCGATCGTGATGAGCTTGGCGACGCGCGCGGCGCCGAAACGGCGTAGATAAGCACGCGAGACCAGACCGCCCATGCTGTGCGCAACGAGCACGACGCGCTCGGCGCCGGTCGCGGCCCGGATCGCCTCGATCCGGGTGTGGAGCTGCTCGGCGAACCATTCGATATCGGCGAGCGGCGGCCCGTAGTTGATCGTATAGATCGGTGCGCCGCCATTGCTCACCAGGAAGCGCAGCAGCGAGAGCCATACGCCGTCGTTCACCAACACGCCGTGGACGAGTACAACCGGCCGCTGCGCCGGAACAGGCGCCGGATCGCGGATCAGCAATCGATGCAGCACCATCAGCACCCACGACGCAGCGACGGTCCATATTTCGGTCCCGTAGAGGCGCAGCGTCGAAGCAAAACCGATATGCGCCTCTGGCGGCCGCGGCGTGCGCCAGATCCATGAGAGCGCGAACCACAGCGTGACAAGAACGAACGCCGGCGCAAAATAGGCAATCGGTGCACCGACGACAAACCACCACGCGGCCGCGCCTTGGGAGATCCAGTGCACTGCCCAGCCGACATACGCGGCGACGCCAGCGACGAGTGCGACAAAAAGCAGGAATGCGGTCATCGGACGATTCGGCGAGAGCGGGCGCGCGGCGCGCGTAGTGTAACCCCAGGCATGTCCCCGCCCGTGAAAGCGCCGGATGTCGATCAAGCCTGCTTCGGGTCTTCGCCAGCGTCCTGCGGAAGCGATTGAGCTACTCAACGGCAGAAATTCTAGCGCGCCCCCGATTGGCCCGATTCCGCGCGCCAGGTCTTGAGTGCAGCCAGCGCATCGGCGATTTCAGGGATGAGCTGCACGCCGGGCAGGCTCTTGCGCAGCCGCCGTGTGACCTCTCCGCCGGCCCAGAGCGCAACCGCGGGAGGCAGCGCTCGCCGCAGCGACGCCAGGGCTTCCCCGATCTGCCGCAGAGGGAAAGCCATTGAAAACGACAGCGCGACAACGTGCGCCTTGTGTGCGAGGGCAGCGCGGCGGATGTCCTCGAAAGGCGTCTGCGTCCCGAGCGAGATGCACTGCGCGCCTTCGGGCGAGATGAGCGCATCGACCATCAACAATCCGATGCCGTGCTGCTCGCCCGGCACCGTGGTAAGCAGAATCCGGGGTGGACCGGACTGCCGAGGAAAAGCGCTGATCGCGCTGCGCAGCGCTGCCTGCAACTGCTCGGTATATAAGTGCTCTTCGAAGACCTGGAGCTCTCCGCGCATCCACGCTTCGCCGACCGCGCGATTGAGCGGCGTGACAGTCTCGATGACAAAGCGCTGCACGCCGTGCCGGAGCAACAGGTTTGTTAGCGTACTATGCAGCCCGGCGACATCGTGCGCCTTGAGCAGTGTCAACACGTCGCGTTCGATGGCGGGCGCGATCGCGTCACGCCGCGGATGAACGCGTTGCTCGGCGAGTGCATTGAGCTCGGCTAGCGATTGCCGGATAAGTTTTCCCGGCCGCAGGCCGGTATCCATCAAGCGCTTGATCGCGCGCAGCTTCGCGACGTCGTCCGCGGCATATTGGCGCTCGGCGTTATCGTCGCGATCGGGGTGCGGAAAACCGTAGCGACGCTCCCAGATGCGCAGGACGTCTTTGGACAATCCGGTTTCGCGCTCGACCGCACTGATGTTAAGTGCAGCGCCGGAGGATTCCATCAGGCAAGACTCGTCGGCAATAACACGCGGACCTGCTTGAGAAGCATCGACTAAGATAAACGTGTTGTATGAGGATGTCCATGACAAAGGGCGGTGCTATACTCTCCGTGTCGCAGTTCATCGGACACGGCCATGCGTCGGTTGCGTTCTTTTGCCGCGTCGTCGCCGCCGCGCTCGCCGCGCTGGGGGCCGTCGCCTTGAGCGCTGCGGCTGTTCCCGCATACGCGCAGGCGGCAGCCGGTCCTTGGCCGGCTCTGCTCGCTCGTGAGTTCAACCGCCTGCAAACCGGAGTCGCTTTGCCAGTACCGCGGCAAGGCACTCTACGAGCTACTGCGGGCTCGCCGACAAGCCCGCATCGCAAAAGGGTTGAACGGCACGCACGAGTCGGCATATGGTTTGGAACCGGCGCCCGGTGCGCGCGCCAAGACAGGAGTCTGCTGTGAACGCCCCCGAATACCTGCCGCTGCCTGACACGCAATCGCTGCCCGACGTGCGCGAGCTTCCCATCGAGCGCGTCGGCGTCAAGGGGCTGCGCTATCCGATCGCGCTGCGCACAGCCGACGACGCAGTGCAGAATACGATCGCCGAGTTCGGGATGTACGTAGGGCTCGCGCACGACGTCAAGGGCACCCATATGTCGCGGTTCGTCGAGATCCTCGAAGAACGCCGCGCGCCGCTCGATCTCGCCGGATTTCGCGCCATGCATCAGCGCATGCTCGCTCGCCTCGGTGCGGTCACCGGACGTCTCGACATGCGGTTTACGTATTTCATCCGCAAGGCTGCCCCAGTTTCGGGCGTGGAGAGCCTGCTCGATTACGACGCGATGTGGGCTGCGGAGACGGGCGGCGACGGACGGACGCGGCTCACTGTCGGGCTCATGGCACCGGTGACGAGCCTGTGCCCATGCTCCAAGAAAATCGCCGACTACGGCGCCCATAACCAGCGCTCGCACATCACCGTGCGCGTGGAAGTCGCCGTGGGCGAGCTTGGGCTCGAAGAGCTCGCGCGTATCGCAGAGGAGGAGGCCTCCTCCGAGCTTTACGGTCTGCTCAAGCGCTCCGACGAGAAGTTCGTCACCGAGCGCGCCTACGACAATCCCAAGTTCGTCGAAGACCTGGTGCGCGACATCGCCCTGAGGCTCAAAGGTGATCCGCGAATCGGTCGCTTTTGGATCGCATCCGAGAACTTCGAATCCATCCACAACCATTCTGCGTATGCAGAAATTGCAGGTGTAGGCGCAGCGCTCGCCGACTGACGCGAGTGCATCGCGCGCCAGGAAATTTTTGACAGCGCCGCGCGTGATCGCGGATAATATCGCCCCTTCGGCGAGCTAGCTCAGCTGGTTAGAGCAGAGGAATCATAATCCTTTGGTCGGGGGTTCGAGTCCCTCGCTCGCTACCACATCCCAGCGAGGACTTGCCGCGCGGCAAGTCCTCCCATGATCGATCCACGTCGATGACCGAGGCCGACTTCGCGTCCCGCTGCAACAGCCATCGCGGCTACCTTCTGCGGGTCGCAGTGCTGCAACTGCGCGACAACGATGTCGCCGAGGACATCGTGCAGGACACGCTGGTCGCAGCACTCCAGGGCGCGCAGGGCTTTTCGGGCCGCTCGAGCCTCAAAACCTGGCTTACCGGCATCCTCAAGCACAAGATTGTCGACGCGATCCGCCGCAAGAGCCGCGAGCCCGCCTTCGCATCGCTCGACGAGGAGTGCCAGATCGAGGACTTCGACGCGCTGTTCGACGACGCTGGCCACTGGGAAAACCCGCCGGCGGACTGGGGCGACCCGGAATCGCAGCTCTCGCGGGCGCAGTTCTTCGACATCATGCAGTTCTGCCTGGACAAGCTGCCGCCGAACACCGCCCGGGTATTCATGATGCGCGAGGTTATGGAGCTGGAAAGCAACGAGATCTGTAAGGAACTGTCGATCACGTCGACCAACCTGTGGGTCATTCTGTATCGGGCCAGGATGGCGCTTCGCCAGTGTCTGGAGCAGAACTGGTTCGCGCAGGCGGGCCGGGGCACGTGACCCGTGACGGTGCTACGTAAATTGGGCCGACTGATCTCATGCAAGGATGCGAGCCGAGCGATCTCGCAGATGCAGGACGGGAACGTTCCCTTCCCGCTGTATCTGCGTATCCGGTTGCACCTCATCTGGTGCGAGGCGTGCAAGCGCTTCGAGCAGCAGATGCGCTTCCTGCACACGGCGATGCGACGGTATCGGCAGTAGACCCGCCGCCAGGCACCCGGCGCCGCCAACGGACCGGGACGCCGTCGCGTGGTAAAATTGCGGTGGTTCCAACTGATCGTCCGCCGTGCTCTCGATCGTCGTTAACGGCTCGTCCCGTGTCTGCACCGACCAGGCAACGGTTGCCGACCTGATCCGCGAGCTTGCGCTCGAAGGCAAGCGCGTGGCGGTCGAGCGCAATGGCGAGATCGTGCCTAAGAGCCGCCTTGCCGAGACGCCTCTCGCCAACGGCGACCGAATCGAAGTCGTCCGCGCCGTCGGCGGCGGTTGATGGTCTTGTCCGATGAACGCTCCTAACGAGAATCTCGCCCTCGCGCACGACGACCCGCTGATCATCGCTGGCCGCGCGTATCGCTCGCGGCTGCTCGTCGGCACAGGCAAATACAAGGATTTTGCCCAGACGCGTGCGGCGATCGACGCTTCGGGCGCGCAAATCGTGACCGTCGCGATCCGCCGCACCAACATCGGCCAGAATCCCAACGAGCCGTCGCTGCTCGACCATTTGCCGCCGTCGCAGTTCACGCTGCTGCCCAACACCGCCGGCTGCTACACGGTCGACGATTCCGTGCGCACATTGAAGCTCGCTCGCGAGCTGCTCGACGGCCACGCCCTGGTCAAGCTCGAAGTGCTGGGCGACCCGCACACGCTTTTCCCCAATGTGCGCGAGACGATTCGCGCCGCCGAGATCCTCATCAAAGACGGCTTCGAGGTCATGGTCTACACCTCCGACGATCCGATCGCCGCGCGGGAGCTGGAGGCCGTCGGCTGCGTGGCGATCATGCCGCTCGCATCGCTTATAGGCTCGGGCATGGGGATTCTCAACCCGTGGAACCTGAAGCTCATCATCGAGCAGGCGAAGGTACCTGTGCTCGTCGACGCGGGCGTCGGCACTGCGTCGGACGCCGCGATCGCGATGGAGCTCGGCTGCGCCGGTGTGCTGATGAACACCGCAATCGCGCTCGCGCAGGATCCCGTGTTGATGGCGGGCGCGATGAGGAAGGCGGTCGAAGCGGGACGCGAAGCCTTCCGCGCTGGCCGCATGCCGCGCAAGTTCTACGCCGCGAGCCCCAGCTCACCGACAGCCGGCCTTATCGGCTGACCGAGTCGTAGCGACTTCGCGATGTTGCGCTCTCGCGTCCTCGCCGCAGTTCTCTGCTGCGCCGCGCTCGTGGGCGGGGCTGCCTATGGCGCGCAGCTTTCGGACGCCGAAATCGGGGAGATCTGTGCGCAAGCCGAGGACGCGGCGCATTGCGGAAGACTGGTCGAGGCCGCCCAGCTCAAGCGCCTGCCCAACCTCGCGCGACGCGAGGGTGACGCGCTCATGATTTCGCTCTTTCCGTCCGGCGTCGCGACTTTCACCGACAGCGACGATCCGGTCGGTGGCCGTTCGTACAGCTTGTGGGATTACCTGGACGGCATCAACGCGGTGCTCGTCTATACGACGGCCGGCGACAAGGCGAGCTTTACTCTGCTGACGCGGTCGAACAATCGGCGTTACGAGCTGCCGACCGAGCCTCAGCTCTCGCCCGATCGGCAACGTTTGGCCACCGTCGATGTATGCCAGACGCAGTGCAGTAAGGAGATCGCCATCTGGCGGATCACGCCGGAGAGCCTGCGCAAGGAACTCGTATGGAGTGCAGGGGGCTGGGCCGATGCCACGGCCAAATGGAAGGATGCGGAAACGCTAGCAATTGAATACAGCGTGGACGGCGCGACGGCGGCAGGGACGGTCGAGCGGAAGTTGAGCGACCCGAGCTGGAAACGCGTCCGATGACCGAACCGCGCGCGGGTTCTCTCCGCCGACCCATACGCAGCTTCGTGCTGCGCCAAGGCCGATTCTCGCCCGCGCAGCAACGCGCGCGCGAAACCTTGTTGCCGCGCCTCGGCATTCCCTTCGCGCCGGCGCTGCTCGACTTCGATCTCGTCTTCGGCCGCAAGGCGCCGCGGATCCTCGAGATCGGCTTCGGCATGGGCGAGACGACCGCCGCCATCGCGCAGGCGATGCCCGAACACGACTTCCTCGCCGTCGAGGTTCACGCGCCGGGCGTGGGCGGACTGCTCAAGCTGATCGATGAACGTGGGCTCGCCAACGTGCGCATCGTTCAGCACGACGCGGCCGAGGTGGTTGCGCAAATGACTCCGGTCGCGTCGCTCGCGGGCATCCACATCTTCTTTCCCGACCCGTGGCCGAAGAAGCGGCACCACAAACGCCGCCTGCTGCAGCCGCCGTTCGTGCACGAGCTTGCGCTCCGGCTTGCCGCCGGCGGCGTTTTGCATGCGGCGACCGACTGGGAGGACTATGCTGCGAAAATCTTGGCTGCGTTCGATGCCGAACCCCTGCTCGAGAACTCTGCCGACGGCTACGCCCCGCGACCCGCATACCGGCCGCTTACCAAGTTCGAGCGCCGCGGCATCCGCCTCGGGCACGGGGTGTGGGATGTCGTCTTTCGGAGGCGGTGAGGCGCCGCCGATGAAAGCGTCGTAACGAACCACATATCACCACGCATGCGATTGTCGACACAAATATCGCAGGGTTTCCGTAAGCTTGCGACCTTCCGCCATTCGCGAGATGTTTCGTCCGACGGCCGGAAGGTCCAGTTCCGGTGCAACATCTGCGGCGGCGCCTGTTCCGTGCCGGAGGCGGAACTCCAACGTGAGGTACCATCCTGTGCCCGCTGCGGGTCGACGGTGCGCAACCGGGCCATCGTGCACCTGCTCACGACCGAGTTGTTCGGCCGAAGCATGACCATCCGCGAGTTGCCACGGCGTCGCGACATCAGCGGCATAGGGCTATCGGATACCGAAAATTACGCCAAGCGGCTCAGCGACAGACTCGGCTATACAAATACCTTCTTCCACCAGGAGCCAAGGCTGGATATCGCGGCCGCGCCGGAGGCTCTCACTCACCGTTTCGATTTCATCATTGCCAGCGACGTATTCGAGCATATCGCGCCTCCGGTATCACGGGCCTTCGTAAACGTGCGTCGACTGCTTAAACCGCACGGCGTTTTCATTTTTTCCGTGCCTTATTCGCTCGAACCGGAAACGCGCGAGCATTTTCCGGATTTGTACGACTACCGGCTTATCGAGATGGACGGTTCCTGGCGCCTGGAGAACCGGACCACCGACGGACGGCAGCAAGTTTTCTCCGACCTTGTTTTTCATGGAGGTCCGGGTTCGACGCTGGAGATGCGGCTTTTTTCGCGCAACAGCCTGATCCGTGAGTTCGTCAACGCCGGCTTTGCGGCGGTACGCATTGCCGACGAGCCGCAACCTGCTTACGGGATCGCCTGGCCGGAACCATGGTCGGTTCCGATGGTGGCGTACGCCATGCTCGACAGATAGCGCGATCTCCGGGTTGGCAGGCGACCCCGCAGGGACTGGAAAGTGCGTGATGGATGTAGACCGAGTATTTGATCCGGGCAGTTATCCGATTCGCGTCCATCATGGGCGCGACCTAGGCGCTGGCTATTTGCGAGGATGGGGACTCGAGTTCGGCAGGCTCTACGAGGAGCGAGTGGAGAAGGACCCGCTTTTCCGAGGGGCTCTGGGCTACGCGACGCGCCGCGGAACGGTCGTGACACGCCACAAGCTCGCCAACGTCTTCGTTATCCTGAAATATGGCTGGCCGGCTCTGCGCGGCGACGTTTTCGAATTCGGCAGCTACCGTGGTGGGTCTGCA
>WNGB01009112.1_pt1 | contig 13974 bp, 12 predicted proteins | sample 5400681 | NCBI WGS metagenome assembly WNGB01 (sample SAMN13153367, study PRJNA577476) | soil metagenome | isolation source: 115 cm soil or saprolite under grassland replicate 2 | place: USA:California | collected 2016-06-15 | reverse complement strand
ATCGAGCAAGGGATGTCGGAGCGCGAGATGCTGGAGGCCCAAGCCGAGTTCGGGTCCCGGCTGACCCCCCTCATGGAACAGGCGCTCCTCGCCGCATATCGCGGACAGCAGGAACACGCGTGGAAGAATGCCCTCGAGGAGTTCGTCGAGGGTGCGCTAGAACGGACCGGCCGGCTTAACCGGTTGAATCGTCCCCCGGCAATGTGCTTCCTGGACATCACCGGGTACACCCGGCTGACCGAGGAACGGGGAGACGAGGCTGCGGCTGAGGTGGCGGAGCGATTGGCCGCTCTCGTCCGACGATCCTCCCAGGAACATAAGGGGGAACCGGTGAAGTGGCTAGGCGATGGCGTGATGTTCTACTTCCCGGACCCTGGGCAAGGCGTGGTGGCCGCGCTCCAGATGGTGGAGGGGGTGGCGATGGAAGGACTCCCACCCGCCCACGTGGGGATGCATGCCGGACCGGTGGTGTTCCAGGAGGGGGACTACTTCGGCCGGACCGTGAACATCTCGGCCAGGATCGCCGAGTACGCCAGGCCCGGCGAGGTGCTGGTGAGCCAGGAGGTCGTGGACGTGGCCCAGGGAATGCCGGTGATATTCGCGGAGATCGGGTCCGTCGAGCTGAAAGGAGTATCGGGCACCCTCACCCTCCACAGGGCTTCGCGGGCGGGATAGGTCGTCGCGCCAACTATCCACGGCGCGCAGCACCAGTCCGCCACGACGTCAGCCCGACGTCGCCCCATTTTCCCCGCCCAGGGCGACCCGCCGGGTCATGAACAACTCATCCACGAGTACCACAGGGCTGCGGCATGATCATGTCGAGGTCTTTGGCACCCGACACCCGATTCTGGAGCCCGACAGGCCGCCGGTGGCGGCTGTGGCCCGTCCCCTTCAACCCCCGGTGGTGTCGGCTGAGGACGGCTTCCACCGTCGATAGACGGGCATCTCATCGGCCGAGTACTCAGTCGCCACCGCCTCCTCGATCGAGCACGCGTAGTGGGCGAGCCCGTAGGGGGTCTGGCCGGGGCGCGCCATCACCGCGGGGTGGGACGGGGAGATCGGTTCGAGCAACCCTCGGGCCATGAACTCGCCGAATGCGCCAGCGTGGTCCTCCCACGGCTGCGCCGTGTGCAAGGCGTAGCGTGGGTCGCGCGCCACCTCACGCATCTTCGGGCTCGTGTTCCGGAACGAGACGCAGAGCAGCCCGGCCGCGAGCCAGGGGGAGACCGGGTGCACGCGCGGTCCGCCGTCGAGCCGGAGCGTGGCCTGGTACACGATCCGACCCTCCATCCGCTCCCGGGCGAAGGCGGCCAGATCCGGCTGGGCGTTCGCGAATTCAGCCCAGGTGGCCACGACGGACCTAGCCTACGGCCGTACCCGACGGAGCCACGGTCGGTGAGCGCCTGTTCCTAACGCTCAGAGCTGAGGCGCCGACAAGAGTCATCCTCGCCAGCGTTCCGAAGAAGATCGGATGCCCGCCCGCCGCCGGGGCATCCGGGAGAACGCCTACACACCCGGGCCCTTACCCGGTCCTGCGCTCTGGTCAGCGCGAAAGCGCGATGTCGTAGGGTTCGTTCTTCTGGGTTTGTCGGTCCTCCGTGGGAGGATCACGGCATGTCGTCCCGTCGAATCGCCGTCTGCCTCGAGGTCACCCCGAAGCAGATCTTCGCCTCCGCGCTCGACTGGCCGGGCTGGGGCCGTGCCGGCCGGGACGAGGGTGCCGCACTGGAGGCGCTGGACAGCTACGCCGGGAGGTACGCGCCGGTAGCCGATCAGGCGGGGGTCAGCTTCCCGTCCACGGTCGCCTTCGACGTCGTCGAGCGGGTGCCCGGCGGGCCCACCACCGCGTTCGCCGCACCCGAATGTCGCCGTCCGTTCCCCCAAGCGACCGCCCAGGCCGAACGGGCGAAGGTGACCCCGGCCGCGGCCTGGCGCCTTGTCGGCCTGGTCACCGCGACCTGGGCGACCTTCGACGAGGTCGCCGCCGCGTCACCGGCCGAGCTGCGCAAGGGCCCACGGGGTGGCGGCCGGGACCGGGACAAGCTGATCGACCACGTGATCAGCGCCGAGACGGCCTACGCGCGCAAGCTCGGGTTGAAGCTCAAGCAGCCGGACATCGATGACATCGACGCGATCGAGCACCTGCGCGAGGCGATTGCCGCCGTGATGGGCGCCCCTTCGGACGGCTCACCCGTGGTGCCCAGCGGCTGGACTACGCGTTACGCCGCCCGTCGGATCGCCTGGCACGTCCTCGAACATACCTGGGAGATGCAGGACCGGGCGGAGAGTTAGGTGGTCCAACCGCGGGGAGTCGGACCAGACCTCCGACGCTTGGTGCGGCTGCGACAACGGCTGTGATTGCATCTGATCCGGCGGGCGGCCGCCAGCCGACTTGACACCTGATCTCCCGCTGCGCCGCACGCCGTGCTGCTGCCGCGCGCCCCCGTCGAGCCGTCGGCCACAGTCTCGATTCCCGCTCGCTGAGGCAGAGGGAACACTGTAAGAACTCGAACGGAGAAGGTCAGGCGATTTGGGTTGGTGCTCGGAACTGGGGTCGCGTCGCCTGCTGAGTGTGGCACCGGCCGATCGGATTGACTGTGCGGTCGCCGAGCGATGGTCTTGGCTGATACGTGCCCGGCAGCCACAAGCGATGGGGCGGGAGGAGGCTGTCGGGGGTTGGCGGAAGCGCTTCGCGGATAAGGGAGTCGACGGGGTCGGCAAGATCGCCGAGGGACGTGGGCGCAAGTCGTGGCTGCCGCCCGGCACGGTCGAAGCGGTGATCCACGACACCCTGCATGAGGTCCCCGAAGACGGCTCGACGCAGTGGACGACGCGTTCGATGGCCAAGCGTTTCAGGATCGGCAAGGACTCGGTCGCCCGCATCTGGCGTGACCACGAGCTCAAGCCGTGGCGGGTCGAGTTTTTCAAGATCTCGAACGATCCCCACTTCGAGGACAAGCTCGTCGACGTGGTTGGCCTCTACCTGGACCCGCCCGAGCGGGCGGTGGTGTTCAGCTTCGACGAGAAGACGCAGTGCCAGGCCCTCGACCGCACCCAGCCGAGCCTGCCGATGCGGCCGGGACGAGGGGGCACGCTCACCCACGACTACAAGCGGAACGGCACCACCGATCTCTTCGCGGCATTCAACGTCGGTACCGGTGAAGTGATCTACGACTGCAAGAGGCGCCACACCGCAAAGGACGTGCTCAGCTTCTTCAAGCTGATCGACCTGCACGTTCCGCGCGAGCTCGACATCCATGTGGTGCTCGACAACCTTTCCGCCCACAGGGCGCCGGAGATCAAGACCTGGCTCGCTCATCCAAAGCGCGCCCGCTGGCACCTCCATTTCACGCCGACCTCGAGCTCCTGGCTCAATCTCGTCGAAGGCTGGTTCAAGCTCCTCACCGAGCGGCGCCTACGCCACGGCGTGTTCTCGAGCGTCGAGGCGCTGGGAGAGGCGATAGAGTTGTGGGCCGAGCACTGGAACGACGATCCCAAGCCCTTCGTCTGGCGCAAGACCGCCGAAGAGATCATCGAGAAGGTGCGGCGCGGACGAGCAGCGCTTCACCAGGTCCACGCCAGCCGCACCACTAGTGCCAGAACCAGGAGGACCTTCCGCATGTCGCAAGTTGCACTTCGGCCGGTAGAAGTTGGGGATCTCGACGCGATCTTCGAGCAGATGCGCGACCCGGAATCAGTACGCATGGCGGCATTCACGCCTGAAGACCCGAACGATCGAAGCGCCTTCGACGCCCATATGGCGAAGGTCATGTCCTCCTCTGAGAACAGGCTTTGGGCCATCATCCGCGAGTCTCGGCTCGTCGGCACCATCGCGAGCTACGTCTCGGAGGGAGCGACCGAGGTCACCTACTGGATAGATCGCACTTGCTGGGGCAAGGGATCGCAACGCGGGCGCTCAGACTGCTCCTCGAGGAGATCTCGGTTCGGCCGATCCGAGCCCGTGCTGCGACCGACAACGCTGGGTCGTTACGAGTCCTTCAGAAGGCGGGCTTCCACCCGATCGGTACCGAAGTGTCCTTTGCCCCCGGACGGGCCGCCGAGATCGAGGAGACCATTCTCGAGCTGCCTTGAACACCTAGACCGCAAGTCTCCCAAAGAGGCGCGCCGCTGCAACCGGGTGCCCTGCCGCCACGTCCTCGCTGACGACCTCACCCGACATGGCCTGCACTCCACCAGATCAACACCGCGACGCACCACTAGGCGGAAGCGAAGCCATCGCCGGTGAGGATTAGTGAGGTGCTCCACGATTCCTCCCCGGGACTCGGCATCGGGCCCTGAGGAGGGATCAGAGAGCGGAGAGGCTCAGTCCATATCACGGCCGACCGGCGTGCGCCGCGGGAGCTTGAACGGTCAGTACCCGGCCCGTACGTGGCCCAGTGGTGAGTCGCGCCATATTGTCGGCGGGGTCCTCCCCCATGTGCCAGTCCGCAGCCATGATGAAGAGCGTGCGGCCGTCCGGTCCGCCGAGCATGCACGCGAACGGCATGAGGTCTAGCTCGACCCGGTCTAGGATCTCGCCGCCCTCGCCGATCCGCACGCACCCGGCCCCTCCCGATCCAGTCCAGATCGCACGCTCGGCGTCGATGCAGATCCCGTCGGGCCCGACGCCGCTCGCCCAGTCGCGCCGGTTGGACAGACCGCCGTCCTCGGCGACATCGAACGCGGTCAGCTTGCCCGCGAAGGACTCGGAGATGATCAGCGTGGCACCGTCCGGCGTCACGACCATCCCGTTCGGGAACGCGATGCCGTTGGCCACCTCACGGGCCGAGCCGTCGGGCGTCACCAGCGCGATGATCCCGGGACGGAACTCCTCCGCGCCGAACCGGAACCCCATCCCGTTGACGTAGGTGTTCCCTCGGCCGTCCACGACGATCTCGTTCCAGCCATGATCGGCGATGCCGCTCAGATCGGCGTGGCGCGCCATCGAGCCGTCGGGCTCCCGCCGGATGAGCTCCTCGCCCGTCACCAGGAGGCGGCCATCGGGGAGCCAGTCGATCGACCATCCCAGCCCGGGCGGACCTTCCGCGACGACTTCGCTCGTGCCGTCGAGGTCGATTGTAACGATCTGGCCTGTGCCCCAGTGGGCGAACCAGAGACGATCGTCGTGCCAGCGAGGCGATTCGCCGATCACAAGACCGTCCAACAGCACCTTCGGCTCGATCATCGATGGCATTAGGACCTTCCCTCGGATCCATCGTAGCGCCATGACTGATCTCTTCTACTCCACCCTGATGAACGCGGCCGCCAGCCGTCCGTTAGAAACGAACTCGAGCGTCAGCTTGACAAGCCGGTCGAACGAATGATGTCTCTTGATCCGGCGTGGCAGGTGGGTCTTCACCTACGACATCCACCACGGCAGCCCGCTACCGTCATAGGCGGCGACGAAAGGACGTGTCGACCTGGCTGCCAAAACACGACGAAGAGAGAGGCCTAGATGAAGAGGAACCGCTCCGTCCCTGATGCGACCGTGATCCCGGTGCTGATCTCCCCTGACGTCCGTGAGGCACTTGCCTGGCTGACCGAGGCGTTCGCGTTCGCCGAGCGGGTGCGGACGGGGAGAACCACCGCTCGCAGCTCCGCTTCGGCGATGGTGCGGTGATCGTCGGCGACGTGCGGGGAGACCACCGCCCGCCCCGCCCCGGCGAGGTCACCCACACGGTCCTGGTGCGGGGGGGACGCCCGGCCGCACTGCGAGCGGGGCCAGGCGCACGGCGCCCGGGTCCTCATGGAGCCGACCGCCTTCGAGTACGGCGAACGCCAGTACAGCGCGGAGGACCCCTTCGGCCACCAGTGGACCTTCACCGAGACGATTGCCGACGTCGCTCCCGAGGAGTGGGGCGGCGAGACCGTCGAGCGGTAGCGTTCAAGCGGGGTCGGTCCAACCACGCTTCCGTACGCGAGCAGTCGTCGCCAACACGCTCAAGACTGACTGGCAGACCCGAGGAGGGCGCGCTCCACTGGTCGCTCTGTGGTCGCTACGAGGTCCAACAACAACCGATGATGACCGCAGCGACCAAAGACAAAAGGCGGGATCGAAGGCCCTTTCCTTCTATGCGTCCAGGTCATCGGGGGTTCCTGTCGCGGACTCATAATCCGCCGGTCGGAGGTTCGAGTCCTCCCCGCCCCACTCGATTTGCCTGGTCAGGAAGGGAGAGAATCATCCCCGTCTCCCGGCTGGCACCCAAATTGGTACCCCTCCGGCTTTTTACTGGAGGTCCATGTGGGGATGACATCGGGCCCCTACCAGGCCGAACATGTCCGAAGAACGTCCCCCGCTCGCTGCAGAGGACCAAACATCCGCCGATCCGCTGGGGAGACGGGTCGCTGCCTCCTTCCACGTAGCGGATGAACTCGTGCAGTGCGCCTCTTCATCTCCTTCTTGGTAGTGAAGCGGCTCTTGCTCCTCTGGCGTCTGCGACCGGTAAGGGGGTGCGGACCGATGTCGACCGTGAACTCCCACTTGGCGCGCTTACGGACGTGTCCCCGCATGAGGCCCTCCTTGAACCGACTCGATGCAAGAAGTGAGTGCAAAACCGAGTAGCGGAGGGCCGACGGGCCAACGGGTTGCCAACGCCCGAGTGGTCCGAGAGCATGTGATGTCCGGGGACATCCGTTACAGAACGTTCCGGGGACATGCGTGACACCTCCCGAAGGAGGGCTGAGGCTACCTCCCGGTCGGATGAGACCGGGAGGTGGGTGTGGCCCTGAGCGAGGTAACCATGGCAGAGCCCGGTTGGAGGTGCTCCTTGAGCCGGAACGGACGGGGGACTCGGTCGCCGAGGTGTGCCGGCGCCGGGGGATCTCCCGGCAGAAGCTTCTACCGGTATCGGCGTCGGTACGAGGCTGAGGGGCCTGAAGGGCCTCGATCCGCGGTCCAGGCGGCCCCGGGGGTGCCCCGGGCAGATCGACGCCCCTCTCGAGGTTGGAGATCTGCCGGCTTCGAAAGGATCATCCCCGGGGGGGGAGCCAGAGGGATCAGGGCGGAGCTCCATCGAGCCGGGGTGGACTCGCCGGCCGTCTCCAACCATCCACCTGGCCCTCCGTGGAAACCATCCGGACTCATTACAAGGAGGAGCGGCCCCCACCAGGGGATCTCAGACCTTACCCCGGCAGAGCGCTGCACGCCGAGCCCGGCTCCGCCTCCGGCCGACCACCAGGAGCTTGAGGAGCCCGTCTACCCCCCCGGGGCGATCGTTCGCACCGTGTTGAGCGTCGGGGTGGTCACCTACGATCGCCGGACCATCGGGCTGGGCCGGAGGTGGCCCGGCCTCAAGGTCCGCATCGTCCCGGCCGGGAAGCTCATCCACGTCTACTACGGCAAACCCTGCTGCGGTCGCTGGCCTTCGATCCCGACCGCCGGCACCACCCGCAGGATCGGGGCATGGAGGTGATCGCCACCCGTAAGCAAGCGTCACTAAAGTGTCCGGTACGCGGTGTCACGCGTCTCTCCGGAACACACAAGCGGTCCGAGAGCATGGGATCTCGGCGCCGTTGAGCCTGTCGCGCATGTCCCGCATTCGCCCGGTCGCCGTCACGACCACGCTGGGGTCCATTCAGTCAGCGGGACGCTGCGTCAGCCAACCGATGGCGGTTCTCGGCGAAGGTGCGCCTCCCCCCATTATCCCGGGTCGCGTGAGTGCGGCACGACCAGTCCCGATTCGTAGGCGGTGACCACCGCTTGCGTCCGGTCCCGCAGCCCCAGTTTGCTGAGCACGCGGCTCACGTGTGTCTTCACCGTCTCCTCCGTGACCACCAGCCGGGCTGCGATCTCCTGGTTGGACAGCCCCTCGGCGACGAGCCGCAGGACCTCCGTCTCTCGCGGGGTGAGCGCGGCGAGCGCTGCCGCGGACGGGGCATCCGGCGTGTGGCGCAGATGGGCGAACTCGCTGATGAGGCGGCGGGTGATGGCCGGGGCGAGCAACGCGTCGCCAGCTGCGATGACCCGGACGGCGTCGAAGAGTCGCTCGGCGGTGACGTCCTTCAACAGGAAGCCGCTGGCGCCCGCGCGCAGCGCGTCGTAGACGTACTCGTCCAGGTCGAAGGTCGTCAGGATCAGGATGCGCGGCCCGTCGGCTCCGGAGCCGATCAGCTGGCTGGTGGCCTCGATGCCGTCCATGCCAGGCATCCGGACGTCCATGACCACGACGTCGGGTCGTCGCTCCCGGCAGATCAGTACGCCCTCTACTCCGTCGGAAGCCGTGCCCACGACGGTGAAGTCTGGCTGGGTCTCGAGCAGTGAGGCGAAGCCATCGCGCACGACCTGTTGGTCGTCCACGATGACGATCCGCACCGGCGGCGGGGCGGTCATTGGGACTCCTCGGCGTTGGCGGGCAGCGTGGCCTCGATGAGGAACCCGCGGCCGGCAGCGGGGCCAGTATGCAGCTCGCCACCGACGGCTGCGGCGCGTTCTCGCATGCCTGACAATCCGTGGCCGCCATCCGGTGGAGATGGGGGCGGGCCGGGTCCGTTGTCGCGGATGCGCAACCGCAGAGCGTCGTCGGTGTAGTTGAGTTCCACGTCGACGGCGGCACCGGGGGCGTGGCGCCGGGCGTTGGTGAGGCCCTCCTGGACGATCCGATAGGCGGCGAGCTCCACGCCCGCGCCGAGCGCAACCGGTGCCCCGCGGAGGATCAGGCGAGCCCCCGCACCGGACGCGTCCCGTGCCTCGTCGAGCAGCTGGTTGAGCTGTCCCAGCCCAGGCTGAGGTCGCCGGTCGGCGGAGTCGGGCTGGGTGTCCTCGCGCAACACGCCGAGCAGCCGCCGCATCTCGGTCAGGGCGGCGCGCGCGGTGTCGCCGATCGCAGAGAGCCTTTGCGCCCCGGCGGGGGGCATCCCGGGAGTGGTGAGCCGGGCCGTCTCGGCCTGCACGGCGACCATGGAGATGTGGTGGGCGACGACATCGTGCAGCTCCCGCGCGATGCGCGCCCGCTCACCGCGAGCTGTGTGCTCGATCAGGGTGCCGGCGATCACCTCCCGCGCGGCCCGGTTCTCCTGCGCCTCGCTGCGCGCTCGCAGTGCGATCCCGGCTAAGGCGGCCGCCGGGGCCAGCGAGGCCAGCAACACGGTGAGGACCCACGCCTCAGAACCCCTGGGACGCGGATCGGTGAGCCCTAGCACCAGGAACGGCACCGCCAGAGCCGCGGCCAGGAGCTGCGGGCCGCTGCGCGCGAGTCGGTACAGGACGATGAGCTGCGCCCCCAGGCCCGCGACGGTCAGCGTGTGGAATGCCGCGAGCGACAGCACGCTGGCCGCCGTGATGGCCATGGCGGCCCCCGCCGGGCCCAGGAACGCCACGGGCAGCGTGGTCGCCAGCGCGATCAGGGCGAGCGCCAGGCCGAACTGCGCGGTCGCGCCGGTAACTGCGGACCGGGCGATCGACTCGGTCACCGCGAGCACCGCCAACATTGCCCCGGCCACCGCAGGCGCCCGGGGGGCCGAGGCCAGCCTCCGTCCTCTGTCGGCCCACCCCTTCCGCCAATCGTGCTCCCGGCCCACGTGGTCATTGTCGCCCCTGGTTGGCGCGGCGTCGTCGCTCCTGCGAGGGATGCGCAGCTGCGGGCATCCCTCGTACGAGCGACGGCAAAGATGGCTCCGGGGGGTGACGACGCCGCCTGCCCCCGTTCCTAGTGTTCTTGGCATGGAAGCGACCATCGAAGTCACAGGCCTGCGCAAGCGATTCGGGCAGACCGTGGCCCTGGACGGGCTGTCCTTCACCGTCACGCCGGGAAACGTCACCGGCTTCGTCGGCCCCAACGGCGCGGGAAAGACCACCACAATGCGGGTCATCCTCGGCTTGGATGCCCCCGACGAGGGCAGCGCGCTGATCGGGGGGCTGCCGTACCGGAGCCTCCGACACCCGCTGAACCATGTCGGGTCGCTGCTGGATGCCGCCGCTCTGCACCCCAGCCGGAGCGGCCGAAATCACCTGCTGTGGCTGGCCCATTCGCAGGGCCTGACCGCCAGGCGGGTCGACGAGGTGCTCGAGCAGGTCGGTCTGCGGAACGCGGCCCGGCGCAGGGCAGGCGGCTACTCGCTCGGCATGCAGCAGCGGCTCGGGATCGCGGCGGCGATGCTGGGGGACCCTCCGGTGCTCATACTTGACGAGCCCTTCAACGGCCTCGATCCAGAGGGCATCGTGTGGATGCGCGGCTTCTTGCGGTCGCTGGCCGGGCAGGGCCGCGCGATCCTGGTGTCCAGCCACCTGATGAGTGAGCTCCAGGACACCGCAGGACGCCTGGTGGTGATCGGCCGCGGCAAGGTCGTCGCGGACACCAGCGTGGCGGACCTGATCGCGGCGGCGTCAGGCGGCCGGGTCACGCTGCGCACCACCGCTCGATCGGAGGCGATGACGGCGCTGGCGCACGCGGGGGCTACGGTGGCCGTCACCGATCGGGACACGCTCACGGTGTCCGGGCTGGCGGCGGAGCGAATTGTGGCACTGCTCGAGGCGAGCGCGGTGCCCTTCTCCGAGGTGTCGGCGCATCGGGCGACGCTGGAGGAGGCCTACATGGAGCTCACCAGGGAAGCGGTCGAGTTCCGCGCGGCCGCGGCGGAGGAGGCGGCGCGATGACGACCATCACGACCACGCCGTACCGCTCGAACTTGGGGGCTGGGCGCGACGGCTTCGCGCAGCTGTTGCACGCGGAGTGGACCAAGTTCAGGACGGTCCGCGGCTGGATGATCGGGATGATGGCCGCCGTCCTGGTGACGGTGCTGGTCGGGCTGCTCCGCTCGGCAGGCAGCAACATCACTTGCATCGGTGAGGGCGGTCGGGCCTGCGACCACACCCCTGTGATCGGGCCGGGCGGCGGGGCGGTGACCGACGCCTTCTACTTCGTGCACCAGCCGCTGGCCGGAGACGGCAGCATCACCGTGCGGGTGACCTCGCTGACCGGCTTGATCCCCGTGATCCCATCGGGCGGGGCGGTCCCGCGCGGCCAGGGCCCGTCCGACATGCGCAGCGGCCTCGGTCCGTGGTCCAAGACCGGGATCATCTTGAAGGAGAGCACCAACCAGGGGTCGGCGTACGCGGCGATGATGGTCACCGGCGGCCATGGGGTGCGGATGCAGTACGACTACACCCACGACACGGCCGGCCCCCCGGGCGCCGTGTCCGCGGCGTCCCCGCGCTGGCTGCGGCTGACCCGCGCCGGCGACACGATCACCGGTTATGAGTCGGCCGACGGCACCCGCTGGACCAAGGTCGGCACCGCCACCCTGGCCGGGCTGTCGTCGACCGTGCAGGCCGGGCTGTTTGTGGCCTCCCCCGACTACTCGGTGACGACTCCGTCGCTCGGCCGGCAGAGCACGACGGGCGGACCCACCCAGGCCACCGCCGTCTTCGACCACGTCAGCCTCCACGGCACGTGGCCGCGCGGCGCGTGGACCGGTGACCGTATCGGCGGGGACACCGGTCCGAACCCGAGAGGCGCCGGATTTCAGCAGGCCGGCGGCGCGTTCACCGTGAGCGGATCCGGCGACATCGCGCCACTCGTGCCAGGACAGGCGGTGCCCACCAGGGCGATCGAGGACGCCCTCGTCGGCGCGTTCGCCGGGCTGATCGTGGTGATCGTCGTGGCCGCCATGTTCATGACCTCGGAGTACCGGCGGGGCCTGATCCGCACCACCCTCGCCGCGAACCCGCGGCGAGGCCGGATGCTCGCGGCGAAGGCCATCGTGATCGGCTCGGTCACCTTCGTGACCGGGCTGGTCGCCGCCGGCGTCGCGGTCCAGCTCGTCGAGCGCCTGGAGCGCGACAAGGGCTTCTACGTGTTCCCGGTGACGTCGCTAACGGAGCTGCGGGTGATTGTCGGCATCGCGGCAGTGCTTGCTGTCGGGGCCGTCCTGGCCCTCGGCGTGGCCACCGTGCTGCGGCGCAGCGCGGGGGCGGTCGCCACGGCCATCGTGGCGATCGTCCTGCCGTTCATCCTCGCGGTCGCTTCGGCCTTGCCCGCGGGCGCAGCGCAGTGGTTGCTCCGCGTCACCCCCGCCGCCGCGTTCGCCGTCCAGCAGACCATCCCGAAGTACGGACAGGTCGCCGCCTCCTACACGCCGTCGAACGGCTACTTCCCGCTTGCGCCGTGGACCGGGTTCGCCGTGCTGTGCGGCTACGCCGCGCTCGCCCTGGGCTGGGCCTTCTTCCTGCTGCGCCGGAGGGACGCGTGAGGCAGGCTCCGCCTGCGGGGTGGACGAGCATGCGGGAAGCTCTGCACGCGGAGTGGACGAAGCTGCGCACCGAGGCGGGCACGATCTGGCTGCTGGTCGCCGTCATCGCCCTGACCGTAGTGCTGAGCGCCGCGGCGGCAGCCGCGGTCACCTGCCCCGTTGCGGGCTGCGGTCTGGACCCCGCCAGGATCAGCCTCACCGGGATCGAGTTCGGCCAGGCGGTCGTCGCCATCCTGGCCGTGCGGGCGATCAGCGGCGAGTACAGCACCGGCATGATCCGCCTCACCCTCACGGCGATGCCGCGCCGGACCAGGGTCTTGGCCGCCAAGGCGGCCGTTATGAGCGGGCTGGTGCTGGCGGCCGGAACCATCACCGTACTCGCGTCCGTGCTGGCCGGGCGGCTCATCCTGCCGGGCAACGGCTTCACCGCGGCGCACGGCTACCGAACCCTTTCCCTGGCAGAGGGACCGGTTCTGCGTGCCGCTGCTGGCTCGGTCCTCTACCTCGGCCTGGTCGCGCTGCTCAGCCTCGGCGTTGCCACCGCGATGCGGGAGTCCGCGACGGCCATCGGCGTGGTGCTCGGCCTGCTGTACCTCTTCCCGATCATCGCCGCGGCGGTCGCAGACCCGCACTGGCAGCGGCACCTCCAGCAGATCGGGCCGATGACGGCCGGGCTCGCCATCCAGGCGACCACCAACCTCCGCCGCCTGCCCATCGCCCCATGGGCAGGCCTTGGGGTGCTCGCCGGATGGGCCGCCGGGGCGCTCCTAGCCGGCGGGCTGCTCCTGCGGCAACGTGACGCGTAAGCGACCTGGCCGGGCCGTGCCCGCCCATCAACGCCTCATGGCACGGCGTCGCCGAATGAGCTCAGGCCGCGGCCGAGCAAGTGCTCGCGCATGGGCTGCGCTGCTGCCGACCGACTCGGTAAGCCGGGGCGAGTCCGTGAACACTGCGGCCAACTTGTCGCTCTCTGGTCGCCACGGGGTCCAACAACGACCAATGATGACTGCAAAGGATCAAAGACCATAAGACCGCGGCCAGCCCAAGGTAGCTCCCGCTGAAGTAGGGCAGGGGGGCAGCCGATCCGACGACACCGCACAGCGGGGGAAGGCCCCGACCCCTCGCTGCATGCTCCAGGCGGCCACGCCCAGTAACAGCGGCCCAACGGCGCCGGGGACCTGAAAGACCGCACCCACAGCGTGGGTTGCCAGGGTCAGGTCGGCGGGCGCCAGGCCCAGGACGACCCCTCCCACCCCAGGCAGCACCACAACCCACCCCCAACGACGTGGACTTGGTGCCGGGCGGCACACCACGCGTGACCTCCGCGCCGGCACTGGTCAAGAGGCCGACCACGACGAATACGGTGCTCATGAGAGCATGCCCGGGCGAGCACGGTAGACCACTCGGTCGTCAAGCTGTGAGTAGGACCCCGCACCTCGTGACGCCTCGATCACTGATCGAGTTGGTGGTGACGTCGTACGGGTAGGCCAGGCTGCGGCCACCACCGTCTGGACGGGTTCCCGCCCCGCCCGCGGCGGTAGAGCGCGAAGCCCGGCGGCACGCTGGCCTTCTCCTTGATCTGCCTTCCCGTAACGAGCGCGGTGTCGAACGTGTACCGGTTCTGGACGATGACGGTGACCCGGATGCTTGACGGCCGGTTCACGCCGTCGGCGTCCTTCGCATCGCGCACCGCTGCGCTCTCGTCCGAGCCGCCATGGGGGGAGGGCGAGGACATGGTGCTAGCCCACGTCTCGGTGGGAGGTGGCGAACGCGCCGGCCACGGCCGTG
>WNGB01009110.1_pt1 | contig 13976 bp, 15 predicted proteins | sample 5400681 | NCBI WGS metagenome assembly WNGB01 (sample SAMN13153367, study PRJNA577476) | soil metagenome | isolation source: 115 cm soil or saprolite under grassland replicate 2 | place: USA:California | collected 2016-06-15 | reverse complement strand
TCGCTCAGCTGACTTCCGCGAGGACCGAAGAGCGCGCCTCGCGCACCATCTCGCGCGCAATCACGAGCCGCTGGATCTCGTTCGTCCCCTCGTAGATCTGCGTGATCTTCGCGTCGCGCATCATGCGCTCGACCGGGTACTCCTTGATATAGCCGTACCCGCCGAGGATCTGGACCGCGTCGGTCGTCACGTCCATCGCCGTGTCCGAGCAGAAGAGCTTCGCCATCGCGGAGACCTTGGTCAGCCCGGGCGCGTCCTCGTCCATCATCAAACCCGCCTTGTAGAGGAGCCCGCGAGCCGCTTCGCAGCGGGTCTCCATGTCGGCCAGCTTCCCGGCCACGAGCTGGTGCTCGGCGATGGGCTCCCCCATCGTCTCGCGGTTCTTGGCGTATTCGAGCGCGTAGTCGGTGGCGCCTTGCGCGATGCCGAGCGCCTGGGCTGCGATACCCGGCCGCGAGCGGTCGAGGATACGCATGGCGATCTTGAAGCCCTCGCCTTCCTCGCCGACGAGGTTACCGGCCGGCACTCGGCAATCGTTGAAGAAGAGCTCGCCCGTCGTCGAGCCCTTGATGCCCATCTTCGGCTCGATGCGCCCCACCTCGAAACCCGGAGCGTCGGCCTCGACGACGAAGCAGGAGATCCCCGCATGACCGCCGTCGGGATCGGTCTTGGCGAAGACGGTGTAGACGCCGGCGACGCCTGCGTTGGTGATGAAGCGCTTGGAGCCGTTGAGGACGTACTCGTCCCCATCCCGCTTGGCCTGCGTCCTCATCGCGGCGGAGTCAGAGCCTGAGCCCGCCTCGGTTAGCGCATAGGCAGCGATCCATTCGCCGCTGGCGACGCGGGGCAGGTAGCGGTTCTTCTGCTCGTCAGTCCCGGCGAGCCGGAGCGCGAGAGAGGCAAGCTCCTGGACGGCGAGCACCAGACCGGTCGTCGCGCACGCGCGCGAGACCTCCTCCACCGCGACCAGCAGCATGAGCGACCCCGCCCCGCTCCCCCCGTACGCCTCGTCGAACGCGAGCCCGAAGAGCTCGTGCTCACGCATGAGCTCGACCATGTCCCACGGAAATTCAGCCGACTCGTCGATCTCCGCCGCTCTGGGGGCGATCCGCTCGCGCGCGAGGGTGCGCACGAGGTCGCGGATCTCACGCTGCTCGTCGGTCAGCGGGTCGGAACGCATCGGCGGCGATTGTACGCGCGCCGTGTGCGGCAGCTAGCCGCGGCGCTGAATGGTTCGGATCTCGATCAGCACCGCGCGGAAGCGCGGACCGGACATGCCTTCGGGGCGCTCCGTCAAAGGCTCCACGCCATAGTGCTGATACGCGGTCCGTTCCTTCTCGGGCGCAATGGCGATGCCGTCCGGGTCGTCACGGAGCAGACCGCGGTCGTCCTCGTCGTCGTAGCTCGGAGCGCTCATGATCACGTCCTTCGTCCAGGGGACGCGAATCTCGCCTTCGACGTGCTCGATCCCGCGCAGCGGAACGATCACCCGCGGGCCTTTGCCCGGCAGCCCGCTCCAGATGCCCAGCCATTCCGGGCGTCCCGTCGGGTCGTCCACGAAGACGAGATCGACGAAGCCGACGGACTTGCCGTTCGCGTCCAAGACCTCACGCCCACCGAGCTCCTGCAGCTCTTGCATCGAATAGTTCTCAAGCATGCTTGCCTCCTTTCCCTCAAGCGTCCCCGCTTGCAGACGGAGGGAAACCGATCCGCACGTGCATGTGGTTGTCGTGGCCGCCGAGCACCTGGACTACCGCCGCCGGCCCGCGCAGGCCCGTGTTGGGCCCCACGTAGATTCGCTCCGCTCCGGCTCGAACGAAGAGATCGACCAGCGCCTGAGACGGCAGAAAATCAATCTGGCGAATGCGCAGCGGCGGCCGTTCGCGCCGGTCGAGCCGTGGGTAATACACGTCGACGTCGAGGCCATTCTGATGAGACGCGTGGCGCGGGCCGAACCAGCCGCCGTGAGGTTTGCTGAGATCTCCGATGCCCACCCGAGGCGCGCCGGGGTGGCCGGCCGCATAGGTAGCGACCACGCGGAGGACAAAGCGAACCAGGTCGTCGGTCCCCCAGCGCCGCCACGCGCGGTCGGGCTGCCGATGAAGCAGCGGATCCCACGTGAAGAATGTGGGGCCGCCCGGCGGCAGCTGAACTCCTCGAACGAGCCGTCCTGCCGAGGGACTTCCCAGGGCTCGCGAGCTCTGCCACCGAATCGCGTTGTCCGGCCTGGGAGTGAACGGCCGCTGAGTCGTGAAGGGGCTGGCGAATCCGCACGCGACGGCCCCCAGCAGGATCAGGCAGAGTGAGCGCACCCGAACTGAATACGGGAACCTTCGACCCGACGGTCCCCGTACATCGTTCATGGGCATCGAGATCCTGCTTTCAGTCCTGGCCCTCGCGACCTCCGACCCGACGCGGAGCTCGGAGGTCGTGGGCTACTCCTCGCAAGGGCGCGCGATCCGCGCTTACCGGCTCGGAGACCCGACGAGCCCGAACAGGGTGCTCGTCGTCGGGTGCATCCACGGGAACGAGGACGCCGGTGTGGCGATCACGCGCAAGCTCATCCGTAAGACGCCGCCCGCGAGCTTCGACCTCTGGGTCGTCAACGTGGTCAACCCGGACGGCCGGCGGCTCGGCGTCCGCCAGAACGGGCGCGGCGTCGACCTCAATCGCAACTTTGGCTCGGAGTGGATCCCGATCGGGACTCGCTGGGATCCCGAGTACTCGGGCCCTTACCCCTGGTCCGAGCCCGAGACGAGAACCGTGCGGCGGCTCGTGCGCCGAATCCAGCCCGACATCACCATCTGGTACCACCAGCCGCAAAAGCTCGTTCGGGCCTGGGGCCAGAGCGTCCCCACGGCGAGGAGATACGCGCAACTGACATGGATGGTCTACAAGAGCATCCGTTGGCCGCACGGGACAGCGCCCAACTGGCAGAACCATCGTTTTCCAGGCACGAGCTCGTTCGTCGTCGAGCTCGCGGCCGGCTCGCTGGGCGATCGCCGGGCCGCCCGCCACGCGTATGCGGTCATGCGGCTCGGGCGGACGCTCGGGGCCGCGGCGGCCTAGCGCTCGCGCAAGACCTGTGACGCGGTTGCGCGCCGAGCGCTCGCCGGATCGACTCTGGTCAGACGCCGGACCCGAACGGCTCCCGGTTACGTAGCTCCATTGTGGACTCCATCGGGTTTTCCAGCCGTATAGTCGGCAGGCGATGCCGCGCGCAGGCCGCGACGAGCGCGCCTGGGTGCGCGGCGCCCAGGCCGGATCGGCCTCGGACCTCGAGGCGCTCTTTCGCAGCCACTGGCCCCGGGCTTATCGGGCCGCGTACCTCGTGGTGCATGACAGCGCGGCCGCGGAGGACATCGCGCAGGAGGCTTTCCTGGCTGCGGTGAGAGCCCTGGACTCCTTCGACCGGCGTCGCCCATTCGGCCCGTGGCTCCATCGCATCGTCGTCAACCGGGCCATCGACTGGAGCCGGGGGCGCTCACTTCGCCGCGAGATCGGCGACGACGCGTTGGCGGACGCCCCTGCGAGGAGCGAGCCTCCGCGACGCCAGCTCTCGGAGGGAGTCACCGGCGCGCTGGCCGAGCTGACGCCGGAGCATCGCGCGGTGATCGTCCTTCGCTATCTGCTCGAGTACACACCCGGGGAGATCGCCAGGATGCTGGAGCTTCCCCGCGGAACGGTGAATTCTCGGCTCCGGCGCGGCCTGAACGCCCTGCGGGGACGGCTCGCGGAGGAGGAGCGGTGACCGAAGCCGAGCTGCGCAACCGCTTGCTTCAGGAGCCCGTCCCCGGTGAGCACGAGTCAGGGGAGCGCGCGTGGGAGGTCGTGCGCTCCTCCTACGCAGCGCGCGAACGCATCCCCTGGCTCGAGCGTCACTCGCGCCTCGTCGTCGTGCTAGCAGTCGCGGCCGCGCTCGTTGTGGGCGGAGTGAGCCCGCCGGGGCAAGCAGTGGTCGAGCGCGTGCGAGACGAGGTCGCGGGCCGAACCCCGTCGGAGCCCGCGCTGGTCCGGCTGCCGGCCCGCGGGCGCCTGCTCGTCGTCTCGGGTTCAGGGCCCTGGGTCGTGCAGCAGGATGGATCAAAGCGCCTGCTGGGCGACTACGACGATGCCTCGTGGTCGCCGCGTGGCCTCTTCGTGGTCGCGGCGCAAGGCGAACGCCTCGTGACCGTCGAGCCGGAGAGCGGCGAAGTGCGGTGGTCACTCTCGCGAACCGAGCCGATCAGGGGTCCGCGCTGGTCCGGCGGTGGGCCCGATACCCGAATCGCCTATCGGGCGGGCTCCGCGCTGCACGTGGTGGCGGGCGACGGATCCCCAGATGCTTTGCTTGCGAACGACGTCGCGCCGATCGCCCCGGCGTGGAAGGCCAACTCGCACGTGCTCGCCTATGCAAGCCGCCGCGACAGGCGCGTTCACGTCGTCGACGTGGACGCCCGTCGGGAGCTCTGGACCACGCCGCGCGTCGCAGGCCTCCGCCGGATCACATTCTCCCCGGACGGATTCCTCGTCGTTTTGACGAGCCGAAACGCAGGCCTCTATGGGCGGCGCGGGCTCATCCGCCTGGCCGCCGAGTCTGCACTGCCAAAGGGCCACGTTCTCCTCGACGCCTCCCCGCTTCCCGGCGGCAGGGTCCTTTACGCCGACTACGACCCGAAGGCTGACGCGACCGCGCTGGTCCTTGCACACTGCTTCGCACCGGGTCCCTGTCTCTTGATCGGACCCAGCGAGGTGTTTCGAGGACCCGGGCAGATCGGGAACCTGACTCTCTCGCCTGACGGCCGCTGGCTCGCTGCGGCGTGGCCGACGGCGGACCAAATCCTGTTCTCCCGCGTGCTCCGCTTCGACAAGGTCGTCCTGGCTTCGAACATCAGGCGGGAGTTCGGATCGGGCGCGAGTACGCCGCGAGAGTTCCCGCGGATGGCGGGCTGGATCGAAGACGCTAGCTAGCCGCTGCCGTACCCGCTACCGGACGTCGTCGAGCCCTCGTCCTCAGTCGTGCCGGTGCTCCCGCCGCCCATCGCCGCTCCCACGGTGACGTCTCCCTCCATGCCGGAATCGCGATGGCCGTCGATCGGACAGTAGATCTCGTACGAGCCGTCCTTGGAGAGATCGGCTGTCAACTCGGCAGATTCGCCCGGCTTGATCGTCTCCGTCTCCTCCTCCACGCCCTGGCCCTCCACCTCGAGGGCATGGTCGATCGTCCCGTCGTTGGTCAAGCGGAAGGTGACGGTTCCGGCCTGATCGACCTGAACGGACGACGGATCGAGCTTGAACTCGGTCTCGCTGATCGAGATGGCCTGCCCCGCAGCCGCCTGGCCCGTGGTCCCCGACTCGCTGGAGCTCGAGCCGCACGCCGCGAGCGCGAGGACTGCAAAGAGACCGAGCAGCACAATACGCATCCGGGTCACGATACGACGCGGGGATCGGATTGGATTTCGGTTTGCGACTCCTGACCATCGGACACGGAACGCGCCCGGCCGAGGAGCTCGTCGAGACGCTCAGGCAAGCAGGCGCGCAGACGCTCGTCGACGTGCGACAGTTTCCGGGCTCGAAGCGCAACCCCCAGTTCAACCAGACGCCGCTCGCGCGCACCCTCGCCGACGGAGGCATCGCCTACCGCCACGCTGTAGAGCTCGGTGGGCGGCGACGCGGCGAGCCCGGAGAAGAGCGGTTCCACTGCATCCGGGTCGCGGCTTTCCGGAGCTACGCAGCCCGAATCGCCTTGCCCGCGTGGCAAGAAGCGCTCGCCGCCGCGCTCGACGAGCCGTGGCCGTCCTTCATGTGTGCCGAGACCGACTGGCGTCGTTGCCACCGGCGTCTGATCGCCGACTTCCTGACGGCACGCGGCCATGAGGTCATCCATCTGATCCGGCCAGGGCAGGAGGAGGCGCATGTCCTCTTCCCGGATGCGGAGGTCCGCGACGGAACGCTCTATCTTTGCGGTGAGCTGGTGGCCTGACGGTGATCCTCGAAAACGGCGTCATCCGAACGATGGAGCCCTCGCTGCCCCGCGCGGGCGCGCTCGCGATCGCGGGCGAGGCGATCGCGGGGGGCGTGGGCACGCACGAGACGGCCCTCGCGACGCCGGAGCGAGTGGATCTCGGCGGGCGCTGCGTCGTACCGGGCTTCAGCGACGCCCACGTCCACTTTCCGAGCTGGTCGCTCGTTCAGCGAGAGGTCCGGCTGGAAGAGGCGCGAACGCTCGACGACGCGCTGGCGCGCGTTGGTACCGGGGTGGCCGGAGTCGAGCCGGGCCGGTGGCTACGCGGCTTCGGCTGGCGCAGCGACGAGTGGCATCCCCCGGTTGAGCCGACGAAGGAGGCGCTCGACGCGGTCACGGGTGACATCCCCGTCGCGTTGATGGCGAAGGACTACCACTCGCTGTGGCTCAATTCGGCGGCGCTGGCGAAGGCGGACGGCGACCTCCAGGTTCAGGGCGGCGTGGTCGAGCGCGACGAGCGCGGCGAGCCCACAGGTGTGCTGCGAGAGGAGTGCGCCTGGCACTTCCGGGATGTCTACGTCCGCCCCACGCACGAGGAGATGGTCGACGCCTCGCGGGAAGGCATTAGCATCGCGAGCTCCCGGGGCGTGACCGCCGTTCACGACAAGGACGGGTGGCTCGGCGCGCTCGCCGTCTGGCAGGAGCTCGAAAGCGAGGGTGTGCTCACGCTCCGCGTGTGGCAATCGCTGCCGCACGAGCACATCGGCGCGCTCGCCGAAATCGGGGTGCGCTCGGGCCTCGGGGGCGACCTCGTCCGCATCGGCTACATCAAAGCATTCATGGACGGGACGCTCGGATCGCACACCGCGCGCCTCCTGGACGGCTCCGGGGTCGAGATCACGTCCCGTGAGGAGCTCGAGGACATCGTCCGCCGCGCCGCGAGAGCCGGGTTCCCCGTCGCCGTGCACGCCATCGGCGACCTCGCCAACCGCGAGGCGCTCGACGCCTTCGAGGCGGCCGCGGAGGAATGGCGGCCGCGCGGGCTTCGCCCCCGGATCGAGCACGCCCAGCTCCTCGCCGAGGAGGATCTCCCCCGCTTCGGGGAGCTCGGAGTCGCCGCCTCCGTCCAGTTCAGCCATGCCCCCTCCGACCGCGAGCTCGCGGACCGGCACTGGGCGGGAATGACCGACCGCGCTTACGCCTTCCGCTCGCTGCTCGACTCCGGCGCCGTCGTCGCGAACGGATCGGATGCGCCGATCGAGGAGCTCGACCCCCTGCTGGGCGTCCGGGCTGGAGTTCTGCGCACGCTCGACGAGCGCGAGCCCTGGCATCCCGAGCAGGCGGTGACAATCGAGCAAGCCTTCCACGCAACGTGCGTCACCCCGCACTGGCTGGCCGGCGACGAGTATCGCCGCGGCAAGCTCCTGCCCGGGTACCTCGCGGATCTCGTCGTGCTGAACCGGGATCCGTTCGAGTGCCCTCCCGAGGAACTGGCCGAGATCGAGGTCGTCGCGACGATGCTCGGGGGCCGCTGGGTCTATACCCCCCCGCCCTGGAGCTAAGATGAGTCACATGAGAACGATGAGGCCGGTGCACGACGCGAACTGTTCGGTCGCGTGTACGGCGGACATCATCGGGTCGAAGTGGACGGCCGTCATCGTTCACGACCTCTCCGAAGGCGCCCGCCGCTTCTCCGAGCTGGAACGGTCCTGTCCCGGGATCAGCCCGCGCACGCTTTCCGAGCGCCTCCGCGTGCTCGAGCAGGAGGGGATCATCGCCCGGACGAGCGCACGCCGTCGCGTGGACTACGAGCTGACTCCCAAAGGCGAGGCTCTCCTACCGATTATCGAAGAGATGCGCCGGTTCGGGCACCAATGGCTCGTGCCGGAGCATGGGCACGACCACGAAGACGCCGCTCAGCTCGTCGGCTAGCTAACGCAGGTCGGCCAGGGCGACCAGGGTCTCGCGGGCGGTCGCGACCCCGAGCGGCACATACCGCGCCAGCAAGCGCTCGTTCGGCGAGTGCATGTTGGCGCCGGGGAGGGCGAAGCCCGTGAGGATCGTCGGAATCCCCTTGTCGGCGAGGGTTGGGACGATCGGCAGCGTCCCGCCGCTCCGGAGCAACAGCGGGCGCTTCCCCAGCACCCGCTCGAAGGCATCCTGCGCCAGTCGCACCGCGGGCGAATCGGGCGGGATCAGCCCGGCCGGAGAGGACGCCCAGCGCTCGATCTCGAGCTCGGCGCCTTCGGGGGCGGCGTCTTGGAGCAGCCGCTGGACCGCAGCGTCGATCTGCTCCACGTCCTGTCCGGGAGCGAGACGGATGGAGACGTTCGCCTCGGCCGAAACGGGCAGAACCGTCTTCTGCAGGCGGGACTCCCCGCCCGCGATTCCATGCACGTCGACCGCCGGGCTCGCCACCGTACGCACGTAGAACTCGTCTGCTGCCGCCTCGTCTGCCGGTCTCGCGCCCTGTTCCGCGAGCACGGTGGCGCCGGGATCGAGCTCGTCCCACGAACGCCGCTCCTCCTCCGTCGGGTCGATCACGCCGGCACGCAACTCGTCCGGCATGGAGACGACGGCCTCGAGCGTCCGCATGAGTGCGTGTGCCGCGTTCAGAGCGGCCCCCCCGAACACGCCGGAGTGGAGGTCGCGCTCTCCGGTTCGCAGCCGTAGGTGGTAGTAGATAAGCCCCCGGACCCCGAGGTCGAAGGCCGGCACGTCCTCGCGGGGCATGCCGCTGTCGAAGATGATGCAGGCGTCGGCGCCGCGCTCGTCCGCCTCGAGGAAGTCGACGATCGAATGCCCTCCGGTCTCCTCTTCGCCGTCGAAGGCGATCCGAACGTTGACTGGCAAGGCCCCTCCGGCGACGAGCAGCTCCGCGGCCTTCAGCAGGAGGAATGCGTTCCCCTTGTCGTCGACCGCCCCCCGCGCGTAGATGTAGCCGTCCCGCATCTCGGGCTCGAACGGGTCGGACTCCCAGAGCTCGAGCGGCGCGGGCGGCTGCACGTCGAAATGCCCGTAGAGGAGGATCGTGGGCGCACCGTTCGCTCCATTCGAGGCGGGGATCTCCCCGACCAGCAGCGGGAAGGTATCCGTGTCGACGAGCTCGGCCTGGCCGCCCGCTCGCCGGACGAAGTCGCGCGCCCACTCGCCGGCCCGGCGAACGTCGTCAAAGTGCCCTTGGTCGGCGCTGATGCTCGGGATGCGCAGCCACTCGAACAGCTCCTCGAGCCAGGCGGGATCGGGCTGCTCGCTCACGGCGGCGAGTCTAGCGGCGCGCTTGACTCCGGCTCGCACCTGACGTCTCTGGGCGTTAGGCGACTTCGCGTAGCTTCTGTGATTCAGCGAGCGCCTGAAGCTTCTTCAGGCTCTGATTCTCGATCTGGCGGACGCGCTCGCGGGTGACGTTGAACGTCCGGCCCACCTCGTCGAGCGTCCGCGGATGCTGGCCGTCCAGCCCGTACCGGAGTTCGAGCACGCGCCGTTCACGGGGCGCGAGCGCGCACAGGATTCGCTTCAGCGTCTCCTTGCGCAGCGTCGTCTCCGCAGCCTCGTCTGGAAGCGCAGCCGACTGGTCGGCGAGGAAATGGCCAAACTCGGACTCTTCCTCGTCGCCGACTGGCTTCTCCAGCGAGATCGGCGCCTGCGCGCTGCGCCTGATCTGTTCGACTTCTTCGCGATCGATCTCGAGCTCGAGAGCGATCTCGTCTGCCGTGGGATCGTGGCCGAGCTCGCCGAGCAGCTTCCGCTCCGCGCGGCTGATCTTGTTCAGCTTCTCGACCACGTGGACGGGCATGCGGATCGTGCGCGCCTTGTCGGCGAGCGCCCGCGCCACCGCCTGGCGAATCCACCAAGTGGCATACGTCGAGAACTTGAAGCCCTTGCGATGGTCGAACTTCTCAGCGGCGCGGACGAGGCCGATCGTTCCCTCCTGGATGAGATCGAGGAAAGGAAGGCCCTGGTTCCGGTAGTTCTTGGCGATCGAGACGACGAGGCGGAGATTCGCCTCGACCATCCGCTGCTTCGCGCGATGGTCGCCGCGCTCGATCCGCTTCGAGAGCTCGACCTCCTGCGCAGCGGTGAGCAGCGGGACGCGGCCGATATCTTTGAGGAAGAGCTGCAGCGCGTCGGTGGAGACGTCGTGCGACTCGGGCTCCAGATCAAGCTCGGGGGCATCGACGGGAGCGACCTCGAGCACCTCGATGTGGAGCTCCTCGAGAGCCTGGTAGAACTCATCGACCTGCGCCGTCTCGAGCTCGAGCTCGTCGAGAGCGAGCGCGATCTCCTCCTGCGTCAGGAAACCAGCTTCTTGTCCCTGCCGAACGAGCGCCTTGGCGGCGTCTTCTTCCAGCAGAATCACAGCTCCCGCTCCATTCGCTCTCCCCTCAGCCATCAGACCCCCTCACCTGACCGTAATGCCGGTCTCGGGTTTGTCAACGCAGTGCCTGTCGAAAATTCGAAACGTGCGTGGCGCAACTTTCCCACGAGAACCGGACATACCGCCATGGGCCAAGTGGACTATTTGTTTGTCGTTAGGTCCCAATGGCTTCTAGACGGGAAAGGAGCGCTCGAGCCTCCCTTCCGTAGAAGCCATGCCGTTCCGCAGCTGAGGCGCGCTGGAGCTGTTTGCGGGCGTCGTCTACGTCGCGAATCCAAAGTAGCAGCAATCCAAGATGAAACCGCACCAGCGCCGAGCGTGGATTGTCGCGCGCCAGAGGGCCCAGCCGTGAGAATGCGGCCGAGGGAGCGTCCTTGTCGAAACGCCCGACGGCCTCGGCGACCTGCGCCTCGAGGCTGTTCGCGTCGAGCGCCAGGGCCTCCTCGAACGCCCCGCGCGCCGAGACGGTCTGGCCGACACGCTGGAGCGCGACGCCGTAGAGGAGATTTGCCTTGACGCCGCCGGTCTCGGCCTTGGCGCGAAGCTCGTCGAGCTGCTCCGCGGGCGTTTCGCCGTGGAGGCTCGGCCGCGCCCCGAAGCTCGCGTAGAAGAAGGGCCGGCCCGGGGCCATGTCAGGGTGTAGGAGATCTTCGGCCCTGAGGGCCGATGGCGTGTCCGGGTCGATCTTCTTCGCCTCACGCCATTGCGCCACGGCTGCCGTGTCCGCTCCGTTCGCATAGAGGGCAAGCCCGAGGTGAAGCCGGACGAGAGCCGAATCCGGGTGCTCGGTCGCCAGGGCGCGAAGCTTCGCCAGCGTGCCGTCAGGCCAGGAGGCCACGGCCGCTCCGACCGCAGCCTCGAGCGAGCTGGGATCGGCCGAGAGGAGCGCCTCGAACTGCCGGCGCGCGGCCGCGCGATTCCCTCGATCGTAGGAGCGCTCGGCCGCCCGCAACCCTTTCGCCTCGCTGTCGTTTCGCAAGAGGACGCTCAGCTGAAGACCCGGCGCCCCGCGTTTCGCGGCGGGCGCGCCGGGTTCGGCATCCTCGCTCCTGCCGATGAGAGTGGCGCCGACGGCGATGCCCGCCGCGGCGAGGGCGGCGACGCCGACGAGCGCCCGAACGCGGGTGCGGGGGGACACGCCCACGAGCGTAGCCGCGGCTCCAAACATGCGGCGCTCCTGGCGCGCTGCCGTTCCTGGGGCCAGGGACGGCAGGTTGCTATATTCGGTAAAGCAACCTACTTATGGCAACGTACAGAGAGCTTCTCCAGCAGGTGAAGAGCGAGATCGACGAGGTCGACTCCACGCGTGCGCGTGAATTGATCGCCGAGGGGTCGCCGGCGATCGTCGATGTTCGCGAGCGCGAGGAGTGGGACGAGGGCCATCTCCCGGGCGCGGTGCACGTACCCCGCGGCCACCTGGAGTCCCGGATCGAGAGCGCGGCCCCCGACAAGTCGGGTCCCGTGCTCGTCTACTGCGCGAGCGGGAACCGCTCCGCCTTCGCCGCGAAGACGCTCGAGGAGCTCGGCTACGAGCACGTCGTCTCCCTCGCCGGCGGCTTCACGGACTGGAAGCGCAACGGCAACCCCTTCGAGATCCCGGAGGCGCTCGACGAATCAAAGCGCCGGCGCTACAGCCGCCACCTCCTCATTCCCGAAGTCGGCGAGGAAGGCCAGCTCAAGCTGCTGCAGTCGCGAGTGCTCCTCATCGGCGCCGGCGGGCTCGGCTCCCCCGCCTCGCTCTACTTGGCCGCCGCAGGCGTCGGCACGATCGGCATCGTCGACGACGACACCGTCGACGAGACCAACCTCCAGCGCCAGATCGTCCACTCGACCGAGCGGCTGGGCGACTCGAAGGCAGACTCCGCCAAGCTGACGATCGAGGCACTGAACCCCGACGTTACCGTCAAGGTGTTCAAGGAGCGCCTGACTTCCGAGAACGTCGACCGCATCCTCGGCGAGGGTTGGGACGTGATCGTCGACGGGGCGGACAACTTCCCCACCCGTTACCTCCTCAACGACGCGTCCGTCTGGCACGGCATTCCCGTCGTGCACGGCTCGATCTACCGCTTCGAGGGCCAGGTGACCGTCTTCAAGCCGCACGAAGGCCCGTGCTACCGCTGCCTGTTCCCGCAGCCGCCCCCGCCCGAAATGGCTCCGAGCTGCGCCGAGGGTGGCGTCCTCGGCGTGCTGCCGGGCGTGATCGGCTCCCTCCAGGCGAACGAGGGCCTCAAGCTCACTCTTGGGATCGGAGAGCCGCTCGTCGGGCGTCTGCTCATGTTCGACGCGCTGGCGGGCGAGTTCACCGAGATCCGCTTGCGCCGCGACCCCGATTGCCCGGTCTGCGGCGAGAACCCGACCATCACCGACTACATCGATTACGTGGAGTTCTGCCAGGGCGGCAGGACGCACGTCGCGTAGTGGCTCGCGTCCGAATCCCGCCCACGCTCCGCGACGCGGTCGGCGGCGCACGCGAGGTCGAGGCTTCCGGCTCGACGCTTCGCGACCTGCTTTCCGACCTGGCCGAACGCTTCCCCAACCTCGGACGGCAGGTGCTCGAGGACGGGAACGAGCTCGCTCCCTTCGTAAACGTCTACGTGGACAACGAAGACGTGCGCACTCTCGGGGGCCTGGATACACCTCTCCGGGAGGGCGCGACCATCATCCTCCTTCCTGCAATGGCCGGCGGGGAGCGCACGCTGACTGCGTCGCTCCTGGACGCGGTGGGATCGACCCCGCTGGTCGAGCTCTCGCGCCTGGCTCCTCACGAGAGCGTCCGGCTCTACGCCAAGCTCGAGGGGCAGAATCCAACCGGCTCGTTGAAGGATCGGATCGCCAGGGCGATGGTCGAGGCGGCGGAGGCCACGGGCGATCTCGAGCGCGGCCGTGAGCTCCTCGAGCCCACGAGCGGCAACACGGGCATCTCGCTGGCCATGGTCGCGAAGCTGAAGGGCTATCCGCTCACCTGCTTCATGCCCGAGAACTCGACGCCGGAGCGGATCAAGCTGCTCGAGCTCTACGGCGCCCGGGTCGTCTTCTCGCCGGCTGCCGAAGGCTCGAACGGCGCGGTGCGGCTCGCGCTGCGGATGGCCGAGGCCGACGCCCGCTACTTCATGCTCAACCAGTACGCGAACGAGGCGAACCCCCGCGCCCACTACGAGGGGACCGGAACCGAGATCGCCGAAGCGCTCCCGCACGTCGACGCCGTCGTGGCCGGTCTCGGCACCGGGGGCACGCTCATGGGCACGGGAGAGCGCCTGCGCGAGTCGTTCCCCGACATCGTGGTCGCAGCCGCGGAGCCGCTCCAGGGCGATCTCGTCTACGGTCTCCGCTCGCTCGCCGACGGCTACGTTCCACCCATCCTGGACGTCTCGAAGCTCGATCGCAAGATCCTTGTCTCCAACGACGAGTCGATCGCCGGCGTGCGCCTCCTCCTCGACCACGAGGGGATCTTCGCCGGCGTCTCTTCCGGGGCAGTCGTGCACGTCGCTCGAGCCCTTGCGGAGGACATGGATGAGGGAGTCATCGTCTGCGTGCTCGCGGACGGAGGCTGGAAGTACCTTTCCGCCGACTTCTGGACGCAGGGCGCTCAGTCGATGGAGGACCGCATCTGGTGGTGATCCCGGCCGAGGTGCGCTCGGCGCTCGTCGAGCACTC
>WNGB01023630.1_pt1 | contig 13977 bp, 13 predicted proteins | sample 5400681 | NCBI WGS metagenome assembly WNGB01 (sample SAMN13153367, study PRJNA577476) | soil metagenome | isolation source: 115 cm soil or saprolite under grassland replicate 2 | place: USA:California | collected 2016-06-15 | reverse complement strand
TCGCACAGCTCCAGGACCATCGGCATGTTGTGCTCGACGATGAGGAAGGTGATGCCCCGCCGGTTGAGCTCCAGGATCAGCTCGGCGATGCGCTGGATCATGCCGGGGTTCACGCCGCCGGCCGGCTCGTCCAGCAGCACCAGCCGTGGCTCCAGCATCAGCACCTGGGCGAGCTCGGCCAGCTTCTGCTGGCCGAAGGAGAGCTGGCCGGCGGGGTGGGCCGCCAGCGGCAGCAGCCCGACGAGGTCGAGCAGCTCCTCGGCCCGCTGGGCCTCCGGGCCGCCGACGGCGTCGGCGGCCAGGTTCGGCCAGGAGAACCTCCGCAGCGGCGCGACCAGGTTCTCCAGCACGGTCATCCGCGGGAACAGGCGGGTGACCTGGAAGGTGCGGCCCAGGCCGAGGTGGGCGCGCTCCCACGGCAGCATCCGGTCGACGCGGCGCCCGTCGAAGCGGATGGACCCGCTGTCGCAGCGGACCATGCCGGTGACCAGGTTGAAGGTGGTGGTCTTGCCGGAGCCGTTGGGGCCGATCAGCCCCGTGAGGCCGCCCTCCCGGACCGCGAAGGAGCAGACGTCCACCGCCGCCACGCCCCCGAACCGCTTGGCCAGGCCGTCGACCTCCAGCAGCGCGCGTCCCGGCTCGGCTGCGGCGGTCGCCGCCCGCTCCACGGTGGTGGCCGGGCCGCGCCGCTCCCACGGCACCTGCCGCTCGTGCCGCCGCTCCCACCACGCCTGCACGGTCGGGATCAGGCCGTGGGGCAGGAACATGACCACCGCGCCGAGCGCCAGCCCGAAGGCGAACAGGTGCAGGCCTTCGGCGGCGGCGAGGTTGTTGGTGACCTCGTTGAGCGGCACGACGGCGAACGCCCCCAGCACCGGGCCCCAGATGGTGCCCCGGCCGCCGACCAGCGCCGCCAGCACGAGCTGGACGCTGGCCAGGATGTCGAACATGCCGCGCGGGTCGATGAAGGTGAGGAAGTAGGCGTAGACGCCGCCGGCCACCCCGATCAGCACGGCGCTGGCGACGAAGCTCAGCACCTTGTACGCGGAGGTCCGCACGCCGATGGCGGCGGCCTTGTCCTCGTCCTCGCGGATGGCGATCAGGCCCATCCCGAACTTCGTCCGCCGGATCCACCACGACAGCAGCACCGACAGCGCCAGCAGCGCGAGCATGGCGTAGTAGAAGGGCAGGTTCTGGATGTCCCGGTCCCAGGTCGGCAGCGGCAGGGTGAGCCCGTTGGAGCCGCCGGTGATGCCTTCCAGGTTGAGCGCCAGCGTCTGGAACAGGAACAGCAGGGCGATGGTGATGATCACGAAGGCGTGCTCGCGGGCCCGCATCACCGTGGCCCCCAGGACCGCGGCCACCAGCGCGGCGGCCACCCCGCCGACGGGTGCCAGCAGCAGCGGCGAGAGGCCGGTTCGCAGCGACAGCAGCGCCACGGTGTAGGCGCCGATGCCGAGGAAGGCGCTCTGACCGATCGACACGTAGCCGGTGAAGCCGGCCATGATGTTCCAGCCGCCGGCCATGACGGCCAGCAGGAACGCGAAGATCAGCACGGACTGGCCGTAGGCGTCGTCCAGGCGGACCAGCGGGTAGGCGACCAGCGCCAGGCCGCCGAGGGCGATCGCCGCCCGCCGCAGGCCGGTGACGCCCTTCACGTGACGACGTCCCCGCGCAGCCGCGATCCCATGAGCCCCTGCGGCCGCACCAGCAGGATCGCCAGGATCACGACGTAGAACACCACCGTCGCCCAGCGGGTGGAGACGTAGGTGGCGGTGAAGGCCTCGGCCACGCCCAGGATGAGCGCCCCGGTCACCGCGCCAGGCAGGCTGCCCATGCCGCCGAGGACGACGATGCCGAGCAGCCGCGAGATCCACAGGTAGTGCGAGGCGGGGAACAGCGTGTAGAGCACCGACAGGATCGAGCCGCCGGCGCCGGTGGTGGCCACCCCGATCGCGAAGGTGAGGGCGGCCACGCCGCGGATGTCGACCCCGACCAGCGCGCTCCCCTGCGGGTTCTGGGAGGCCGCGCGGATGGCCCGCCCGGCCCAGGTGCGGGTGAGCAGCAGCCACAGCCCGGCGAGGACGACCGCGGCGGCGAGGCAGCCGAAGACCTGCGCCTTGGGGAAGAACAAGGCGCCGAGGTGGAACGACTGGCTGAAGTAGCCGGGGGTGACCGAGCGGAAGACGTTCTTCCAGACGAGCCCCATGGCCCCCTCGATGGTGATGGCCAGGGCGAACATCAGCAGCACGCCCATGGACACCGGCGCGGTGCGGATGCGGGCGACGAACAGCCGGTAGATCGCCCACCCGACCGCGAACATGAGCGGGGTGGTCACCACCGCCGCGGCGATCGGGTCCAGCCCCAGGCGCCGCCACAGCTCGAAGGTGAGCAGCCCCGCCAGCACCAGCAGGGCGCCCTGGGCGACGTTGATGATGCCCATGACCCCGAAGATCAGGGTCAGGCCGGAGGCCAGCAGCGCATACACCCCGCCGGCGAGCAGGCCGAGGATGAGCGTCTCGGTGGCGTGGGTCACGTCCTCACCCGGCGATGCTAGCTCGTCTTCCAGTCCGGCTTGGGGAGCACCACGCTGTCGGTGGTGGCCACGTCCTTGGGCAGCACGATCTCGGACTTGCCGTTCTGCCACTGGGCGAGCAGGAAGTCGGACTGCGGCGCACCGGTCTGGTCCCAGCGCAGCGGGCCGAGGATGGTGTCGACCTGGTTGGCGTGCAGCCATTCGGCCATCTTGTCCTGGTCGATCGCCCCGACCGCCTGCGCGGCTGCGTGCAGGACCTGCGCGGCGGCGAACGCGTCGGCCGCGTCCTCCTCGGGGACCTGGTTGAACTTCTGCCGGTACCGCTGCACGAACTCCTGGTTGAGCGGGTAGGTGGCCTCGGGGCTCCAGCTCACCGTGTAGAACACGCCCTCGGTGTTGGCCTCCCCGACGCCCTTGGCGTACTGGTCGGAGTTGGACGGCGCCGAGGTCTGGAACAGCGTCTGCGGGCTGAAGCCGACCTTGACCAGGGAGCGGACCAGCCCGACGCCGTCCTCGAACACCGCCCCCTGGGCGACCAGGTCGGGGTTGCGGGCCTTGATGGCGTTGGCGATGGTGTCGAAGTTGGCGGTCTCCGGCGGGTAGGTGGTCGAGTAGACGGTCTTCACCCCCGCCTGCTCGAGCGCCTTGCGCATGGTGTCGATCACCGGCTTGGCGAACGGGTCGTCCTGGGTCGGGTAGGCGGCGGTCTTGGGCTGCTGGCCGGCCGGCAGGCTGTTGATCCAGTCCACGAACACGTCGGCCTGGTGCGGCGCGGTGGCCTGCTGGGCGAAGAACAGGTAGCGGAAGCCGCGTTCGAACAGCGCCGGGGCGCCGCCGGCCGGTTCCACGTACAGCATGCGGTTGCGTTCGGCCACGGCGGAGGCCGGCAGGTTGAGCAGCGACGAGAAGGTGCCCAGGAGCAGGTCGACCTTGTCGCGGGTGATCAGCCGGTTGTAGTCGGCGACCACGGTGTTCTGCTCGCTGGCGTCGTCCAGGACGGTGAGCCGCACCGGCCGGCCGAGGATGCCGCCCTTCTCGTTGACCAGCTCCACCCAGACGTCGTAGCCGCGTTTGGCCGCCCCGCCCGGCTGGGAGAACTCACCGGTCAGGGGCAGCGACGCGCCGATGACGATCGGTTCCTTGGTCTCCCCGGTCGCCTGGCCGTCGCCGTCGCCGCCCGAGCACGCCGACCCGATCAGGACCAGGGCGGCGACCGCCCATGCGACCTTCCATCGACCCCGAGCCATGGCTCCTCCTCACTCCTCCAGCCCGGACATCCGGGCGAGCACCGTGAACACGGTGGCGAAGTCCCGCTCCTGCAGGCCCATCGCCCTGGCAGCGGTCAAGAGCTGGTTGCTGACGGCCGTGGTCGGCAGCGCGACGTCGAGCTCCCTGCCGGCCTCCAGGGCGAGCAGCAGGTCCTTCTGCATCATGTCGACGTCGAACCAGGCCTCCTCCGGCTGCTTCAGCACGAAGGGGCCGCGGTACCTGACCATCGGGGAGGCGATCACGCTGTGCAGCAGGACCTCCACGGCGGTCTCCCTGGGGATCCCGGCCTTCTCCGCCAGCAGCACCCCCTCGCTGAACGCCACCATCTGCACGGCCAGGCTGAGGTTGGTGGCGATCTTCATCAGCACGGCCAGGCCGCCAGGGCCGACGTGGGTGACCGTGGGCCCGATGTCGCGCAGGACCGGGAGCACGCGGTCCACGACCTCCCGGTCGCCCCCGACCATGATCGAGAGCCTGCCCTCCTCCAGGGTCACCACGCTGCCCGAGACCGGGGCGTCCAGCATGGCCGCGCCCCGCTCGGCGACCTTGCCGGCGAGCTCCCGGCTGGCGCTGGGGCTGACGGTGCTCATGTCCACGTAGACCTTGCCGGGCCCGAGCCCCGCCAGGACGCCGTCGGGGCCGTCGGTGACCGCCCGCAGCGCCGCGGTGCCGGTGACCATGCTGAAGGTGATGTCGGACGCCTCGACCGCCGCCCGCGGGGAGTCGGCGGGGCGCATCCCCTCGGCCAGCAGCCACTCGGCCTTGGCGCGGGTGCGGTTGTAGCCGGTGACCGTGTGGCCGGCCTGCAGCAGCCGCCTGGCGATCCGCCCGCCCATGACCCCGAGCCCGACGAAGCCGACGGCCGCCATCAGCGGCCCTCCGCCGGTTCCATGGCGAGGCGGCCGCCGGTGCCGCGGAGGGCCTCGTCGATGTCGTCCTCGACCCGCAGCAGGTGCTGGCGCATCCGCTCGCGCGCCAGCTCGCCGCGCCCGTCGGCGATCGCCTCCAGGATCTGGTCGTGCTGGCCGAGGGACCGCTGCGGGCTCCCGGGGATGTGGTAGATCGACAGCAGGGCCCGGTGGAGCACGTCGCGGATGGCCTGCATCATGTAGGCCGCCATGCGGTTGTGGGTGGCGGTCGCGATCGCCAGGTGGAAGTGCACGTCCCCGCCCACGTAGCGCTCCGGGGACCGCAGGCCCTGGTGCATGCTCCGCAGCGCGGTCCGCATCGCCTCCAGGTCCTGGTCGGTCCGCCGCAGCGCGGCCAGCCCGGCGGACTCGACCTCGAGGATGCGCCGGACCTCGAACAGCTCCCGCAGGTCCCCGTCGTGCATCCGCAGCAGCAGCGCCAGCGACTGGTTGAGGGGGTTGGTGTACTCGGCGACCACCAGCCTGCCGCCGCCGGGCGACGCGATCAGCCCCCTGGACTCGAGCATCCGCAGCGCCTCGCGGACCGAGGAACGCCCGACGCGGTAGGCCTCGGCGAGCTGCCGCTCCCGGGGCAGCTCGTCGCCGGGGTTCAGGCGGCGGTCGCTGATCTCCTGCACCAGCCGTTCGGCGACCAGCTCGTAGACCTTCTTCCGTTCGATCGGCTCGAACATGGCGGCCTCGTGGTCAGACCAGCAGACTGTCTCAACGACCGCCAGACCGTATCATTTGCGGTATCCACGCGACCAGCGCCGTCACGGAGGTGATCCGGCGATGCCGCACATCAGCTACGTCGATCCCGAACGGATCGAGGACCCCGAGATCAGGGGCTACCTGGAGCACGCCAGACGGCACGGGACGCCGCGGCCGGAGAGCCAGGCGATCCGGGCGCACAACCCCAACGTGATCCGGGCCTTCTCCCAGGCGTGGGACCTCACCTTCCGCAACGGCGTCCTCGACCACAGGATCAAGGAGCTCTGCCGCGTCTACGTCTCCAAGTCGATCGAGTGCCACTACTGAGGCGTGCAACGGTCTGTCCAGGCTGGACAGCAAGGGCTCGGCGAGGACCGCTACGACGAGCTGCTGGACTTCCTCCCCTCCGACAAGTTCAGCGAGCGGGAGAAGACGGCGCTGTCGTACGCCAGCGCCATCATCTGGGACTCGAACCTCGCCGACGACGCGCTCTGGGCGCGGCTGCACCGGCACTTCAGCGAGCCGGAGCTGGTGGAGCTGGGGTTCTTCGTCGCGCTGACGCTCGGGCAGCAGCGGTGGATCAAGACGCTCGGGATCGGGCATGGTGAGGTGCTCGCCGACACCGCCACCGGCCTGGCATGGCCGTAGGCTCGAACCCGGCGTATCCGGCGAAAGGGAGGCGACATGGTGGAGGACTACGGCGACGCGCGGCAGGTGCCCGACGAGGACCTGCGCTACTGCGCCGTGCCGCGGCGGCCGGACCCGGTCATCCCGGAGGGGCTGGACTTCGACCGCGCCAACGCCATCGTCCTCGGCCGCGCGATGTGGGCCAACGGCACCGTCATCCACTACTACCTCTTCGACCGCGACAGCGACGGCGCCACCGTGCGGTTCGCCGACGGCACCAGCAGGTTCGTCACCTGGGTCGGCGAGCCGGCGCAGCAGGACGCGGTCCGGGCCGGCTTCGAGACCTGGAAGGACCTCGGCATCGGGCTGGAGTTCCGCGAGGTCGGCGACCGCTCCGAGGCCGAGGTCCGGGTCGGCTTCATGGACTTCGACGGCTCCTGGTCCTACCTGGGACGCGACGTCCTCAACCAGGGCATGAACGCGCGCACCATGAACTTCGGCTGGGACCTGACCACCACCCAGGGGCGGACGACGGCGCAGCACGAGATCGGCCACACCCTCGGCATGCCGCACGAGCATCAGAACCCGTTCGCGGGGATCGTGTGGGACGAGCCGAAGGTCTACGAGTTCCTCGGCGGGCCGCCCAACAACTGGGACCGCGACAAGACCTTCCACAACGTGCTCCGCAAGCTGGACCCGGCGGAGGTCCAGGGGTCGACCTGGGACCCGGACTCGGTCATGGAGTACCGCTTCCCCGCCGGGCTCATCCTCCAGCCGGAGCAGTACCGCGGCGGCATCAGCCCGCCCGGCACCATCTCCACCCTGGACCAGGAGTTCGTCCGCCAGTGGTACCCGGCGGCGGACCCCGCGGGGCCGCCGACCCTGGAGCCGTTCCAGTCGGTGGCGCTGGACCTGGCCGCCGGCGAGCAGGCCGACTTCACGCTGACGCCTCCGGGCACGCGCGAGTACCAGCTCGGCACGTTCGGCGCCAGCGACGTGGTGCTGGTGCTGTTCGAGGAGGTCGAGGGCGAGCTGCGGTTCGTCGCCGGCGACGACGACAGTGGCGAGGACCGCAACGCGCTGCTGACCGCCAAGCTGTTCCAGGGTCGCCGCTACGTCGTCCGGCTGCGGATGTACTTCTCGTGGCAGTCGGGCACGACCGCGATCATGTACTGGTAGCGCCCGGCTCAGCCCTTCTCGGCGCCGCTGGTGAGGCCCTCGACCAGCAGCCGCTCGGTGGCGAAGAACAGCACGATGATCGGGACGGTGAGGATCACCGAGCCGGCCATCAGCACCGTCTTGGCCACCTCGATGCTGCCGGAGAGCTGGGACAGGCCAGGGGCAGCGCGACCTTGCGGATGATCTGCAGGCGGGTGGCGCCGTCCAGGGCGGCCGCCTCCTCCAGGCTGGCCGGCACCGTCTCGAAGTAGTTGCGCAGCATGTGGATGGTGACCGGCACCGTCTGGGAGATGTAGACCAGCGTCAGGCCGAACAGCGACCCGCGCAGCCCGATCCGGGTGAAGAGCACGAACAGCGGGATCGCCAGCAGGATCGCCGGGAACAGGTAGACGGCCAGGAACAGGAAGTGGACCTGGCGTCGGCCGAGGAACCGCAGGCGGCTGATGGCGTAGGCGCCGAGGATCGACGCCAGCAGCGTCACCGCGACGGTGGCGACGGCGATGACGCCGCTGTTGCGCAGGAACGTCAGGAAGCCCTGGCCGCCGTCGTCGACGCCGCGGAGCACCTCGCCGAAGGCGTCCAGCGACACGCCGCGGGGCGGCCACAGCGCGCCCGGGTCCAGCGCGAGGTCCTCGATCGACCGGACCGACAGCAGCAGCATGTAGTAGAACGGGAACAGGGTGGCGACCAGGAAGAAGGCGATCATCACCCACTTGAGCACCCCAAGGATGCGGGTCTCGACGATCTCGCGGCTGAGGGGCCGCGCGGCCGGCCGGCGGCGGCGCCGCGCGGCCTCGGCGCCGGGGGGGCGGTCGGCGACCTCGGTATCCAGCCCGGTCCGGCTCATATGGCCTCAGCGTCCCTGGAGCGTCCGGCGAAGAAGCGGAAGTACAGCAGCAGCAGGACCGCCAGCACGGCCGCCAGCACCAGCGACAGGGCGGCCGCCGCGCCGATGTCGCCGCGGGCGGTGAGGTAGCGGAACACCCGCACCGAGACGACCTCGGTGCCGGCGCCGCCCTCGGTGAGCAGGAAGACGTCGTCGAACTCGTTGAACGTCCAGATGAACCGCAGCACCGCCAGCAGCGCGATCACGCCCTTGAGCTGCGGCAGGGTGATGTACCGGAAGCGCTGCAGCGGGGTGGCGCCGTCGACCCGTGCCGCCTCGTCCAGGTCGGCGGGGAGCGCCTGCAGCCGCGCCAGGATGAACAGGAACGAGAACGGGAAGTAGCGCCAGGCCTGGTAGACGATGACCACCACCAGCGCGGTCGGCACGCCGATGTCCACGCCGAGCAGGCTGAGGGTGCCGGTGCGCTGGTCGAGGAAGGGGATGGGGTCCTTCCAGCCGAGCAGGTCGGCGCCGAGCGCGTTCACGATGCCGAGCTCGGGGTGCAGCATCACCTCCCAGACGAAGGTGACCGCCACCACCGGCGCCACGTAGGGCAGCAGCATCGAGGCCCGCACCAGCGTCCGTCCCTTGAACGGCTTGCGGACCACCAGGGCGGCGACCAGCCCCAGGCCGATCGACAGGGCGGTGCCGACCACGCTGTAGATCAAGGTGACCTTGAGCGCGTCCAGGAAGCCGCGGGAGGTCAGCACCGTCTCGAAGTTCTGCAGGGTGAGCTCGGCGCCGAAGATCCCGGAGCGGCGCAGGTCGCGCAGGCGCAGCCGCTGGAAGGCGATCAGAGTCGTCCACAGGATCGGCAGGACGACCACGGCCAGCACCACCACCAGGGTCGGCGACAGCAGCGCCAGGCCGGCGCGCGCCTCCTGCTGGCGCAGCGTCCGGGTCCGCCGGGGAGCCATCGCTCTCTCCCCCCGCCACCGGCTACTGGATCGACTGGGCGATCTCTTCCACGTCCGCCTGGGCCTGCTTGGCGGCCGCGTCCGGGTCGAGCTGCCCGCCCAGCTCCTCGGCGAGCGCCTTGGGGATGGGCAGCTCGGCGAGCTGGGCGCCGACGAGCTTGCCCTGGCCCTGCTCGAACCCCCAGCGGCTCATCGTGTCGGTGCTCTTGGTGAGGGCGTCGATGACGTCGGCGGGATAGACGTCCGACAGCGGCTTCTTGGTGTCGACGCCGGCCTTGAGCTTGCTCCACGCCTCGGCGTATTCCTGGGGGTTGTCCTTGCTGCCTGCACGGGTGGGGATCTTGCCCTCGGGCGCCAGGGCGAGCCAGTCGACGTAGCCGTCGCTCATCATGAACTCGACGAAGCGCTTGGCCGCGTCGGTGTTGCTGTCCTTGGTGATGGCGAAGGAGGTGACCTCCCCGAACTGGGCCGGCTCCCCGGTGGCGTTCGGGCCCGAGATGGCGGTGACGAAGCCGCTGTTCTTGGCGAGGAACTCCTTGTCGGCGCGGCACTCCGGGCAGGTCGGCGGGGCGTCCTTGCGCAGCCCGGCCAGCTCGTCGAGGATGAACGACGACCACAGCACCATCGCCGACTTGCCGGCGAAGTAGGCGGCGCGGGTGGTGTCGACGTCCTGGCCGCCGGTGACCGAGCCGTTCCTGATCAGGTCGCCGTAGAACCGGAACGTCTCCACGCACTGGGGGCTGGTGAGCTGCACGTTGCCCTGGTCGTCGGCGAGCTGGCAGCCGTTGGCGACGGCGAGGTACTCGAAGGTCTGCTGGGTGAAGCCGTCGGCCGGCTTGGTCGCCGCGACGATCCCGGCCCTGCCGGGCTGCTTGAGCCTGCTGGCGGCGGTCTGGATGCGCTCGAAGGTGTCGGGTGGCTGCAGCCCGGCCTGCTCGAACAGGTCCTTGCGGTAGACGAGCAGGTTGGTCCAGGTGTCGCTGGGGATGCCCACCGACTTGCCGTCGGCCTCGACCAGGCGGAGCGCCCGCTGGGAGAAGGTCTCCCGCCCGAGGCTCTCGACCACGGCCGCGGCGGCGTCGGGGTCGGCGATGTCGTCGGCGGCCAGCGAGTGGATGAAGCCGAGGCTCAGCGCGCCCACCACGTCGGGCAGGGTGCCGGCGGCGCTGGCCGACTGGATCTGGCTGGCGAACTGGTCCTCGGCGATCGCCGACAGCTTCACCTGGATGCCGGTCTGCTGCTGGAAGCGGTCGACGATGGCCTGGGTCGCGTTGATGCGGTCGGTGACGTCCTCGAGGCTCCAGAAGGTGAGGGTGTTGTCCTCGCCCTGCCCGTCGCCGCCGCCGCAACCGGTCGCGGCCAAGGCCAGGGCGAGGGTCAGCAGGGTCACCAGCAGGCGCGGCTTCATGTGCGCTCCCTCCCAGCTTCTACCGCGGCTTCCCACCCGACCGGCGAACGAGCTGGGCTGAACGCTCGTTCGACGAACGGTAACAGGGGGACCTATCGGGAGCAAGGCGCAGAGGCGTCAAGCAGAGCAAGGTCCTCATCTCGCATGCCCGAAACGTCGCGCCCGTAGTAGGTTGCTGCAACCAGCGAGCGACCACCGGAGGACCACGATGGCGACCAAGCTCTGGCATGTCCCCGTCCGGCTGGCGACCGGCGCCGTCATCCTCGACCAGGGCCTGTCCAAGCTCGGCATGGACGAGGAGCACGCCAAGTGGTTCCACGAGCGGGCCGTGATCGTGTTCCCGCAGTTCGAGGACATGGCTCCCAGGGACTTCGTGCAGCTCCTGATGGCGTGCGAGATCGCCCTCGGCAGCTCCCTGCTCGGCATCGGGTTCGTGCCCCCCGGCGTTGCCGGGCTGGGCCTGACCGCGTTCGGGGGCAGCCTCACCCGGCTGTACCTCACCGCCCCAGGGATGCGTCGCGAGGGCAGCCTTGGCCCGACCCAGCAGGGCATCGCGCTGGTCAAGGACTCCTGGATGCTCGCCATCGGCGCCGCGCTGGTCCTGGACGCCCTGTTCGGCCCGCGCCGCAGGCGCCGCAGGCGCCGCTGACGTGCCCGGCCGTCAGAGGCGGCCGGGGACCGCGCCGCGCACCACCACCAGCCGCGAGGACCGGAAGATGCGGCGCCGGCCGCTGCGCAGGTTGGTGACGTCGTAGGCCGGGTCGTCGGGCCCGGAGTTGGCCACCTCGCCGAGCACGCGCCAGGTGCCCATCTCCCCGGTGCCCGGCTTGCGGACCTTCACCTCGCTCCCCTTCTGGATGGCGCGGGTCTGCACCTCCACACCGGCCTCCTTCACCAGTCGCATCCGAACTCACGTTCGATTCTACTCCACACCGGCGGGGCGCGGTAAGGTCTGCCCATGACCGACGAACCCGACTCGGCGCCAACCTTCGACCTCGACCACTACTTGAACCTCCCGCGGGTCGCCGGCCTCGTCCTGGCACCGGACGGCCGCCGCCTGGTGACCTCGGTGGCCACGCCCGGGCCGGACGGCAAGAAGTTCGTGAGCGCCCTCTGGCAGCTCGACCCGGCCGGCGACGCGGCGCCCCGCCGGCTCACCCGCTCCGCGCCAGGCGAACGCGACGCCGCCTTCCTGCCCGACGGGTCGCTGCTGTTCACCTCCACCCGCAAGGACCCCGAGGCGGCACCCGCCGACGGCGACGCCGACGAGGAGGTCGCGGGGCTGTGGCTGCTGCCGGCCGACGGCGGCGAGGCCCGCCAGGTCGCCGCCACCCCCGCCGGGATCGAGGCGCTCGAGGTCGCCCGCGACGCCGGCACGGTCGTCTACCGCACCGGCGTGCACCCGGGCGCCGACGACCTGGAGGCCGACGAACGCCGCCAGCAGGCCCGCAAGGACGCCGGCGTCACCGCCCAGCTCTTCGAGGCCTACCCGATCCGCTACTGGGACCACTACCTCGGCCCGCGGGAGCCGCGGCTGTTCGCGGCCGCTCCCCCGCCGGCGGGTGAGGGCCGGATGGCGCCCGGCCGCCCGCTGACCCCGGCGCCGGGGCGGGCGCTGGACGAGGTGGAGCTGGCGGTCACCCCCGACGGCGCCACGGTCCTGACCGGCTGGGACAGCCGCGAGGTCCGCAACCCGCGGACGCTGCTGCTGGCGATCGACGTCGCCAGCGGTGAGCGGCGGGTGCTGCTGGACGACCCCGACTCGTCGGTCGGCGGCGTGGCCTGCTCGCCGGACGGCCGGCTGGTCGTCTGCGAGCGCGTCTGGCACGGCGACCCGGACCACGCCGTGGACGTCACCCTCTGGCTGCTGGACCTGGACGGCGGCGAGGGTCGCGACCTGCTGCCCGGCCTCGACCTGTGGCCACGGGAGCCCACCTGGGCGGCCGACGGCCGGGCGCTGTTCTTCGTCGCCGACCAGGGCGGCCGCACCCCGGTGTTCCGGGTCGAGGTGGGTGGCGACGCGGACGGCCGGGTGACCCGGCTGAGCGCCGACGGCGCCTTCTCCGATCTCTGCCCGGCCCCCGACGGTCGCCGCCTGTACGCTTTGCGGGCGGCGATGGACGCACCGCCCGGCGCGGTCGCGCTGGACGCCGAGGCCGCCGACCAGCGGCCGGCGCCGCTGCCCACCCCCGGCCTGCCGCTGCGGCTGCCGGGGACGCTCACCGAGGTCCAGACCGGCGCCGACGACGGCACGCCGCTGCGGGCCTGGCTGGTGCTGCCGGTGGGCGCCACCCCGGACCGGCCGGCGCCGCTGGTGGTGTTCATCCACGGCGGGCCGCTGGCGTCGTGGTCGTCGTGGAGCTGGCGCTGGAACCCGTGGCTGCTGAGCGCCGCCGGCTACGCGGTGCTGCTGCCCGACCCGGCGCTGTCGACCGGCTACGGCCGGGCGTTCGCCGCGCGGGGCCGGGGCCGCTGGGGCGACGAGCCGTTCACCGACCTGATGGCGCTGGTCGACGCCGCCGAGGCGCGGCCGGAGATCGACCGGCAGCGGACCGCCGCCATGGGCGGCTCGTTCGGTGGCTACATGGCCAACTGGGTGGCCGGCCAGAACGCCGCCTGGTGGGAGCGCGAGTTCGGCGCGCCGGAGACGGCGGCCGAGCGCTACCGGCAGCACTCCCCCGACCGCAACCTGGGCCGCATCCGCACGCCGATGCTGGTGATCCACGGCGAGCGCGACCATCGGGTGCCGATCGGCGAGGCGTTGCGGCTGTGGACCGACCTGACGCGCTTCGGGGTGGACGCCAAGCTGCTGTGGTTCCCCGACGAGAACCACTGGATCCTCACCCCGCCCCACGCCCGCCTCTGGTACCGGACGGTGCTGGCCTTCCTGGACCACCACGTCCTGGGCAAGGACTGGGCGCGCCCGGAGCTGCTGTAGCCATGACCGTGCAGCCCGAGATCGAGGCGCTGCTGGCGCGCATGGCCGCGGCTGGTAGCCCGCCACTGGAAGAGCAGTCGGTCGCGCAGGCCCGCCGCCTCCACGCCGCCAGCGCCGCCACCCTCCACGGCCCGCCGGTCCCGGTGGCCGCCGCCGCCGACCGGACCATCCCCGGCCCCGCCGGCGACCTGCGCGTGCGGGTCTACACCCCCCACGGCGAGCCGCCGGTCCCGATCGTGGTGTGGTTCCACGGTGGCGGCTGGGTCGTCGGCACCCTGGACACCTACGACACCATCTGCCGGGCGCTGGCTGCGGCGGTGCCCGCCGTGGTCGTCGCCGTGGACTACCGGCTGGCCCCCGAGCACCGCTACCCCGCCGCCGTCGAGGACAGCTACGCCGCCACCCTGTGGGCGTCCCGCAACGCCGCCGAGCTCGGCGGCGCCCAGCACCGGCTGGCCGTCGCCGGCGACAGCGCCGGCGGCAACCTCGCCGCCGTGGTCGCCCTCGGCGCCCGCGACCGCGGCGGACCGGCCATCGGCTTCCAGCTGCTGGTGTACCCGATCACCGACGTGGGGATGGACACCGCCTCCTACCGCGA
>WNGB01025021.1_pt1 | contig 13979 bp, 7 predicted proteins | sample 5400681 | NCBI WGS metagenome assembly WNGB01 (sample SAMN13153367, study PRJNA577476) | soil metagenome | isolation source: 115 cm soil or saprolite under grassland replicate 2 | place: USA:California | collected 2016-06-15 | reverse complement strand
TGGGTGGTCGGCGGTCGCGGGGCCTCGCACGGTGGCCGCCGTCTCACGATAGAGCAACTCAAGGTGAGCCCAATCCTGCCACCAGGGCACCGGCAGGGCGAACAGGTCCGGATCGTCGGAGGGGTCGAGCTGGTCGTCGAGCCAGTGGTGAGCCCGGTCCAGCCACCGCTCTGCCTCCGGCGCCTCCCCGAGCCGGTGGTTCGCCAGTGCCAGTCCCAGCCAGATGAGGGCTTGTGGCTCCCAGAGGGTCGTCATCCCCTCGGCCTCTTTCAGGCAGCGCACCGCGTCGGCGAACTGGCCCGCCCGGTAGTGGGCCATCCCCAGGGCGAACAGGGTGTACCTGGTCCGGGGCTGGCGCTTCAGGGCGCCCTGAGCCATTGCGACGGCGTGGCCGGGGTCGGCGAGGGCCTCCGGGGCCAGGCCGCAGGTCTTGGCCGCCCAGTAGCCGGTCATCCTCAGTTCGGCCGCGCGCTCGAGGTGCTCGATCATCCGGGCACAGACCTCCCGATACCCCTTCAGGTCGCCTGCCCACGCGCGGAGGCAGGCGTACCGGTACCAAAGGTCGTAGCTCAAGCCGTCGAGCTTGACGTCGCTCGGCGGCCGGAGGACGTAGGCCCGTTGCAGATCAACCGCCGCTTCGGCGAACAGCCCCAGGCGGCAGAGGAAGTGCCCGCGGACGTCGCGGGCCATCGAGTGGTCGGGCCGTAACGCCACCGCCCGGTCGAACGCCTCGGCCGCGCCCAGGGCGCCCCCCCGGGGCATGGACTTCTGGAGCGGGTGGTCGATACACGCCCGCCCGCGCTCCAGGAAGACGTTCGCCGCGTTCAGATTCTCCAATCCGACCCGGATCTCCTCAGCCCGCTGCTCGGCCGTCCGCCAGGCTGCTTTCGTGTTCCGCTGCTCGGCTTCCAGCTGCCGAAAGGCCGTGGTCCGATCGGCCAGGGCCTGGTTGACCCGGGCATTGCTGTCCAACGCCAGGGCCAGGGTGACGAGGAGCGCGGACAGGAGGGTCACGGCCGCCAGGACGGGGCCCCGGTTCCGCCGCGCGAACTTCCGCAGCCGATACCACGACGAGGGCGGGCACGCCAGCACTGGCTCATCGCGCAGGTAGCGCTCGATGTCTCGCGCCAGGCCGTTGACGGTCTCATAGCGGCGGTTGCGATCCTTTTCCAGCGCCTTCATGACGATCCAGTCCAGCTCGCCGCGGACCAGCCCGCTCAGCTTGCCCGCGTCCACACCACGGCAAGCAGCGATCGTCGGCAGTCCCTCCGCGGTGCTCAGGCGTTCCTCGCGGATGATGCGCAGCGCTTCGAGCAAGCCCGCTTCCTTGATTCGTTGGTGCTCCAGCGGTGTGGTCCCGGTCAGGAGTTCGTAGAGCAGGACACCGAGAGAATAAATGTCGCTGCGGGTATCGACGTCCAGCGTGTTCAGCCCGGCCTGTTCGGGGCTCATGTATTCCAGCGTGCCGACGACCGCCCCCAACCCTGTCTCCAGCGTCTTCTCGGTCAACTGCGGCCCGGTTGCCTTGGCGATACCGAAGTCAATGACCTTCGGCACGGGTCTGTCGTCGTACATCCCGATCAGCACGTTACTCGGTTTCAAATCTCTGTGAATGATGCCTTTCTGGTGGGCGTGCTGCACCGCCTGACAGACCACCACGAACAACTCCAGGCGCTGGCGTGGCGTCAGTCGCTGCTCGTCGCAATAGCGCGTGATGGGGACGCCCTGCACCAGTTCCATCACGAAGTAGGGCCGGCCGCTCGCGGTGGTGCCGCCGTCGTGGACCTTGGCGATGTTCGGATGGTCCATGAGGGCGAGGGCCTGCCGCTCCGCCTCGAAGCGGGCGATGACCTGCTTGCTATCCATCCCCGCCTTGATCACCTTCAGCGCGACGAGCCGCTTGACCGGCTCACTCTGTTGCGCCAGGTAGACCGTGCCCATGCCGCCCTCGCCGAGCAACTCGACGAGTGTGTACGGCCCGATCACCGTCTCAGGTTGCTCGCTCGGGGTGGTTGCGCCCAGGGTCGAGTCGGCGGTCTGGCCCGCTCTCTCCGGCAGGCTGTCGGGCCGTTCGTGCGCCTCCAGCAGTTGCTCCACGCGCTGCCGCAACGCCTCATCACCGGCGCAAGCCTGGGCCAGGAACGCGGCACGCTCCTCCTGCGGCCTGTCCAGCGCGGCCAGGAACAACGATTTCACCTGCTGGGAATCGAGGGACATGATTTCCTCCACGGGGGCGTTTCACCCTTCAGTGCGACGGATGCCGTCGATTTGTCTCAAGAAAAAAAGATCAAGACGCGGGGGACTCGTCGTCCAGGGCGCAGCGGAGCCAGGCGCGCGCGTAGTTCCAGTGGCGGTATCCCTGCGCCCGGGAGATCGCCAGGGCGTCGGCGGCTTCCTCGACTGAGAAGCCGGCGTAGAAACGCAGTTTGACGAGTTCCGCGGCGGGAGCGTCTTCGACGGCAAGTTGCGACAGGGCATCGTCAAGCGCCAGCAGATCCTCCGGGGTGCGCTCGGTCGCGGGCAGGTCGCCGAGGCTGACGCGGCGCCGACCGCCGCCGTGACGCTGTCGCTGCTTGCGGCGCGCGTTTTCGACGAGGATGCGGCGCATGGCCTCGGCGGCGGCGGCGAAGAAGTGACCGCGGCTGTTCCACTGCTGCGCCTGCTCCACGTCCACCAACCGCAGATAGGCCTCGTGGACCAGCGCCGTCGCCTGGAGCGTCTGACCGGGCTGCTCCTGAGCCAGCTTCGCGGCGGCCAGCTGGCGCAGCTCTTCGTAGACCAGCGGCAATAGTTGGCCGGCGGCGTGCGGGTCGCCATGCTCAATCGCGGCGAGCAGGTGGGTGACGGCGCTCATGGGCGGTGCCTCTGAGGAATGGCGTTGACATTCTCAGCAGTGTACCCGCCCACACGCATCGTCGCGAGCAGCAAACGGTTTTTTCGAGCCCTGGCATAGGCTCTGACGCTACATTGTCAGCGGTGACAAGTTCCTCTATTCGCGACACCTTCCCCCGAGGAGCAACTCATGAACGTGGCACGTCTCGCGCGGTGGCCCGCGCCGCTGGGGTACGCTGTCTGCTGTCTCCTGGTCCTGCGCCCAGGGACGTCGCCGACTGGCGAGAAGCCGGCGACGCGCGTCTATGTCAACCGCCTGACACCGATCGCCAAGCCGGCGCCGCTGCTCGCCGACCATTCCGAGTTCGTCGAGCCGATCCGTGAGGCGACGCGCTTCGAGGCGCCGACACTGATCGACGACAACGACGCCGATCTCGACGTGCGCGCCTGGCGGTTCTCGTACAACGCGCGCGGCATCATCGAGATGCCCAACCGCCTGCGAGCCGCCAGCACCGCCGTTATCATGGTTCACCCCTGGGGCGTAGACGACGGCCAGGGTTGGAAGACGCCCGAGCCCGCCGGCGTTGTGGATTTCTGCACGCCGGAGCGCAACCACCTCGCCGGCCGCCACACGCGCACCGTCATCAACCCCTTCCTCAAGGCGCTGCGCGGCAAGGTGGCGCTTGTGATGTACAGTCTCCCGGGCGACGAGGATCCCATCCGCAGGAAGCTCTATCGCTCCTTCCAGCGCCGGCCGGACGAGGCCGAGCGCCGGCAGGGCGCGAAGGAACTCGACGCCAAACTCAAGGGCTTCAATTACAAGGGCAGCCCGCTTCCTGCCGAACTGACCCTGTCGCGGGATCGGCCGGTCGCGGACTACTTCCGGCAGTTTCCCGGCCTGGACGCCGGGCCGAAGTACAACAACGCCGGCTTCTGGGATCTGCCCATCCCGGTGACGCGCGACATCGACGTCCATCCCGACGACGTGGTGATCTATGATGCACGAGGTTACGGACCGCTCAAGGAGTTTCTGCAGAAGCAGGGAGTGCGGCATGTCCTGCTGACGGGATATGCGACCGATATGTGTTTTTGCCGGACGACGGCGGGCTATGAGAACCTGGCGAAGGATTTCAACGTCTTTCTGGTCGGCGACGCGACGCTGGCGACCTTCTCTCAACCACCTGATCACGCAGGTTTCCTGGATCCGCCATCGCCCCGCCGCAGGAGCGAAACGCTGACAGCTTGCTGGAAGTGCTCTGAGTGTCTGTGCTCAACCCCTCCCCCCAACCCCCTCCCCGCAACGGAGAGGGGGAGAAGAAAAGGCTTGGGTGTCTTGCTCCCCCTCTCCGTTGCGGGGAGGGGGTTGGGGGGAGGGGTTGAGCACAGGCTCTGAGACCCCGGAAACGCAGCCGCCCCGCCACAACTCCGTGGCGGGGCGGCCGGCATCCCTCTGCGACAGCGAAGATGGGAAAACGCGCACTCTCAGGAGAGCGGCTTAGTCGCAGCAGTGACGGCTACGCATCCAGCGGCCGCCCAGGCCGTGCTTGCGGGAACCGCTGCTGCAGCAGACCGTGGCGCTGCACTCGCAGTTATCGCCTGGAACCTGACGAGCCACGCAGCGGGTGACGTAACGGGTGCAGGTCACCATCTCCGTGTGCGGCACGCACACCCGCACCGTCCGGGTCGCCTGGTAGGGCACCGTGCGCGTGACGCAGCAGGTCTCGCGGACCGTGCGGTGGACCGGCACGCACTTCCAGCACGGCACCTGGACCGTGTGCTCCCGCCACTCGGTGCGGCAGGTGTTCACGCGGACGACGTGCGGGACCATCGTGCAAACCTTCTTGCGGCAGGTCACCGGGTAGCACTCCGTGACCTTGCAGGGCACCCACACCTTGACCGTCTTGGTGCAGGGCGCGCAGCAATCGTTGTGGTGCCGCCGATGGTGATGCACGGGCACCTCGCGGCACTCGTAGTGGCCGCGATCGACGCAGCGAGTCCGCATCTCGGTGACGCACTGCCACGACCAGCAGGGCTTCATCACCGTCCGCTGCTCGCACACCGGCACGCGGACACAGGTGCGGCGGACTTCCGTGCGCATCTCACAGACGCGCTGGTAACTCGTCACCACGCGCTCGCGCGTGACCGGCACACTTTCACACCGATAGGCGGTGTAGTTCTCCGTGCGGCACTCGTGGCGGTACACGACCCGCTGGGTCTGGTACGTCTCGGGGACGCACTCGTTGACGTAGATGGTGCGCATCGCGGGGGCGCACGGGGCCGGGCTACCGCAGCCGTGGTCGGCCCGTGCGGGGCCAGCGACCGCGGCCAGGACTGCGGCGGTCAGGGCCGCCTTACGGACAGAAAACCGAAACATGGCATCTCCTTTGTTGCGTTACTTGCTGCTCGGCCTGGAGCCAGGAACCCTCCGGCGGGCCGACTCGCAAACGGCTGGATTTAACCTCACGCAAATATGCCCAATGCGGGGGCTTTGGATAAGACGAGGGACTCAAGAAAGGCGGAAAAAAAGCTGAGACTTTTCCGTCAATAGCAGTGGTATCGAGGGAGGTGGAAAGGCAGGGGAGGATGGCAGCAGCGAGCGAAAAGGGGAAGCCGAGGATGCAGGCGTTTGTGGTGTCGAGGCGGGTTCAACACCCGGCGAGCGGGGGGCGTAAGCCCCCTGATCCTACGCAGCCATCAGGGGGCTTACGCCCCCGCTCGCCTCATCTTGTTCGTGGCTCTAACGGCCCTGCTCCTCCGGCACGATCGGCGGCGTCCGCAGAAGCTCGTAGGAGAACGCCCCGAGCAGGGTGCCGCGCTCCACCTGGTGGCAGTCGAGGCACTGCCGCGCCGCGCGCACCGCACCGAGCAGATAGATGCGGTTCACCGAGGCGTCAGTCACCAGCGTCTCGCCTTTCTTCAGCCCTGCCAGCGCCGTCAACTCGAAGCCGTCCAGCGGGCGCGTCTCCGCCTTGCGCAACTCGTCCATGCGCGGGAGATGCTTGGAGACATAGGCCACCGGCTGCTCGTGCCTGAGCAGACTCACCAGTTCAATCCGCTGCACGAGCCACTTCTCCTTCGCCGGCGTTTTGACGTCCTTCCGCTCGACGCGCGGCACCTCGGGCACGTGGCGGAAATGGTGCGGCCAGAAGCCCATTTTGAGGTTCGCCTTGCGATCCTTGGCCTCGCCGGCCCGGAAGCCGCCGCGCGGGTAGAGACCGGCCTGTGCCGTCCCGGGGATGAAGGCAAAGCCTGCCAGGTTCGCGAAACTCCGCTTCCCGTCGAGGTGGAACCCCAGCAGGCTGTCCGCCGTCGGCAGGCGCAGCGGGTTGGCGACCACGTCGCTCCGCGGCACCTTGACGGAGTCGCCTGCGTCCGACTCGGAGAAATCCTTGTTCGTCACCAGTTCGATCGGTGGGGCCTTTGGCACCTCCAGGTATTTCGGCAGGAAGATGATCATGCGCTCCATGCCGAAGCCCTCCGCCCCGACGAACTCTTTCACGCTCTGGTCGTGCAGGTTCCGGAAGGCCAGTTGCCGCCCGATCGCGCGGTACTCCTGATAGAGCAGGGCCTCGAAGTTGTCGAGCTGCGTGCCGGACTCCTTGGAGAGCGTTGGCGCTGCCTTGGCGTGCTTCGCCTCGTAGGCCAGACGCGGCCGCAGCGACGCGACCGTCTCCAACTCGCCGACCGGCCAGGGCTCGACAGTTCTCCCTTTGACCGTCAAGACGGGGGGCGGGTCGGTGGCGCTCGCGTCGGGGGTAGCGTCCCAGAGGGCGTACCCCAGCAGCCTGCTCATACGGTCTCCTTCGGGCCGACATGCCTGGAGTGAGGGAACGGGCGACTCTCGCAGATTGTAACGTCCCCCGAGCGCGGCGGGTGGTAACATCTTCGTAACTGCCGGCTGGCGCGCGCCAGAGCAGCGAGGTGTTGTTCGGACTGGAGGCGGTTAGCCGTCTCAAGGCGGCACTCCGAAGAGGGCCTCGCTGGCGCTGGCGAGGGGTGTCACGGCTCCCGGTACGGCCGTTTGGCCAGGTAGAGTTTCAGGCGCTCGCGTCCCTGCTCGCCGTACGCGGCAGTGTAACTCGGGTCCTTGAGTGCCTCGCGCTGCTATTGCACCGCCCGGGCAAATTGGCCATCCTCGGCGGCGGCGGCGGCCAGGGTGTCCATCCAGAAGCCGCCCTTGCTCCCTGCCAGCTGGAAGGCGGTCGTCGCCGTCACCACCGCCTTTTTCCCATCGCGGTATTTCGCGTCTGGACAGGTCGCCCGCAGCCAGGCGATGTGGTTGAACGCCCTCGGGCCTTTCGGCGCAAGACGCGTGCCCTGTTCCCAGTCCTGGAGGGCGGCGGTGTAGTTCTTCTGCGCCTGATAGACCTGGGCGCGATTGTCATAATTGGCGGCCTCCTTTGGCTCCAGTTCGATAGCCAGGTCAAGATCTTCCAGGGCCCTGTCCACCTGCTTCAGGAGATGCCACACCCAGCCGCGCGCCCGGTAATGCCGGGGATCCTTCGGGGCCACGGTTGGTTCCCTGGACCACCCAGCATGACCGTGGCGGTGAGGCAATGGCGGCCATCGGAGGTGAACTGGTTCGTGAACCCGACGGCTTCCGCCACGGGGGTTGCGGGCAAGGGCTTGCCTGTGGCCATGTGCCACCGTTGGAAAGTTCCAGCGTTCCAGGCCAGCACCTCCTTGCCGTCCGGGCCGAAGCCGATCCCGCCCCACAAGGGGGGAACCTGCTGGAACGAGCGTACGTATTTGCAGGTGCCTGTCTCCCATAATCGCATCGCCCACTTCGCGGCACTTTCCTGGCCCGGCGGTCCCGGTTCGCCGTCGATTTCCACGGTCACAAACTGCTTGCCGTCCGGCGAGAAACTGAGGCCGTGTATCTGGCGTTCCAGGGCGGACGTGGACGCCACTTCCTTGCCCGACAGCGCGTCCCACACCTGGATGACGCTGCGAGCCTTGTCCGGAACCTGGTCTTTCGGCTCGTGAAGAATGGCCGCCGTGACCAACCGAGTGCCCTGGCGGTTGTAAGCCAGGTGCGTGAACCCGCCTTTGGGGTTCTTGAGGAGGAACCTGTCCTTGCCACTGGCCAACTCCACCACCTGGATCTCGTTCGAGATGGTCCGGAGTTCCGGGCGGAGGAACTTCGGATCCTGGGCGGGGCTGAACGTGGCCAGATGACCGCCCTTGGGGCTAAACAGGATCTGCGCCATCATCAGGTGCGCTTTCCGGCCCTCCCGGATCTGGCTCTCTGTGTTATTTTCCAAATTCCAGATCGAAATTGTGCTATCATTGCGGACTCCAGCGAGGCGCTTGCCGTCCGGACTTACCGCCAGGCTGAGCACCCCTGCCCCGTCCGTTGGGATTTCCCAGCCGCGCTGCTCCTCGCACCGACGCAGCAGATAGCCGTGTTCCCAGCCCCGCAGTTCCCCGGGACAGCCCCGGAGCAGTTGCCAGGCCTGTTCGACATTGGCTTGCTCCAGGGCTTTCTGAACCTGGCGGAGCGTGTTGGCGTAGGTCGCGGTGTCGCCCTGGAGTGTTGCCAACTTCGCCGCTGCCGCGGCCTTGGCGGCTCGGAGTTCTTCGATTTGGCGCGCTGCTTCGGCCTTTTTCCTTAGCGCCTCTTCATCTTTCCGCTTCTGACTCTCCTCCTTGGTCTCTTTCCCAGCGATCTCCGTTTTGGTCTTCAGTTCGGTCACCTCTTTGCCCTGGACCACAACCTTGTCTTCGCTGGTGATGGCACGGTTGGCGAAATACCAGGCCACCCCGGTGCCGACCAGGAGGGCCACTGCCACCGCTGCCGTCAAGCACGCCACCACCGGATTGCGCCGGCACCAGCGCCAGCCGCGCTCCAGCATCCGCCGCGGCAACCGCTCCTGCTCGACCGTCGAGGCATCCTGCGCGAGCTGAAAACTGGAGCCGCAGGAGGAGCAGACGACTTCCTCGGCAGAGCCGACGATTTCCACGGGGGAATTGCAATGTGGGCAGAGGATATGCATGGCGAACCTCCAGGGAATGCGACGCGTATACGCCAGACCGCCCCTGGACAACAGGATTTTCCGCAGTTCGCCTTGTTGCCTTGTGTGCTCGGTGGTTGGAGCGCGGGCAGGACGCCCGCGCTCCAGAAACGAGTCGCGCTCCACTCGAGCGGCAGACACGCATCCTCCTGGCGAAAACGGGGCTTACTCGCGCGTTTCGACGGTCACCGCCATGACGACCGGCGCCGTCGTGTCCGGTCCCTTGACGAACTCGATTTGCTCGATGCGCAGGTCGCGCTGCGGCCGAATGGCCAGGTAGCGCATCTGCCGCCCGCGTAGGTCGAACGCGAACTTCGACCCCGGCACCTCGACGCGCCGGATGTAGTCCGCGAAGTGCTCGCCGTTCTTGAGCGGATGCTCCTCCGTCTTGCCGTCCTCGTAGTGCAGGCGCACGATCATCGAGACCGAGCCTTTTTCGGTGTAGGGCGATCCCCAACCGCTCACCCCGCTGAGCAGGTGAATGGCCTTGGCGGGAATGGTGCACGGCACGCTCACCGTCTTCGGCATCTTCGGCGGAATCTTACCTTGTGGACCGTAGAGCAGGATCACGTTGCGCGTCCGGTCGCCCTGTGGATCGACCAGGACGAACGGCACCCCTTCGACCGTCCGCGGCTTCCAGTCGTCCAGTACGAGCCGCTCGGTCTTGGAGTTTTCGTCGTAGAACATGCCGCGCGTGCTGACGACAGTGGCGACCCGATCCAGCGGCAGCGGCAGGTACTTGCCGCGCTGCGTCAGGAACTCGAGCAGGTCCGTCAGTTCCTTGGCGTTGAGCTGCTTCTCGAAGCCATCGGGCATAAGAGACTTGGAAGAGGCCACAAGACTTTCAATATCTTCACGCAGGATGGTCTTCTTCTTACCCTCGGCGTCAAAGAGTTCGATGGCGGTCTTCGACTCCGAGGCGAGCATGCCGTTGAGGATCACGCCGCTGCCGAGGGTCACCACGTAGAGGCGGAAGTTGCCCTCGACGCTGCGGCTCGGGTCGATGATGTCCGTCAGCAGGTGCTCCTTGGTGTGGACCGCCATGCCGGTCAGGTCGGGGCCGATGCGTTCGCCCTCGCCGCTGTGAACGTGGCACTTGGCGCAGGCGTTCTTGAAAACCACCTTCCCGGCGGCTGGGTCGCCCTTGAGCTTCGTGATCGGCAGCAGTTCACCGAGGACTTTCTGCCGGTCGGCGCTCGGCAGGGCGCCGCCGCGCTTGAGCAGCTCGCGCGCCTGGCGGCGGACGTCGAGGTTCGGGTGCTCCGCCAGCGCCTGCCGCTGATCGAGCGACAGCTCCGCGAACTGCGCCTTGCCTTCCGCGACGCGATCCAGGAATGCCTTGGTCCATTCCGGCCGGGTCAGGACGACGCTCACACCGGCGGCCCTGGCGCCTGGCGTCAGCGTCGGCAGGCGCTCGACGATCATCTTGCCCGCCTCCGCGGCATCGCTCCCTTGCACAGCGCGCAGGACACCGGCGGCGAATTCCGGCGGCGTCCGCGGCGTGATCAAGTCGAGCAGTGTTTTGACCGTTTTGACATCCGTGGCGCGGACCTCGATCAGTTCGCGGGCGGCCGTCAGTCGATCCTCGGTTTTCAGTTTCTCGTCATTGACGCGGGCGAGGAGTACGCGCGGCATATCGGCGGCGAGTTGCTCGAACGCCTTGCTGCCCCACGAACCGGCCAGCTGCACCAGCACGGCGCGCTGTCCCTGCGGCAGTCGCGCGGCGAGTTGCGTCAGCGCCTTGTCGATGCCCTCCTCGAGTTTGGGACGCCGACTCTTCGGCCAGCCTTTCGCCAGACCGCGCACCACACTGGCGATGACGGCCGGGTCGGCTTCGGCGAGCCGCGCCAGGACGGGCCCGACGGAATCGACCGGCCCGCCGCGGGCGTAGTGCTCCGCGACAATCGCCGACACCGCGAGCAGTTTCGACGAAGGCTCTTTGTTGCCGCCCAGCTCTTTCAGGAAGTCCGCGCTGTTGGCAGCGGCGGCGCAGGTGGCGGCCTCGGGAATCCAGCGGTCGCCGGTGTTGGCCGCTTCGCCGAGGACCGCCACAATCGCTTTTCCCGCACCGGGCGTTGGCGGCTGGTCGGCCAGCGTCAGCAGCGTCGCCAGGCGGACTTGCGGGTCCGGATCGGCGAGCACCCCGGCCGCCAGGATCGCCTTGACCGACCTCGCCTCGCGCGGCAACACCTGGACCGCGTTGCGGCGAACGCCGGCGGACCTGTGCTTCAGGGCGGCGATGGCCACGTCCACCGCCTCGGCATTGGAATCGCTCAGGGCGCGCAGCCCGTGGAGCGTCCACAGGGCGTGGATGACGCCGACGTTCAGGCCGATTGGGTCGATCCCCTGATCCCGCGCCGCGGCGATCAGCGCCGGGACGATGTCCTGCTTGCCGCGCTCGACGAGCAACCGCTGGGCATGCCGCCGCCAGAACAGGTTGTCGTGCTTGAGCGTCGCGACGAGCTTTTCCGGACTGGCGCCGGCGAGTGTGAACGGCGCTGTTGGAGTCCCGCCTTGAGGCGGCTGGGCCTGACCCCCGCCTTTAGGCGGGACTCCAACAGCGCCGTCATAAACGATCCGGTATACCCGGCCGTGCTTCTTGTCGCGCAGGTCCGTCTCGTAGGCGGCGCCCTTGCCGGTCTTGAAGCCGGCGGGCGTGGGGTTGTGCTGGACGATGTAGTTATACCAGTCGATCACCCACACATTGCCGTCGGGGCCGACCTCCGCCATGATCGGCGCCGTCCATTCGTCGTCACTCGCCATCAGGTTAAACGGATTGCTCGACCGGAAATGGCTGCCGTCGCGCCGCAGCACGAATGTCCCGACCAGATGGCCGGTCGGCTCGGCGACGAAGGCGGTGCGGTTCCAGTATTCCGGCGGATAGGTGCGAGCGGTGTACAGGGCGTGCCCCGCGGCGGCGGTGTAGCCTCCAGGAAAGTCCACTTGGCGGACCTTGTTTGTGATCGGACGGAAGCGAAAACTATCGGCGATGCCGCCCAGCTGCAGCGACGGCGTCCAGCCGCGCACCGCCTCGTAATAGCGATTCGCGATCGGCATGTACACGCTCGGGTTGCCGTTGGCCGTCGAGCCGAAGATGATGCCCTCCTCGCTCATGCCGAAGCCCCAGGTGTTATTGTTCGTCGAGCGGACGAACTCCAGCTTTGAGCCGTCGGGCTTGAAACGGAAGAAGCCCTGCCGGAAGGTATGTGTCTCGCCGCCGACAGAAAGGCGCGAAAAATTGTACCCCTGCATGCCCCAGATCCAGTTATCGAGGCCATACTGCATGTTGCTCGGCCCGCCGTGCGTATCGCCCATGCCCCACTTCTCGAAGACCACCTCACGCACGTCGGCCTTGCCGTCGCCGTCGGTGTCCTTGAGAAACAAGGTCCGCCGTGCCTCGAACACCAGCACGCCGCCCTTGTAGAAGGTAAAACTGGTAGGGATACTCAACTTATCGGCGAAGACGGTTAATTTGTCGGCGCGGCCTGTCCCCTTGGTATCTTCGAGGACGACGATGCGATCGTGCCCCTTGCCGGCCGGCTGCAACTCGTTGGGGTAGTCCACGGTTTCCGCGATCCACAGGCGGCCGCGCTCGTCCCAATTCATGCAAATGGGGCGACGGATGAGCGGGTCGGAAGCGAACACCTCGGCGTGGAAGCCCTTCGGCACGACGATGTGTTTCTGCGACTCCTCCGCCGGCAGCGGCACCTGCATCCTGCTGAGGTGCTCCCCCTTGCCGCCCTTCTTGCCCTTGTAGTTGGGGATTTTCTTGCCCACATCGACATACTCGAACGGCTTGACGTCCTTCCGCGGCGTCGTCATCTCGGGAATGGGAAAGGGCTTCTCCACGGAGACGGCCGGTTGCGGCGCCCGCGCCGTCGCCCAGCGAATGCCGCGCTCGACGAGATCGTGGAAGCCCGGATTGCCCCAGGTCCGCTGATCGTGGCCCCACGCCGTGTAGAAGACGCGCCCCTTGCCCTGCGTCCGCACCCACGTCCACGGCTCCTTGACCTTGCCCTCGACGCGATACTCCAGGACCGTGCGATCCTGCGTGTTGTGCCGCGTGTGGACGTACGTCTCATCGAAGCTCTCGAAGCCCTTGAAGCCCTTCATGAGAGGATGTTCTGGCTCGGCGATCGTTGTGCGGAAGACGCCGGTCCCGTGCTTCTGGAACTGCGCGCCGACCAGTGCGACGTACTTCGGCGAGTTGAGGAAGCAGTACGAGGCGCAGTGCAGCGGGATGAAGCCCTTGCCGCCCTCGACGAAGTCTAGCAGGGCCTTTTCCTGGTCCGGCGTGATCTTGGTCGTGTTGGCGTAGATGATGAGGCCGTCGTAGCGCGCCAGGGTTTGCGGACTCAAGGCATCGATCTTGTCGGTATAGGTGAGGTCGATACCGCGTTTCGCCAGGATCGGCTGCAGTTGGCGGAAGCGCAGTTCAGGCCGATGAGGGCCGTTGTCGCCCAGGAACAGCACCTTGAGCGGCGGCGTCTGGCCGGTCGGGGCCGGCGCGACGGCGATCATTCCGAACACGAGCGCGAAAGCGGCAAGACGAATCATGGAGGGGATCCTTTACGCACAGCGCTGCCAGGGTCTTTTCTCAATCGTCGCGTCAGGAGCGTTTGTAACCGCGTAGTTGTGCGTTGTCAGTGTTAGTTGCTGGACAGGCCAGCGGCGAGGGGCGGCTTGCGTCGTCGTGCAAGCTGCCAATTGAGTTTACGTCAATCGCTGGCACAATGGGAAGTGTGCGATTGGGTTTCGTGCCGAGGAGAGGACAGGGCCAAACAAGCCCCGCGCGTCTACCAGAGGATGACCGGCCGGGGCATCGCTGTGTCGAGACTCAGCAAGGCCGAGAAGGAGTTCGACACCCGTGGATTGGAGGCGGCGGGCGGCTGGCCGTCGGGTCGGCGGGGCTGGCCGCGTTTGTGCTCGTGGGGGAGATAGGAGCCGTCGCGGCGGCGGAGGCAATTCCTGGCCAGTGTTACGAGCCTTGCTGCCTCACCACCTCCAGTTCTAACTGAATCAAGCGCGGTCCCTTGTAGGTCGCGATGCAGTTCCGGCCGTGGTCCTTGGCAAACTTCTTCGCAAGACTTGCCCGGTCGCGCAGCTCACGGTCGGTCAGGGAACAGTCGGCCT
>WNGB01020881.1_pt1 | contig 13979 bp, 10 predicted proteins | sample 5400681 | NCBI WGS metagenome assembly WNGB01 (sample SAMN13153367, study PRJNA577476) | soil metagenome | isolation source: 115 cm soil or saprolite under grassland replicate 2 | place: USA:California | collected 2016-06-15 | reverse complement strand
ATTCGGAGCTCAGACGATCACAGACTCAATGCTGCGATCTTGCTCCGGGCGGCTGTCCGGCCTCTTGTCCGGATGCCCACCGACCGACACACGGCCACAGGCACGTGCGAAATTGGGCAATTGCGCACATAAGCGATGTTGGCGCACTTGACAAGAATTTTTTTCTGCCACCGGCAGCGGCGGCAGGTCGCCGAGGCGTCGTCCTCGCGAAGTTCGTGGCGACGGCAGCTCAGCTGCGGGTGGTGAAGGGCTCCACGCGCCGGGCGTTGCGGATGAAGGCGACCATCACGGCGATGCCGCAGAGGAAGAAGATGCCTTGCATGATATGCACGCCGTACGGCCCTAAATCCAAGTAGCTGGCGACGGCCCAGCCGCCGGCAAAAGCGGCGCCAAAGACTTCGGCGCCGATCAGAATCGCCGCGCTTATCACGGTCAGCACGTTCTGCCATGCAATCCGGCGATTGTCGGTGGGGCTCGCTGCGCGGTTCATCGTCTTGGTCCTATGGGCGGCGCAATCTGTGCAAAAGGCTGGAGTGAATCAAGTGTCGGCGGGCCTACTCGGTGGCGGAGCCATGAAGCGAAGCAGGCGATCCGGCGCCACGACCGACCATCGACCTGTCGCGACGTTTACGAGACGTTTACGATACCTTGACCCTGCGCCGGACTCAGGCCGCGTCGCGTGCCTTGGCGCGCAGGAGACCAGCCTCCGCTAGCGCTGCGCGGATTCGGTCGACCTCCGCGTCGGAGAGCTTGACCAGCGGCGGCCGCACCACCGCCCGCGGCAGCCGCCCCAGCAGCACCAGCGCCTCCTTCATGCGGTTGTGCATGTCGGCCCAGGGATCGGCGTAGAACACCCGCGCCAGCGGATAGATGCGGTCGTTGAGACGGCGCGCCTCGGCGAGGTCGTTCGCCTTGACCGCATGGAACAGCTGCGCCTGCAGATCCGCAATCACGCTGCCGCTGCCCGAGAGCAGGCCGTTGCAGCCCAGCACCAGCGAGCTCAACAGCCAGGCGCTGTGGGTGGTGAGCACGTTGACCGGTCGCGGCAGGTTCTGCAGCGTGCGGATATGCATTTCGTGCTGCGCCACATTGCCCGCCCAGTCCTTGATGGCGCGGATGCTCGTCACCTCGTCCACCATCTTGAGCAGCGTATCGATCGGGTAGCCCTGGCCGGTGGCGAGCGGATACTGGAAGACGATGAGAGGCAGGTCGGTCGCATCCGCGATGCGCCTGAAATGGGCGAGCGCCATCGGCGGCGATTGACCCAAAGTGAAGGGCGCGGGCGGGAAGATCAGCAGCGCCGAGGCGCCGCCGTCCGCCGACATGCGGGCGATCCTGGCCGCTTCGATGCTGCCGTCCGCCCACACCCCGTTGACCAGCGGCAGCCGGTCCCCGATCTCCTCCTGCGCGATGGCCAGCACGCGCCGCTGCTCCTCGAAGCCCACGGAGGCGACCTCGGTCGAGTGCGCGTTGATGGTGATGGCGGAGATGCCCTTGGTCGCCGCCACATCGCGCAAATGGGCGCGGAAGCCCTTTTCGTCGATGGACAGATCATCGTTGAACGGCAGCAGCACGGCCGGAATGACGCCGTGGGGCACGTAGCGAGCGTGACGGGGCATGTTCGTCTCCTTCGCCTTCGCCAGCCTCGACCTATAGCACGCGAGCGCGACCGAAGTCGCGGGGGTGCCGCCCGACGTGCCTTGATGTCAGCCGCGGCCTGGGCGTAACCTCAACCGACGCAAGGGGGAGGAGATTGCCATGCACGATTGTCGTCGGATGGTGAGACATTTGTGGTTGGTGCTGGCGCTGGCCCCTTTGCCGGCGTGGGGCGGCACGGCTTTCATCTATGTCACCAACAGCGCCGGCGACAGCATCCACGTCATCGACCCCGCGACCAATAAGGTTGTCCAAGAGATCAAGGGCATCGAGGCCGCCCACGGCATCGCGCCGTCTCCCGACGGCGCACGGGTCTATGTCAGCAACGAGGCTGATAGCACGCTCGACGTGTTCGACCGCACGAGCGGCGCGCTGATCAAGAAAGTGCCGCTGAGCAATCACCCCAACAATATCGCGGTCACCAAGACCGGCGATCGCATCCTAGTCGGTATCGCGCGCGCGCCCGGAGCCGTCGACGTCATCGACGCCGCCACGCTGACGCGAACCAAGAGCATCCCGGTGAACGGGCGGCTGCACAACGTCTACGTGACGCCGGACGGCAAGCATCTCATTACCGGCTCCATCCCCGGCAAGCTTTTGACGGTCATCGATCTCGAACGCGAGGTTCCGATCTGGGAGCTGCCGTTCGATCGGGGCGTGCGTCCGATGACGATCGAAGCCGCCGCCGACGGTTCGACCAAGCGCATCTTCGTGCAACTCTCCGACACCAACGGATTCGCGGTGGTGGATTTCGTCGCCCGCAAGGAGGTGGCGAGGATCAAGCTGCCGGAGACAACGGTCGAATTCGAAACTGATGCCGGCCGCGCGACGGCGCCGTCGCACGGGATCGGCGTGGCGCCCGACGGCAGGACGCTATGGGTCACCAGCATCCCGAACAATGCCGTGTTCGTCTACGCGCTTCCCGACCTCAAGCTCGTGGGCGAGGTCGCGCTGCCGGCGCTCAAGCTTGCCGGGCACGGCCCGATCGCTTCGGTCCCGAACTGGGTCACGTTCACCCCGGACAGCAAGACGATCTACATCTCCAACGCCGCCATCAAATCCGTCACCGCCATCGATACGGAGAGAATGGCGGTCAAGGCGCTCATTCCGGTAGGCGAAGTGCCCAAGCGGATCACGACGCTGGTAACGAAGTAATTCCGCGGGGTTGAGGACCGAGCGCGGGAGGGGTGCCGGCCGTGCCAGCGGATTGATTCGGCCGGCGATGAACCCATATGTCGCGCACCACGCCGCGGGCGCGCCGGGTCGGGGTGCCCTATCATCCAGCCGCGCGATATTCCGGTTCCATGACGCCAGACTCTTTGTTTCATCCCGCCGTTGCCGCGTGGTTTGACCGCAGCTTCGCTGCGCCCACCGCGGCACAGGCGCAGGCGTGGCCCGCCTTCCAGGCCGGCCGGCATGTGCTGATTGCCGCGCCGACCGGATCGGGCAAGACGCTCGCGGCCTTTCTCGCCGCCATCGACGGTCTGGTGCGGCAAGGACTCAATGGTGGCCTCAAGGACGAAACCCAGATCGTCTACGTCTCGCCGCTCAAGGCGCTGTCGAATGACATCCAGCGCAATCTGGAAGCGCCGCTGGCCGGCATCCGCGAGAGTCTTGAGGCGCAAGGCTTACCGGACGTCGACATCCGCACCTGGGTGCGCACCGGCGATACCCCGCCCGGCGAGCGCGATCGCATGCGCCGCCGCCCGCCGCACATCGTGGTGACCACGCCGGAATCGCTCTACATCCTGCTCGGCTCGGACTCGGGGCGCTCGATGCTGGCGACCACCCGTACCGTGATCGTCGACGAGATCCATGCGCTCGCCGCCAACAAGCGCGGCACTCACTTGGCGCTTTCGCTCGAGCGGTTGGCAGCGCTGTGCGGCGATCGCTTGTTGCGCGTAGGGCTCTCCGCCACGCAGAAGCCGATCGAGGCGATGGCACGTTTCCTGGTCGGGGCGGGGACGGACAAGACGACCGGCGTCGACTGCACCATCATCGACACCGGCCATCGCCGTACCCGCGACCTCGCCCTCGAACTTCCGGACTCCCCGCTCGAGGCTGTGATGTCGGCCGAGGTCTGGGAGCAGATATATCAACGCATGACCGAGTTGATCGAGGCGCACCGTACCACGCTGATCTTCGTCAACACCCGCAGGCTCGTCGAGCGCGTGACGCGCCAGCTGTCCGAGCGGCTCGGTGCCGATCAGGTGACCGCGCACCACGGCAGCCTCGCCAAAGAGCAGCGCCTGGATGCCGAGCAGCGGCTCAAGCACGGCAAGCTGAAAGCGCTCGTGGCGACCGCTTCGCTCGAGCTGGGCATCGACATCGGCGAGGTCGACCTGGTCTGCCAGCTCGGCTCGCCGCGCTCGATCGCGACCTTCCTGCAGCGCGTCGGGCGCTCCGGGCACGCCATCGACGGCACGCCCAAGGGCCGGCTGTTTCCGCTCTCGCGCGACGAGCTGGTGGAGTGCACCGCGCTGCTCGACAGCGTCCGCCGCGGCGAGCTCGACCTGCTCGCGATTCCGCAACAACCGCTCGACGTGCTGGCCCAGCAGATCGTCGCCGAAGTGGCGACACGTGAATGGAACGAGGACGAACTCTACGCGCTCGTGCAGCGCGCCTCGCCCTATCGCGCGCTGCCGCGGGAGGATTTTGCGGCGGTGGTGGGGATGCTGGCGGAAGGATTCAGCACCCGCCGCGGCCGGCGCGGCGCGCTGATCCACTACGACGGCGTCAACCACGTGCTGCGCGGCCGGCGCGGCGCGCGGCTCACGGCTCTCACCTCCGGCGGGACGATCCCGGACAACGCCGACTATCAAGTGCTGCTCGAGCCCGAGAACCATTTCATCGGCACCGTGAACGAAGACTTCGCCGTCGAGAGCCTGGCCGGCGACATCTTCCAGCTCGGCAACAAGAGCTATCGAATTATCCGGGTCGAACGGGGCGTGGTGCGGGTCGAGGATGCCCATGGGATGGCCCCCACGATTCCGTTCTGGCTCGGAGAAGCGCCCGGCCGCAGCGATGAATTGTCGGCGGCAGTGTCGCGCTTGCGGGCGGAAATCGCCGCGCGGCTGAGCGGCGGCGACTCGGCCGAGCGCATCTTGGGCTGGCTCGTCGATGAGATCGGCATCAGCCAGCCCGCGGCCGAGCAACTGATCGAATATCTGGCATCCGGCCATGCGGCGCTGGGCTGCCTGCCGACGCAGGACACGATCGTGTTCGAGCGCTTCTTCGACGAGGTCGGCGGTATGCAGCTCGTCATCCATTCGCCCTACGGCAACCGCATCAACCGCGCCTGGGGGCTGGCACTGCGCAAGCGCTTTTGCCGCAAATTCAATTTCGAGCTGCAGGCGGCGGCGACTGAGGACAATATCGTTCTCTCGCTGACCACCGCGCACAGTTTCGAGCTTGCCGAGGTCGCGCGCTATCTCAACTCCGCTACCGTCAAGCCGCTGCTGATCCAGGCGCTGCTCGATGCGCCGATGTTCGTCACGCGCTGGCGCTGGGTCATAGGGGTGGCGCTCGCGCTGCCGCGGTTCCGCGGCGGCAAGAAAGTGGCGCCGCAGCTCGCGCGCATGGGCGCCGAAGATCTGATCGGGGCGGTCTTTCCCGACCAAATCGCCTGTGCGGAAAACCTGCCCGGCGAGCGCGAAATCCCGGATCATCCATTGGTGCGCCAAACCATCGGCGACTGCCTCAACGAAGCGATGGACCTCGCCGGTCTCGAGCGCCTGCTCAAGCGCATCGAATCCGGCGACATTCGCATTGTCGCTCGCGACCTGACCGAGCCGTCGCCGCTGGCGCTCGAGGTTCTCTCGGCGCGTCCCTATGCCTATCTCGACGACGCGCCGCTTGAGGAGCGCCGCACCCAGGCCGTGATGAGCCGACGCTGGCTCTCGCCGGAGACCGCGGCCGATCTTGGCCGGCTTGATCCAGAGGCGATCGCCCGCGTGCGCGGCGAAGCGTGGCCCGAGGCCGCCAACCCCGATGAGCTGCACGACGCACTGGTTTGGCTCGGCTTCCTCAACGTGGACGAGGCGCGCGCCGGCCCCGGCTGGAGCGATTGGTTGTCGGAGCTGGCCCGACAGAACCGCGTGGCGCGGCTGCATGCTCCGGCGACCACAGTGTGGATCGCGGCGGAACGCCTGCCGCAGTTCAGGGCGCTGTGGCCCGCTGCCGGACTCGAGCCCGCGATCGCTGCTCCCGCCGCGGCTGCCGGCGCAAATTGCGGGCGCGAAGAGGCGCTCGTCGAAATCGTGCGTGGCCGGCTCGAAGGTCTCGGTCCGGTGACGCGCGAAGCAGTCGCTGCATCGCTCGGCCTCGCAGAGAATGAAATCGCAGCCGCGCTGGCGGCGCTCGAAGCCGAAGGCTTCGCCATGCGCGGGCGCTTCACGCCGGGATCTGCTGGCGAAGAATGGTGCGAGCGCCGGTTGCTGGCCCGCATTCACGGCTACACGGTCAAGCGCTTGCGGGCGGAGATCGAGCCGGTCGCGGCGCGCGATTTCCTCCGCTTCCTGCTGACGTGGCAGCGCGTGGCGGCCGATGCGCGGATGCAAGGGCTGGACGCCATCGATACCGTCGTGGCGCAGCTCGAAGGATTCGAGGCGCCGGCCGCCGCCTGGGAGAGCGAGATCCTGCCGGCGCGGCTTGCCGGTTACGAGCCGAGATGGCTCGACGATCGCTGTCTGGCGGGGCAGGTCGCGTGGATGCGGCTGCGGCCTCGCTCCGGCCGATCGGGCAATGGCGGCGAGAGCCGGGCAAGTCCGGTGCGCACCACGCCGATCACCTTGGTGGCGCGGCGGCACGCCGCGCATTGGACGTCGTTGTCGCCCCCTGCCGACGACGTCCAGCCCAGCATCCGCGCGCAGGCCGTGGCCGATTACATTCGCCAGCACGGGGCGTCGTTCTTCGACGAATTGGTGGAAGGCACCGGCCTGTTGCGCACCCAGGTCGAGGAGGCGTTGGCGGAGCTGGTTGCGCTCGGCGTGGTGAGCTCCGACAGTTTCGGCGGCTTGCGCGCACTGCTGGTGCCATCGGGTGAGCGCAGGCCCCTGGCCGGCGGTCGGCGCCGCCGGCGCACGGCAAAGTTCGGCATGGAAGCCGCGGGCCGGTGGGCGCTGGCTCGCCGCCCGCGGCCGGCCAAGTCGGCCCCGCTGGCGCAAGCGGGCTTTGAGCATACCGAGCATGTGGCGCGCACCTTGTTGCTGCGTTACGGCGTCGTGTTCTGGCGTCTCATCGAGCGCGAGGCGGCCTGGCTGCCGCCGTGGCGGGATCTGTTGCGCGTCTATCGCAGGCTCGAGAGTCGCGGGGAGATCCGCGGCGGGCGTTTCGTCGCCGGCTTCTCCGGCGAGCAATTTGCGCTGCCAGACGCGGTCGGCATGTTGCGCGAGGTGCGACGCCAGCCGGCCGCGGGTGCGCTGCTCTCGCTCTCCGGCGCCGATCCGCTCAACCTGGTGGGAATTCTCACGCCGGGGCCGAGGCTTCCCGCGCTCACCGGCAACCGTTTGCTCTACCGCGATGGCCTGCCGATTGCGCTACTTGCCGCCGGCGAGGTGCAGTTTCTCGAAACGTTGGACCCGGCGAGCGAATGGGAGGCGCACAAAGCGCTGCTGCGATGTGCAGAGCCGGCCGCAGCTTCTGATGCGAGGCTGCACGGCCGCAACGGCATCGTATTCCGTGCCCACCATCGGCCGGCACGACCGTCGTGAGCATGGCAGTGTTCGTTCCGCTATAGCTTCTGCCCGTTGATCCAGTCGGCCAGAATTTTCCAGTTCGGGTCCTCCTTCGAGCCGAACTGGCGGCCGCCGGAGTGAAAGACATTGCCGCCTGCCTCGGGCGCGAGCGGCTGCTGCTGCAGCCGGCTGGTGGCGGGATCGCCGGGGTTTACCAGGATCGAGGCCATTTCGAAGTTCTTACGCGATTGCTCCTCGTTCCATGTGCTCGCGCCCGGGGAGAGCCGCTCCAGGCGGAACGCGTTGTTGCTCTCGGCATGGCACACGTAGCAGCGGGTATGGCCGTCGCGCTTTTGCAGGAAGATCGGCTGCACGCGTGCCTTGAAGAATTCATAGTCGAGCGGGGGCGCGGCGCGCGAGAGCATGGGCGGGGAAGCAGCGGTTAGCAGCACGGCGAACGTCAGCGCGAACTTTGTGTGATGCGCCGCCATGCCGATCCTCCCAGCCTCCGTGCGTTCGCGAGGGACAGAGGTTAACGCAACTCTACGACTCGCGTCACCTGTCGGTCAGCCGAATTCCGCTGCGGCGGCCCATGGCGGCGCAGTCCTCGTCGGTTTTGAGGCCGATCGCGCGAATCCCATGGGCCGCCAGCTCCTCGTCGCGCTCCTGAGCGGCCCATGGCGAGCGCTGCATAGGCTTTCCCGTAGGCCATCTCGAACCGGATCATCGAGCTGCCGTCCTCTTTCTTGAACGCCTTCACCTTGCATCCGGGCTCGACGACGATGACCGAGAGCGGCCGGCAATCGAGCGCCGCGCGCCAGGATGGCGTCGATGAGGCGGTCGGCCTGCGCAAGCGTGAGGGCGGTCATGGGGCCTCCAGTTGGTCTGGTCGCTGCGAGCGCGCAGAATACGCCGGCGCGAAACGCCTGCCGAGTTGGTTGACTCGGGATCGGAAGCTGTGACACCGGTCGGCGCGGGGCGCTTGATCCGGGAGGTTACGAATGTTCTCACGTCGCGACATGCTGGGCGCCGCCGCAGCCGGCGGCATGGTGGCAGCTGCAACGGGTACGGAGACGTTCGGACAGGGACAACCGCCGTTCGGGCCGACGCCGGCGCCGCTCGCCGGCGCCGAGCTGCCGTCCTTCCGCTTTCGGCTCGGCGCGGTGACGCCCAAGTCGTGGGACGGCGGCTGGGCGAAAGAGGCGACGGTCGCGGAATTTCCGGTCTCGCAAGCGCTCGCCGGCGTGCTGATGTCGCTGGCGCCGGGCGGTTTGCGCGAGCTGCATTGGCACGCAAACGCCGCGGAATGGGCCTATGTGATCAAGGGCCAATGCCGCGTCACCACGATCAACCCGCAAGGCCAGTCGCAGACCGTCGACTTCAACGCCGGCGATGTCTGGTATTTCCCGCGCGGGTTCGGCCATTCGATCCAGGGCATCGGCTCGGAAGATTGTCTGTTCGTCCTGGTGTTCGACAACGGCTATTTCTCCGAGTTCGGTACCTTCAGCATCAGCGACTGGGTTGGGCACATTCCGCCCGAGGTGCTGGGAAAGTATTTCGGCGTACCGGCGGCGACCTTCGCGAATTTTCCCAAGCGCGAGGTCTACATCGCCAAGGGACCGGTGCCGCCGCCGCTGCCGACCAATCCGGCGCCCGGCACGCTCGACAACGGGTCGCTCACGCACCGCTATCGTTTGCTTGCCCAGCGCCCGGACACCTATCCGGGCGGCACAAATCGTCTGGTCTCGCAACGCCAGTTCCCGATCTCGACGACCGTCACCGGCGCGCTCATGCAGATCAAGCCGGGCGCGCTGCGCGAGCCGCACTGGCATCCCAACGCCGACGAATGGACGGGTACGCACCGAGGAATTCAACGCCGGTGATGTGGGTTACGTGCCGCAAGGCTATGGGCATTGGATCGAGAACATCGGCAACGAGGATGTCGAGCTGTTGATCGCGCTCAACAATGGCACCTATGAATCGATCTCGCTCGCCGATTGGATCGGGGCCAACGCACGCCTCCTGCTGGCGACGAACTTCGAGGTGCCGGAGAGCACGTTCAAGGACTTCCAGACGCGTAACAGGTTCCTAGTGGGGCTGCGATGACGCAACGCAACGCAAAGCGCCCGCCGGTTTGGCGGGCGCTTTTTGGAATCGTCTCAGTTACCGAACGACGTCGCTGACGCGCCCCTTCACGCCTTCAGCGTTTCCAGCACGCGCTCCGGCGTAAACGGCAGGTGGCGCAGCCGCTTGCTAGTCAGCCGGTAGAATGCGTTCGAGATCGCGCCGGCGATGAACGGGTTTCCGATCTCGCCGAGGCCGGTCGGCCGAGTGTCGACGTCGACGAACCTGACGTTGAGCTCTTCCGGCAGGTCCGACATGCGCATCAGGTTATAGTCGTGGAAGTTCGATTGCTGCACGGCGCCGTCCCTGATCGTGATGCGCTCGTGCAGCACGCTGGACAAGCCATAGAGGATGCCGCTCTCCACGTTCGCCTGGGCCGCGCCGGGCTGCACGATCACGCCGCCGTCGACCGCCACCCACACCTTGTGCACGCGGATTTTGCCGCTCGCACGGTCGAGCGAGATTTCGACGGCGCCCGCGCCGAGCGAGCCCGAACGCTCGGTGATCGAGATCCCGATGGCTCGGCCTTCGGGACGCTTGGCCTTGTAGTCGGACATCTGCGCCAGCGTCTCGAACACCTTGCGCGCCTTGGGTGTAGCGCCCATCCGTTCGAAGCGGAACTCGATCGGATCGATGCCTTGATCGACCGCCATCTGGTCGACGAAGCTTTCAATCGCGAAGGTGTTGAACACGTGGCCGACCGCGCGCCAGTGCTTGAGCTTGATGCCGTGCGAGACCCCGCGCCGCTCGATCGCCTGGTTGGGCACCCCGTAATAGGGAATTTTGATGCCGGTGATGAGCAAGAACTCGCCGTCGCCGACGACGCAGTGCTTCCAACCCGTGACCTTGCCTGAGGCATCAGTCGCCGCCTCCAGGCACTGGAACGACTGCGGCCGAAACATGCCCTGAGCGATGTCCTCTTCCCGCGTCCATATCAACTTGACGGGGCGGCGTACTTCTTTGGCGATGAGCGCGCATTCGGCGGCGTAGTCGCCCAGCGAACGGCGGCCGAAGCCGCCGCCCATGTAGCATTGGTGGAAATCCACTTGCTCGGGCGGGAGCCCGAGCGCCTTCGCCACCGCCTTGCGCGATTCGTCCGGCGCCTGACTGCCTTCCCAGACTTCGACTCTGTCGCCGGCATCATTGATGCGCACCACTGCGTTCAGCGGCTCCATCTGCGCGTGATAGCCGTAATCGCTGCGAAACTCGGCGTGGTAGGTCTTGGCCGCGGCGGCAAAGGCGGCGGCGACGTCGCCCTTCTGTTCGAGCTTGACCGCTTGCGCATTCGGATCGGCATGGATCTTGACGTAATCCTCGAGCGCCCGATCGGAATTGAAACCTTCAGCCTTGGCCTTGCGCCACGTCACCTTCAAGGCATCGCGGCCGGCCTTGGCGGTCTCGAAATGGTCAGCCACGACCGCCAGACCGTTGGCGAGCTTAACGATGCCGATGACGCCGCGCATGGCTTTGACCTCGGCGTCGTTCCAGCTCTCCGGCGCGGCCGCCGACTGATCCTGCTTGCCCGGATCCCAAACTCCCGGCTGCGCGTTGTGAACGGGCGAATGCAAGGTCGAGGCATAGACCATGCCAGGCAATTTCACGTCGATGGCGTATTGCGCGGTGCCGTTGACCTTCGACGGCGTATCGCGCCGCGGCACCGACTTGCCGATCAGGCGGAAATCCTTGCGCTCCTTGAGCTCCTTCGGGTCGACCGCCGGCAGTGTGGTGGGAATCGTGCCGAACGCGGCGATCTCGCCATAGCTTAGGCGGGCTCCATTGGCGGGGTTGACGACCACACTCGGCTCGGTCTTGAGCGTTGCGGCGTCGACGCCCCACTTCTGGGCGGCATTGCCGATCAACACCTTGCGAACCTGTGCGCCGGCGATGCGCAGTTGAGTGAAATAGAGTTGCACCGCACGGCTGCCGACGATCCACATCAAGTTCTCGGTGCCGAAGGGGTCCTTGTAGCCGTAGACTTTGGCATCGGCCGGGGTCCATTCGATGGCGACCTTCGACCAGTTGGCGTCCATCTCCTCGGCGACGATGAGCGGGAGCGACGTCATCGAGCCCTGACCCATCTCGGCGCCGGCGCTCAGGATTGTGATCGTGCCGTCTGCCGCGATGCGGACCCATGGGTTGATCGCGGCGTTGGCCAAGGCATTCGCCTGTGCCTGCGACATCAGGCGCACCCCGTCGTTTCCGACCGCGATGCAGAACGCCATTCCGCCCAAGCCGGCGATCACGCCGCGACGTGAGATATCCCGATCGATGATGGTCATGGCTCAGGCCTCCCGCGCTGCGCGCTCGATGGCGGCGATGATGCGATGATAGGTTCCGCAGCGGCAGATATTGCCGTCCATGTGCGTGATGATCTCGGCGCGAGAAGGCTTTGGATTCTTGGCGAGAAGCTCCGCTGCTTGCATGATCTGCCCCGACTGGCAGTAGCCGCATTGTGGGACTTCTTCGATCACCCACGCCTTCTGCAACGGATGCGAGGAGCTAGGTGACAGGCCTTCGATGGTGACGACGGTCTTACCGGCAACCGAGCCCACGTCGATCTGGCACGAGCGCTGCGCCCTGCCATCGATGTGGATGGTGCAGGCACCGCAGAGACCGGCACCACAGCCGTATTTCGTGCCGGTCAATCCGACATGGTCACGGATGGCCCATAATAGCGGCGTGCTCGGGTCGGCATCGACCGAGACTTTCCGATTGTTCAAGGTGAACGAAACCATGCTTCCTCCTCTCGTTTGGCGCCTTTCCCGCATGTGCACCGCCGCGATAGACCGGCTGGGACGGGGACGGCCTTATTGTTGGCTGACGCTGACGTCGAGCTTGTCGTCAGTCTAGCAACGTGGCGCGTCTTTCACATGGGAAAAATTCAAAAAATGCAGCCATGCTGACGTGCTTTGGCCCCGCTCGTTTCCTAAGGTGCAATGCAAGCGTTCTCCTCCCATATGAGTCGCATGAACCAGCAGACCCAAATCTTAGCCCCGGGCGCCGACCACAATCCGTTGCTCGAGGAATGGGGCGATCCGTTCGGGGTGCCCGCGTTCGACCGGATCAAGCCTGACCATTTCCGCCCGGCCTTTGCCCACGCATTTGCATCGCACGCGTCCGAGGTGGCGGCGATTTCCGGCAATGCGGCGGCGCCGACGTTCGAGAACACCATCGCCGCGCTCGAAGCGAGCGGACAGGCGCTCTCGCGCACGCTCAACGTTTTCATTCTGCTGGCCGGCACCCACAGCAACGATGACCTGCTCGCGATCGAACGCGAGGTGGCGCCGCTAAGAGCCAAGCACTGGGACGGCATTCTCATGGATGCGGCCTTGTTCGGCCGCATCGACTCGCTTTATCGGGCGCGCGACCGGCTCGCGCTTTCGTCGGAACAACGGCGCGTGCTCGAGCGCTATTACCTCAAATTCGTGCGTGCCGGCGCGGCGCTTGATGCCGGCGCGAAGGCGCGGCTCGCTGATATCAATGCGCGCCTCGCCACGCTCGGCACAACCTTCAGCCAGAACGTGTTGGCGGACGAGCAGGGCTACACGCTCGTGCTCGATGGCGAGGATGACCTCGCCGGGCTTCCGGATTTCGTGTGCGCAGCGGCGCGTGCGGCGGCCGAACAGCGCGGGCTTGCCGGCAAGCACGTCATCACCATCTCGCGCTCGAGCGTCGAACCCTTCCTGCAATTCTCCGCGCGACGCGATCTGCGCGAGAAGGTGTTCCGCGCCTGGATCGCACGCGGCGACGGCGGTGGCCCTACCGACAACAAGGCGATCATTGCCGAAATGGTGGCATTGCGCGCCGAGCGCGCGCGGCTGCTCGGATATGCGAGCTTCGCGCATTATCGGCTGGATGACACCATGGCGAAGACGCCGGACGCCGTTCGCGCTCTGCTCGATCGCGTCTGGGCGCCGGCGCGACGCCGTGCGCTCGCCGATCGCGATGCCCTGCAGGCGCTGGTGCAGGCGGAGGGCAAAAATTTCGCGCTGGCGCCGTGGGACTGGCGCCATTACGCGGAGAAGCTGCGCAAGGCGCGCTGCGACATCGACGAAGCGACGATCAAGCCATATCTCCAGCTCGATCGAATCATCGAAGCCGCGTTCTACACCGCGAGCCGCCTCTTCGGCTTGACCTTCGAGGGTCGCAACGACGTGCCGGTCTGGCATGAGGACGTGCGAGCGTGGGAGGTGCGCGACGGCGCGGGACGCCATCGCGGCATTTTCTTCGGCGACTATTTCGCCCGTGCGTCGAAGCGCAGCGGCGCCTGGATGACCACGCTGCGCGACCAGGAAAGGCTCACGGGCGATGTTCATCCCTTGGTGGTCAATGTCATGAACTTTTCCAAGGTGGGTGAGGGCGAGCCGACGCTGCTTTCATTCGATGACGCGAAGACTCTGTTCCACGAATTCGGACACGCATTGCATGCTCTCCTCTCCGACGTCACCTACCCGATGATCTCGGGGACCAGTGTGCTCCAGGATTGGTCGGAGCTGCCGTCGCAGCTCTACGAGCATTGGTTGG
>WNGB01009991.1_pt1 | contig 13980 bp, 12 predicted proteins | sample 5400681 | NCBI WGS metagenome assembly WNGB01 (sample SAMN13153367, study PRJNA577476) | soil metagenome | isolation source: 115 cm soil or saprolite under grassland replicate 2 | place: USA:California | collected 2016-06-15 | reverse complement strand
AATTTGAGGTTCCTAAACGAGCTTGCTGCAACAATGATAGGAACCTCAAATTCGCCGCACCAGGGCGTCGTACCCGGATAACAACGCCATCCCTTGGACTGCCCAGTGGAGACTGCCCCGCAGACGCCGGGCAGAGTGTGGTGGCCATTGCAGAATGGCCGCATCGACGCCTACTGTGGCGCTGGTGCGCCACGGAAGGTCGACATGAACGGCATCCACGACATGGGCGGCATGCATGGTTTCGGCAAGGTCGAGCCGGAACCGAACGAGCCGCCGTTTCATTCGCGCTGGGAAGGGCGGGCACTCGCGCTCAATCGCGCGATGAGCTTCACGAAGGTGTGGAACATCGACCGGTCGCGCGCCGCGATCGAGGAATTGCCGCCGGTCGACTATCTCACGCTCAGCTACTACCAGAAGTGGGCCTTGCGGCTGGAGAAGCTGCTCCTCGAGTTCGGCCTCGTCGGCGCCGACGAGGTCGCGGCCGGCCATTCGCTGCGGGCCGGCAAGCCGCTGCCGCGCACGCTGAAGGCTGCCGACGTCGACAAAGCGCTCACCCGCGGCAGCTATGCGCGGCCGACCAACACCACGCCGCGCTTTGCGGTGGGCGATCGCGTGCGCACGCGCGACCTTAACCCTGAGACCCACACGCGCCTGCCACGCTACGCACGCGGCCGCACCGGCGTCGTTGAATGCGTACGCGGGTTCCATGTCTTCCCCGACACGGTTGCGATCGGCGAAGGCGAGAAGCCGCAATGGCTCTACACCGTACTTTTTGATGGCCGCGAGCTCTGGGGCGAGAGCACCGATCCGACACTGAAAGTGTCGATCGAAGCCTGGGAGCCCTATCTGGATCTGGAACCGGCATGATTGATCCAACTGCCGCGCGTCGTGCCACCGCAGCCGTGCCGGGTATCCCGTGCAACGCCGAGGGGCCGGTGTTCCGCGAGCCATGGGAAGCGCAGGCGTTCGCGATGGCGCTCGCGTTGCATGAGCGTGGCCTGTTCACCTGGCACGAATGGGCGGCGACGCTCGGCGAGGAGATCAAGCGCGCGCAGGCGTCAGGCGATCCCGACACCGGCGAGACCTATTACCAGCACTGGCTCAACACGCTCGAGCGCCTCGTCGCCAGCAAGGGCGTGACCGACAGCGCCATGCTGGCGCGCTATCGCGACGCCTGGGAGCACGCAGCCGAGCGCACGCCGCACGGCACGCCGATCGAGCTCAAGCCGGAGGATTTTGGGCGCGCCCACAAGCCATAGCCGTCACACCCCCGCCGCTCCGCCATCCGCGCGCGGATCGTGCGCGCCTTCCATGCTGCCATCAGGGTGCAGCACGACCGCGCCGGCATGACCGATCGCGTCGGTTAGCACCACGTCGTGGCCGGCGGCCATAAGCCGCTCGATGAGGTTGCCATCGAGCCGCGCCTCGACCACCAGGTTGCCGATCGGCTTGCCCCAGGTCTTGCCGACGTACCAGCGCGGCCCTTCGATGGCCTGGTCGAGCCGCTGGCGATGACAAACGTGGCGGCTGAATACGGCCGCCTGCACCTGCGGCTGGGCGTCACCGCCCATGCTGCCGTAGGCCATCACGCGACCGTCGCGCAGCACCGCGAGCGCAGCGCAGAGCGTGTGCAGCGGCAGCCGGCCAGGCTCGAGCACGTTGAGCGCGCCGCGATCGAGCGAGAAGCTCATGCCGCGGTTCTGCATCACGATGCCGGTCTGCGGCAGCACCACGCCTGAGCCGAACTCCCAATAGAGCGACTGGATGTAGGAGACGACCAGGCCGGAGGCGTCGGCAGCGCCCATCCAGATGGTGTCGCCCACTTCCTTGTGCGCCTTCCAGGGCGCGGCCTTGCGGCGGTCGATCGCGGCGGCTTCGGCGTCGAGGAACGACGAGGTGAGATAGCGGTCGAGCGTGTGCGGCAGCCGCGCCGGATCGGTGAGCACCCGATCACGCACCGTAATGGCACGCTTGGCCGCCTCGATCAGGGCGTGCAGGTGATCGAAGCTCTCGGCTTCCTTGACGCCGAGCCGGTCGTAGATCGCGAGGATCATGAGCGCCATGAGACCGGGCGTCGGCGGCGCTGTGTTCCACAAGGTGCCGACCGGAAGCGCAACCGAGAGCGGAGCAGCCTCGGTGGCACGGTAGCGCTCGAGGTCGGCGCGTGTGACCGGGCTGCCGACGCGCTCGAGATCGGCCGCGATCTCGCGCCCGATGTCGCCGCGATAGAAATCATCGAGCCCGGCATGGGCCAGCTGCTCGAGCGTTGCGGCGAGCGCCGAAGGGTGCAGCCGCGCGCCCTGCGGGGGCGGTTTGCCGTCGATCAGGAACGTCTCGGCAAATCCCGGCACGTCCTTGAGCTCTCGGCTCGCATCCGCGATGGTGAGCGCGAGATGGCGCGAGACCTCGATGCCGTCGCGCGCCTGCTTCGCGGCTGCCGCGAGCAGATCGGCGACCGGCAGGCGCCCGCCCTGCGCCTTGGCGGCTTCCAGGGCAAGCATCCAGCCCGCGACCGCCGCCGGCACCGTAAGCGCCGCCAGCGGCCCGCGCGTCGGAATGCGATCGTGGCCGGCGTCGCGATAGTGCGCAAGCGTGGCGCGTGCGCCGGCGGCACCCGCCGCCATCAGGGCGCGCACTTTCCCCGATGGCTCGTGCACGACCCAGAAGCCATCGCCGCCGAGATGATTCATGTGCGGATAGACGACCGCAATCATCGCCGCCATTGCCACCATGGCTTCGAGCGCATTGCCGCCTTCGGCGAGCACCGCACGCCCGGCTTCGGCAGCGGCGAAATGCGGCGCGCAGACGACGCCGCGGCGATGGCCGGCTGTGTAGCGATCCATCGCGCTTACCCGGCCGCCGCAGGTGTGTCGCTCAGCCCGCGCCGCCTGAGCAGCGCCTCAGGGGTCGGCAGACGGCCGCGGAAAGCCTTGTAGAGCTCGGCCGGATCGCGCGCGCCACCGGCCGCATAGACGTTGTCGAGCAGGCTCCTGGCGATCTTGGGATCGAAGATGTTGCCGGTCTCCTCGAAGGCCGCGAACGCATCGGCGTCGAGCACCTCCGACCACATGTAGCTGTAATAGGCGGAGGCGTAGCTGCCGCCAGAGAAGAGATGCCCGAATTGCGTGGGACGGTGGCGCATCACGATCTCTGCCGGCATGCCGATGCGCGCCAGCGCTTTCTCCTCGAAGGTGTTGACGTCGAAATCCTCGACGCTCGGCAGCAGATGCAGATCGAGATCGACCAGCGCGCAGGCGACATATTCGACGGTGGCGAAACCCTGGTTGAAGGTCCGCGCCGCGATGAGCCGTTTCATCAGATCATCCGGGATCGCATGCCCGGTGCGGCTATGCACCGCAAAGCGGCTCAGGATTTCAGGCCGATCGAGCCAGTGCTCGTAGAGTTGCGAAGGCAGCTCCACCCAGTCGGTCAGCACGCTCGTGCCCGCCACCATCGGATAGGTGACATCGGAGAGAAGCCCGTGCAGCGCATGCCCGAACTCGTGGAATAGCGTGCGCGCATCGTCGAAGCTGAGCAGCGTCGGCTCGCTCGCTCCACCCTTGGAGAAGTTCGTGACATTGACGATCAGCGGGTGGATGTCGCCAGTGAGCCGCTCCTGGTCGCGCAACGCAGTCATCCAGGCGCCGCTCTGCTTCGATGAGCGCGCGAAATAATCGCCAAAGAACAGGCCGCGAGGCTTGCCATCGGCGTCACGCACCTCCCAGGCCTCGACATCCGGATGCCAGCCCGCGATGTCGCGGCGGCGCTCGAACGAGAGCCCGAACAGCTTATGGGCGGTATAGAACGCGGCTTCGACGATGTGGTTAAGCTGGAAGTAAGGCTTGATCTCACTCTCGTCGATGTCGCACTGACGCTTGCGCAGCTTCTCGGCGTAGTAGCGCCAGTCCCAGGCCGCGAGCTTGAAATTGCCGCCCTCCTCCTGAATGATCGCCTGCATGGCGTCGCGGTCGACGAGCGCGCGCGAGCGCGCGGGCTTCCACACCCGCTCAAGCAGATCGCGCACCGCCTGCGGCGTCTTCGCCATCGCGTCGTCGAGCCGGTAGTGCGAGTAGCTGTCGTAGCCGAGCAGCCGCGCGCGCTCGGCACGCAGCGCCAGAATCTCGGCGATGATCGCCTTGTTGTCGGTCTTGCCGCCGCCATCGCCGCGCGCGATCCAGGCGCGGAAAACCTTCTCGCGCAGCTCGCGGCGCGCTGAGAATTGCAGGAAGGGCTCGACACTGGAACGCGAGAGCGTGATCACATGCTTGCCGGCAAGGGAGCGCTCGGTCGCCGCCGCGCCCGCCGCCTGACGCACAAAATCAGGCAGTCCCGCGAGATCGTCCTCGTTCTCGAGCACGAGCGCATAAGCTTGCTCGTCGGCGAGCACATTCTGGCTGAACGTCGTGCCAAGCGTCGCGAGCCGCTCGTTGATCTCAGCGAGCCGCTTGCGCGCATCAGCATCGAGCGCGGCACCGGCGCGCTTGAACATCAGGTGGTAGCGTTCCAGCACGCGCGCCTGCTCGGCGTTGAGGCCGAGCGCCTCACGGCGCTGCCAGAGCGCGTCGATGCGGCGGAATAGCGGCTCGTTGAGCAGGATGCCGTTCCAGTGGCGAGCCTCGCGCGGCGAGATCTCGCGCTCGACCGCGAGCAGCGCATCGTTGGTGTGGGCGCCGGCGAGCACGCCAAAGACCCTGCCGACCCGGTCAAGCATGCGGCCGGCTCGTTCCATCACCTCGATGGTGTTCTGGAATGTGGGTGCCGACGCATCACTCGCGATCGCGGCGATCTCGCCGTCGTGCTCCGCAAAGGCGCGGTCGAAGGCCGGCATGAAATGCTCCGGCGCGATCCCGCCAAAGGGCGCAACCCCGAAGGGTCCGTGCCAGTCCTCAAGCAGGGGATTGTCGGTCGTCGCGGTCTGATCGGTCATGGCGCTTATCTGGGATCTCTGAGGGCTGGGAGCAAGGCGGCGGGGCGGCAGGCTTTGGCAGGCAATGGACATTAGCAATCCTGCATGCTCATTGCACCGAAATGTGACCGCAGGACCATGACCGCGCACGAGGACTCCAAGAGGAACCCAATGAGCGCCATCACGCTGGATCAGGCAAATCGTATTATCGCCGCCATTCTCGAGCGGGGCGCCGAGATCAATTGCCGGCCGCTCTCGGTGCTCGTGGTCGAGCCGGGCTGCATTTTGAAGGCGTTTCAGAAGGAGGATGGCTCCTCCATGATCCGGTTCGAGATGGCCTATGGCAAAGCCTATGCGGCGCTCGCCATGGGCCGCTCCTCCAAGCTCGTGAAGGTCCGCGCCGAGGAGAAGCCGATTTTCATGCGCTACCTGATCAGCGCCAGCGGCGACCAGATCTTTCCCGAAGGCGGCGGCCTGCAGATCCGCAACGAGGCCGGCGAGGTGATCGGCGCGGTCGGGGTTACCGGCGATACCGAGGATTGCGACGAGGAACTCGCCGCCCACGGCATCCATGCAGCCGGCCTCAAGACCGACGACGACTGCAAGGAGCTCGGCCGCAATGCGGGTATCAGATTGACCAACAAATAAGTGTGAGCGGCACCGGAGCGCCCCGGCTTGCCGAGGAAGGCGGCCCGGCGCAAACTGCGGCTCAATACAAAACCCGCGGAGGAAGAAGACCATGACGCCATTCACGCGCGTACGAGCAGCCGGCTTTGCGGCGGCCCTAAGCGTCCTCATGCTGAGCAACGTCGCGCCCGCGCAGACCATCCTGCAGTCGACGATCGGCGAGCCGAACCAGAAGACTGCCGAGGTGAGTACCGCCGACGTGCGACGCATCTTCGCCGATGGCAGCGCCATCCTGCTCGATACCCGCAAGCGCGCCGAATACGTGGCCGGCCATATCGCCGGAGCCAGGAACGTCGCGCCGCCAGCTGGTGCGCCGGAGTCCGAGTATGTCGCCGCGGTTGAGAGGTTGGTTGGCGGTGACAAGGGCAAGGCGCTGGTGCTCTATTGCAACGGGCCGAACTGCCAGGCCAGCAAGCAGCTCAGCGAGCAGCTGCTCGGCGCCGGCTTCACCAATGTGCGGCGCTATCAGCTCGGGCTGCCGATGTGGCGCACCATGAGCGGGCCGGTCGAGATCGAGCTTGAGGGCGTGCTGCGGGTCTACAAGGTCGACCAGACCGCGGTGTTCTTTGACGGCCGGTCGGCTGACGAGTTCGCCAAGAAGAGTCTGCCCGGCACCCACAACGTTCCGGCCGACAAGGTGAAAGCCGAGGGCCTGCGCGGCGCGCCGACACCGAGCAACGACTTCAATACTCGTATTGTCCTGTTCGGCCGTGACGGCGCGCAGGCGCGCGTGCTCGCCGATGCGCTGGGCAAGACCGCAATGCAGAACGTGTCGTATTTCCCAGGCACATTCGAGGAGCTGGCGGCGGCCGTGAAGGCGCCGTAGGCGCGGTGCGACGGGGCTGCATGGGTCTGGTCAACAATGCCTGCTGCAGAGGAGGTCGACAATGACTGCAAGAGCATCTCTATCGATCGCGGCAACCCTCGCGGTGTTGTCATCCACCTCTGCTCTCTCGGCAGAGCTCTCCAGCCAGGACCAGGCGAAGCTCATCAAGAACGTCGACTCCTATGCGTCGCGCATGTCGGAGGTCGCACTGCAAATCTGGTCTGCGCCGGAGCTCGGCTATCTCGAGGCCAAGACGTCCGCGTTGCTTCAGAGCGAGCTCAAGGCTGCGGGATTCACGATCGAAACGGGCGTCGCCGGCATGCCCACGGCGTTTGTGGCACGCGCCGGCACGCGCGAGGGTCCGGTGATTGCGCTGCTGGCCGAGATCGATGCCCTGCCCGGCCTGTCGCAGGCCGCGACCCCGGAGCGCAAGCCGATTCCTAATCAAGATGCTGGCCATGCCTGTGGCCATCACCTGTTCGGCGCGGGAGCGGTCGCGGCGGCAATTGCAGTCAAGACCTGGCTCGAGGAGACCGGCACGAAAGCCCAGATCCGCGTCTACGGTACGCCCGCCGAGGAAGGCGGCGGCGGCAAGGGCTATATGGTCCGCGCCGGTCTCTTCAACGATGTCGATGTGACGTTCTATTGGCATCCGGCTGACGCGAACAACGCCTCACAAGACCGCAATCTGGCCGTCACCAGCGCGAAATTCCGCTTCCACGGCCAGGCGGCGCATGCGGCAGCGGCGCCCGACCGAGGCCGTTCCGCGCTCGATGGCGTAGAGGCCATGAATTTCATGGTCAACTATATGCGCGAGCACGTTCCTCAGGACGTGCGTATCCATTACGTGATCACCAACGGCGGCGCTGCCCCGAACATCGTTCCGGAATTCGCCGAGTCCTTCTATTACGTTCGCCATCCTGATCCGCGGGTCGTTACCGACGTCTTCGAGCGCGTCAAGAAGGCAGCCGAAGGAGCCGCTCTCGGCACCGGAACGACGGTTGACTACGAGGTGATCCACGGCGACTACAGCATCTTGCCCAACGACGTGCTCGGCCGCCTCATGGATTCCAATCTTCGTCGCGTCGGGGCACCGGTCTGGACGAACGAGGAAATGGCGTTCGCGGAACGGCTGCAAAAGACGCTCCCAGGCAGAGCGCTGCCAGCGCCGACCAGCGCGAGCGAGATCCGCAGCTATCGGTTCAACGGGCAAAAGTACTCCTCGACCGACTCCGGCGACGTGAGCTGGGTGACGCCATTGGCGACGTTGAACACCGCGACGTGGGTTCCTGGAACAGCCGCCCATAGCTGGCAGGCGACCGCCGCGGGCGGCATGAGCATCGGGCTCAAGGGCGCCATCGTTGCTGCCAAGACGCTTGCGCTTACCGTCGCGCAGATCTCCACGAGCCCCGAGCTGATCGCCGCGGCCAAAGCCGAGTTTGACAAGAGCCGCGGTCCGGGCTTCGTGTACAAGTCCCTGATCGGCGACCGGGCGCCGCCGCTGGACTATCGCAAGGCGTCGGCGGCGGGCGCCGCCGATCCGGGATGACAAGCAATATCGGAGACCATCATGCCCCGTCACGCCTCGTTCGTTCCGCACGGTGTCATCCCGGCGGTGCTGCTGCCGTTCCATGACGATCTCTCGATCGACGAGAAGAGCTTCCGCGCCCACCTGCGTGATGTCGGCGCAACGCAAGGCATCACGGCGATCACGCTGAACGCGCATTCGACCGAGGTCGCCTCCTGCAGCTTCGACGAGCAGCGGCGCGTGCTCGAGATCGCGCAGGACGAGATCGGCGGCAAGCTGCCGATCGTCAACGGCATCTGGGCCGACGGCAGCCTCGAAGCCGCGCGCATCGCCCGCATGGCTGCGGACGGAGGCGCCTCCGCGCTGCTGGTGTTCCCGCCGGCGCCGTTCACCTTGCAGCAGTCACCCGAGATGGCGCTCGCGCATTTCAAGTGCATTGCGGATGCGAGCGATCTGCCGATCATCGTGTTCCAGTATCCGCTCGCCACCGGTCAGGGCTATCCGCGCGACACGCTGTTGAAGATGTGCGAGGCGGTGCCGACGATCCGCGCCATCAAGGACTGGTCCGGGAACGTGCCGCAGCACGAGATGCACATCCGCACGCTGCAGAGCCTGCCGCGGCCGGTGAACGTGCTCACCACTCACAGCGCATGGCTGCTCTCCTCGCTGGTGCTCGGCTGCAATGGCCTGCTCTCGGGCTCGGGCAGCGTGATTGCCGATCTGCAGTCGCAGCTGTTCCGCGCCGTGCAGGGCAATGACCTCGCCACCGCCAAACGCCTCAACGACCGCATCTATCCGACGGCGCGCGTGTTCTATGCCGAGCCCTGGGCCGACATGCACAACCGCATGAAGGAAGCGCTCGTCCTGCTCGGCCGGCTGCCGCGCGCGGTGGTGCGCCCGCCTCTGGTCAAGCTCTCGCGCGCCGAGATCGATCGGATTCGCGACGCGCTGGTCGAGGCCGGCCTGCTCGGCGCAAAGACGAGCCGCGACGCGGCGTAGAACAAACTGTCTCTATTGTAGGGTGGGTTAGCGTGGCCCGGGATTTGCGGCGGAGTGAAAAGCGCTCAATCCACGCGTAACCCACCGTGATGCCCGCAATGGTGGGTTACGCGTGGATCAGGAACCGTCCACATAACAAAAGGCATGGGCCACGCTAACCCACCCTACGATCCGGAATCGGCCGCAACGTCCGCGATCATCTCCGCATGCACGACATAGCGCAGCGGGCCTTGCGTGCGCGCGTTGAGTGGCCAGCAGGTCGAGAGCACCAGTCGGCGGCCCGATGAATAAGGATCGATGCCGGAGTGATCGAAGCGCACCACTGACGCGCCAGTGACGCGGAAGCGAAACACCTTGCCGTCGCGGCGGGTGACCTCGACGGCATCGCCCACGCGCACATCGGCCAGGAACGCAAAATGCGTGTCACGGTGCGCCGCATAGACAGCGGTGCCCTCTTCGCCGATCTCGGGCGTGCGCTCGAGCTGGCCCGGCCCGAACGCCAGCGCCTGACCGCTCGCGCCGGCGAGCACGATCGCGCTCTTGCCGAGCCGCGGCACGACCACGCGCGCGACCGGCCAGGTGTCGGCCCAGGACCAGGGCTTGACCGGCGTACCGGTCGACAGCACCTGCGCGAACGCGCGCTCGAGCAGGATCTGCGCCAGCATGGCCTTGGCATGGATGTAGACGCCCTGCGCGATCAGGATCAGGCCGCCGAGCGCGAGGGCGACAACTGCCGCCATGCCGGCGGCGGAGCACCAGCGCGCCAGCCGCGTGAACGGAGGGGCAAGCACTTCGATGGTTTCAGCGGTGGCAGAGCGCATGGCTCAAAGGTCCTTCGACCTTGAAGAGAGTGGCGCGCACGCAGCCGGGGTTGGGAGAGCTGCGTGCGCGCTTGGGAGGAGCCATCGGGGGGGTTGGCCCCTTCCCCAACCTCCCCGAGGGGACGACGGGGAGGTCGAAGTCGTTACCGTCCGTGCCGGACGGCAGGCACCAGGTGGCGTCTACGGACCACCAACAAGAGCAAACTCACGAGACAGAGCAGAATTCCGAACAGGATCCGGATCTCGGCATCGGTTGCACCCTTCGGCAGCACCGCGCCGGTTGCGGGCGGCGGAGCAGGGTGCGGGGTACGCCCTTGAGCAACTGCTGCATAGGTCACGCGCTGCGCCTTCTCGGTCTCGGTGAGATCGGCGCGACGCTCGATCGGGGTGAGCGAGGGATTGTTCGGCGCATCGCGTTGCGGCCCGAACACCTTGTCGAATTCCCAGCCGGCCGGGAGATTGAGCGGAATCTCGGCCTGCGACAGCCGCGCGCCTTCCGGACGGCTCGGCGTCTTGTCGACCGCGACAAGACTCGTAAGGCGCGACACCAGGTGATGGTCGAGCGCGAGCGTGAGGATGCGCTGGTCGGCCTCCTCCGGCGTGATCGTGCGCAAGGTCCGCGCCACTTCGGCATCGGTGATCTTGCGCCGCGCCCACAGCTTGGAGAGGCCAGAGCCTTGCGCGGCTTGCTCGAGCGGCAGCGTCACCAGCCAGGGACGGTCGCCGATCAGGCCCTTGATCTCGAGCGTGCCCGAAAGCGCGGCCAGGCGGGCGGTCAACGCCACCGGCTCGCCGCGATAGAGGTCAGGCAGCACGATCGGGGTCACGTCAGCGCCACCGGCCGAGAACGTCGCGGTCAGGTTGGTGACGGCCGGGCTCTCGAGCTTATCGAACAGCGTACGCATGCGCTCCTCGACCTGATCGACCGAGCCGATATGGGTGAAAGTGCCGCGCCCGAGCTCGGCCGCGCGCGTCATCAGGAAGCTGTTGGGCGCCGAGCCGATTCCCACCATGAAGATGCGCGAGCGGCCGCGCATGGCACTGATCGTGTCGAACAGCTGCTGCTCATTGCCGACCTCGCCGTCGGTGAGAAACACGACCTGGCGCACCGTGTTCTCTTCCTTGCCGTTGCGGTCGGCGAGCGCCGCTTTCATGGGCGGCACCATCTCGGTGCCGCCGCGGGCCTGCAGCGCATTCACGAACGTCTTGGCGCGCGCAACGTTGCTCGATGTGGCCGACACGCTGTCACCGAACACCACATCGTAGGTGTCGTCGAAACGGATCACGTTGAAGCGATCCGTGGGCTTGAGCCGGCCAAGCGCATAGATGAGGCTCGCCTTGGCCTGCATGATCGAGGTGCCGCCCATCGAGCCGGAATTGTCGATCACGAACACAACCTCGCGCGGGCGCTTCTCCTCCGCCTGCGGCACCGGTGGCGGCGTCACGAAGGCGAGCAGATAGTCGGCATCACTGACGCGCTCGCGGAACAGACCGACCGAAGGAGCCGCCGCGGACGCCGCCGTCCAGGTCAGCTCGAAGTCGCGATCGGCCGGCGCAGGTCCATCGGCAAGCTTGATGATGCGGGCGTTGTCGGCGACCTCTTCGATCGCGACGTCGTGGTGGTGGCTCTTGACCATGCCGAGCACAAAGCCGGCATTGAGGCGCACCGTGATGCTGACCGGATTGACCGGTGCATGCTTGCGTGGATCGAGCACCGGCGGCTCGATGCGGTCACGATCGGGCACCGGATCGACCACATTGCCGAAGCCGTTGCCGCCGAGGTCGACGGTCTGCACCAGCGGCGTCGGGTTGTAGCGCGGCGCCACCACCAGCGGCAGCCGCAGCGTGAACACGCCGCCCGACTGATGCACCGGCTCCTGGTATTCTATCTGAACCACGACGGTCTCATGCGGGCCGATATTGGCGACCGAGTTGGTGAAGATGTTCGGACGCTCCTGCTCCATCAGCGCGGTCTTCTGGCCGGCGGCTTTCGCCTGCTCGTAGAGCTCGCGCGCCTTCTTGCGGTCCTCGATGTCGGCGACCACGATGCGCTCGCCGATGACCATCTTGAGCGTGTCAACCGCGCTGCCTTCGGCCAGCGGGTATACGTAGATACCCTCGACCCAGCCGTCGGTCGGGTTGTGGAAGATCTGGCTGATACGGCCACGCGCCGTGGGGCCGGACACCACGACGTCGGCGTCGGTGGCGACGAGCGGCGCCTCGACGTAGCGATCGCCCTCGCTCTTGAGCAGGAGCGAGCCAGAGCGCATCTCGGCGGGCGTGACAAACTTGGCAACGTTAACGGTAGCGCCGGCATAGAGCCGCGGCGCAGTCGCAAAAAATGCCGCAATTGCAGCCAGAATCATCAGCAGCCGGTATGACAATCTTGTCGCCGGCCAAGTTTGTAATGAAGTCAGTGATGAAGTCGGTAACGTAGTCCGTAACGACGCCGAACCGACGACGAGTTGCTGCTCACATCGCCGGACCTTCCAAATCGCCATTGTCATGGCTTTTCCGCTCCCACGCAGCAACCCCTTCCCGCATCGCTTTTGCGCCCGTTCGGCGCGGTGTGGTGAGCGTCATGTTCGCGATTGTTCAGCACCAAATGGCCGGGATGCGCATAAGCGGGTGGCCCTCGGTGCGGAAATGTGATGATTTGTACGGACGGGGCTTCCAATGACTACCACCACTGTCATGAACGACGACCCATCACAGCTGTCCGACGCCCAGAGTCGCGCGGTCGCAGCGCTGATTCGCGAGGAGATCGCGCGTCGGCGGATCTCGCGGCAGCGGCTGGCTGACCAGGCCAAGATCAGCATCTCGACGCTGGAAAAGGCGCTGGCCGGCCGGCGGCCGTTCACGCTCACGACCACGATCAGGCTGGAAGAGGCCCTCGGCGTCTCGCTGCGCATGCGGCAGCCCGATCTACCCGCCGCTCCACCCCGCCATAACGGCGTCGCCCGCGGCGACCTCGGATCCTACGCGCGCGCCTCGGTGTCCTGGATCGAAGGCCGGTATCTGACTGTGCGCCCGTCGTTCGGCGACAAGGACGCGATCTACACCTACCAGACCGAGATCGCCTGGGACGAGCAGCGCTCAAGCCTGATCTTTCGCGAGTCGCAACGGCTCGACTCCGAGTTCACCCACCACGGCGACGTCTCGGTGCCCAACCAGTCAGGGCACATCTATCTCGTCACCAACTCAAACGGCCAGTATCGCCTGATCATTCTCACCCGCCCCACCCGCACCGGACAGATGCACGGCATTCTCACAACCTTGCAGGCCGGACGCGGCGCGCAACTCACGCCGGTCGCGGCACCGATCGCGCTCATTCCGGCCAGTGCCGTAAACCCGATCGAATTCGGCCGCATCGCGGCTGGCCACCACTGCTACGAGCCCTATCGCAAGTGCCGGTTTAACTCAGGAGGATGACGATGCAGGTTTTTCCGCGCGCCGCATTGGCGCTCGCTCTCGCTGCCGCGGTGACTGCGAGCCTCTCGACCGGCGCATCGGCCCAGGTTGGGGCCCAGGTTGGAACGACAGTGACCACGCCTTCCGGTCTGAAGATGACCGATACCGTCGTCGGCACCGGCGCTACGCCCAGGCGCGGCCAGACTTGCGTCATGCACTACACCGGCTGGCTCTATCAGAACGGCACCAAGGGCCAGAAGTTCGACAGCTCGCTTGACCGCGGCCGGCCGTTCGAGTTTCCGATCGGCATGCAGCGGGTCATCCCGGGCTGGGACGAAGGCGTGGCCACCATGAAGGTCGGCGGCAAGCGCACGCTCATCATCCCGCCTGAGCTCGGCTACGGCTCCCGCGGGGCCGGCGGTGTCATCCCACCGAATGCGACGCTGATCTTCGAAGTCGAACTGCTCGACGTGAAGGGTTAGATCGGTCGTTGTTTCTGTGCTGGCTTTAGTTTCCGTCAGCGCTCGTTATTGCGCCCTCTCCCCGCAAGCGGGGAGAGGGCATGAAGGCATTTCAACCAACTCTGTTGGGTGAGGGGGAAGCTGCAGCCCTCACCCGACTGTGCTTGCAGAACGTCTGTCACTGCCCTCTCCCCGCAAGCGGGGAGAGGGCACAGCGACGAACGCCGCAGCCTCTGCACCGTTAGGCAACGAAGGACTCTACGACCCGCGCCGTGGCGCTGCCCAATTCTCCGTGCTGCGCGTCGGCAGGCGGCTCTCGATCTCCCGATAGGCGCTCTGCG
>WNGB01009105.1_pt1 | contig 13983 bp, 11 predicted proteins | sample 5400681 | NCBI WGS metagenome assembly WNGB01 (sample SAMN13153367, study PRJNA577476) | soil metagenome | isolation source: 115 cm soil or saprolite under grassland replicate 2 | place: USA:California | collected 2016-06-15 | reverse complement strand
AGCTGACCGAGGCGGTGCGGCGGCGGCCCTACAGCGTGGTGCTGTTCGACGAGGTCGAGAAGGCCCACCCGGACGTGTTCAACGTGCTGCTGCAGATCCTCGACGACGGCCGGCTGACCGACGGCCAGGGCCGGGTGGTGAGCTTCAAGAACACGGTCATTATCATGACCAGCAACATCGCCAGCCCGGTCATCCAGGAGCTGACCCGCCAGGGCGCGAACCAGGATGTGATGCGCGCGGCTGTGCTGGAGGAGCTGCAGAGCGTCTTCCGACCCGAGTTCCTGAACCGGGTCGACGAGATCATCGTGTTCGGGCCGCTGAGCCGGGCGCAGATCGGCCAGATCGTCGAGATCCAGCTCAGGCAGCTGCGCCGGCTGCTCCAGGACCGCAAGATCACGCTCGATCTGACGCCGGCGGCGCGCGAGAAGCTGGCCGATGAGGGTTACGACCCGGTCTACGGCGCGCGGCCGCTCAAGCGGGTGATCCAGCAGCGGCTGCAGAACCCGCTGGCGCTGAAGCTGCTGCAGGGCGAGATCCACGAAGGCGACACGGTGGTGGTGGACGTCGATTCAAATGGCCAGTTCACGTTCCAGAAGGCCGAGGCCGCCAGAACGGTGGCTGCCTAGATGCCGAATCACGTATTCGATAACGATCCGCGAATAACGCTAATCTCCGCGAATAAGAAGGCGATATATTCGTCTGTATTCGCGCAATTCGTGGATTTTTGACCGATGTCCTAGTGGTGCGCGTAGGAACGGCCATGCCAGAGCTAAGTCTGGAACTCAAGATCGGCGCGCTGGTGGAGGCGACCGATGGAGCGTTCGGGCACCTGCGCCAGGTCATTCTGAGCCCGCTTGACCGCCGTGTCGTTGCGCTGATCGTTCGCCGCGGCCTGGTGCCGCGACGCGACGTGGTTGTACCGATGGCAGAGGTCGCGGACGCGACCGAGCAGCGCGTGTGCCTGCGCGTGAGCCGTGCCGAGCTGGAAGGTCGGCCGGCCTTCGATCCGGCCAACTACGTCGGACTTCCGGCCGGCAATCAGGGCTATGGCACGGATGAGGCGCTGGTCGCCGTCTATGGCGGCTCCGGGGATACGGAGGCACGCGAGCTCGTAGCGACCAACCTGGGTACTGATGCGCGGATTGCCCACCAGGGCAGTCTGGCTGGCCAGGCGATCGCGCTGCAGCGTGGGCAAGTGGTTTGGTGCAACGATGGGCGTGCCGGGCGCGTCGATCTGCTCTTGCTCGATTCCGCCGGCCAGGTGCGCCATTTCGTGATTCGCAAAGCTCGCTTGCTTGGCCGCGATGTCATCGTGCCAGTCGAGTGGGTGCGCGAGATCGACGAGCGCGGCGTATGGCTCGCCGTCGCGCGCGCGGCCCTCGACCGCCTGCCGCACTACCGCCCCGATAGTGAAATCGCGGCCGATGTCGACCGAGCGCTCTTGAAGGATGATGTCATCACCTCGACCGACTATAACACGATCGATGTCGCGGTGCGTGGCGGCGTGGTGTTCCTGAGTGGCTATGCCACCACGCCCGTGAGCAGGGCGCGGGCAGAAGCGGCGGCTGTTGACATAGCCGGGGTCCTGCGGGTCGAAAACCAGATCGTGACCGATGGGGAGCTGGTGTCGGCCGTCGAGCAGGCGTTCGAGCGCGATCCGCTCATTCGCGCACAGCGGCTCTTCGTCGAGGCGGAACGCGGCGTGGTGGATCTCAGCGGCCACGCCACCAGCCCGGATATCCGCGCCGCCGTGGAGCAGGTTGCCGCCAGTGTGCCGCGGGTGCGCGCGGTGATCAACGAAGTGAAGGCGCCCGGCATGGCCGGCGTCGAGATCGAGCGCGCGCTCGATCTGGGCATCGGGCAGCCGGCGCATGCCACCGAGATGCCGCTCGGTCGGGTCGACCGCGTGGTCGTCAGCCCGCAGCAGCGCCGCGTGATCGCGCTGATCGTTCATGGCCACTTTCCTGACCCGGCACGCGCCACGCCGCGCATGCGGCCGGCTGAGATGCCGAAGCAGGAGCGCCGGGTGATCATCGCAATCAGCGCCGTACGCGCGGTGACGGATGAAGGCGTGCAGCTGCGCGTAAGCGGGTTGGACTCGGCGCGTTACTCGCAGTTCAATCCAGCCAACTTTGTCGCGCCCGATGTCGAGTGGCCGCCGCCGCCGCCGTTTCGGCTCGTCGATGTGTTGCTCGACCTGGGGTGCGCCGAGGCGCGGCGGCGCGATCTGCGGCCCGCGCCGGGCGGTCATGCCCTGATGGTGCGCGGTGGCCTGGGGAGTGCGCTGGCCTGGGAGTACATCCAACAAGGCATGCCGGTACACAGCCGCGACGGATTGGTCGGGGCGGTTGACCACGTCAGAGTGGATCCTGTTCACGGCGCCGTCAGCCAGATCGTGGTCTGCGCCAGCCCGATGCTGCCCAAAGACACGCTGATTCCACTCGACTGGGTACGGCCCATTGGTGCGCCGGGAGTGTTCGTGGACGTCGGCGCGGCGCAACTGGCGGCTCTGCCTGCCGCCAATCCGCGAGCGATGGAGGCGGCGAAGGCAGAATCGATGTAATCAGACTTACGGCTAAGGAATTCATTTATGGAATTCAAAGACTATTATGCCGCGCTGGGGGTAGCGCCCGACGCCGACGAGCAGGCGATCAAACAGGCGTATCGAAAGCTCGCGCGCCAGTATCACCCCGACGTCAATCCTGGCGACAAGCAGGCCGAGGAGCGCTTCAAGGAGGTCAACGAGGCCTATCAGGCGCTGAACGATCCCGAGCGCCGCCGCAAATACGACGAGCTGCGGGAGCAGTATCAGCGATGGCAGCAGCGCGGCGGCCGCGGCGAGTTCGACTGGGGCCGGGCGCAGGCCGCGCCGGGCGAACAGGTGTACACCTACAACGTCTCGCCCGAGGATCTGGAAGACCTGTTCGGCGGCGCCAGCCCGTTCTCCGACTTCTTCAGCTCGATCTACGGCCAGGCGGGCGGTGGGCCGACGGGACGCGCCCGTGAAGTCCGACCGCGACGCGGGCGCGACGTCGAGGCGCCGGTCGAGATTACGCTCGACGAGGCCTTTCGCGGGACAACGCGCGGCATTCAGATCGGCGACCGCCGCATCGAAGCGCGAATCCCCCCGGGCGCCCGTTCGGGCTCGCGCGTGCGCCTCGCTGGACAGGGCAGCCCCGGGGTGGCCGGCGGGCCGGCGGGGGATCTCTATCTCAACGTCGAGATCCCCCCGCATGCGGAGTTCGAGCGCGATGGCGATGATCTGCATGTGACCGTGCCGGTCGACGTATACACCGCGGCGATCGGCGGCGAGGCGCCTGTTCCGACGCTCGACGGCGCCGTCACGCTCAAGGTTCCGCCGCGTACCCAGGCCGATCGGGTCTTTCGCCTGAGGGGCAAGGGAATGCCGCGGCCCGGAAGGCCCACCGAGCGCGGCGATCTGTACGCCAGGGTCAAGCTGGTGCTCCCGGAACCGTTGAGCGACCACGAGCTGGAGACACTTCGGCAGCTCGCCCAGTCCCGCAGGGGTGAGCGGGTGACAAGGTGACAGGATGAGCGCAGAGCGCAGAGCGCAGAGCGCAGAACACGGACTGCCGACTGCTGACTGCCGACTGCTGACTGCTGGCTGCCGACTGCTGGCTGCCGACTGCTGGCACTAGGAGGAATTATGCTTGCACGGCGTGCGAGTGTCGAAGAGATCGCCACATACACCGGCCTGCCGCCGGCGCTGATCCAGCGTTTCATCGATCTGGAGCTGATCGTGCCGCGGATGCCCTATACCGAAGTCGAGCTGTGCGAGCTGCGCCGCGCGCGCCGCCTGGTCGACGACCTGGATATCGATGTCGAGACGGTCGAGGTGCTGCTGCGGATGCGCCGGCGCATCCTGGCGCTGCAGCGCGAGGTCGCGCGGCTTCAGGCGGATCTGCGCGGCCCACAGGCTCGCGAGCCTGTGGGGGCCTCGATCGACGCCGAGTGGGACGATTCCCGCTGATGAACAGGGTCGCCGAAACGACCGAAGGAGCATACCAATGTCCGCGCACCAGCGTTCTGCTATCCGCATCGTCGCCATCCGGCAGCCATTTGCGCTGTTCGAGCCCCGCCCCTGGCGGCCGCCCATGAATATCTACGAAACCGAGCAGGGCATCCAGATCGTCGCCGAGCTGGCCGGTATAGCCCTTGACGATCTGCAGGTGTACGTCCATCCAACCAGCGTGCAGATCGAGGGGACACGTCGGCTCGAAGCGCCGGCCGGGCTGAGCCGGATCCAGCGGATGGAGATTGCCAGCGGCCCGTTCCAGATCGAGGTGCCGCTCGCCACACCGATCGACCCGGATCGCGCCGGGGCGCAGTATGAGGATGGGCTGCTCGACATCTGGCTGCCCTTCGCCCACCAACCCAACCAGCGGGTGGTCGTGATCCGGCTTGGGGAGGGAGGTGCACGATGAGCATGCCTCCGGTCACCGATCCATCCGAAGACCAGGTCACGCCTCCCGAGGTATTGCCGCTCCTGCCGATCGACAACGCCGTGCTTTTTCCGGCCATGCTGCTCCCGCTCGTCGTCAGCGGCGACGCGTGGGTCAAGCTGGTCGACGACACCGCGCTGGGGAGCAAGCTGATCGGCGTGTTCTGGCGCAGGCAGCCAGGCGACACCTTCGACCCGCTGGCGCTGGCACACACCGGCACGGCCGCGCAGATCGTACGGCTGCTGCGCCTGCCCGACGGGGGCATTCAACTACTCCTGCAGGGCCAGACGCGTATCCGGATCGAGCAACTGCTGTCGACTGACCCCTACCCCATGGCGCGTGTCCGCGCGCTGCAGGCGCCGGAAGAGGCGTCGCTGGAGCTGGAAGGCCTGGCCCGCAGCGCGCGGACGGCGTTTCAGCAGATCGTGGAGCTGAACCCGTCGTTGCCGGACGAGCTCGCGATCGTCGCCGCGAATATGCCGACGCCTGGCCGGCTGGCCGACATGATCGCCGCGAACTTGAATCTCACACCTGAAGATCGACAAGCGGTGCTCGACACGCTTGACCCGGCCGAGCGGCTGCGATTGGTGCTGGGCTTCCTGGAGCGCGAGCGCGAGATCCTGGCGATTGGCCAGCGGGCACGTGAGGAGATGTCGCGTAACCAGCGCGAGTACGTCCTGCGCCAGCAGCTCGAGCAGATTCGGCGCGAGCTGGGCGAGGGCAACGAGCGCGACGCCGAGATCGCCGAGCTGAGAAGGCGGCTGGAAGAGGCAAACTTGCCCGAGGAGCCACGCCGTGAGGCCGAGCGCGAGATCGAACGGCTGGAGCGGATGCCGCCCGGCGCGGCCGAGTATACCGTCGCCCGCACCTACCTGGACTGGCTGCTCGATCTGCCCTGGAACACCAGCACCCCCGACAACCTGGATCTCAAGCTTGCCCGCGCGGTGCTTGACGAGGATCACTACGACCTGGAGCAGGTGAAAGACCGAATCATCGAGTACCTGGCGGTGCGCAAGCTCCACGCCGAGCAGGCCGGCGGGGAGGCGGGGCGGGGCCGCGGTGAGGCGGGGCTTGCCCCCGCCGGACGCGGGCCGATCCTATGCTTTGTCGGCCCGCCCGGCGTGGGCAAGACCAGCCTGGGCCAGTCGATCGCGCGGGCGCTAGGACGCAAATTCGTGCGCGTGGCGCTGGGCGGCGTGCGCGACGAGGCCGAGATCCGCGGCTTCCGGCGCACCTATATCGGCGCGCTGCCGGGGCGAATCATCCAGGGTATCAACCGCGCCGGCAGCAACAATCCCGTGCTCATGCTCGACGAGGTGGACAAGCTCGCCGCAGGCCTTCAGGGTGATCCGGCCGCAGCGCTGCTGGAGCTGCTGGACCCCGAGCAGAATCGGATCTTTGTGGACCGCTACCTGGACGTGCCGTTCGATATGAGCCGCGTGCTGTTCATCTGCACCGCCAACCAGATCGATACGATCCCCGGCGCGCTGCTCGACCGGATGGAGCTACTGCGGCTGGCTGGCTATACCGAGGCCGAGAAGCTGGTGATCGCGCGGCGCTACCTGATCCCGCGGCAGATCGTGGAAAATGGACTAGCGCCGACGGCCAAAACCACTGACAAGGAGACCGGGAGACAAGGAGACAAGGAGACGGAAGATGACCGGCTCTCCTTGTCTCCCGGTCTCCCGGTCTCCTTGTCTGCTCCTCAGACGGCGCCGGAGCTGACCGAGGGAGCGCTGCGGCGGCTTATCCGTGAGTACACGCACGAGGCCGGCGTGCGCGACCTGGAGCGGCGGATCGGGGCGATCTACCGCAAGATGGCGACCCGCCTGGCCCAGGGACAGCCACTCCCCGAGCGGATCGACGAGGCCGACCTGGACGACCTGCTCGGACCGGCGCGCTTCCGCACCGAGACACTGTTGGGCGAAGACGAGGTCGGCGTCGTGACCGGGCTGGCCTGGACGCCGGCGGGCGGCGACGTGCTGTTCGTCGAGGCCAGCGCCGTGCCGGGGAGCGGACAGCTCATCCTGACCGGCCAACTGGGCGATGTGATGAAGGAGTCCGCCCGCGCCGCGCTGACCTACACGCGCGCGCGGGCCGAGACGCTGGGCATTCCGGCTGACTTCGCCCAGAAACGTGATATCCACATCCATGTGCCAGCGGGGGCAGTACCGAAGGATGGACCGTCGGCGGGGATCACGATGGCGAGCGCGCTCGTCTCGGCCCTGACAGGCCGGCCAGCCTATAAGCACGTCGCGATGACCGGCGAGATCACGCTGCGCGGCAAAGTACTGCCGATCGGCGGGCTCAAGGAGAAGCTCCTGGCGGCCCAGCGCGCCGGGGTCACGAAGGTGCTGCTGCCGCGCGACAATGCGCCGGATCTGCGCGACGTGCCCGAGGACACCCGGTCGCAGATCGAGATCGTTCTGGTGGAGCACATGGATGAGGTGCTGCCCCAGGTGCTGCACTCACAGGAAGTGGCGGTGGGCGCCAATGGTGAAGCACGTTTGGGAAGGTGACAACGACATTGTCGCTCATGATACGTGCTCAGGAGAAAGGAGAAAACCTATGATCGCCATGCTGCTCGGAACTGGTGGGTTCTGGCCATTCGCGGAGTGGCGGCAATCCTCTTTGGAATCGCGGCGTTTCTCTGGCCGGGACTGACCCTCGCGGTGCTGGTGCTGGCATTCCGGCTTCGTGGTTTGCGCGACACGATGGCTCACCGGGCGGCGGGTGCTGCCTAGCACAGGTTGGGGTGCAGGGGGCGGGCTACGCCCGCCTCCCTGCACCCCAACCGGGCCATAGGTTAAAAGTGCAAACACAGTGAATATGTGCGGCCGGTCTATGCCGACGAATATCGGCCTGGTAGGGCGGGAGGATCGGTATGGATTTCTTCTGGTTGCTCTGGATCTTCTTCATCATCTCGTCGCTGCAGCCGGTGATCAGGCAGAAGATGCTGCAGATGGCGCGGCTGCGGATGCTGCAACGGCTCGAGCGGCAGCGCAAAAGCCGCGTCATCCTCCTCATCCACCGACAGGAAACGATGAGCCTTCTGGGCTTTCCGATCCTGCGCTACATCGACATCGAGGACTCAGAAGCGGTGCTGCGGGCGATCAAGCTGACCGACGACAACCTGCCGATCGACCTGGTCTTGCATACACCAGGTGGATTGGTGCTGGCCGCCGAGCAGATTGCCCAGGCCCTGTGCAATCACCCGGCCAAGGTCACTGTCCATGTGCCGCACTATGCCATGTCCGGCGGCACGCTGATTGCGCTGGCGGCCGACGAGATCGTGATGGACGACAACGCCGTGCTCGGGCCGGTGGACCCCCAGCTCGGCCAGCAGCCGGCCGCCTCGATCCTGAAGGTGCTGGAGCGGAAGGACATCAACCAGGTTGACGACTCCAGCATTATTTTGGCCGACCTGGCGGAAAAGGCCATCCGGCAGGTCAAAGCCAAAGTGGCGGAACTGTTGCACGAGCGGATGGGAGCGGAACAGGCTCGGCAGATCGCCGCCACCCTGGCCAGCGGCGTCTGGACGCACGACTACCCGATCAGCGTGCGCGAAGCGCGCGACCTGAGGTTGCCGGTGAGCACGGACATGCCCAAGGAGGTTTATGAGCTGATGAACCTGTACCCCCAGGCGCGCCAGCGACGCCCCTCGGTAGAATATATTCCGATGCCATATGGGCCGCCCAAAGAGCGCCATGAGCGCCAACCAGCACACGCGGAGCAGAGGTAAGGCGCATCTATTGCGATAAACGCTCATTTATCGTACAGCGGCGTTCACCGACATAACCGCCGGGAGATAGTCGGCCAGCAGCTCCCAGTGCGCGCCCTCATCGCGACTGTAGAACACCTGCCCGGTGTTGGTTCCGACATACACCCCCGCCGGATCGCACGAGTCGACCGCCAGGCCCTCGCGCAGGATGGTCAGCCAGGCGTGATCCGGGAGACCGGCGCTGAGACTCTCCCAGCGCGCGCCCCCGCTGCGGCTGCGCCAGACCGCCATCCGTCCCTCCGGCACCGCCCGTTGTTTCTCCGACACGTGCGGGACGACGTAGACCGTGTCGGGATCGTGCGGGTGTATGGCCAGCGGGAAGCCGAAACGCGATGGGAGCCCGTCCGAGATGTCGACCCATCTGTCGCCGCAGTCGTCGGATCGATAGACGCCGGTATGATGCTGCTGGAACAGCACGGCCGGCCGCGCCGGGTGCAGCGCCATCTTGTGGACGCATTGATGGGTTCCAGGGCTGACGCCCGGTAAGGAATCGGCCACACCGCGATTGATCGGCTGCCACGATGCGCCGGCGTCCTCGCTGCGATACGCGCCGCCCATCGAGACGCAGGCGTACATCCAGTTGGGGTTCTCCGGGTCGATCAGGATGGTGTGCAGCAGCAGGCCGCCGCCGCCTTCCTCCCAGGCGGCTCGTGTGGGGTGGTCGTTCAGCCCTGCGACGCTCTCCCACGTCCTGCCTGAGTCGCGCGAGCGGAACAGGCCGGCCTCGCGGGTGCCGGCCCACATCTCGCCGGGCCGCTCGCCGCTTCACTCCAGGCCACGCCGCCGTCCGCCGAGCGCTGAATCACTGTCCGCTCGTTCAGGTAGTTGTGGTTGGTTGCGGCGTAGATGGTGCCGCTGCGCTCGTCGTAGCTAACCGCGTGTATGCTCCAGTCGCCGTGGTGGTGCGAGCGGCGCCAGGCGCGCCGCGCCGGGTCGCTCCAGAAGAGAAAGGTGCCCTTGCGCGTGCCGACCATTACGAGCACATCGCCCGGCCATGGATGGTTGCTACCGTCGCTCATCGGAGATCTCCCAGTAGAGCTGCAGCCGAGATGGCAGTTGGCCCGGTGGTCAGGCGGTGCTGCACCGCCAGCGCCACCGCCTCGGTGCGCGAGGCCGCGCCCAGCTTGCTGAGGATATTGCTCACATGGGCCTTGGCGGTCGCGCGGCTGATCTCCAGCTGCGCGCCGATCTGGGTGTTGGTCATCCCATGGATCATCAGCGCCAGCACATCGTGCTCGCGGTTGGTCAAGTCGGCGCAATAGTCCGCCGGCGGTGGCAGCTCGGGCATGTGCGCGGCAGGCGCCATGGCCCCAAGGGATTGTGCGGATGGCAGCAGGCGCCCGGCGTGCGCGCCACGAATCGCCGCCGCCAGGTCGGCCGCACTGGCATTCGCCGGCAGGTAGCCGGCGGCGCCGGCGGCCAGGGCGCGCTGCACCAGCTCGTGCACCGGCAAGCTCACCAGCACAATCACCTGGATGTTCGGGTCGCGCTCGCGGATGGTGCGGGTCGCCGCGACGCTGTCCATATCCGGCAGAAACAGACCTAGCAGCACCACGTCGGGCCGGCACTCCGGGCAGCGCGCCAGCACCTCGGCGCCATTCTGGGCTTCGCCGGCCAGCACCATGTCGTTGAATGCCAGCAGCAGCGTCGCCAATCCCCGCCGGACGATCAGCTGGTTATCAGCCACGAACACGCGAATCGGACCGGTCATTATCGGGCTCCCCTCTCGCTACATTTGACAGACGCAACATGTTGCGATGAGCTGCGGGCAAGCACATGCTCACGCTATCCGCGCCAGCAGTACCAGCATCAAGGTCATCTCCAGGCAACGCCATGTATCGACCTGGACCTTGTGCCAGAACTCCTCGCGGCCCAGCCACCACCACAGTCGGTGCGCGCGCTGGCGAAGATCCTGATCCCACGTGGCCGACTCTGCGCCGACATGCGCGAGACGCAAGAGTCGCCGGGTATGCAGCGCGAGGAGGGATCCCCACGTCGCCGCAATCGCCATCTGAATGAGCATTGCAGCCATGGTTGTCGCTCCGTCACCGCGCAGCTTATCCAAGGTCAAGCGCGGTTCGTCGCCTGCGCCCTCGGCCTGGCCTAGCAGGCTCTGGCCGAGCAGCAGCTCAACACCGTCCACGATCTCTACCGTTTGATGTTGGAGCCCGGAGGCGGGTCGGGTATCACCCTGCACCTGATCCGGGCCGCCGTCCCTGCCACAAATCGCGTCAATTGCGTCAAGTGCACAGCCGCCCACAAAAACGGCCAATCGCATAAACAGCGCTTGCTCAGGTGGCGGAAGCAGGTTATAGCTCCACTCGATCGTCGCGCGCAGCGTCTGCTGGCGCGGCGGCAGATCGCGCGCCCCGCCGGTGAGAACCGTGAGCGGGCTATTCAAGCGCTCCAGCAGCGCCGCCGGGGAAAACAGCTTGCTCCGCGCCGCCGCCAGCTCGATCGCCAACGGCAGCCCATCCAGCCGGTGGCAGATCTCGACCACGGCCGGCGCGTTTGCTTCGGTGATCGCGAAATCGGGCCGAACCGCCTGGGCGCGCTCGACGAATAAGCGCACCGACTCATAATAGCCCAGGCGATCGTAGGGCGGGGGATGGACGCGGTCGGGCAAGTTCAGCGGTGGCGCGGTGAACTCATGCTCGCCCGAGAGCCGCAGCGCGGATCGGCTGGTGACCAGCAGCTTTAGCCCGGATGCGCCGGCCAAGAGTTCCCCGACCAGCAGGGCCGCGCCCAGCAGCTGCTCGAAGTTATCCAGCACCAGCAGGATCTGCCGGCCGGATACGTACTCCTTCAGCGTGTCGCCGATCGCGCGATCGCCGATCTCTTTGACACCCAGCGCCTGCGCAATTGCGGGCGCGACCAGGCTGGGGTCGCTGATCGGCGCAAGCGCGACATAATAGACGCCATCGCTGAAACGATCGAGCAGCTCGGCCGCTGCGTGGAGCGCCAGGCGCGTTTTGCCGGCGCCACCTGGACCAGTAATCGTCACCAGCCGTACGTCGTCGCGGCACAGTAGATTACAAATGTTTGTAATTTCCCACTCACGGCCAATCAGCGCTGTAGGCTGGGAGGGCAGGTTATGCGGGCGGCGATCGAGCGTGTTCAGCGGCGGAAAATCGGCGGGCAGGTCGAAGGCGACCAGCTGAAAGATCTGCTCGGCGCGGGTCAGGTCCCGCAGGCGATGCACGCCCAGGTCGCGCAACGCCTGGTCAGGCGGCACATAGTCGCGCACGAGCTCCGCCGTCACCAGCGACAGCAGAAATCTAGCCGCCATGCGCTGCGGCTAGCAGACGAGCGGCACGGTTCAGCGGCGGGCCGAAGTAATCGCCACCTCGCGGATTGGCGACACCCGTGTACAACGCCAGGCGGACTCGCAGCGGCTCGGTCGTGTTCCATATAGCATTGGTCGTTGCCGAATGCCGGCGTGTGGCCGGCGCATTGGAAATCGCCAGGGCTGTTCGTATTCCGTTGTTACGCCTGCGAACACGATCGCTTCTGGCAGTGCAGCGCGCAGCTCAACACGGCATAGCGAAAGCTCTTCGGAAGTGGGCGGGGGCTTGGGGGAGGGCCTGCGGCTCTCCCCCAAGCCCCCGCCCACTTTAGATCTTTAAGCCGCAGTCAGTAATTTAACTATCGTATATACGTATATGTCTATAATTTGTCATCAATAATGATATAGAACCAATATACATACATTGACTTTGTATATACTTTGGAGTATAATGAGTATATACAGATGTGGCACATTGTTTGATCGGATGAAAGGGGGCAACCTATGGGCAGGGAAAGCGCACAGCCACGGGAGCGCGACCTCGACAGCGGGGATCGCATCCGCATTCGACAGGGGCAGCGACCGATTGCCAATCGCGTGGGCCAAGAAGGGACGATTGTCGAGATCTTCCGGGTGCCGCAGGGCAGCTGCCTCGTGCGCATCGACGCCGACCCGGATCGGCAGCGCGAATGGTTTTTCTATCGCGATGAAGTCGCGGCCAGCGACACGTAAGGGAGCATTCCGATGGTACAGCACAAGCTACCGCAGGGCCAATCCGACCGCCTGCGCCTGTCGTGGTCGTGGTGCGCGCGCTGTCACCGCGCCTATGTGACCGGCACCGGCCGCGTGATCCGGTTTACCCCAGACGCCCTCCACCCGCATCCGGCCACGTTGTCGCTGTGTCCCTATCCCGACTGTCGTGGCAGCACGGCCCGCGATGGCTGGCTGTGGTCGACCATTCGGCTACACCACGCGGAATACCCGGCCACGCCGGAGCGGAATGTGATCTACGCGCGCTAGCGTGACACGGCAGCAGTGAACCGCATCTTACGCTCGGCAGGGGCGGCCGGCCGCGTTAGCGCGAGAAGCGCTGAGGTGGGTACAGCCATGGCGCCGCATGGTGATAACGCCAGCACCTGCCGTGCGTTGCGTGCCGCCTGATCGCACGGCGCCCCGCAGCGCAGCAGCTGATCTCCAGAGCGTGCGACCCCTACGCTGTCAGGTAAACTACGGATACTCCATGCGGAGTATCCCCGCTACCGGATCCGGCGCCAGACTGCTATCCTGGAAACAGCGACCGGCGGTTGCTTTGTGCTGCGTGCCGACCAGTCGTGCGGGGAGCGGCGTTCCGTCCCGCGCGGCGGCGGCCACACCGTATGATGCAGCGAGATCGATCCATGAATACGTTCCAGGCGATGCTGAATCGCGTGACCCGGCACACGGACGGCCCACCGCGTGCCGCCGGACAGGTCGGCCAGGGGCTGCTGGATGCGGCGCAGGGCGATACGGATGGCGCGCTCCAGCGCTTCGGCGCCGCGCTCCAGGGCTTGACGAACGCGGATGCGGCCCAGCGCCTGAAGCGCTATGGCTTCAATGAGGTTGTGCCCGGGCGCCGCTCCGGTCTGCTGCGGCACGTGACCAGCGCCCTGATCAACCCACTGGTCATCCTGCTGGGTGTCCTGGCGCTGATCTCGCTCTCCGTCGGCGACGTCCGCGCGGCCGTGATGATGGCGCTGATGGTCGTGCTCGGCGTCTCGCTGCGCTTCGTGCAGGAGTGGCGCGCGGATGCCGCCGCCGCGCAGCTCACGGCCATGGTCCATACCACGGCGACGGTCGTGCGCGCGGGGAGCGCCGGCGACATCCCGCTGCGCCTGCTGGTGCCGGGTGACGTCGTCCAGCTCTCGGCCGGCGATCTCGTGCCGGCCGACGTGCGCCTGATCAGCGCGAAGGATCTGTTCGTCAACCAGGCGACCCTGACCGGCGAGGCGCTGCCGGTCGAAAAGCACGCGCGCTGCGCGGATCGCCCGCCACCGAGCGCACTCGACCTCCAGAATGTCTGCTTCTTCGGCACCAGCGTCGAAAGTGGCACCGCGACCGCGCTGGTGATCACCACCGGCAGCGCGACCTATTTTGGTTCCATGGCGACGCATCTCGCCGACACGACCGCGGTCGCCAGCAGCTTCGACCAGGGGCTGAATCGCTTCACATGGCTGCTGCTGCGCTTTATGGCGGTCATGGTGCCGCTGGTCTTTCTGATCAACGGGATCGGCAAGGGCAACTGGCTGGAGGCCTTTCTGTTCGCACTCTCCGTCGCGGTTGGACTTACGCCCGAGATGCTGCCCATGATCGTCACCGTCTGTCTCTCCAAAGGCGCGATCGCTATGTCCCACAAGCAGGTGATCGTCAAGCGGTTGAGCGCGATCCAGAACTTCGGGGCGCTGGATGTGCTGTGT
>WNGB01013667.1_pt1 | contig 13986 bp, 9 predicted proteins | sample 5400681 | NCBI WGS metagenome assembly WNGB01 (sample SAMN13153367, study PRJNA577476) | soil metagenome | isolation source: 115 cm soil or saprolite under grassland replicate 2 | place: USA:California | collected 2016-06-15 | reverse complement strand
CCATGCGGTCCAGCCTCCGTCGACGACGAGGTTGGTCCCGGTGACGTAGGACGACGCGTCGCTGGCCAGGAACACCACGGCGCCGGCGAGGTCGCGCGGCTGCGCCATGCGTCCGAGCGGCGTGCGGCCGGCGTAGCTCGAGCAGACGCTCGGCCAGCTCGCGAAACGCACCCTTCCCCCCTTCCGCTTCGCATAGCAGGTGCACCCGCCGACGTACCGACGGCATCGCGTCGGCCGGCGCCGCGGTGATGCCGTGCGGCGCGATCTCCTCGATGATGTCGAGGTCGTTCACGTCGTCGCCGATGTAGGCGATCTGGGCCGGCGTCACGCGCGCCTCGGCGCACAGCCGCGGCAGGTGCTCGCGCTTGTCGCGCACCCCCGTCCAGAGGTAGGCGATCTCCAGCTTCTCCGCCCGCCGCCGCACGATCTCGGTCCGCTCGCGCGTGACGATCGCCGTGGCGATGCCGTGCTCGCGCAGCCGCTCGACCGCCATGCCGTCGCGCCGCGAGTAGCGCACGAGCTCCTCGCCCCGCTCCGATACCCAGACGGTCCCGTCGGTCAGGACACCGTCGTTGTCGGCCACGACGAGGAGGATGCGCGCGGCGCGCTCGCGCAGCTCCATCGCCCCGAGCGTCACCATGCGGTCCAGCCTCCGTCGACGACGAGGTTGGTCCCGGTGACGTAGGACGACGCGTCGCTGGCCAGGAACACCACGGCGCCGGCGAGGTGGCGTAGCTCTCGACGAACCACGGCTCCTGCCCGTTCTCGACCCCGCCCGGCGAGAGCGCGTTGACCCTCACGCCGGAGCTGCCCCAGTAAGCGGCGAGGTAGCGGGTGAAGCCGAGCACGGCCGCCTTGCCGGTCGGATAGGCGGGCGACTTGAAGAAGGCCTGCCGTCCATCCGGCCGCCGGTAGAGCGACTGGTCCGGCGCGACCACGCCATAGGTCGAGGCGACCGTGATGATCGAACCGGCGCCGCGCGCCGCCATCTCGCGCCCGAGCACCTGCGCGCACAGGAACGTCCCGGTCACGTTGACCTCGAGCGAGCGGCGCCAGCGGTCGAGCGGATAGTCCTCGAAGCGTCCGCCCCCCTCGCCCGGCGCGAAGCGATCGTCGATCGCGGCGCACAGGACCAGCGCGTCGAGCCGGCCGTGCCGGGCCAGGATGGCGTCGCGCAGGGTGGCGATCGATTCTGCGCGGGTCACGTCTGCCCCGTGGCCGATCGCCCCGCGGCCGAGCGCGGCGGCGCGCTCGACGCAGGCGTCGTGGTCGAGGTCGGTCATCACCACCAGGCCGCCCGCCTCGGCGAGCGCGCGGCAGAGCTCGCGCCCGATGAGCCCGAGCGCGCCGGTCACCGCACAGACCTTGCCGTCGAGCGAGATCACGGCGCGCGCCTCGGCCTGGTGTTGAACTGCGACGTCTTGCGGAAGACCGGCTCGATCGGCTTGCCGCGCAGCGCGCCGGCCAGCGTGCCTGCCGCCAGGTGCGCCGCCAGCTCCGGCAAGACCTCCGCATACGCGCCGAGCAGATAGTCGATGTCGGCCTCGCGGTGGGCGGCGCTGAGGTTGTGGAACCCGCCCCACAGGACGCCGCGGCGCAGGAGCTCCTGCTGCACGAACGACTTCATGAGCAGCGGGTCGCCGGCCTGGCCGGCGAACGTCACCAGCGTCCTCGGGTCCATCCCGATGCAGGAGGTGAAGGCGAGGTCGAGCCGCCGGGTCAGGGCATTGTAGCCCTCGCGCAGCCGCTTGCCGCCGGCCGCCAGCTGCTCCGGCACGCGCCGCTCGCGCAGCTCGCGCATGGTCGCGGCGGCCGCGGCCAGAGACAGCGCCTCGCCGCCGAACGTGGTGAAGAAGAAGACGTCCCGCTCGAGGAGGGCCATCACCTCGGCGCGCCCGGTCAGGACCGAGAGCGGCATGCCGTTGGCGATCGCCTTGGAGAAGCAGGCCAGATCCGCGCGCACGCCGAACCGCTCCTGCGCCCCGCCCAGCGCCAGGCGGAAGCCGGTCCACATCTCGTCGAAGACGAGCAGCGCGCCGCGCTCGTCGCAGATGCGGCGCACCGCCTCCAGGAACCCCGCGCTGGGCGGCTCGAACACGACCGGCTCGAGGATCACGCAGGCGGTCTCCTCGTCGACCGCGTCGGCCACCGAGTCGATGTCGTTGTAGGCGAAGGTGCAGACCAGCTCCTGCGTGGCGCGCGGGATGCCGCGCGCGCGGTCCGTCACCGAGATGTACCAGTCGTGCCAGCCGTGGTAGCCGCAGCAGGCCACCCGGTCGCGGCCGGTGAACGCGCGCGCCACGCGGACCGCCGCCGAGGTGACGTCGCAGCCAGTCTTGGAGAAACGCACGCGCTCGGCGCCCGGCACGATGTCGCGCACCATCTCGGCCACCTCGACCTCGAGCGGATGCATGAGCGAGAAGGTGATGCCGCGCTCGAGCTGATCGCGGATCGCGTCGTCGACCGCCGGCTCGGCGTAGCCGAGCGAGAGCGGCCCGACCCCCATCGTCATGTCGAGGTACTCGTTGCCGTCCACGTCCCACACGCGCGCGCCCCGCCCGCGCTCCAGGTACTTCGGCGCCACGCCGTCGACGTGCTGCCCCGGCCCCTTGGCGAGCGTCTGGGTGCCGGCCGGGATGAGCCCCTGCGCGCGCTGCCACAGCGCCTGCGAGCGCGCGATCGGCGGATCCCCCGCATTGCGGGCCACCCGGTTGCCGGCGCGCTGACCCAGGCGTTCCAGCACGCGCTCCGCGATCGCCTCGCCGGTCATGCGCTCGTGGCGCAGCACGCGGTCGATGAGTGCGGGGGCGAACCACCTTTCCTCGAGCGCCAGCGGCAGGACGCGCGGGCGCAGGCCCTGCTTGACCAGGAGCTCGCTCACGATCGTGAACAGCCCGCCGGCCAGGAAATGGTCCTCGATCGTCACGAGGAGCCCGGTCTCGCGCGCCGCCGCCACGACCGGCCCTGCGTCGAGCGGCCACGGCATGCGCACGTTCAGCACGCGCGCGGACACGCCGGCCGCGGCAAGCCGCTCGCGCGCCTCCAGCGCCTGCGCGACCAGGATGCCGTGCGCGAGCAGCGCCACATCCCGGCCGCCCGCGAGCTCCTCGACCCGGGTCGGCTCGCCCGGAAGCGGATGGACTGCGGCCGGCTGCCCCATGTTCTGCCTGATGTAGAGCGGACCGGGCACGGCCAGCAAGGCCGGCAGCGCCGCCGCCAGCTCCTCCTGGTCGGCCGGACAGAAGACGCGCATGCCCGGGATGCCGCGCATGATGGCGACGTCCTCCACCGCCTGGTGGGTCGGACCGTTCGCCTCCGACAGGAAGCCGGGCACGTGGCCGACCAGGGTCACCGGCAGCCCGGCGATCCCGACGTCGGTGCGGATGAACTCGAACGCGCGCAGGGTCAGGAATGCCGCCAGCGCGTGCACGACCGGACGGCGACCGCGCAGCGCCAGGCCCGCGGCCATGCCGACCATCGTCTGCTCGGCGATGCCGACATCGATGAAGCGCGGGCCGAGCGCCTCGGCCAGGGTGCGGATGGCCGCGCGGTTCTCGGCGGTCAGGACGATCAGGTCGGGATCGGTGCGGGCGAGATCGAGGAGCGCCCGCTCGTAACGGCTCGCTTGCATCAGCGCACCACCAGAGGTTCGGAGTGAAGGGCGCGGCCTGCCTCCCCGTGCAGCTCGGCCAGGAGCGCGTCCACCTCGTCAGGCTCCAGGCTCACGAACCACCGGTCGGCCTGCCCCTCGAGCGATGGCAGTCCCTTGTTGCGCACGGTATCGGCGACGAGCACGCGGGGCCTCTTGCCCGGCAGGGCGGCGAGGGCGGCGAACCCGCGCTCGAGCTCGGCGAAGTCGTGGCCGGAAGCGCGGCGGGCGAGCCAGCCGAACGCCTCGAACTTGGCCTCGATCGGCTCGAGCGGCACCAGCGCCTCGGTCGCCAGGTTGGCCTGGAAGCCGTTGCGGTCGACGATCGCGGTCAGGTTGTCGAGCCCGCGCGCGGCGGCCACCAGAGCCGCCTCCCAGATCGACCCCTCGTCGAGCTCGCCGTCGCCGAGCAGGACGAAGACGCGGTTCGTGCCTCCCCCCAGCTTGATGTCGAGCGCGAGGCCGGCCGCCACCGACAGGAGATGGCCGAGCGAGCCGGAGTGGAACTCGACGCCGGGCATCCGGCGGCTCGGGTGCCAGTAGATCCCGTCGTCCGGATCGAGGTGGCGCTCCAGCCGCGCGGGCTCGAAGTAGCCGAGCTCGGCCAGGACGCCGTAGAGCGCGGGCACGTCGTGCCCCTTGGACAGGAGCATGTAGTCACGCGAACGGCTCCCCACCGTCGCCGGACTGATGTTGAGCACGCGGGTGTAGAGGTGGACCAGGATGTCGGCACAGGACAGGGATGCGCCGAGGAAGCAGCCGCCTCGCCCGGCCATCCTGATCACGTGCTCGCGCGTCCTCAGGGCCAGCTCGTCCTGGTTCATGGGCTCTCCTGATCGCCTGGTTGCGGCAGCGGCCACTCGGCGGCGTGGCGCGTCAGCCAGCTCTCGCCACGGTGGCGGGCGTTGACCGACGCCAGCGCCGGGTTGGCATCGAGGAAGGCGATGATCTCGTCGACTCCGAACATCGGCCGGGCCGGGGTCCACAGCCCATCGTACACGCCGCGCACGAGCTCGTAGTCCTCGGGGTAGTCGATCGTGAAACGGTGCGAGCGCGACAGGTCGGCTCCGCTCGCCCAGCGCACGTTGACGAGGCGGAACCTTTCCGGCCGGGCCCAGATGAAGGGCGTCGTGTGCTCGCGCTCGAGCGGATGCTCCGCCTCGCGCGCGGCGGTCTCGAGCACCTCCCGCGGCATCACCTCGACGTCGTTGCCGTCGGGCCAGGTGGGCGGGAGGAGGTTGGAGACGAAGTCGGCGTCCGGGGCGGCGAGATGGCGGCCGATCACGTGATCGACCACGGCCGGGTCGATGAGCGGGCAGTCGGACGGCACCTTCACGACCACGTCCGCGTTCGCCTCGCGCGCCGCCTGCAGGTGACGATCCAGGAGGTCGGTCGGATGTCCGCTCACGCAGCGCACGCCGGCGGCCCGCGCCAGCGCGCGGATCGGCTCGTCGTCGGCGTCGCGCGTGGTCGCGACCACCACCTCCGTCGGGGTGCGGGCAGCCAGGACGCGCTCGAGCATGCGCATGAGGAGCGGCGCGCCCGCGACCGGCTTGAGCACCTTGCCGGGCAGACGGGTCGACCCGGTTCGCGCCTGCACCACCACCACCACGCGCGTCACAACGCCCCCTCGAGCACCTTGGCGGACAGCCGGGATGCGCGGCGCTCTCGGGTCAGCGCGACCAGCACCAGGTAGCCGGCGCCGATCCACAGAAGCTCCTTGGCGCGCTTGAGGATGAGGAACGCCGGCGCGGCCGCCGCTGCGCCGGCCACGCCCAACGCGCGCAGGAAGCCGAGGTAGGTGAGGTCCTGCGCGCCGAGCCCCGACGGCAGGAAGACGACCGCGTTGCGCACGAAGACCGCGCAGGATTCCATGACCAGGACCTGGACGACCGGGAGGTGCACGCCGACGAGACGCAGGAGCAGCCAGGTCTCCGCCGACTCGGTCAGCCACGCGCCGAGGAGCAGCGCGAGCGCGACCACCAGGCGGCGGTGGTCGCGACCGAGCGCGGCGAACGTCGCATCGGCCTGGTCGAAACCGGCGCGGCGGGCCTCCAGCCAGCGGACGAGCGCGGGGACGGGAAGCCGAGCGAGCAGCTGGTGAACCCGACCGCCTCCGACGCGGAAGCACATGCTGGCGAAGCCGAGCGCGACCGCGACCAGGAGGGCGATCGCGCCGGCGACCACCCAGGGCAGCCCCTCCATCCCGATCACGGCCGGTGAGATGCGCGCGAGCACCGCGCCGCCCAGGACGAGCGCGCTCGTCAGGTAGAGGACCTGAGCGGACACGAGCAGGGTCCTCTTCAGGGCGACCGTCGCGATGGTCTCGGCGTACGGGACATCGTCGGTGCGCGAGACGAGGTAGGGCTTGAGCCCCTCGGCGAAGACCCCGCCGGCCGGCACGCTCATCACGACCGCCTCGGTCGAAAGCCGCACGGCGAAGAGGCGCCGCCACGCCACGCGCCGGCCGGCCGCGGCGAGCAGGGCCCGCCACGCCGCCGCGTCGAGCCCCATCTGCACCGCATGCGGGATGAGCCCGAGGATCAAGATCGGACCGGCCGCGGCGCAGAGGAGGGCCGCGCTCTTGAGATCGGTGCTGCCGAGGACGAGCGCGAGCGCCGCGAGACCGGCCAGGAGCACGAGCCAGCGGGCAAGACGCCGTCCGCGGTGGGGTGTCAAGTGTCCTCTCGCAGGCATCGTGAGCCGCTCCCCTGAGCACAGCACGGCGGACGCGTGACGACTTCGCGTCGAGCCATCATCTCATCAGGAGGCCAGACGGTGGGCGGATGCGACAGGTACACGTTCCTCGAGCAACTGGCGGCATAGCGCGGCAATGTTCTTCGCGCCGGACGCGTTCTGGAGCGGACACAGACTCCTGAGCTCGTCCACGTCGAAGAACGAGTGGACTTCCTTACCCAGGGCCAGGCCGACGTAGGCGGTCGACGAGTACTGGGTGATGAGGACATCACAGTTTGCAATCATCTCCTCGGCGCTTCCCGACTCGTAGACGAGTGCCCCCGGGGCCTGGCGGGCGAACTCGGCCCGCGCCCGGCGGACATTCTCGTTGGGATGCAGCTTCCATATCACCTGCCGGCCGTCGGCGATACGGAGGACCTGGGCGATGAAGCGGCTGCGGTTCTCGTAGCGCGCAGTCTCGCGCAGGTCGGAGCTGCAGACCAGGACATAGCCGCGGTGCGGGAAGTCGTTCCTGGTGTAGCGCCCGCAATCGTCGAAGTTGGGAATGCCAGTGACGAGCAGCTTCTCGGGGCGCACGCCCTTGCGCTCGAACAGGCGGCGGTACCCCTCGCTGGCGACGCAGAACCAGCGATAGGCGTCGCTGAGGCCGGTGGTCGACGACGAGACCGCGAGCCAGACCGGCAGATGCAGACGCTTCACCAGCTGGAAGAACATGTCCTCCGGGTCCGTCATGCCCTCCTGCACGAGCACGACCGTCGCCTGCCGCACATTGTTCGGCACGGCCAGGTCACAGCAGGTGAGCACGAGGTCGTAGTTAGCGCGCGTCCCGCCGAGGTCGAGCGGCAAAGAATGACGCTCCAGATACTCGAGGCAACGCGCGCGCAGCTTGTAGCCCAGCGCCGTGCTCTCCAGGAGATGCAGCCGCCGGAACAGGTCGAGCGCCCCGTTGGCGTAGTACCAGCTGAAGGCGTGATCGTACTCGGGCAGCTCGAGCGCGATCTGATGGAGCTGCGTCGTCTGGTTGATGGTTCCGCAGATGAAGAGAATGCGAGGACGACGCCCGGGACTGCCGCTCCACGCCGCCCGACGAGCGCGGCGCGCACGGAACCGATCGTAGATACGCCAGAGGACCGTGAGCGGCATGGCAACGAGGATCAGCAGCAGACGGCCGAGGTTCTGCAGCGCCGCGAGGACCACGCACCGGATCGCGATCAGCCCGTCACGCATTCGATTCACGATGTCACGCTAGGCAGAGCCGCGCACGGTGGTCAACATCGGCGGATGGAAGGCGCCTGCCTTTGCCGGGATTTCGCGCGGCCGTCACATGGGTGCGGCGCACCCGTCCGACGCGGCGCATCACCGGGCGGAATGGACGCAAATGTCGCTGTCGACAAGCAGAAATCGCCGACTCGTGACGCCTCGACCGGTCAGTCAGTGGGCCTCATGCTCGGCCCGATCGGCGCGGTGGTCGACCTCGCCGGGACGGGCGTGCGAACCACCCTCGGTCACCTCGGGGAGTTTCGCGGCCGGCCCCCGGCCATGGCAACCCAGCTACTGATCAGAGCCAACCGGGCGGGTCGCCGTCAACGCCAGTCGAGCTCCGGCCCGAGCTGCTTGTACTGCTTCTCCGCCGCTTCTCGCTTGTCCTTGTCCCTGTCCCTGTCCTTCCGTTCCTTCCTGGACGAGGAGGAGCTCGAGCTGGAGGAGCTCGAGCTGGAGGAGCTCGACGACCGCGGACTGGAGCGAAGCGACAACCGGAGCTCGCTGTCGCGGTCGAGTCTCACCGACCGCGTGGCGGACACGTAACCTCGCAGCTCCAGCTCCAGCTCGGCCTCTCGCTCGGAGAGCGGCACCCAGGCCTCGATCGGCGTGCGGCCGAGCCACTGGCCGTCGACCGTCGCGATCGCACCCGGCGGCGAGGAGATGATGAGGAGGCGGATCTCGGCCGGGCGCGCCTCGCTCCGGTCGGCGAGGCCGGGCCGGGTCGCTTCCTCGATCATGTTCGTCGCCACCAGCTCGCCGCCGGCACGCGGATGACCCGGTACGTCGGCCAGGCGCGACGCGCTCGCCAGAGTGCCGGGCTCCGTCGCCGCGTCGCCGTCGCCCTCCATCCCGGATCGCCGGATGAGGAGGAGGATCGCCGCGGTCACCGCCACCATCGCCGCCCCGCTCCACGCGACCGGCAGAAGACCTCGCCGGGACCTCGGCCTGACGTCGAGGGTCCTGTCCGCCTCCTTGTGCGGCGGCGTGTAGGGTGCCGCCATGCCCGCCGCCGCCGCCGCCGCGCCTGACTCCGGCAGGCCCGGCATGGTGCCGCGCACCATGAGCGGGCCGGGCGAGCTCGGCGCCCACTGCTGCGGTGGGCGCGCGGCGTGGAGCTGGAGCAGCGCGCGCTGCGCGACCTCCGGCAAGGCGGCCATGATCTCGACCTGCAGCTTCTGGATGCTCGGCTGCCGGCGCTTCGGGTCCTTGTCGAGCGCGCGCAAGATCAGGCGCTCGACCGCCTCGGGCAGGTCCGGGGCCAGCTCGCGCGGCGGCACCGGTGCCTGCGTCGCGTGCATCTGGAGCACGCGCAGGTAGTTCGAGTCGCGGAACGGCACGCTCCCGCACAGAAGCTCGTAGAGGAGGATGCCGACCGCGTAGGTGTCGGCCCGGGCGTCGACCTCGTCGCCGCGCGATGCCTCGGGCGACATGTACTCCGGGCTGCCGAGGAGCTGGCCCTGCTTGGTGATGCGCCCCTCGTGCACCCGCCTCGCGCGCGCCTTGGCGATGCCGAAATCGAGCACCTTGACCAGCGGGCGGCCGCCGGGACGGTCGGTCAGGAAGATGTTCTCCGGCTTGATGTCGCGATGGATGATGCCGGCGGCGTGGGCGGCGGCCAGCGCCTGGCACACCTGGATGGCGACCGCCACGATCTCGTCGACCGAGAGCGGGCCCTGCTCCATGCGCTGCTGCAGCGTCTTGCCGCGCAGGAGCTCCATGATGATGAAGACACAGCCGTCGTCGGCCCTGCCGTAGTCGATGACGCTGACGATGTTCTCGTGGTCGAGCCTCGACGCGGCCTCGGCCTCTGCCTTGAAGCGGGCGACCGCCTCCGGCTGGCGGGCCAGGTCGGCGGGGAGCAGCTTGGCCGCGAACCGCTTCTTGAGCGTGATGTGCTCGACGACGTACACCATGCCCATCCCGCCGGCGCCGAGCGGCTCGACCACGCGGTAGTTCGAGCCGAGCAGCTTGCCGATGTGGCGCCTGCTCGGGATGCGCTTGCCGCGCTGACCCGGCCGCGGGCCTTCGAACCGGCCCGACGAGGGAGCCCCGCCGCACAAGTGCCCCTGGTCGGCGGGTCCACCGCAGGTCGGGCAGGTGTGGACTTGCTTCCTCGGTCGTTCCATGACGATGACGGTAGCGCTTCGCTTCGCCTTCGGGTCACCCGACCGAGCGGACCGACCCGGTGTTGACGCGGATCGCCTGCAGGGTCGCGTCCCACAGGCGGAGCCGTTCCTCGAGCGCCGCTTCGGCGGCGCGGAACGCCGCGTCGCGATCGGACGGTGTCTGCAGGCAGGTGTGCTCGAGGAGCGCGGCGGCGAGCGGCCCGTGGTGACCTTCGTCCACGACCAGGTGTCGCTCGAGATACCAGGTGAAGCTGCGGAGCGATCGGTCTCCACCCGACGTCGACTTGAGGTGAGCGATGATCGGCTGGAACATCGACGGGATCAGCTCCTCGCGGCCGAGCGTGAACGCGGCCACGCGCTCGCACAGCGGCCGCTGGCAGACTCGAAGCGTGCTCCGCACGAAGCTGGCGGCGGCGGCCGGAGGTCGCGCGATCTCGAGCGCGTGCCACCACGCGAAGCCGCGGTCCGCGGCGAACATGAAGCGGCGCACCGGTCCGAGGTCGGCGCCGCACTCGCGCATCGCCTCGAGGTAGATGCCGAAGTGACTCTCCGGGACGCCGTGCGGCCCGTCGTCTCCTTCTTCGCCCGCCGCGATCTCGTTGATGAAGCGCGCGGCGGCTGCATCCGCCGGCGGCCACCAGGGCACGCGCACGGGCGCGACCTCGGCCTGGATCGACTTGAGGAGCGACATGAAGTCCCACACTGCCCAGACGTGGTGCGCCATGAAGATCTGGATGTCATCGATCGTGTTCAGCGCGCGGAAGACGTCGTGCGTGGCGGCTTCGTGGGAGAGCGCCAGCAGTCGCCCCGCCAGGGGAACCTCGGGCTCGAGGTCGCGCAGAAGCGAGTGCGCGGTCCGGCGGGGCAGGCGATCGGCGAAGGTCATGGCCCTCAAGCTGGCACGTGAGGAGGAATACGTCCTGCTAGATTTTGATCGCGCGCGCCGACGCAACGCGCGATTTCCACTCCGCCTCTGTGGACGGCACGTTGTCCATGTCGCCGCGCCTCCCACCTCGACGGGAAGCGGGCAGCGCGAGCTCGTCAGCGCTCGGCGATCCGGAGCTGGCTACCGTCGCCGGCCGCGCAGTGCCCCATCACCATGATCTTGGAGAGGAGCCAGTAGGCCTTGATCCAGGAGTCGCGCACTTCCTGAGTGAAGGCCTCGCCCAGGCCGTAGTCGAAGGCCCAGAGCAGAGCATGGCCGACGCTCTCGTAGGCCTCGTCGGGCACGCGATAGAGATCGATGTGGCGCCGGCCCAGCGCCAGGACGATGAGGAACAGGTCGTCCTCCACCGCGATCGCGTCCTGCCACCTCTCGTCGGGCCAGTCGAGCGACTTGACGATGAAGCCGAGCATCGCGACGAACTTCCGCTTCTGCGGCTCCATGTCCTGCTTGAAGAGAGACCGGTAGTGCGGAGCGATCTCGAAGAGCCGCCCGTAGAACAGATCCGCGAGCGTGTCGCCGATGGGCTTGACGAGGTCCCAGCTCCGTCGGACGGCAGCCCTCTCGGCAACGGTCAACATGCGGAACCTCGGGCCAGTCTAGAAAGGCAAACCGGGGCCCGCAACCTGGGAGTCGGGGCGCCGTTCGAAAATGCGGCACCGGGTCCGAGGCGGATTCGTGTGCGCTGAGGAAGATCCAGGATCGTCTACTGCGGCGATCGCAGTCTATCGGGAGGTCGAGGCCGAGTGGGAGAGCGTGACCGGCGGCGGAGCGAAGCACGGCTGACAAGGAACGCGCCGAGGGCGAGATCGGTCTTCCATCTCTCCTCGCCGCTCACGGCGTCGAACGCGCGCAGCACACCGTCGATACCGCCCGCCCAGACCAGCCGGCCGGTCACGACCGGCGAGGCGAGGAAGCCGCGCGCCTCGCGCTGGTAGGGGACCGGATGCGTGACGGCCTTGCCGGCGGCTCGCTTCCACTTCACCTGGCCGGTGGCCGCGTCGATCGCGAAGAGATACTCGTGCGGCGTCGCCACGAAGAGGAGGCCGTGGGCGAGGGCCGGCGTGGCGAGATTCCACATCGACCAGCTGGAGTAGAGCGCGCTCGTCCAGCGCGGCTCTCCGGTCTCGAGGTCGAGCGCGCTCAGGAACGCCTCCGCATTGCCGGCGTAGACCACGCCGCCGTCGATGATCGGAGCGCCCTCGATCCGGGTGGACGCGGGATACGACCTCGACCATCGCCCGGTCAACCGGCCGCCGTCGAGTGCGAACCCGAGCAGGGACCCGGTCCCTCGCCCGAGCGGCACGACCACGCGTCCGGCCGAGACCGCGGCGCCGGAGTGGAGAGGACAGGTGATGGAGCTCGCGCCGGCGCTGTCGACGACGGCGCCGGATGCGAGATCGAGGACGGCGAGCCGGCCCTGGCTGGCGGCGTAGACGCGCCCTTCCGCGATGACCGGCGGCGAGTAGACCGAGGAGGCCGTCTCCTCCCGGTCGGCCGCCAGGTCGACAGCCCACAGGCGGGCGCCGTCCTCGGCCCGGTGGGCGTGAAGCCATCCGTCGGTGGTCGCGAAGACGACGGCGCCGGCGGCGACGGCCGGCGATGCCGCGACCGAACCGAGACCGCGCTCTTCCCACAGGAGACGCCCGCTCTGCGCGTCGAGCGCGACGAGGCCGCCGGCCCGGCTGTCGGCGAGGTCGACCACCGGCACGAACAGGCGGCCGCCGGCCAGGGCCGGCGCGCCGGCGCGCACGTGCCCGCCCACCGCGCGGGCCCAGATCGGGCGTAGCGGAGGCGCGAGCTCGGTCGCGACGAACCCGCGGTGCTCGGGCGAGCCTTGCAGCATCGGCCAGTCGGGGAGCGGCGGCGCGGGCTGGGCGCCGCCCTCCCCGCCGACGATGCAGAAGCGGCTGGAAGCGGTCCGCCCGCCGGTCGATGTCGATGTCGATACCGCGCGCACCTCGACGCTGTACCAGCCGGGCCTCGTGAGAGTGAGCTCCCCGGTGTAGGCCCAGCCGCCGGCCGGGGCGAGCGGAGCGGGCCGCCCGCCGTCGAGCGAGAGCTCGACCCGCGCGGGCGCGGACCCGAGCTCGACGGCGGCGATGACCGGCACGCGGCCGGGCGGCACGCAGTCGTGCGGGCGCGGGAACGAGACCGCGACCAGCGGCTCCTCCACCACGGTATGGTGGGCGAGGGCGAAGCGGCCGGCGCGGAGCTCGACCACGCGGTAGCCGGCCGGCGTGTAGTCGATCCCGCCCATGACCGCGGTCTCGGTGTTGACCTCGAGGAGCGACCCGCGCTCCATGACCCGGTTCTCGTGAGAGTGGCCGGTGAAGACATCGTCGACCCCGCGCCCGGCGAACGCGGCGGCCAGCGCATGGGACGGCGTGCCATGGGTGAGGACGACGACCAGCCCGTGCGGGGGGCGCGCGGCCAGGTCGCGGTCGATGAACTCGAGCTGCTCACCCTCGCTCACCATGAAGTTGAGCGCGATGAAGTGAACCCCGCCGGCGTCGAAGCTGTGCATCGGAGGCCCGAGCCGCCGGCGATAGCGCGCGCCGCCGTCGTGCCAGTCGTGATTGCCCACCACCGGGACGAGCGGCACGCCGATGCCGCGCAGCGCGGCCGCCAGGGAGTCGAACTCGGATTCGTTGGTGCCCGACGTCAGGTCTCCGGTCAGGACGAGGAACCAGGGATGCGACGAGGCCGCCTGCTCGAAGGCCCGGCGCGCCTCGGCCTCGCTGCTGGTGCCGAGATGCGTATCGGTCGCATGGACGAAGCGAAGCGGCCCCTCGACATTCATCGGCGAGAGGAGGAGAGACAAGGTGCTCTGGCCGGCGCGCACCTCGCGCCAGCTCGGCGCCGGCGAGAAGCCCTCCGGCGTCCGCACCCACACGATACCCGGCCGCGGGACATCGAGGTCGAAGCGACCCTCGCCGTCGGTGATCGCATGGACGGCGGTCTCCCAGAAGACCACCGCACCGGCCACCGGGCGGTCGGCAGCCGAGACCACGCCGTCGTGGTCGACATCGGCCATCACGGTCCCGTGCACGGCGAGCGAAGCGGCGAGGAGCGGAGCGAGCGCGATGACCGGTGCAGTCTAGCTGAAGACCAGGCTCAGACCTCCTGACCTGGACGATCAAACGTGGCGGGTGGCGTCGATGGATCGACGACCGGTGGGGTCCCTCGCTAACCACGCGATCTTGGACTCCGTCCGGACGGAGCTCGGCCGGCAGCCGGCGCAAGAGCGAGGGACGATCGACCTCGGCCAGTGATCGGAACGATCCAGGTCCGGAGCGATCGGCGTG
>WNGB01009100.1_pt1 | contig 13987 bp, 13 predicted proteins | sample 5400681 | NCBI WGS metagenome assembly WNGB01 (sample SAMN13153367, study PRJNA577476) | soil metagenome | isolation source: 115 cm soil or saprolite under grassland replicate 2 | place: USA:California | collected 2016-06-15 | reverse complement strand
AGAGCGCGCGCACTTCGCTTCTCGCCCGCGACAGCGGGGCGAGGTTGCCGAGCGCGTCCCACTTCGTCAGCCTCGGATCGTCGGGAGCCACGCGCACGAGATCGGCGAGGGAGCCCAGGCGGTCCTGCAAGATCTCGAGGAAGGCTTCGGGCGCGCTTTCGAGAAGGAGCCGGCGCGAGCGGCCGTAGACCTGTGCGCGCGCCCAGCGCCGACCGAATGCCGCTGCCAGTGCGCGCTCCGCTTCGGCGCCGTCGGGCCGGAGGAAAAGCGCTCGCGCGTTCCGCCAGCGATCAAGTCGGCCGAGAGTCCGGCCGTCCAGAGCGCCTTCGGGTTGTTTCAACGTATTGCGATTCTAGCCGCTCGATCGAACCCAAGCGCATTTTTTTTCTGGTGAACGGCGGTGCGGATACAATCCGACCGTCGGATCTCACGACACTGACACGGAGAGTCGCCCGTGGAAGAGAACTTCGACAAAAAAGCGGTCGTCGATGTCCTGAACCGGATCCTGGAGGCCGAGCTCGCCGGGGTAGTGCGGTACACGCACTACTCCTTCATGGTCTTCGGATACACGCGGATCCCGATCGTCGCATGGCTTCGCGAGCAAGCGATCGAATGCATCGGGCATGCCCAGCAGGCCGGCGAGATGATCACTCTTCTGGGCGAGCATCCGTCCCTGTCGATCGGCAGGCTTCTCGAGACGCGTCGCCACGACGTCGGAGACATCCTTCGAGAAGCGCTCGAAAACGAGCGCGAAGGCCTCGCGCTTTATCAGAGACTGCTCGACCTGGTCGCGGGCCGCGAGATCATGCTCGAGGAGTACGCGCGGAGGCTCATCACCGAGGAGTCGATGCATCTCGCCGAGGTCGACAAGATGCTTCGCCGGCCGGGCGAAGTCGGGGTGTTCGAGCCCCCGTCCGGCGGCGCTCGCCGGGAACGGGTCTAGAACCGTTTCCGGCGTTTCCTTCGTTTCGTCTTGGGCCGTGGTGCAGTCGCGACCTCCGATGGCCCTTCGCGGGGGCGAGAGCAGGCCCGAAGCGGGAAGGGGCTGCCTTCCGTCCATCCGGTTTCCGCTTGACATACCCGGAAACTCTGAAAGACTCGCCGCCACGGCACAATGCGGCGAAAGCTGGATCGCCAGCGCTGAGAGCCCGGTCGATCGCTTCGAGCGATCCCACTGCCACCACGCCCCGCCTCGGAGAACGCTTCCTCGCCGGCTGAGGACGTCAGACGCCAGCAGCCTCCTCGTGGGAAGCCCGGAGAGGGCAGCTCAGTCAGTAAACAAGGTCGAGAGAACACCAACCCGATAGACAGGAGGTGACCATGTCGAAGAAACGCGATCGCGGACTCACGCGGAGGCAGTTCGCCAAGCTCTCCACCGCCGGGGCTCTCGCCGTGGGAGCACCCGCCTTTCTCTTTCCGGACCGGGCCCGCGCGGCAGGCAAGACGCTGAAGATCATCCAGTGGAGCCACTTCGTGCCCGGATACGACAAGTGGTTCGACGGCGTCTATACGAAGGAATGGGGGGCGAAGCACGACACCGACGTCATCGTCGATCACATCGCGATCGGGGAGATCAACGCCCGGGCAGCGGCGGAGGCCGCCGCCAAGAAGGGACACGACCTCTTCATGTTCCTCTCCCCGCCTGCCGCCTACGAGAAGCAGGTCATCGACCACTCCGAGATCTACCAGGAGGTCGAGAAGAAGCACGGAAAGAAGATCCCGCTCGCGGAGCGATCGACCTACAACCCGAAGACGAAGAAGTACTTCGCCTTTTCGGACTCCTACGTCCCCGACCCGGGCAACTACCGCAAGGACCTCTGGGAACAGGTGGGCTTTCCGAACGGGCCGGACACCTGGGAGGATCTGCGCGTCGGCGGCAAGAAGATCAAAGACAGCGTCGGGAACCCGGTCGGCATCGGCCTGTCCCAGGAGCTCGACAGCAACATGGCGATGCGCGCCATCCTCTGGTCCTTCGGCGGAGCAGAGCAGGACGCCAGCGGCCGACCGTCGCTCTACTCAAAGCAGACGCTGGACGCCATCAAGTACGTTCGCGCGCTCTACAAGGAAACGATGACCCCCGAGGTCTTCACGTGGGATCCCTCCGCGAACAATCGCGGGATCCTGGCGGGCAAGCTCTCCTTCGTCTGCAATGCGATCTCGGTGACCCGGACGGCGGAGAAAGACAACCCCGACATGTCGAAGAAGATCTGGATCAGCCCGGCTCTCAAGGGACCCGTGCGCCGGATCGCCGCCGAGCACGTCATGGACTGTTACGTGGTCTGGGATTTCGCCGAGAACAAGGAGGGAGCAAAACAGTTCCTCGCCGACTACATCGACAACTTCGGTGCGGGTTTCAAGGCGAGCGAGTTCTACAACTTCCCCTGCTTCCCCCAGACGGTCCCCGATCTGAAGCAGCAGATTTCCAACGATCCCAAGGGGTCTCCGCCCGACAAGTACAAGGTGCTCGGGAACGTTCTCGACTGGGCGACCAACGTGGGTTATCCCGGCTACGCGACCGCAGCGATCGACGAGGTCTTCAACACGTTCGTTATCCCGACGATGTTCGCAAAAGCCGCCCGCGACGAGATGAGCCCGGAGGACGCCGCACGGGCGGCGGACAAAGAAGTCCGGCGCATTTTCGACAAGTGGAAGTAGAGGCGGGAGTGCCGCGCCGGATATGGCCGTCGTTCAGACGCGAGGTCTGACCAAGCTTTTCGACAAAGGGCAGGTCGGAGCCGTCGTCGACGTGGACCTGGAGAGCCGGGAAGGCGAGTTCCTCGTCCTTCTCGGCCCCTCCGGATCCGGGAAGACCACACTCCTGCGCATGATCGCCGGCCTGGAGGAACCGACGTCCGGCGAGATCTGGATCGGCGGGGTCCTCGTCAACGACTTGACCCCGCGGCAGCGGCGGATCGCGATGGTCTTTCAGAGCTATGCGCTCTATCCGCACCTGACCGTGCTCGGCAACATCGAGTTTCCCTTGAAGGCACGGCGGATGCGCAAGGAGGAGCGGCGCCGAAAGGCGCAGTGGGCCGCGGATCTCCTCGGGATCGGGCGCCTGCTCGCCCGCAAACCGCGGGAGCTGTCCGGCGGGGAACGCCAGCGCGTCGCGCTCGCTCGCGCCATCGTGCGTGAGCCAACGCTCTTCCTGCTCGACGAGCCGCTTTCCAACCTCGATGCCAAGCTTCGGGCCTCGGCACGCGAGGAGCTCGAGCAGTTCCAGAAGAAGATCGGGACGACCACGATCTACGTCACCCACGACCAGGTCGAAGCGATGGCGATGGGCGACCGCGTCGTTGTGATGAATCAAGGCTCCGTGCGGCAGATCGGCACCCCCGCGGACGTCTATGACGAGCCGGCGGACACGTTCGTTGCGACCTTCCTCGGCTCCCCTCCCATGAACCTCTTGGAGACGTCTGACGTCATCGCCGGATTCCGACCGGAGCACCTTCACCCGGCGGGCGCGCTGCCGCGCGAGGAACCCGCCCTGAGGCTCGCCTTCCGCATCAGTCACGAGGAGTACCTGGGAGCCGAGCGGATCCTTTACGGCGTGCTCGAGGGAGGGCCGTTCGACGCAAAGAAAGCGGTGGCGCGAATGTCCTCGACGCTCGCCGCGCGATTTGAGCCGGACACGGTCCACGACTTTGCGGTGGCGGAAAAGGACCTGAAGTTCTTCGACAGGCAGAAGGGAACCCGGACCGAGCGCCGGGCGCTCGCATGAGCGGAGCCCGGCAGCGATGGCTCGGGCCGGCGATGTTCCTGCCGGCCGTTCTCTACGTCGTCGCTCTGGTCGGCGTGCCTTTCGTCCTCGCGTTTCTCTACAGCGTGGGCGACGTGAAGGTCGGAAGCGTGGGATACCACTTCGTCGGCGCAAAAAACTTCGCTTCCGTTCTCCAGAACCCGACGTTCCTCCGGTCCCTCCGGAACTCGTTCGTCTTCACCGTCTCCTCTCAGATCCTCGTCCTGATCGGCGCCAACATTCTCGCGCTCGTCCTCAAAAACGCCTTCCGGGGGCGGCGGTTCGTCCGGTTTCTCATCCTGCTCCCGTGGGTGGCGCCGGTTTCGATCGGCTCGATCGGCTGGAAGTGGATCCTCGATTCTCTCTACAGCGTCATCAACTGGGTTCTCGTCCGGCTGCACCTCGTCAAGGCGTTCTCGGCCCCGATGTGGCTGGGCGAGCCGAAGCTCGCGATGATGTCGGTCATCCTCGTGCACACGTGGCACATGCTCCCGTTCGCGACGGTCATCATCCTGGCCGGCTGGACGGCGATTCCGAGAGACATCCCCGAGGCCGCGGCCGTGGACGGAGCGGGCTTTTTCCGAAGGATGTTCCAGATCGAGCTCCCGATGATGCTCCCGATCATCAACGTGGCGGTTCTCTTCGGCGTGATCTTCACCTTCACCGACATGACCGTGATCTACATCCTGACCCGCGGTGGGCCTTACGACACGACGCAAGTGCTGCCTTCGATGGCGTTCTTCACCGGAATTCTGGGCAGCGATCTCGCCGAAGGTGCCGCGATTTCGATCTTTCTGGTGCCGCTGCTCGTCGCAGGCGCCTGGCTGATGCTCCGCTCGGCGCACCGCGCGGAAGTGACCTGATGGCGACGGGCATCCGTGCGCGGCAGGCGGCGTTCCGGACTTTTCACTGGACGGTCCTGGCCGTCTTCTCCATCCTGCTCGCTTTTCCGTTCTACTGGATGCTCATCACGAGCTTCAAACGCACCGGCGACCTCTACGATCTCCGGAACAATCCATTCATCTTCAACCAGAAGCCGACGCTCGAACACCTCCGACTCCTCTTGCGCGAGACGCTCTTCCTGCGCTGGCTCGGCAACACCGCCTTCGCGGGTCTCGTGGTCGTCGGCATCACGCTCCTCCTCGCCGTGCCGGCCGCGTATGCGCTCGCCCGCCTGACCGGCCGGTGGGGAAGCCGGCTCGGCATCGGGATCTTTCTGACGTATCTCGTGCCGCCGACGCTGCTCTTCATCCCGCTCTCGCGCATCGTCGGTTGGCTCGGCCTCCAGGACACGCTCTGGGCGGTCATCGTCGTCTACCCGAGCTTCACGATTCCCTTCTCGACCTGGCTGCTCATGGGCTTTTTCAAGTCGATCCCTCCCGAGCTCGAGGACGCGGCGATGGTGGACGGCCTGACCCGGTTCCAGGCCTTCGCCAAGCTCGTCATCCCGATCTCGCTGTCGGGGATCCTGACGGTCGTGATCTTCACCTTCACGCTCGTCACCCAGGAGTTCGTCTACGCCCTGACTTTCATCTCCTCGGCGGCGCACCAGACGGTCGGCGTGGGGGTCCCCATCTACCTCGTCCGCGGTGACGTCTACTACTGGGGTTCGCTCATGGCGGCCTGCCTGATCGCGAGCCTACCCATCGCGGTTCTCTACAACCTCTTTCTCGACCGGTTCATCGCGGGCTTTACGGTTGGCTCGGTCAAGTGACAGAATGTGTGTAGTTTCACGATGCCTCGATGCGGGTGGGGCCCTATGGAAGGAGGCGGAAGTTCTTTCCGTTCAATGCCCCATCGCCATTCCCACCTCGGCTCTCGATCGGCGCGCGGGCGCGCGCCTGCCCCGGACAGCACTCAATCTCGAGCAGGTCATAACCTCCGGTACGGTCGGCGCGTTCGATTTGCGTAGAAAGGAGACTTCGATGAAGCGATTCTTTCGTGCCACGGTCCTTGCGGCGTGTGCCGTCTTCTGGGTTGCCTCAATGCGTGCCCAGACCCCGCCTCCGGAGGGTCTGGTCATCCGGGGGTTCATCAGCGCCACTGCGTTCGCCCAGGACCAGAACTTCACATTCGGCAACGGCCAGAACGCGGAGTGGCCCGCTCCCCCGGAGTTCACGCGGGACAAGTGGTTCTCCGGCGGAGATGTTCGGAACACCCGTCTGACCCTGGCGCTCAACGGGCCGAAGGTCGGGAAAACCGGCTGGGCCGCCGGCGGACAGCTCGAGATGGACTTCTTCGGCGGCTTCGATCGAGGAGCCGGCGGAAACGCCCCCGGTGCTTTCGAAGAACAGCAGCCGAAGCCGCGTCTGCGCCTCGCCTTCGCGGACATCACCAACGGCCGGACGACGATTCGTATCGGCCAGTTCTGGTCGCCGCTCTTTGGCTTTTCCTCGAACGCCGCGACGAGCATCTTGCCGGTCTCGAACTCGCACATTGCCTTTCCGCTCGGCTACGGCACCGGGCTGCCGGGCTGGCGGTTCCCCGGCATCTTTCTCTACCAGGCGTTGACGCCCAAGACCGCGCCCGTTAATGCCGAGCTGCAGCTCGCCGTGATGCGCGGCAGCTGGGATCGCTGCGTCGGGGGCGCCGTCAACGACTGTCCCACCGGAGGCGCCAACTCGAACATCAACGACTTGACCGCTGGAAACGCGGGCTGGCCGCAGTTCGAGGGCCGCATCAACCTGGGCGGAAAGGCGGGAAAGGGAAACTGGGGTGTCTACGTCGTCGGCCACTGGGACAAGAAGGACCTGACCGGCGCCAACGCCGAGGCGCCCAACGACTCGCTCACCGGCTGGATCGGCGAGTTCGGGGCGAAATATCAGATGGGCGGCTTCCTGGTCCAGGGCAATGTCTACACGTCCCAGGGGGCCGGCCAGCAGTTCACGGCGATCACGCAGTTCGGCGTCTGGCGAAACGCCTCGGGAGATGCCCGGCCGATCCAGAGCACCGGCGGATGGGCTCAGATCGGCTACGACTTCACGCCGAATTGGGGCGTCTATGGGTTCTACGCACTCGACGACCCGAACGACAGCGACACGATCCGCGCCCTTGGAAACGCGGCGCGTCAGAAGAACCAGATCTACAACGGCATGCTGCGCTGGAAAACGGGACCGTACTCCCTCGGTCTCGAATACCTGCACGCGAAGCTCGAATCGGGAGCCAACCGATTTACTCCTGTAAAGACCAAGGGAAACCAAGTCGCACTCTCGGCTCTCTACAACTTCAGCTATACGGTGCCGACCGTCATCGTGCCTCCTCCTGCTCCTCCTGCTCCTCCTGCTCCTCCTGCTCCTCCCGCTCCTGCTGCTCCACCGCCGCCTCGGCCGGCCCCGCCCGAGGCTCCGCCGGCTCCGATGCCGCCTCCGGCTCCGCCCGTGGTCGCCCCGCCACCTCCGCCCGCTCCGACGACCGACACGATCGACTTCGATCGGGGCAGCGCTCGGATCACGAATATCGCGAAGGCGCGTCTCGACGCGGTGTCGCTCCGGCTACGTGAGAACCCGCGCGCGACCGTCGTCATCACCGGCTATGCGGACGACGGAACCGCGGCCTCGCGCCGCGAATCGCTGGCTCGCCAGCGCGCGGAGAGCGCCAAGGCGTATCTCGTCGACCGCCACGCGATCGACGCGTCGCGGATCACGACCGCGACCGAGCTGACAACCGACCGCGGCAAGGCCGTCATCGTGGTGACATTCAACCCCTAGTTTGCGATCGAGCACACTTTCAAGCCCCTTCCGCGGGAGGGGGCTTTTTTTTGACCCGGTCTTTTTGACCCGGAAGAGAACCCCGTGGAAGCGGGGCTTGCTCGGGACCCGGGTCGAACCAGATTTATCTGCGCCTTATCCGGAAGAGCGCGGCACTGGCGTAGAGTCCTCCTAAGCAGGAGCGGGTCACCGATTCGGCGGCGGCCCGCTTCATCCGGCGGGCAGCGCGCAGCCCGGAGCATGGTTCGCGCTGCGAAAGGGAAAGGGGGGAAATGGCCGAGGTCGTCTATCGATCAGAGGTGCGAATCGAGCGCGTGAAAGGGCCTGTCCGCAAGGCCTACCTGCCGGCGGAAAAGGATCCCGTGATCTTCGGCCTTCACGGCGCGGTCGCCACGCATTACAAGGTGTCGCCGGATGCCTACGAACCTCGCGCGACGACTCTCGACTACGTCGTCGCGGCCGCGGCGGGTTGACTGACCGGCACCTTTGCAGGCGCACTGGAGGTGCGCCACGTCTCGGCGGAGGGAGACCGGCTCGTCGGGGAGGCGGTGGGCGAAATCGAGAAGGAGGAGGGAGTTCTCGTGATCAAGCGGATCCACCTCCGGTTGAAGCTGAAGGCACCCGAAGCGGAGCGCGAGACCGCCCTCCGGGTTCACGGTTTCTACAAGGACCGCTGCCCCGTTTACCGATCGCTGCGAGCCGCGATCGCGATAACGACCGAGCTCGTATTCGACCCAGTCGGCGGATAGCAGCCCGGGCCTCCCGTCGCGGATCCCGGCCCTGTCGGCCCGAATCCGGGCGGGATAATGAGCGACATGGAACCGATCGAGAGGACGCGGGTCGTGGCGCGCGACGGGGAGCGGCAGGTCGAGCGCGAGGACGCGCTCGCCGTCGAGGAACCCCTGGAGATCCGGATCCGCCCGGCGGATCGCGGCGCCGCGAGATCTTTCGTCACGACCATGCGCACCCCCGGCAACGACGAGGAGCTCGCGGCCGGACTCCTCTTCGCCGAAGGCGTCCTGACGTCCCGCGACGACCTCCTCGGTCTCGAACGGCCCGTCGATCCCCGCATCGAACCGCAGCTGCGGGCGAACGTGATCATGGCAACTCTCGATCCGGACGCATATGCCCGGGGCGAGAAGCTCGAACGGGGAACGGTGATGGGCTCGGCCTGCGGAGTCTGCGGAAAGACGTCGATCGAGAACGTGATCCCTTCCGACGCTGCGCCCCTGGTCTCGGACCTTCGGATCCGCCCGGAGTTCCTCTTCGCGCTGCCGGGAAGGCTCCGGGAGAGCCAGTCCGTCTTTTCCACGACCGGCGGCCTGCACGCCGCCGGTCTGTTCGACGCCGGCGGACGCCTCCTGGCCCTGCGTGAAGACATCGGGCGCCACAACGCGACCGACAAGCTCGTGGGTCGGTTTCTGCTGGAGGATGAGCTGCCGCTCGCGAATTCGGTCCTGGTGGTCTCGGGCCGCGCGGGGTTCGAGATCATTCAAAAGGCGTATTCCGCCGGGATTCCTGTCGTCGCTTCCGTTTCCGCGCCTTCGAGCCTCGCCGTGGAGCTCGCCGACGCTTCGGGGCTGACGCTCGTGGGTTTTCTGAGGGAAAGGCGTTACAACATCTACGCAAACCCCTCGCGAATTCTCCCCCCATAGCCGAGGCTTCGCCGATCTGCCTTTTCGGGTCCCGAGAAAGGCCTTGACAAAGCGCGGCGGGAGTTCTGGAATGGCTACGCTTCGTTTCCGCGGGAGGTGGGACCATGGAACTGACCCGTCGCGGATTTCTGAAAGCCACGGCCGTCGGAAGCACGATCGCCCTCGGATTCGACGTCGCCCGGGCCAAAGCGGAGATGCGCGAGTTCAAGATTTCGCGCACCACGGAGACCCGAAGTATCTGCCCCTACTGCGCGGTCTCCTGCGGGGTCATCATCCACACGCTCGGCGACAAGTCGAAGAACGCCGTCGCTTCCGTCGTCCACGTCGAGGGAGATCCGGACCACCCGATCTCCCGAGGCACGCTCTGCCCAAAGGGCATCACGTTGAAGGACGACATCACGCACGCCAACCGGCTGATGAAGCCGAAGGTCCGCCGGCCCGGATCCGACAAGTGGGAAGACGTCTCGTGGGACGAGGCGATCTCGAAGATCGCGCGCCACATCAAGACGACGCGCGACAAGACGTTCGTCGCGAAGAATGCCAAAGGGGACGTCGTCAACCGCAGCCCCGGCATGGCGATCATCGGGGGCTGCACCGACACGAACGAGTTCAATTTCCTTCAATGGAAAGTCATCACGGCCCTGGGGGTGCCGTACAGAGATACCCAGGCCCGGGTTTGACACGGCCCCACGGTGGCCAGTTTGGCCGCCACGTTCGGTCGGGGGGCAATGACAAACGGATGGGTCGACATCAAGAATGCCGACGTCATCCTCGCGATGGGCGGCAACCCGGCGGAGAACCACCCCGTCGGGTTCAAGTGGTTCCTGGAGGCAAAAAAGACCCGCGGCGCGAAGCTCGTCGCCGTTGATCCGCGGTTCACGCGCACCGCAGCGGTCGCGGATCTCTACGCTCCGATCCGGCCCGGGACCGACATCGCTTTCCTGAACGGCCTCATCCGCTACGCCATCGACAAGAAGCGGTACCACGAGGACTACGTCAAGCTGCACACCAACGGCCCCTACATCGTCGGGGAAAAGTTCGCGTTCAACGAAGGCCTCTTCTCCGGCTTCGACGAGGCCAAGAGCGAGTACGCCAAGGACAGCTGGGCCTACCAGGCGGACCCCAAGACGACCGCTTACGGGACCGATCCGACGATGGAGAACCCGCGCTGCGTCTTCCAGCTCCTGAAGGCGCACGTGGATCGCTACACGCCGGAAATGGTCGAGCGGATCTGCGGTACCCCGAAGGCGACCTTCGAGAAGGTCGCGGAGATCGTCACTTCCACGGGCGTGCCGGAGAAGGCCGGGACGATCACGTACGCGCTCGGCTGGACGCAGCACTCGACCGGAGTCCAGATGATCCGCGCGGGCGCGGTTCTTCAGCTCCTTCTGGGGAACGTGGGCCGGCCGGGCGGCGGCATGAACGCCTTCCGCGGTCACTCGAACATCCAGGGCGCGACCGACACGGCGGGCACGTTCGAGATCCTGCCCGGGTATCTGAAGACCCCGGCCGGGCAGCTCGCGACTCTGACGGATTATTACGAGAACGCGGTCCCGAAGACGTTGAATAGCCAGGCCTGGGCCTCGATGAACTACTGGACGAACTACCCGAAGTTCATGGTCTCCCTCCTCAAGGCCGCGTGGGGCAAGGCCGCGACGAAAGACAACGACTGGGGATACGAGTGGCTCCCGAAAGTCGACGGGAACTACTCCTGGATGTACATCTTCGACGACATGTACCGCGGCAGCTCGACGCGCGTCGGCGGTAAGGAGCCGGGGCCCGAGGGTTTCATCACGTTCGGCATGAACCCGGTCGGGCTCGGGCCGAACTCGAAGAAGATGGTCGCGGCGCTCTCGAAGCTGAAGTGGATGGTGGTCGTCGAGAACGTCGAGACCGAGACGGCCCGCTTCTGGAACGCGCCGAAGGAGTACGGCGGCGCCGATCCCTCGAAGATCCAGACGGAGGTCTTTCTCCTGCCCGCCGCGAGCTTTGCCGAGAAGGACGGCACGTTCACCAACTCCGCGCGCTGGCTGCAGTGGAAGTGGAAGGCGCTCGATCCGCCCGGTCAGTCCAAGGCCGACCAGGAGATCCTCGCGCGCACTTTCCTCGCGGTTCGCGACCTCTACAAGAAAGAGGGGGGCGCTCTGCCCGAGCCGATCCTGAACCTTTCCTGGTCTTATCCGAACCCGGTCAACCCGGATCTCGGCGAGGTCCTGAAGGAGATGAGCGGCAAGGCGCTCGCCGACATCCCGGACCCGAAGGACAAGACGAAGGTTCTGAAGACCGCCGGCCAGCAGCTCGACGGGTTCGGGCAGCTCCAGGACGACGGCACGACATTGTGCGGTAACTGGCTCCACTCCGGCGTCTACACGGAAGCGGGAAACAACGCGCAGCGCCGCTCGACGGCCGATCCGACGGGACTCGGTATGTTCCACAACTGGGCGTTCTCCTGGCCGGCGAACCGCCGCATCATGTACAACCGCGCCTCCGCCGACGCCGAGGGCAAGCCGTGGGATCCGAAGCGGCCCGGCATCGTCTGGAACGGCGAGAAATGGGTGGGCGACGTGCCGGACATAAAGCCGGACGCGCCTCCCGGAACCTACGGCGCCTTCATCATGCTGCCGGAGGGGGTTGGCCGCCTGTATGCACCCTCCCTGAACGACGGGCCCTTCCCCGAGCACTACGAGGCGGTCGAAGCGGCAATCGCGAACCCGCTCCATCCGAAAGTGACGTCGAACCCGGCGTCGAAGAGGTTCTCCTCCGACAAGGACGTCTACGGTAAGAAGGAGGACTTTCCGATCGTCTGCACGACCTACCGGCTCACCGAGCACTTCCACTACTGGACGCAGCACCAGCACAAAGGGACCTTGAACGAGCTGCAGCCCGGGTTTTTCGTGGAGCTTCCCGAGGGCCTGGCGAAAGAGAAAGGGATCACCAACGGCTCCCAGGTCAAGGTCATCTCGGCCCGCGGCGAGATTCAGGGCGTCGCAATGGTCACCAAGCGGCTCCAGCAGTTGAACATCGACGGAAAACCGGCCTGGCAGATCGGCTTCCCGATCCACTGGGGTTTCGCCGGCGATCCGAACCACACCGGCCCGCTCGCCAATACGTTGACGCCGTCCGCGATGGATCCGAACACCTGGACGCCGGAGTACAAGGCCTTCCTCGTGCGCGTCGAGAAGGCTTGAGGAGGAGGAGATGAGCGTTCAACAGAACCTCGAGATCCGCCGCTCCTCCGCTTCCGTGTGGGGAAGCCTGTCGGGGATGCGATCGGTCCCGACCGTCGCGAAGTACATCGACACGACCACCTGCATCGGCTGCAAAGCCTGCGAGGCAGCGTGCATCGAGTGGAACGACCTGCGGCATATCGCAACGGCGCAGACCGGCACGTACCAGACGCTGCCGACTCTGCATGCGGAATACTGGAACCTGATCCGTTTCAACGAGCGGGACTTCGACGGAGGTCTCATCTGGCTGATGCGCAAGGACCAGTGCATGCACTGCGAGGAGCCGGGATGCCTCGCGGCCTGCCCGGCGCCGGGCGCGATCGTCCAGTACGCCAACGGGATCGTGGACGTAAACCCCGACCAGTGCATCGGCTGCGGCTACTGCGAGACCGGTTGTCCCTTCGACGTTCCGCGATTCCACCAGACGACCGGCAAGATGGCGAAGTGCACGCTCTGCGTGGACCGAGTATCCGTGGGACTCGAGCCGGCGTGCATCAAGGCCTGCCCGACCGGTTGCCTCCAGTTCGGCACGAAGGACGACATGGTCGCGATGGGGCTTCGCCGCGTCGATCAGCTGAAGACGACCGGCTTCGCGAATGCCACCCTCTACAATCCCGAGGGAGTCCATGGCACCGGAGTCGTGACCGTCCTCGCGCACGGCGACCATCCGGAGTGGTACGACCTGCCGCGCGACCCGCACGTCCCGATCCTCGTCCGGTTCTGGAAGTCCGTCCTGCGCCCGCTCGGCGCCATCGCGATCTTCGGCGCCGTGATCGGCGCGTTCACGCACTACACGAAGTTCGGACCCAAAGAAGTCCGTGGCGCCGACGCCCGTGACCGCAATCTGCCGGATGCATAGGCCGAAAGGGGGTCCCGCATGAGCGCCGCCACTCCCCACCGCCCCTTCGACACGGCCGTCGTCGCTGCCCGCGACAGAGAGGACGTCATCGTCGGCAACGAGATCGTCCGGCACCGGCTCGTCTCACGCTTGATCCACTGGAGCGTCGCACTGACGTTCTTCGTGAGCGTCTTCACGGGCATGCCGATCTGGAGCCCGGTCTTCGGCTGGATGGCGCACCTCTTCGGCGGGCTCACGGTCTGCCGGCTCCTCCATCCCTGGATCGGCATCGCGTTCTCTCTCGCATCCGCGGTCATGTTCGTACACTGGATCTCCGACATGCGCCTGGAGCCGCGCGACCGGGAATGGATCGGGCCGCGCGCTCTCCAATACATGCGCTACGAGACGGACGACTCGGACGTGGGCAAATACAACGGCGGCCAGAAACTCTTCTTCTGGGCGGCCGGGCTCGGTGCCGTGGGACTTCTTCTCTCCGGTCTCCTGATCTGGTTCCCCCGCGCTTTTCCGAGGCTGCTTCTCGAGTTCTCGTATCTGATCCACGACGTGACGTTCATCTTGTTCGCCGTCGCGATCGTGTTTCACATCTATCTCGGCACGGCGGCTGAGCCCGGCACTTTCGGCTCGATGATCCGCGGCACCGTCACGCGGGAATGGGCGCGCCTGCACCACGCCCGCTGGTACCGCGAAGTCATCCGGGGTGAAGAGACCCCGCGGCGGTAGAGTCTCGAAGATCGTTTCCGATTTCGAACGCCGCGCGGCGCGGGCGGAGCTGCTTCTCCGCGACGCGCCGGCAGCCGAAG